>Ga0214927_100072_pt1 | contig 79830 bp, 67 predicted proteins | sample Stichaenrichm16X_FD_168612 | JGI IMG/M metagenome (GOLD analysis project Ga0214927, IMG submission 168612) | Xylose enriched microbial communities from anaerobic bioreactor in Madison, Wisconsin, United States - 16X | ecosystem: Engineered > Bioreactor > Anaerobic > Unclassified | place: USA... | reverse complement strand
TTATGACACCTGAGGAATATCATGAAAACTTCTATGCTGCAGCATAAGAATACCGCCAGTCGATTGTTCGACTGGCGGTACAAAAATTGTTAATTATTCAGTGTCCTCTTGACGGGTAGCACACCATCCCGCCGCCGGCACCCACCGGGCTGTCTGGTGTGCGGCCCATGGCGGCGAGGTCCCGGTCCATCGCGGTGCGCTTCAGAAAGGCGTCCGCGTCGACGGCGTCGCCCAGCGCGACGTTGTCCCGAAAGCTCGTGCTCAACAACTCGGGCTCGTGGCCCATGTAGGTGAAGGTCTCGAGCTGTTCCTCCGGTGTCAGATCGGTGAGCGGCTTTCCGCCGACGGTGATGGCTCCAGTGTAGGGCGCTTCGCCGATGAGCACCTTGCCGAGCAGGGATTTGCCCGACGCGATTTCTCCGGTGATGCCGATGATTTCGCCGGGGCGGGCGGTGAAGCTGAGATGGTGCAGAAAATCGGGTGCGCGGTAGCCGCAGGCCACGTTGTCGAAGGTCAGGGAGGCGGGCACCACCGGGTGGTCCATCACGGTCAAGTCGTCCTCGACGGCCTCGCGCATCAAGGGCTGAATCCGCTGCCAGGAGACCGAGGCCTTCTGCACTGAGTTGAACAGTTTGGCCGCGTGGCTCGCTTTGACGGCCAGCTTCGTGAAGCAGGCGAGGAAGGTTGTGAACGCCGCGATATTCCAGGCCGTCCAGCCGGTGCCGGTGACGTTGCGGGCGCCGAAATACAAAATCAGGACGGCGCCGATCATCGCGATCGCGTCGTAAAGGGGCGTCGTCGCGCCTTCGTAGAGGTTGGCCCGGGCGCTCTTCTTTTCGTAATCCGTCAGCGCCTGTTCGGCGGCGGCGTTCCGGTCCGCTTCCCGGCCGAAAATGCGGTAGGTGACGGCGTGGTCGATGCGGTCCATCGTGACGCCGTTCAGCGCCGATTCGCTCTGCTTGTAGGCCGCATTGGCCGCGGTGACCTGCGTCTTGAGCTTGTCCGCCGCGAAATAGGCCAGCGGCGTGAATAAGCATGAGAGAATCGTCAAGCGCCAGTCGTACCGAGCCAGCATGACGACGTAGGCGACCATAACGACGCCGGTGTCGAAAAGCTCGGTCGTGAATTTGCGCATGCCTTCGGTGCAGGCGTCCACGTCGGCGATGGCCTTGGTCAGCAGCGAGCCGAGGCTTTCGTCGGCGAGGGTGCCGGCGTCAGGATGGACGAGGCTGTTGTAGAGACAGCGGCGCATGTCCCGGCTGACGTTGTTGGCGAAGCGCCGCACGCTGAAGCGCTTGACCGCGCGCATAACCTGTACCCCGCCGATGACCGCGACGTACCACAGCGCGAGGGTCAGCATATCGTGCCAGACGGCGCGATGATGAAAAATGTCGTAAAGGCATTGGGCCAGCCGCCCCTCGAAATAGGGACCGGCCACCATGCCGATGTTGTAGATCAGTCCGGATATGGTCACGACGATTAAAACCGGTACTTCGGATTTAAAGTACGAGACGATCCGGCCCGGCTGGCGGATAAAAGCACTGCGCTGCTTCAAGATGCAACCTCCAATAAATTGATTAAGATAAAAATACCATAGCATATCGACAGGGGTACTGCAATGACAGGAGGTATCGCAAATCTAAACAATATCTAAACAAAAAACAGAGCGCTTTCGCGCTCTGCTCTGAAAATTACCGGATAAAATTGGTGTGGTGGTCGTGGGGCGTGTCGGGCAGCCCTTGATGTCCGGGCTGCCGTTGATTTTTGAAATCTATCGCCGCTAAGCCTGGTCTAAAAAGGCTTCGATTTCGGCAATCGCGGCGTCGATTTTGGGCATCGCGCCGGTGTCGGAGATTTTGGCGTCAGGATCGTCGGCGGGAATGGCTGTGAGCACATTCCAGGCCTTGCGGAAGAGCTTGTCCTCCGGCGCGTCGCTGGACGGTCCGCCGGCGAGACAGTTCCGACTGAAATGGGTGGCGCCGTCGCGGATCGGCGTGATCCAGTAGGTCTGGAAATCGGCGGCCTTCGGGTCCTTGTCCCGAATGTTTTTCAACGCCGCAAGCAAATCATCTAAAGTGTAGAAGTAGCGCCCGAGAATGTGCACGCCGTTTCCGTCGCCGGACGGCCCCTGCGCATCCAAGATGTCTTTAAACGTCGTTTCGTAACGGGCGATCGCCCGCAGCTGCTGTAATCTGATTTTTTGTTGTTTCATTTCATTCACCTCAAACGTTTTCTTTAGAAAAGTGTATCACAGTTTTAGGCGCCTGACAACAGGAAGCATGATTGCGGCACTGACTTTTAGACAGATTGCGCGCTGTCTGGGTCTTTGGGCTTTCCGACGACAAACCGGTCGGTCAAATACAACAGCCCGGGGAGGACGGTCAGCACCATGATGAGCGAAAGGATAGTGCCGATGCCGAGGAAGTGACCGATTTCCTTGAGGACCCCGTGGGAGGACACGGCCCCGAGGATCAGGCCGACCAGCGCCAGCACGGTGCCGGAGGTCAGCACAGAGGGCAGACATTCCGAAACGGTCTTGACGACGGCGTGCTTTTTGTCACAGCCGAAGCTGGTGCGGTTCTCCTTGTAGCGCCCGGTAAGATAAATCGCGTAGTCGACCGTGGCGCCCAGCTGAATGGAAGAGATGATCAGGTAGGCGATGTAGAAAATGGGCGTGCCGGTCAGGTGGGGAATCGAGAAGTTGATCCAGATCGCGGTTTCGATGGTCAGCACGAGCAGGGCCGGCAGCAGGAGACTGCGCATCGTGATCAGAAGAACGATGAAGACGGCGGCAATGGCGACGAAGTTGACCTTCTGCATGTCTGAGGTGACGGTGTCCATCATGTCGTAGGTGCTGACACCCTCGCCGGCCAGCAGCCATTTGTCCGGGTAATATGTTTCGGCGGTTTTCCGAATGCGCTTCACGAGGTTGAAGGTCTGGGTGCCCTCGTAATTGGCGCGCACGGCGATGACCATCCGTCTATAGTGCTTGGATTCCAGCTGGCTGGTCAGCTTTTCGGGGAGCATCTCCGTCGGCACCGCCGGCCCGACCATCGTCGTCATGTCGGTGACTGAGGTGACGTGATCCAGCTTCTTGACCGCCTTGGCCAGAGCCCGTACCTTTGCTTCGTCACCCTTCGGGACCATCAGGACGTAGGTGTCCGTCTTGCCGAAGACTTTTTGAATGGCGGCGGTGTCGTCGCCGTAGGTCGTCCCGGCGCTGAAAATGTGGCTCGACCCGAAATAATAGCTGTTTTGGGTGCTCATCACGTAGGCGGGAATGACCAAAATCGCGAAAACGACGACGGCGGGCACCCCGTCGACGGCGGCGATCTTCTTTTTGTAGGCCAGCGCGGTTTTTTCGTCGACACGGCGCAGCATGACCCGGCAGTTGGGAATGGCGGTACTAAATTCAGACTGCATGGTGTCCAGCGCGATGGTCGAGGCGGAGGATGCCGGCAGGTAGTCGTTCATGTCGTAATCCACGTTGACCTTCGACCGGGCCCAGAAGGACACGGCGGCCAGCACCAGAAAAATGGCGATAATGATGTGGCGGTGTTTGACGACGTGGCGGTAAAAGTGTTCCATTTCAGCGGATTTCCTTTCATCATAACAAAGATAATTGACAAATGTTCAATACTTTGCATTATAATATCTGAATAACCCACCGGCAACGGACAACTCCGCAGGGATGTGCATTATTTGGCATTTCCCGGGAAATGTCTAATTTTAAAAAAGAGAAAGGTCAGGTCAATCCGAGATGGACGATTTGAGAGTGGTCAAAACCAAGCAGGCGCTGTGCGACGCCTTTCAGGATTTGATGGAGGAACGGCCCTTTGAAAAAATCACGGTGAACGCCCTTTGCGAGCGCGCCGCGGTCAGAAGGGGGACGTTTTACAACCATTTTTTCGATAAATACGATTTTTTCGCCTATTACACCCGCGTGATTCAGCAGGCTTTTATTGAAAATTACAAGAGAAAAGAAGATGCGGCTGTGTCCTATTTCGGCACGCTGACCGAGGAGCTGCTGGATTTTTTTAATCAGAACGTTAAATTGGTCCACCGTGTCGTGCAGAGCAGCGCCTACCCGACGCTGCTCAATATCGTATCCGACACGATCGAGCAGGACGTGAGACAATGGGTGAGCGCCCACGCTCAGACGGCGGCGGACGCGGACCCGGCGGACACCGCCGCTTTTTTTACCGGCGGTATCATTCGGCTGGTCGCTTCCCGGGCGGGGCACCACATCGACGAGGCAGAAAAGCGGCAGATCGTGGCCTTCGTCTGCCAAACCGCTAAGCTGTTAAAGCTCACCGAGTAAGGATCAGGCCGCGGCGTCTTCCGGGATTTCCCCGGCCAGCTCGAAGCCCTTCTTCGCGAGGATGACGGCGATGAATTCGTTGATGATCGCCGCGGCGGCGATGGTCCCCTGGACGATGTGGACGAGATCGGGCCGGTCAGCCAGACCGGAATGCCTTGAAAGGCGAAGATCACCGCAAAGGCCGCTGACACGACGAGGAAGGTGCCGAGGGATTGGGTCAGTGTCGTGATGATCAGGGCCTTGCCGTAGGCCTTGAGCTTCTGCCAGACGAGCTCCGTGCCGAGCATGAGGCCGACGGCGGCGCTGAGTACGTCCTGCACCAGCAGGTACCAGCCGCTGTTTAAAATGCGGTTCGGCATCAGCGCGAGGCCGTGGGGCCCGAGGAGCATGCCGCCGATCAGCCAGCCGAGAATGGCCGGCATGCGGATTTTGGTCATCAGCCGGCCGAGCACAAAGGCGATAAAAAGCGCGGCGATCCAGCGCAGTACGATCATCTCAATCCTCCCTTTCCACGATGCCGAACAGCATCATCTCAATCCACTTCAGACCTTCTTTTTCGTGACGGTCGATCTTTTCTTTGAAATTTTCGTTTTGGCGGCCGCGCTGGCGGAAGGTCATGTGGTAGCCGTTCACGACGGCCTCGCTCCACGCGAAGGCCATCTCCTCGGTGATGCCCGGACGCAGCTTGTGGCGCGCCAGCAGCTTTGCGAATTCCCGGCGGTTCAAAGCGTCGAGGGGTGCCTTCAATTTTGCGATTTGTTCCCGCAGCGCAGCCGGAGGATCGACGGCGGCCTCGAGGAAAATCCGGCCCTCCATGTCGTGGGTTTTGAAAAAATGCTGCCGCGCGGCGTAGTAGGTGACGCCGGAGTCGGCCATTTCTTCTTCAATGGTCTCGGCCATGTCGGCAAAGCTTTTCGCGACGCAGGCGAGGTAGAGGGCGTCCTTGTTTTTGTAATTGTGGTAAATCAGCCCTTTATTGATGCCGGTTTCGCAGATCGCGTTGATGCGTCCGCCGCGGTAGCCTTTTTCGCCGAATTCTGCAATCCCAGCCTGTAGAATTTTTTCGATCGTCAGCCGGGTTTTTTCTTCACGTTTCATCCGATGCCCTCCTTTTGTGAACAGCTTAGCATAAATTGACTAAACGGTTAATTTTAGAGAAGAAAAATTTTTGAGGCCTCAAGGTCCTGTGATAAAATAAATAGAAAAATTGTAAAGCGCTGATAAAAAAGGAGGTTAAACGATGAATCTCGCGCAATTACTTGAAAAATTTAACAGCGGCGCGACCCTCGGCGAGGACCGTGAGGCGATTGAAAAAATGCGCCGTTATTCCCGGGAAGCGCAGAAAATCACGATGGCCATCACCACGGCAGGCGCCGTCGTGACAAAGGACGTGCCGACCAACGTCGTGGCCGGCGGGGTTCCAGCCAGAATTTTGAAGCGCATCGATGAATAGAAAGGGAGAGACGGCTATTATGAACGAAACCAAACAGACCCTCCCGGGCTTTTCACATTGGGCCATGTTCGCCGTCAGCCTGATGATCATGGCCTACGGCGTGGCCTTTTCGGTGAAATCGGCGCTGGGCACGTCGCCGATCTCCAGCCTGCCCTACGCCATCAGCCTGTTCACGCCGTTCACTATCGGCAACGTGACGATTTTCATGCACCTGGTGCTGATTGCGCTGCAGATTCTGATTCTGCGTCGGAACTATCAGCTCATTCAGCTGGTGCAGCTGCCGGTCGCAATCGCCTTTGGCTTTTTGACGGATTTCGCGATGTGGACGCTGCGGGGGGTATATTACACGAATTATCTCGGGCAGTGGCTGCTCTGCGTCGTCGGCATTCTGCTGGTCGCCTTCGGGGTCAGCGGCGAGGTCGAATCCAAGGCCACGGTGCTCGCCGGCGAAGGCTTTATCCTGGCGGTCTGCACGGCCAACCCGGAGATTCCCTTCAGCCGGATGAAGGTGATCTTCGACGTCTCCCTCGTCGTGCTGTCGATCGTGGTTTCGCTGATTTTCACCGGCAGAATCGGCGGGGTCCGCGAAGGCACCGCCGCCGCGATGATTTGCGTCGGCCTGTTGACCAGCGTGTTCTTGAAACCCTGGCATCGTCTGGCGGTGCGTGTGAATCAGGACGTAATGAATCATTAATCGTGTTTATTTATGGCATAATATAAGGAAATCACATATCAAAGTGCGAGGTTGATTTTATGAAAACAGTTATTCTAAACGGAAGTCCGAGAAAGGGAAACACCCTGACGGCGATTAACGCGTATATTGAAGGCGCCGGAGAAGGCAGCGATATTGAAGTGATTCATGCAGACAAGCTGAACATCAGCGGCTGCAAAGGGTGCGGCGCCTGTCAATGTCGGAACGGCTGTGTGGCCAAAGATGATACGAACGCGACCGTCGACAAAATCGTCGCGGCGGACATGATTATCTTTGCTACGCCGGTATACTGGTGGGGCATGACGGCGCAGCTGAAGCTGGTGATCGACAAATGCTACTGCAGAGGCCACTTGCTGACAGGTAAGAAAATCGGGGTGCTGGTCGTTGGCGGCGCGCCTACCGATCATGTTGAATATAAATTGATCAGAAAGCAGTTTGAATGCATGGCGCAAATGCTGAAATGGGATATCCGGTTTTACAAAGACTACTGCGCGAACGAAAAAGAAGATCTTGCCAAGAATTCTGCGGCCATCGAAGAATTGAAACAGCTCAGCGCAGCGGTCGAATAACGTGTAGTCGAACAAAATATAGTATTAGCCAATGATGGATATGTTCTCAGAATCTGGGATACATATTTATGAATTAGGCGGAACACATGGATGTCATTCTGTATTGTACAGGGGGCATCCATTTTATTTTGCTGTGTCCTCCCGGAACACCACATTGATTTCGTTTAAACTTAAAATGTGATAAAATATAATAACAAATTAGAATTTGTCGAATTGATTCCAAGCCAACGGGTTTGGACGGGTCAATATTTTGATACAGAGAGCGAGAAAAAATGATCACAGGCACATTAAAAAATAAAATTGACAATTTGTGGGAAATATTTTGGACAGGCGGTCTGACGAACCCGCTGGACGTGATCGAGCAGATGACTTATTTGATGTTCATTCACGATCTGGACGAAGCGGACGACATCCACGCGAAGGAAAGCACCATGCTCGGCGTGCCGTACCAGAGTATTTTTGCCGAAGAAGTTCAGCTCGGCAGCCGCGTGGTCGACGGCCGGCAGCTGAAATGGTCGGTATTCCGGGATTATCCGCCGGAAAAGATGTTTGCGGTGGTGCAGGAGATGGTCTTCCCGTTTATCAAGAACCTGCACGACCAGAAGGACAGCGCGTACTCCAAATATATGCAGGACGCGATTTTCAAGATTCCGACGCCGCTGATGCTGTCGAAGATTGTGGGAACAATGGACGATCTTTACGCGCAAATTAAGCAGAGGGAACTGGAAACGCATCAAAAAGAGAATAAAGATAATGAAGGCGATGATATCCGAGGTGATGTTTACGAATATCTTCTGTCTAAACTCTCCAATTCGGGTGTAAATGGCCAGTTCCGCACGCCAAGGCATATTATTAAAATGATGGTGGCATTGGTTGAGCCCAAACCAGATGACGTGATCTGCGATCCGGCTTTTGGCACGGCTGGCTTTTTATTTGAAACGGCGGATTACTTACGCAAAAATTATAAAGAAGATATTTATTACGATAAAGCCAAGAAGTATCATTACATGAACGAGATGTTTCACGGTTACGATATGGACCGGACGATGCTGCGCATCGGTGCGATGAACATGATGACCCACGGGATCGAGAACCCGTCGATCGAATACCGGGACAGCCTGTCGGATCAAAACCCGGATCGGGACCAATACACGCTGATTTTGGCCAATCCGCCCTTTAAGGGGTCGCTGGATTACGATATCGTCTCGACAGATTTGCTCAAGCTGTGCAAGACGAAGAAGACGGAGCTGCTTTTTGTTGATTTGTTTATTCAGATGCTGAAGGTCGGCGGGCGCTGCGCGTGCATCGTGCCGGACGGGGTGTTGTTCGGGTCGTCGCGGGCGCACAAGGCGCTGCGCAAGGAGCTGGTCGAAAATCAGCGGCTGGAAGCGGTGATTTCGATGCCGTCTGGGGTGTTCAAGCCTTACGCGGGGGTATCGACCGGGATTTTGATTTTTACCAAGACGGAGCACGGCGGGACGGACGACGTCTGGTTCTACGATATGAAGGCCGATGGGCTCAGCTTAGACGATAAACGCGCGCCGGTGGAAGACAATGATATTCCGGATATCATCGAACGCTTCAAGCACCGCGATCAGGAAAAGACACGCAAGCGGACAGAACAGTCCTTCATGGTGCCGAAGCAGGAAATCGCCGACAATGATTACGATCTTTCGATTAACCGCTACAAGGAAATTGAGTACATTCCGGTTGAGTATCCGCCGACGGAAGAAATTCTGGCCGATATCCGAAAACTGGAAAAAGAAATTTCGAGCGATCTCGATGAGCTGGAAAAATTATTGAACGAGAAAAATTAGAGGAAGAATAATGGAAACTTCAATTGTGTATTTTGATGAAACTGGTGATGATGGCTTTAACAAAAGATCTAGTGATCATTTTATTTTAACGAGTTTCTATATGTCTACAAACGTATGGAAAGATAATTTTTATCTTATGAGAGAACTTCGTAAAAAATTTAAAGCACAATATGGATTTAGAATAAAAGAAGAAATGCACACCAAACAATTCTTAGCGAATAAAAATCCTTATTGCCAGTATCCTTGGTCGGAAGAAACCAGAAAAGAAATATTGTGTCAATACGCAAAAGCAATTTCAAAAATGGATGCTCGCTCAATTAATGTAATTATTGATAAAAGGAATATTAAATCGGAAAATTATAAAATATTAGATAGAGCATTAACCTATAATTTGCAAAGAATAGAAAATGACAGCTCAGGAAAATGGAATTACCTTGTAATTACTGATGAAGGACGTCTTGCACCAATGCGCCAAACGGCTCGTCGACTTCAGATATATAATCCAATTCCATCTCATTATCAAGGAAACTATTATAATCGACCATTAAATGGGTTGATAGAAGATATTTTGGATAAAAACTCATCGCAATCGTATTTTATCCAAATTTGTGATTTCATTTCATATTTTGTGCATCTTGATTTTATTGTTCGCGTTCGAGGGAGAGATCTTCCCGGAAGAGCAGCGCGACTGATTGATTATAATTTTGTAAAAAAGATTTTGGATATATTAAAAGATGGAGATGTGCTGAATTTAAAAGCGAATTTGTCAAATGAATATGGATTTGTTATTTATCCAAAATAAAAAACACCACCTACATCGCATTCGCGGGTTCAGTGGTTCATATATAATATACAATAATTGATGAAAAAAGTCAAATAAATTAAGATTTGTGGGGAAAAGATGAAAAAAACATTCTCTGAGGTTTTAACGATAAAAAATGGAAAAAATCAGAAGAAAGTAGAAAATCCAGAGGGGAAATATCCAATTTACGGAAGTGGTGGAATAATGGGATTTGCGGATAATTTTATTTGTGAAGCAAACACCGTAGTAATTGGAAGAAAAGGAAATATAAATAATCCAATTTTCGTGGAAGAACCATTTTGGAATGTAGATACAGCTTTTGGACTTGAGGCTGATAAGAGAGTTCTTTTGCCAAAATATTTGTATTATTTTTGCAAACACCATAATTTTGAACGCTATAACAGAACTGTGACAATACCAAGTTTAACTAAATCGGATTTGTTAAGAGTAAAAATTGATTTACCATCATTGAGTAAACAACAATTAATCATTGATCGGTTAACAAAAATAGAAGATATTTTAAGCAAAAGAAGAAAAGAATTAAAAAATTTAGATACGTTAGTTAAAGCCCGATTTGTCGAGATGTTTAATTTGAGTAATTGTGACTATAAACCTCTTGGAGAATGTACTGATTTTGTTGACTATAGAGGACATACACCAAAATTATCGAACGAAGGTACAATTCGCATGGTTAATGCTAAATCCGTAGGAAAAGGATTTTTTAAGTATATCGATGAATATATAACGGAAGAAACTTATGAGTTATGGATGCATCGAGGATTTGGTTGTCCTGGTGATATTTTATTTGTGACAGAGGGACATACATTCGGTAATACTTGCTTGATTCCTGATGATATGAAAAAATTTGCATTGGGACAAAGGGTTATTACTATAAAAGGACATAATGAAATAAAAAACGCTTTCTTATGTTCATATATGCAAACTAATAACTTTTGGGAAGATATTAATGTTTATAGGACAGGAGGAACTGCACAAGGGATACGAAGTAAAGACTTGGTAAAAGTTGCTGTTCCTATACCACCGATTGAGCAACAAACAGAATTTACGAATTTTGATGATCAGATCAACAAATCAAAAGCTGCGATTCAGAAGTCCATTGATAAAACACAGATGCTGTTCGATAGTTTGATGCAGGAATACTTTAGTTAAGACTCACCTGGTAAACTCCTGATTAAAAAGGAGTGTTGACCATGATGGAAGAAAAGATTGTGGCGATTGTCAACGAAATGGCTGAGGTATTGAGTGTAGCGCAGATGAAGAAATTACAGGAGACCCTTTTGCGCCATCTTGCTGAAAATACGGCTGCACCTCAAAATATTTCAAACACAGAATACGTGGCGCTGTTTTTAGAGGCTAAAACCGTTGAGGGCTGTTCGCCGCGGACCATCGCTTATTATCGAGCAACCATTGCCCACCTGCTGGCCGCCGTTCACGCGCCGGTCCGTCAGATCACAACGGAACAAATCCGCGCGTATTTGGCCGACTACCCTAATCGCAATCAATGCTCGAAAGTGACCGTCGATAACATTCGGCGGAATCTTTCGAGCTTTTTTTCGTGGCTCGAGGAAGAAAATTATATTTTAAAGAGCCCAATGCGGCGCATCCATAAAATCAGAACAAAAAAACCGGTGAAAAACATCATCAACGACGAATGCATCGAAAAGCTGCGCGACGGCTGTACCGAGCCCCGCGATTTAGCCATGATCGATTTTCTGTATTCTACAGGGATTCGCGTCGGCGAGCTAGTCAATTTAAACATCCGCGACGTAAATTTCCAGTCCAGGGAATGTGTGGTTTTCGGAAAAGGCAATAAAGAGCGGATCGTTTATTTCGACGCGAAGTCAAAAATTCATCTCCAGCATTATCTGGCCACGCGGCAGGACGACAACCCGGCTTTGTTTGTTGCGCTCAACGCGCCGTACAGCCGGCTGAAGATCAGCGGGGTGGAAATTCGTCTGCGCCGGCTCGGCAGAAGGCTGAACCTGGAGCGCATCCATCCGCATAAATTCAGGCGGACCATGGCGACCCGCGCCATCGACAAGGGAATGCCGATTGAACAGGTGCAAAGGCTTCTGGGACATTCGCAAATCGACACGACGATGCAGTACGCGATCGTCAATCAATCCAATGTAAAATCCTCTCATCGCCGGTATATTGGATAGAAGGACCGTTTTATTTATCGACGATACCGTTGATTTCTGCTGGTTGGCTTGTCCGGCAGGGTCATGGTAATCAGGCCCTGTGCCAACGCGGGTTTTAAATAATGCGCGCGGAAAGACCGCATGGCACGCAGACCGACGAGATGCATCAATTCGACGGCGCTGTAGGTTTCCCCCGGTTCCATGACGGAAAGCAGCTTTTTAAGAGGGGCAGTCAGGGGTTCGGGCGGCGCGGTGACTTCTGTTTCAACATCTTTGAGGATTTCATCGATCCGATTCAGCATAAAGGTAATAAAAAGCGTGGACTGGCCTTGGGCGTTGCATGCAGCAATGGCATCGTAGTAGCCGCTTTGAAAATTTCTGATCTGACTTTCCAACGGGACATATTGAAAAATTTCTTTCCACTGATACAAAAGCACCGTCTGCCAAAGTCTCGCCATTCGTCCGTTTCCATCGGCGAAAGGATGAATAAACACAAACTCATAATGAAAAATGCTAGAAAGAATCAGCGGATGAATTTTACCCTCGGTACGTTTCATCCATTGAAAAAGGTCGTCCATCAGCTTGGGAACCATATTTGCAGGAGGCGCCATGAAAATACAACGATCCCCATCGAAAACGCCGACGCCGCCATGTCGGAAAGTGCCAGATTCATTTACAGTCAGATGGGTCATGATGCCGTGAATTTTTTTCAAATCGTTTAGCGAATAAGGGTCGATCACAGGGATCTGATCGTAAGCTTCATAGGCGTTTTGAACTTCCTGAATTTCTTTGGCGGGCCCCAAAACGGAATGACCGTCAAGCACGGCTTTGACTTGGCCGATTGATAGGGAATTGGCTTCTATGGCCAGGGAAGAATGAATAGAACGGATTCGATTGTCGCGGCGCAGCTGCGGTTTTGCGCTGAGGTTGTGGAAGGTTTGAATCTTGCCTGCTTTTTCAGCAATTTGGCTGACGAGGATCAGCATTTCATCTGTAATTTGATACGGAGGGGTATATTGGGTATTCATGTTTTCCTCTTTTATCATCTTAGGCTTTTTCTTAGGCTCTATCTTAGGCTCTATTATAACGGAAGAAGTCTTGAAAAACAATTCAAATTAAGATTTCACGCTAACAAGCCATATACTTTAATGAAAATGAGCCAAACGTTGTATTAAAGATAGTCTAAACACTGTAGTTTGAATTTGATAGAAAAAATTTAGAGGTGAAGGCAATGGGTGAGTTTCGTAATGATGCGAGGATCGAATCCGAGGCGGAAGAAAAGAACGAATTTTACGAGGATTTGATGAATGGGTTCAATGAAGTGTTAGCTGATCTCAGAGGAGAAATCCACATCAAACGCGACATTGTGACGGTTGAGGCGAAATTCGATTCTGACGAGTAATCAATCATTAATATTTTTCTTCAGCACTGCAGCGCGTCTGCGGTGCTTTTTATTTGGATGTGTCCTCCCGGAACACCACAGGGTCATGATTTCGTTTAAACTTAAAATGTGATAAAATAGAAACAAATCAAACGACGGCAGAATCAAGGGGGAGGTGGCAACGATGATTCTGGACAAGAAGCAGATGACCGAAGAAGACATCAAGCTCAATTACATCACGCCGGCTTTGAACAACAAGGGGTGGAAGAACGGCGACAACATCACGATGGAGACCCGGATCACGGACGGGCGGATCAACCTCAAGGGCAATCTGGCCTACCGCGAAAAGCCGAAGCGGGTGGACTATCTGCTTTATATCAATAAGTATCATCCGATCGCGGTGGTCGAGGCGAAGGACAACACCCACACGCCGTCCTTCGGGATTCAGCAGGCCAAGACCTACGCGCAGATGCTCGACCTGCCCTACGCCTACAGCACCAACGGCGATATGTTTCACGAGTTCAATTTTTTGACCGGCAAAGAGCGGACCTTTCCGATGAACGCCTTTCCGACGGTGGAGACGATGCTGGCGCGCTACAAAGCCGAGAAGCATCTAACCGACACGGAAAAGCGGCTGATCGATCAGCCCTATTACTCGAGCCAGAACAGTTATCCGCCGCGGTACTACCAGCGCAACGCCGTCAACCGGACCCTCGACGCGATCGCTCGGGGGCAGGACCGGATTCTGCTCGTGATGGCCACAGGCACCGGCAAAACCTACACGGCCTTCCAGATTGTGTACCGGCTGCTGAGCAGCGGCATGAAGCACAAGGTGCTCTACCTCGCGGATCGGAACAACCTTGTCAACCAGTCGATTGAGCAGGATTTCGCCCCGCTGGAAAAGGTGACCCACAAGGTCAATTACGCGAAGGACAAGAAGAGCACGATCACATCCTATCAGGTGTATTTCGCGCTGTACCAGCAGCTCATCGGCGATGACGACGCCGAACATTACCGCGAGCTGTTCGATCAGGATTTCTTCGATTTGATCATCGTGGACGAATGTCACCGCGGTTCGGCCAAGGCGGACAGCCGGTGGCGACGGATTCTCGAATATTTTTCGGGCGCGACCCAGATCGGCATGACGGCGACGCCCAAGGAAACCAAATACGTGTCGAACATCGCCTATTTCGGCGAACCGGTTTACCAGTACAGCCTGAAGGCCGGCATCGACGACGGTTTTCTCGCGCCCTTTAAGGTGGTCGGCGTGACGCTAAACATCAGCGACGGCTGGCGCCCGCGCAAAGGCCAGCGGGACAAATTCGGCAACGTGATCGAGGACCGCGTGTATAACAACATGGATTACGACTACAACATTGTGCTCGAGGATCGGACCCGTGAGGTGGCGGGACGCATCACCGCGTATTTGAAGGCGACGGACCGGATGCAGAAGACGATCGTGTTCTGCCCGACCGAGGACGCGGCGGATCGCATGAAGACCGCCCTCGTCAACCTGAATTCAGACATGGTGCGGGAAAACCCGGATTACGTCGTGCGCATCACCAGCAGCGACGTCTACGGCAAGAGCAAGCTGAAGTATTTCACGTCGGTGACGAGCAAGTATCCGGTGATCGCGACGACCTCGGAGCTGCTTTCCACCGGGACGGACTGCAAAATGGTCAAGCTGATTGTCATCGACAAAAACGTGAATTCGATGACCCAGTTTAAGCAGATGATCGGTCGGGGCACCCGCGTGCGCGAGGATCAGGGCAAGCTGAGCTTCGTGGTCATGGATTTCAGAGGGGTGGCGAGGTTGTTTGCCGACCCCGATTGGGACGGGCCGATCGAAATCGACGACGACTTCGACCCGACGCCTAAGCCCGAGCCTGAACCGAAGCCCGGCCCGGGGCCAGGGCCTTTGCCGGGCGATCCGATCCCCTACGTGGGCGAGGACGGCTGCCAGGTCAAGGTGCTGCAGGAGGTCGTCTCGGTTTACGACGCCGACGGCAAGCTGCTGCGGCAGGAAAACATCATCGACTACACCCGCAAGAATATCCGCGGAGCTTACGCGGACCTTCGCGCCTTTGTGAACACATGGTCGAAGGCAGAAAAGAAGGCGGTGATCACCGAAGCCCTCGCCAAGCGGGGCATCGATCTGGAACAGATCAAGCGGGACCAGGGAATGGCCGATGTGGACGATTTCGACTTTATCATCCATGTGGCCTACGACGGCAAGCCCCTGACCCGGCGCGAACGGGCGGACAACGTGAAGAAGCGGGATTTCCTGCACCGCTACAGCGGCGTGGCCCGGGAGGTCATTGAGGCGCTCCTCGACAAGTACGCCGATGACGGCATCGACGAAATCGAAAAGACGGAAATCCTGAAGCTGGATCCCTTTAGGAAAATCGGCAAGCCGTCGCGGATCGCCAAGCTGTTCGGCGGCCGCAAGGGGTATCTGCAGGCGGTCAAGGATTTGGAAAATGAAATTTACAGAATAGGATAAGCATTCGTGAGTGATTTAGGAAGTTTTGTCAAACGGCTGCGCGACATCATGCGCAACGACGCCGGGATCAACGGCGACGCGCAGCGCATCGAGCAGATCGCGTGGCTGCTGTTTTTAAAGGTGTACGATGCCCAAGAGGAAGACTGGGCCTTTGACGACGAGGATTACATGTCGATCATTCCCGAGGACTGCCGCTGGCAGAATTGGGCGGTGGACGACGGCAAGGGCACGGCGATGACCGGCGACGCCTTGCTTAATTTTGTGAATAACCGGCTGTTCCCGGCATTGAAGGGGCTCGAGATCGACGCGGACACCGAGATCAAAAAGGCGATTGTGAAGTCGACCTTTGAGGACGCGAACCAGTACATGAAGGATGGGGTGCTGCTGCGGCAGGTGGTGAACGTGATCGACGAGGTCGATTTCGGCGATTACGAGGAAAGCCACGCCTTTGGCGATATTTACGAAAGCATTCTGAAGGAGCTGCAGAGCGCCGGCTCGGCTGGGGAATTTTACACGCCCCGGGCGGTGACGGATTTTATGGCAGAACGGATCAAACCGAAAATTGGCGAGACGATGGCGGATTTCGCCTGTGGCACGGGCGGGTTCATTGTGAGCTGGCTCAAGCAGCTGGCGCCGCAGGTCCGCACGACGGAAGACGAAATGGCGGTGAACCGTTCGATCTACGGGATTGAAAAGAAGCAGTTCCCGTACATGCTCTGTGTGACGAATATGCTTTTGCACGGGGTCGAGCGGCCGCGGATCGATCACGACAACGCGCTGCTGAAGGATGTGCTGGATTACACGGAAAAGGATCAGTTCGACGTGATTTTGATGAATCCGCCCTACGGCGGGTCGGAAAAGGCGAGCGTGAAGCACCATTTCCCAGAGGACCTGGCGAGCTCGGAAACGGCGGACCTGTTCATGTCGGTGATCATGTACCGCTTGAAGCCCGGCGGGCGCGCGGCGGTAATTCTGCCGGACGGGTTCCTGTTCGGGACAGACAACACGAAGGCGGCGATCAAGAAGAAGCTGCTCACGGAGTTCAACCTACACACGGTGGTGCGGATGCCGGGGAGCGTGTTCTCACCTTACACGTCGATCACGACGAATATTTTGTTTTTCGACCGGACGGGCCCGACGAAAAAGACGTGGTTTTACCGGCTCGATATGCCGGAGGGCTACAAGCATTTTTCGAAGACGAAGCCGATGAAATCCGAGCATTTCGATCCGGTGCGGACCTGGTGGGACGACCGGCAGGTCATCGAAGACGAGGACACCGAAACCTTTAAATCCCAGTGCTACACCGCGGCGGAAATCGCAGCGAACGGGTACAACCTCGACCTCTGCGGCTATCCCCACGAGGAGGAAGAGATTCTGCCGCCGCTGGAGCTCATTCACGAATATCAGAAAAAGCGGGCGAGCTTGAACGCGGAAATCGACCGCGTCCTCGACGCCATTGTGGCGAAACTGCCCCACGGAGACGACGAAGATGCGTAAGATGACACCTCAGCAGCTCAAAAACAGCATCCTCCAGATGGCCATGCAGGGCAAACTCGTCGAACAGCGCCCGGAAGAAGGCACCGGGGAAGCACTGTATCAAGAGATTCAGGCCGAAAAGAAAAAACTTATCCAAGCAGGTAAGATCAAGAAATCGAAAAAGCTGCCGGAAATTACGGAAGAAGAAATTCCCTTTGAGATTCCGGAAAGGTGGAAGTGGGTGAGGTTGAACGACTGCATGGATGTTAGAGACGGAACACATGATTCTCCCAAATACTATCAAAAAGGTTTTCCTCTTGTGACGAGTAAGAATTTAAAAAATGGAATAATTGATTTCTCTACTTGTAAATTAATTAGTGAAGATGATTTTAATGCTATAAATGAACGGTCTAAAGTAGATAAAGACGATATATTATTTGCAATGATAGGAACAGTTGGAAATCCAGTGTTATATAGAGGTGACGCAAAGTTTAGTATTAAAAACATGGCACTTTTTAAACATATAGGTTCTTATTTAAATATGGAGTACGTTTATTGGTATTTAAATTTAGCACAAGAAGATATGAAGAAAAAAGCCTCTGGTGGGGTTCAAAATTTTGTATCGTTAACCTATCTTCGAAATTATTTAATAGCATTACCACCAAAAGTTGAACAACGCCGCATAGTCGCCAAACTCGAAGAAATCCAGCCGCTTCTCGACCGCTACGAAAAGGCCTACAACCGCCTCGAAGCCTACAACCAGAAATTCCCCGAAAATTTAAAAAAATCGATCCTCCAGTACGCGATCGAAGGCAAGCTCGTCGAACAGCGCCCGGAAGAAGGCACCGGGGAAGCATTGTATCAGGAGATTCGGGTCGAAAAGAAGAAACTTATCCAAGAAGGCAAAATCAAAAAATCGAAAAAACTGCCGGAAATTACGGAAGATGAAATACCGTTTGAGATTCCGAAAAATTGGAAGTGGGCTAAATTTGGAGAAATTGTAGATTTTTTTATAGGTAAAACTCCAAAAAGGCATGAAAGCCAATATTGGCAAAAATCAGAATTCCCTTGGGTCTCTATATCGGATTTAATTGATAGAGGTCATATTCAGAGGACAAAAGAAAATATAAGTAGCCAGGCAGCGGAAAAAGTATTTAAGAATAGATTCGCTCCCAAAGGAACGTTGTTAATGAGTTTTAAATTAACAATTGGGAAAGTTTCGATTCTTGATATTGATGCCTTTCATAATGAAGCAATAATTTCGATTTTTCCAATTATAGAAAGAGATAATATTTTTCGCGATTATTTGTTTGATTTTTTGCCCTTAATAAGTGCTGAAGGAAAAACGAAATCGGCTATTAAAGGGAAAACATTAAATTCAAATAGTTTGAAGAATTTATTAGTTCCGATTCCTCCGTTAGAGGAGCAAAAACGCATTGTTGCGAAGGTTGAAGAACTGATGCCGCTTGTTGAAAAGTGTGGAGAAGATAGAAAAGATTAATAGCATAATAAGGAATGACTTACGAATTACTATGATGATTACTTTACATGATTGATTTTGGGGTAATGAATGCCGAATATTGAAGATATCGAAGATAAGGTTAAACATATTATTGAAGAATTACCGTCTGAAGCGTCAGGGTTAGATTATAAACTATATCCATATGATATAAAACAAGATAAGGTCAATTTCCTAAAAGATATTATTGCGATGTTAAATTCTGAGGCTGATATCGGAGAAGATAAGTTTATTATTATCGGTATAGAGGATAAAAATAAATACAAAAATGGAATAGACAAACAGACGTGGCACGATGATAATGAATGGCAACATCTGGTAGAAAAGATTTCTTCAAAGCCATTAATTTATTCTGGCACAGTAGATTGTGACGACAAGACCTTTGGTTACTTCTGCATCTCTAAAGATAATACGGATTATGTTTATGAATTAAAAGACAAAGTTGAACAAAAGTCTGAAAACAATAAAATTAAAATTATTTCTGAAGGACAAGCTTTTTTTAGACAAAATAGTCAAAATGTCGTTCTATTTGAAGAAGATCGACGAAGATTATTAGAGAAAGCGTCAATATTAAAATTAAATTATCCAGATGAAGAAAGATACGTTTCCGTATTGGCACTTGTCGGATCGTGGAATGAACAAAGTCAAGGAGATCTTGCATTAATTAAGAGTCTTTTAGGGACAGAGTCAAATCGCGATGTTAAGAACGCTATGGCGTTTTGTACGGGAAATGAAAAAACATTTAGGTCAAATAATAAAATATGGCAATGTAAAGTACATAAAGATTTATTATTAAAAAGTGCGAAATATATTACAGTTATTTTATTAGAAAAGTTTTTTGAAGAAGCAGGAAAAGTTTTTTTGGAGAACGGTTATTCCAAAAATATTCGGCGCGGTATTGCAGAATCGATCGCAATTTTAGGGAACAATCTCCAAAATTTTAAAAATATTGGTGAAAGCATTATCCAGAGAGAGATTTATCAATTTGAAAATAAAGTTTTTAGAGTAACAAATTGGGAAACCTATGCAACAAGTATTGCCGATGAGTTTGAATATTTTGGTGATGCAGCCCCAGGCGTTTTTTTAGACCAACTGGAAAGATTATTTGAAACAAAAGATCAAGCATTCTATTCTTATTTGAAAAACTCAAAGCCGTCATTGGAAAGACAGCTGAGTGAAATTTTGAGCAATTTAGCCAAAATTGAAGATTATTTTTCGAGATCGATGCGAATCCTTTTACGATTAGCGGAGATAAAAGAAAGCTTTTTGCAAACATTAACCGGTATTGTCTCTCCTATTTTTCCGCAAACACATGCGCGATGGACCGTTAGGACGGGGGTTTTTAAGGGATTAGCAAAAATCAACAAAGATTTGACTTGGAAAGCACTAATAAAAATAATTAATAATCCTAATCCATCCTTTATTCTAATTTCAAAAACACAATATTTATCAATTAGTGCTTTTTCTTATTCTACTAAGAATGAACGTCTTAAATCAATAGAAAAATACGTGGAAATAGCATGTACATTAATAGACAATCAGGTCGATCGTATGTGCGAAATGGTTGAAGCAGTTAAATACGTTCCTCTAAATACAGAAGAATACATTATTGAAAAGTTGAATGAAAATCTAGACGAACTCTCTCAAAAAGATAGAGAAAAACTGTGGAATAAATTACAAGATTTACTGTTATGGAGTAAAAAACATTTTGATGAAAATGAGGCACCAATTAAAGAAAGACTAGAACCGATAAAAAAACTGTCAGAACAATTAGAAAATAAGCTAGGATATTTTGATAGCATTCGCCTTTTTAATAGAAAATGGTTTCCTTTACTGGATGGAGAAGGAGAATGGAAAGATCAGGAAAAGAGATTTTTCGATAAAAGAGAAATTACAATTAAAACTATTTATCGGGAGGGCGGATTAGATTCGGTAATCGCATTTGCTAAGGATATAGAGGACAAACTGGGTGCCGGCCGTTACTTGGCAAAAGCTATTAACGATAAAGATTTAAAAGCAAATATCGAAAATAATGTTGGTGAAGAAACAGATGAGTTAATAGAGGGGCTTGTGCCAGCGGTTGAATTTAATAGATTAACAAATGCTTTGAGCGATAGTTCTGATCGCGTAAAAGCAAAAATTTATGCGTGCTTACCAATTTCAAATCAAAGTATAGAAAAAGTAGTCAAATTGGATGTGGAATCGGCGCAAATGTATTGGAATAGAGTTTTTCCAAGATTCGTTGAAAATGATATTTCACTAAGTAAATATGCAATAAAGAATTTTAATCAGTACGGACGAGCAGATAAAAGTATCGAAATTTTATCTAGGCTAATTGAAAATAAAGATCAAGAAGTTCCGAAACAAATGGTAATTGATACGTTGAAATTATTTAATAAAAAAGAAGGCTCACAGTATCAATTTTTTGTCGAAAGGCTTTTATTGTGGCTGCATTTACAAAAAAATAATGATGATGAAATAACATGTATTAAAAAAATTGAATGGAAATATTTAAGTTATATAACCGGCGAAGAAGGGTGTTATCCTAAATATTTACAACTTGAATTATCTAATAATCCAGAGTTTTTCGTAGATTTAATTCGAAAAAAATATGAAAAGACAGAAAATGCTGATTCAGAGGAAAAACTAAAAATTCATGTTTTATTAAATAACTGGAGAAAAGTTCCTGGATTGAATAGCAATGGCTTAATCGATATTGAGTATTTAAATAATTGGATAATAAAAGTAAGAGAACTGGCGCGCAAGATTAATTTAGAAGAGCAAGCGATGCAATGTTTAGGAAGATTACTTTTTTATTCACCAGAGGATAAAAAAGGCCTTTTTATTAATCGGAAGATTGCAGATATTTTGGAAAATAATAGGGATATAAGAACAGGATATTTACAAGAAGGTTATACATTTTCCTTTTGTGGATTTAATGGAGAACTCGAAAAAGAATTCATAAGAAAGATAACAAAATATCATAGCTACGCTTTGCAGGCAGATGAAGAGGGATGGATCAATCTTGCCAAAGCATTAAGAAATTTAGAGAACTATTTTATAAATGAAAAGAATAAATGATATATAAGAAGTTTATGTAATGTTTTTTATATGCTTCGAGATGAACTAGTAAAGAAAAAGAGATATGGATAAAAAAGAGCAAGAAGATTTAGAAAGAATTTTAATAAAATATCAATGTGATCTTGAAGAGGAAAAAAAGAAATTAGAACATTATCCAGTAATACAGACAGGCAAAACACCTAAGGAGAATATGAATATTAATCTTTTTCCGCAACTCTCAACTATTGATAAAGATTTGCAAATTCCTTTCATCTCATTAATCGGAGAATTAGACTGTACGAACGAAATGATCGTTGATTTTTGTGATGCGTGGAAAATTATGCGGGAAAATGGAGATTTAGTAAAGCTGTATAATACATATTATTTTACAAGATCTGTAAAATTAGGATCATATATTATTGCAGATATAAGACATTATATTGATATGAGTATAGCGATAACGTGGTATTTATGGAGTGGAAGAAAAAATTCAGACATTGAAATTGATAGTATAGGAAAATACTTGGCTAATAAAAAATTTAAAGAATATGATCAATTTAAATCATTTATGGATTTAGTTAACACGATATCTAATACATATAAACATTCAATTCCCAATCTTCATTTAAATATTGTTGGAAGAGATGAGCCATGTCTATTTACCCTTGCAAGTAAAGGAAATAAAGATATTTTCCATCCTCAATTATTGGGAATTTCGCTTTCTAAATTAATTTTAGAATTTAATCAATATTTTCACTATTCGATTGATGAGATTACAAAAATCTCGAATCAATGTAATTAAAAAACGGTTCAAAATAGTAAATCTAGAATGATATAGGCAGTATTTTGAATTTATTGAGAAGCGTGACATGTGAAAGCCGATTTTTCAACGAAATAATATCTATCAACCGAAGGCGGAGAACCGTCTTCGGTTTTTTGGTGGGATTGTCTTGAACGCTCACCCCATCCCCAGAATTTTTACGTAATCAGGCACAGCCATCAGCGGCATCTCGAGGGCCGTCTGGGTTTCGGCGCTGACATCCTGCCCTGAGGCCATTTCCGCGCCGGCGGCTTCGACGGCTTTCAGCCATTCGTTAACTTTTTCCTGAACGTCCGGCTTCTGCATCTTGAGAAGCCGGCCGCAGTTGCGGTAGATTTCAAGGGACGGATTGCAGCAGGCCATGGCCGCGCGCAGCACCTCGAAATTCTTTTCTCCGGGGAAGCCGCAGTTGGCCAGCACGACGAAGCGCTGGGTCTTGGCCTGGGCGTCCTCTAGATCGAAATGGCCGTGGTCTTCCTGAATGGTCGGGCACTTCAACGGCGTCAGGCGGTCGACGAAATTCTTCAAATACGCTGTCATGTTCCAGGTGTAAACCGGCGTGCCGAAGCAGACGATGTCCGACGTGTTGTAAAGCTCGAGCAGATCGGCCATATTGTCGTGCTGGACGCAGAGCCCCGGCGTCTTGAACCAGCAGGCGAAGCAGCCTCGGCAGTGGCCGATATGGCAGTCGCGCAGATAAACCGTTTGGGTCTCGGCGCCGGCGGACGCGGCGCCCTTCAAAAATGCGTCGGCAATGACCTGGGTCGCGCTGTTCGGCCCGGCTGGGCTGCCGTTAAACACAGTGACTTTCATATTTTTCTCCTAATTTATTTTAATTCGTTTTTCTAATCCTTTTTATATTTTCTGCGAAAAAAGGCCGTGATGGTTGCAGTACCAGAACACCACACCGTGCCCGCGGGAGAAGAACCGCGCCTCGGCGGGGCCTTCCGGGTAGAGGCGGACGAACTCGAACCGGCCGCCGTTGAGAAAGGCGATGAAGGTGAGGTGGTGATCCTTGGTCATCGGGTGGTCGACGGCGACGTGAATTTCGTCCTCGATTTTCGTGCACACCGCGGTGTGGGCCGCGTCCGGCGCCTCGGCTTCGAGGGGCGGCAGCGTGACACCGCAGCACGAGATCATCGCCGAGCCCGTAGCGTAGAGCACATTGCCGCAGATCGGGCAGACGTAAAGGTGGGAGCGCAGCAGGTTGGCCGCGCGGTTGGTGTTGATGATGGCCTCGCCGGAGAGCAGCTCCGGCACCGAGACGCCGAGCACGGCGGCCAGCGGCTCGATCAGCGAGATGTCGGGGAAGCCGCGGCCGGTTTCCCATTTGGAGATGGTTTTATCGCTGACCGCGAGCTTTTCGGCCAGTTGAGATTGAGTCAGTTTTTGTTTTTCGCGGAGCCGCCGGATCGCGGCGCCGGTGACGTAATGATTCATAAGCTATCCTCCTGTTTGATGAGTTGAGGATAACACGGTTTCGGCGCGCCGGCAACCTACGGAGCGTAGAGCTGGGGGCCGCTGAAATGAAAGGATAACAAAAAAGGGTTTATGATTTTTATACATCTGCGAACAAACCGAAACGAACCTTAAAATCGGTAAAGCAAAAGGAGATACATTATATCAGCATCAGCACAAACCTTAAAAACGGCCTAAATCAGTTTATCCTTCAGGGGAGGGTAACTGACAATTTGTGCGGAATTGTCTGAATTGAAGTCAAAACAGAAAAAAAGACTTGACAGATATAGGTGAATTGTTAATAATAATTAAATAATTTATATGGGTGTGAGGCCGGTCGGCGGCTTATATTTTTATCACGAAATTAGCACTCGTTAAAAAAGATTGCTAACAAAATAATGGGTCAATCAGCAATGGAGGTTAATATGCTGAAACTATTTAAAAAATTTTCAGGAAAGGACATCGGCGTGGTGCTCTTCGCCCTCGCCTTTACGGCCTGTGCCGTCTGGGCGGATCTGACGATTCCGGACTACATGTCGGATATCACGCGGATGATCGAGACGTCGGGAACGAAGATGTCTGAAATTCTTTCCGTCGGTGGGAAGATGCTCATCTACGCGCTGATCAGCTTCGGCTCGACGGTGGTCGTCGCCCTCTGCGCGTCGGCGCTGTCCAACGGGTTTTCCGCTAAGCTGAGAAGTCAGCTCTTTCGAAAGGTGCAGGACTTCTCGATGGACGAAATCGGGCGGTTCTCGACGTCCAGCCTGATCACCCGCTCGACCAACGACGTCATGCAGATTCAGATTTTCATCGTGCTCGGCCTGCAGATGCTGATGCGGGCGCCGATCATGGCCGTCTGGGCGATCTGCAAAATTGTCGGCAAGAGCTGGCAGTGGACCTTCGCGACCGGCACGACCATCGTCCTCGTGCTGGCGGTGGTGCTGACCTGCATCTTCATCGCGATGCCGAAATTCAAGAAGATGCAGTCCCTGACGGACCGCCTCAACGAGGTGACTCGGGAAAATCTGACCGGGCTGCGGGTCGTCCGCGCCTACAACGCCGAGGATTATCAGGAAACCAAATTTGAAAAGGCCAACAAGAATCTGACGGACACCAACCTGTTCGCGATGCACACGATGGCCTTTCTGCTGCCGAGCATCATGGCCGGGATCAACGGCCTGACCCTGTCGATCTACTGGATCGGCGCCTACGTCATCGACGCCGCCCGCCTGGCGAACAAGATTACCCAGTTCTCCAACATGGTCGTCTTTTCCCAGTACGCGATTCAGGCGGTTATGGCCTTTATGATGCTCGTCGTGATCTTCATGCTGATGCCCCGCGCGTCGGTGGCGGCCAGCCGCATCAACGAAGTCCTCGACACGCCGCTGACCATTGAAGACGGCACGGCACAGGACGGCGTCGACGGCATGACCGGCCAAATCGAATTCAGAAACGTCGATTTCCGCTATCCCGGCGGCGAAGAAGACGCGGTTCACGACATTTCGTTCACGGCGGAAAAAGGGGAAACCGTCGCGATCATCGGGGCGACCGGCAGCGGCAAGAGCTCGATGATCAACCTGATTCCGCGGTTTTACGACACCACCGGCGGCGAAGTGCTCGTCGACGGCCGCAACGTGAAGGATTATTCCGAAAAGGCGCTGCGCAACAAGATCGGCTACATTTCTCAGAGCGCGGTGCTCTTCACCGGGACGGTCAGCTCCAACGTCGGCTACGGCGACAATGGGAAGGCCCCGGCGACGGATGAGGAAATCCGCGAGGCGGTGCACACTGCTCAGGCTGACGAGTTTGTCGACAACATGAACGGCCAATACGACGCCTACATCGCCCAGCTCGGCGGCAACCTGTCCGGCGGGCAGAAACAGCGGCTGTCCATCGCCCGCGCCATCGCGAAGAAGCCGGAAATTTTGATTTTCGACGATTCCTTTTCGGCGCTGGACTACAAAACCGACCGGGCCCTGCGCCACGAGCTCGACGAAAAATGCAGCGGTGTGACCCGGATCATCGTTGCCCAGCGCATCGGCACGATCCGAAACGCCGACAAAATTCTCGTGCTCGAGGACGGTAAGCTGGCCGGCGTCGGCACCCACGACGAGCTGATGCAGCACTGCGAGGTGTATCAGCAGATCGCGCTGTCGCAGCTTTCGAAGGAGGAATTGGCATCATGAGTGAAACGAACAACAAAACGCGCGTGCGCCGGCCGGCAGGCCGGGGGCCGGGCCGCCGGGTGCGCGGCGAAAAGGCCCAGGATTTCACGGGCACCTGGAAAAAATTACTGGCCTATTGCCAGCGGGACGCGGTGCTCTTGATCGTCGCCCTGATCTGTATTGTCGTCGCGACAGTCTGCACGCTGATCGGGCCGAACAAGCTCGGCGATTTGACCGACGAAATCACCGCCGGCATCCGTCCGGACACGAAGGTGCTGACCACCGTGTCGAAAAAAATGACGACGGGCATGACGGCCAATATCCAGTCGGTCACTGCCGACATCACCGTCAACATGTCGAACACGGCCGCGATTCATCAGAACACAAAAGCGGCGATGGCCTCGCCGGACGTGCCGGCTGCGGACAAGCAGGCCCTTCAGGCGATGGCCACGTCGGGCTCCCGGGACTTCTCAGGCTTGAGCGACGGGACCCTTGACAAGCTCTTCGGCGCCATCGAAATCGACGGGACGACCCTGACCGGCTCGGACCAGGTCAAAACCCTGCAGGCGCTTCAGCAGCTGAAGGGCGCGTCGGGCCAAAGCGGGTCTGGCAAGAAGAGCGCGGCTAAGCAGATGAAGACGGCCGGGAAATTCGTCAGAGCCCTGCCCGACGCGTCGGCGAAGGTGATTTTCACGCCCTTTAAAGTCAAGGGCACGACGATCTCCAGCTCCGATCAGGTGAAGATGATCAAAGTCATGTCGAAGATCGACATGCACGACACCGACAGCGTCATGGATCAGCTGGACAAGTTGCCGGCCTCGGTTTACGGCCTGATCAAACCGTCGGTCAACTTCGCGAAGGTGGGATCCATCGCGCGGTTCATCGTGATTTTGTACGCGGCGAGCTTCGTGATGCAGGCGATCCAGGGCTGGTCTCTGGCGTCGGTGGCTCAGCGCCTTTCGAAAAAGATGCGCACCGATGTGGACGAAAAGATCAACCGGCTGCCGATGGCGTGGTACAACGGCCACAGCACCGGTGACGTCATGTCGGTCGTGACCAACGACGTCGACCTGATCGGCCAGAGCATGAACCAGAGCCTCGGGACCTTCGTCCAGGCCGTCGTGCTCTTCATCGGCAGCTTCATCATGATGCTGATCACCGACGTGCGGATGACCCTGGCCGCGGTGGCCGCCTGTCTGATCGGCTTTGTGCTGATGTTCACGATCATGCGCCACAGCCAGAAGTATTTCATCAAGCAGCAGCAGGATCTGGGCGCCCTTGACGGCTACATCGAAGAAAATTACGCGGGGCACACGGTCATCAAGGCCTACAACGGCGAAGCCAAGGCCGAATCTGAATTTGACACCCTCAACAAGAGCCTGAGACGCAGCGGCTTCCGCGCCCAGTGCCTCTCGGGGCTGATGCAGCCGATCATGGCCTTTATCGGCAACTTCGGCTACGTCGTCGTCTGTATTGTCGGCGGGGTGCTGGCGATCAACGGCGACATCGAATTCGGCGTCATCGTATCCTTCATGCTCTACGTCCGTTATTTCACCCAGCCTTTGGGGCAGATCGCTCAGGCGATGCAGATGCTCCAGTCCGCGGCGGCGGCCGGCGAACGGGTGTTCCGCTTCCTCGACGAAACGGAAATGCCCGACGAAAGCGCGAAGCCGGCGGTGATCGAAGACGTCAAGGGGACTGTCGATTTCGACCACGTCCGCTTCCGTTACGACGGCGCAGACGAAGACGTCATCCACGATTTCTCCGCTCACGTGAAGCCTGGGCAGAAGATTGCGATTGTCGGCCCCACCGGCGCCGGCAAGACGACGATGGTCAACCTGCTGATGCGTTTCTACGATTTAGATGGCGGCGAAATCCGGATTGACGGCGAGCCGACGCAGAACCTCAAGCGCGAGGCGGTGCACGCCCAGTTCTGTATGGTGCTGCAGGACACTTGGCTGTTCGAGGGCACTGTTCGGGAAAATCTGGTGTACAACACGCCGGACGTCAGCCAGGATAAAATCGACGCGGCCTGCCGCGCTGTGGGTCTCGACCACTTTGTGCGCAGCCTGCCCCAGGGCTACGATACCGTGCTCGACGATAAAACGGGGCTGTCCCAGGGGCAGCGGCAGCAGCTGACCATTGCCCGGGCGATGATCGCCGACAAGCCGATGCTGATCCTCGACGAAGCGACCAGCTCCGTCGACACGCGGACCGAGCTCAAGATTCAGAACGCGATGGACATGCTGATGAGCGATCGCACCTCCTTTGTCATCGCCCACCGGCTGTCGACAATCCGCGACGCCGACCTGATTCTGGTCATGAATCACGGCGACATCATCGAAAGCGGCACCCACGATGAGCTGCTGGCTCAGGGCGGCTTCTACGCCAATCTGTACAACAGCCAGTTCGAATCGGCGTCGTAAAATTTATTTCAGTCATTAAAAAAGGACGTTCTCTTGAAGTCAAGAGCGCGTCCTTTTGCGTGTGGGATTTAAGGGCAGCAGCCTAAAAAATCGCGCACAGCACCAGCGTGACGATGGCCAGTCCGCCCTGCTTGAACAGGATCGACGGGCTGCTGGTCAGGCTGCCGTAGAGGGCCACCAGCACGATGGTGCCCATCAGCAGCATGACCGCGATTTTGCTTGCGAAAACCAGCGCGGCCAGCAGCACCAGCACGCCGATCAGACCGTTGTAAATCCCCTGGTTTTTGAAGAGGGTCTGCACCGACGGGCGGGAGAGCTCCGCCTTGTCCATGCCGAAAACCCGAGCAGTGGTGTCCGAGGTGGTCGCGAAGGTTTCGAGGTAGAGAATGTAGAAAAATTCGAGGGCGACCAGAACGGACAGAATTTTGATCGGTAAAATCATAGAAAGGGCCTCCTTATTATTAGGGTGTATTTATTATAATCGGCCTTTAATTTAGATGAAAACCGGTGAAATGTCAAGGCGGCCCGGCAAGTAAGGTGAACCAACGGGCCGAATAGAAGCGGAATCGGTGACGGGAGCCTGCGCCCCGTACGCCAAAAATTCCGCGGCGGCTGTTCGCTCACGTTTAGGCACATCAGTATCTCAAAATGTATCCTTTCCTTATTCCTGAATCCAGACGAAGGTTTCGGATTCTTTTTTTGTAAAAAAATAAAAGGATGACCGGGGTGGATCATCCTTTTGAGATTAATTTATTGCGCTGCAGAAGTTTGAGCCGTGGTGTGATCAGAAGTCTGCACCGTGCCGTCCGAATTGATCGAGACGCCCCAGGTGCGGCTGCGCGTGCTGATTTTGTTTAACACTCGGGTGCTTTCGCTTCCCGTCAGCACCCGAGGCTGAAAGTCGTTGGTGGACGAACTGCTGGAGATGGAGCAGGGCAGAACCTTGGCGCCGTTCGTCGCGGTCAGCTTGCCGTTTTCAAAGTGGAAGGTCAGCTGGAAGATCATCGAATCCTTGTCAGACGGGTTGGTGTTGCCGCCGAAACAGAAATTGCCGAGACTGTAGACGATGTAGCGTCCCTTGTACATCTCGATGCCCTGCACCACGTGGGGATGGGAGCCGAGGACGAGGTCGGCGCCGTGGTCGATCGCGGATTTGGCGAGAGCCGTTTCGTAGGCCTCCGGCATCGCGTTGCGTTCGATGCCCCAGTGGTAATAGACGATGATCGCGTCGGGCTTCTGCTTTTTCGCGCGGGTGATGAGCTTGGTCAGCGTGGCCTCGCTGGGGTCGTCCAGGCCGTTGATGCCGATCAGTGCGAACTTTTCGCCGCGGACCCGCAGGGTAGCGACAGTGTTGTAGCCGAAATAGGGAATATTGGCTTGGTCGAGGGCCTTTTGGGTGTCGGAGAAGCCGGTGTCGCCGAAATCGTGGGAGTGGTTGTTGGCGATGGTCACGGCTTCGACGCTGCCGTTCTTTAAAATGTCAGTGTACTCGGCGGGGCCCTTAAAGGTGAAGGTTTTGACCGCGCGGTCGGTGGAGGTGGTCAGGGTGCCTTCGAGGTTGACAACGGTCAGGTCGTCGGCGCTGAACACATCGCGGACGTTTTTCAGAAAGTAGGCGGCGCCGCGGCGCTGATAGACGCTGTTGAAGTTGGTGCTGTACCGGGAGTCGACGCCGAGGGTGCAGTCGCCGGCGGCGGAAAAGGTCACGTCGACAGCGGGCTTGGCCGCGGCGGTCTTTTTGTCTGCCGCCTTGGACGTTTTGGCCGCTTTGGACGAGGACTTCGACGGCGCCTTCCGGCCGAAGCTGCACCCGCCCAGCGCGGCGGCGCAGAGGACACAGGATAAGAGAATCACAGGTAAGATACGACGAATCAATCGGTGGTGCATGGGGGGTCTCCTTTTCAAAAAAATGATATCCTTTAATAACTTTAGATGATATCATTTATTTTAAAAAGATGCAATCGTTAAACAGCGTTTCAGCGCAAAATAAAAAGGATGACCTGAAGCGATCATCCTTTTAGAGGTACAGGTTTGCGTTTCAGCCCTGCAGCATTTTGTAGAGCTTGGCCGGATTCTTTTCGTATTTCCAGAGCTTTGGGTTATCTTCCAATTGGTCCCGGACGTGGTGCGCCGCGAGGAAGTCCTCGATTTCGGCGTTGGGCCAGGCCATTTCGGCCTTCAGGTAATGGGAGAGGGCGCGGATGGCCGCGTTGGATTTTTCCTGGGCGAGGTAGCCCTTGGCGTCGGCGTCATTCAAATCCCAGAACTGTCCGAGCACCCGGATCATGTCGGCATCGTCGGCATTCACCTCGAGCAGACACTGAATGGTCTTCGAGAGCCCTTCCTTGAGGCCATTTTCCCGGCCTTCTTCGAGGCCCTGCTGGTAGCCTTCGTCGTTAAAGCGGTGATGCAGCTCTTCCTTGCCGGAGTCGATGCCGTCTTTTACGAATTGGCCGCCCTTTGAAGCGAGGTCGCTGCCCTTTTCCAATAATTTTTTCCATCTATCGCTTGCCATAGTCGTGCTCCTTTGCGTTGATTCGTTTTTGGTTTTTCACATAGTGTAGCAGGCTAATCAAAAGAAAGGCTTAAAGTTCAATTAATGAAAAAGCATTAAACTAAAAAGGAATATAAATTGTGGAGGCAGAATTATGGACAATTTTATGCAATTAGCGAAAGAACGGTATTCGGTGCGCAAGTACAAGGATACGCCGATCGAAGACGACAAGCTCGATCAAATCATTGAAGCGGGCATCGTCGCGCCGACAGCCCACAACGAACAGCCGTGGCGGTGCTACGTGCTCAAAAGCCCGGAAGCGCTGAAAAAGATCAACGATCTGACGACCTGCGCCTTCCACGCACCGGTGGTGCTGATGTTCACCTACAATAAGGACGAACAGTGGAAGAATCCGCTGGAAGAAGGCGTGACCGCTGGACAGGAAGACGTCAGCATCGTCGCCACCCACATGATGCTCGAAGCCTGGGAATTGGGCATCGGCTCCTGCTGGGTCAACTATTTCCCGAATACGAAGACCGAAGAAGCCTTCAACCTGCCGGACAACGAACGGGTTGTGCTGCTCATGCCGATGGGCTACGCGCAGGACGGCGTTCACGCGGCACACCTGCACAACGAAAACCGCTCCCGCGACGAACTGGTGAAGGAACTCTAACTGATTTTTAATGGGATTGATAAAGGCATCCGCTGAAGCGGGTGTCTTTTTTATTTGACTTATGTCCGAATTCGTACTATAATGTCCGAAAACGTACAAAAACACACGCATACATCGAAATGGAGATACAATGGACAATTTATTCGAAACCTACAATCAGATTATCTGCGAAATGGACGTGGATTATCACAACGCGGCGGTGCGGCTCGGACTGTCGGACAGCGAGTTCGGCATTCTCTACACCCTCTGCGTCGAGGGCAGCGGCACCAATCAGAGTGTACTCTACAAGAAATCCGGCATTGCCCGATCGACTGTGAATTCGGCGATTCGCAAAATGGAGGGCCGGGGCTGGCTTTATCTTGTGCCCGGGGAGGGCCGCAACACCCGGGTGATGCTGACCGAGAATGGCAAGGCGGCGGTCGCGCAGACTGTCGGCCGGATCGTTGAGATCGAAAAGCAGATCTTCGGCGCCTTTACAGAGGAAGAGGCGAAGCTCCTCATTCGGCTGAACCGTTCCTTTGAGGCACAATTGAAGCAGGCTGTTGAAAAATTGTAAGGAGGCTGCATGCCAAACCATCAAATTCATTTATCCGATCATTTCACGACGGGCCGGCTCCTGCGCTACGCGCTGCCGTCCATCGGGATGATGATTTTCACCTCGGTGTACAGTGTCGTTGACGGCTTTTTCGTGTCCAACATCGTCGGCAAGACGTCCTTTGCGGCGGTCAATTTGATTCTGCCGGTGCTCGAGATTCTCGGTGCCCTCGGCTACGTGTTCGGCACCGGCGGCAGTGCCCTGGTCTCGAAGGAGCTGGGCGAGGGCAGGCGGGAGGAGGCGAGTGAAACCTTTTCGCTGATGGTGTGCACGACGATCGTGATAGGCGTTTTCGTCGCGGTGGTCGGCACACCGCTGCTGCGCCCGATTTTGAGGGCGATTGGCGCCAAGGGCGCGATGCTGGAAGAGGCCATGGCCTACGGCACGATTTTGATGCCGGCGATGATCATCTTCATGCTGCAATACATGTTTCAGGCGTTTTTCATCACGGCTGAAAAGCCGAAGCTGGGCTTCGCGATCACGGTGATCGCCGGGCTGACGAACATGTTCCTCGACTGGCTGTTCATGGCGGTCTTCCACTGGGGCATTCGGGGCGCGGCCCTGGCGACGGCCTTGGCGCAGGTCATCGGCGGCGCGGTGCCGATCGTTTATTTCGCGCGTCCCAATACGGCAGTGCTCCACCTCGGACGGCCCCGCTTTCGTTTTAGCAAGATCAAGAAGGCGGCGGCCAACGGCGCATCGGAATTCATGACGACGGTTTCCCTGTCCATCGTCAGTATCTGCTACAACGTGCAGCTGATCCGCTTTGCCGGTCAGGACGGCGTCGCCGCCTACGGGGTGATCATGTACGTGAACTTCATCTTCCTCGCGGTGTTCATCGGCTACGCGACCGGGACGGCGCCGATCGTCGGCTTTCATTTCGGCGCGGGCCACAAGGACGAGCTCCACGGCATTTTGAAGCGGAGCCTGTCGCTGATCGCTGTGACCGGGATCGCGCTGACAGCGGCAGCTGAAGTTCTGGCCCGGCCGCTATCGATGATTTTCGTCAGCTACGACGCCCATCTGCTCGCGATGACGGTCCGCGGTTTTCGGCTTTACAGCCTGTCCTACCTGCTCGCGGGGTTTAACATCTACGGCTCGTCCTTCTTCACAGCGCTGAACAACGGGTTTGTCTCCGCCGCGATTTCCTTCCTGCGCACCCTCGTCTTTGAAACGGGCTGCGTGTGGCTGCTGCCGGCGTTTTTCGGGCTGACGGGCATCTGGTTTGCGATCATCGTCGCGGAGGTGCTGGCCCTCGCGGTCACGGCTGCCTTTCTGCGGAAAAACCGCGCGCGGTACGGCTATTGACGGCCGGAGGAGGAAGGCGATTTTTCATAACCTGAAAATCAAACTTTAAGCTTTAAGATCGAAAGAAAATGTGTTATCCTGTTCCGAACTTGAAGGTTTATGTGCGCCAAGAACATTAAACGAAAAGAAGGAAAATGTATGAAAAATCAGGAGAATCAGAAAAACCAAAACAATCAAGAAGTCCAGGAAAACAACAGCAGCAAATTCAACCGTATGACGTCGCGGATGCTGCAGATCAAGGCCGAAACGGCGTCCAACGAGGAAATCAAGGACCGGCTGCTGTCCGGCGGCCGGGTGACCGGAACGAATATGGTCGTCATGGTCTGCGCCATTTTAATCGCGTCGGTGGGGCTGAACACCAATTCCATTCCAGTCATTATCGGGGCGATGCTGGTCTCGCCGCTGATGGGCAGCATCCTCGCGATCGCCTACGGCACGGTGTCCGCCGACCCGGATTTGACGCGGCTCCATTCGGTCGGCTTTGCTTTTCAAATCATTTTCAGTCTGATCGCCTCGACGATCTATTTCATCTTGAGCCCGGTCAAGGCGCCGACCCATGAGCTGCTGGCCCGGACGTCACCGTCTTTTTTCGACGTCATCATCGCCTCCGCCGGGGGCATCGCCGGCATCGTCGGCCAGACGAACAAGGAAAAGGCCAACAACATCGTGCCCGGGGTGGCCATCGCGACGGCGCTGATGCCGCCGCTGTGCACCTGCGGCTACGCGATCGCCAACATGAACCTGCGGATGCTCGGCGGTGTGGCCTACCTGTTTTTGATCAACGCCTACTTCATTTACGCGTCGGCCTGTCTGTTTTTGAGTCTCCTCGAAATTCCGAGGGTCAGAGAGCTGACCCCGGCCGAATGGCGGAGAAGTAGAATGAAAATGGTCCGCAACACGATCCTCGTGCTGCTGCCCTGCATTGTCCTTGCGGTGACGGTGGGGCTGAAGTAAACAGCGTGCAGTGTCCTTATTAAAAGTATTAAAGGAAAATATAAGCAAAGTCGATTATGATAGACACATAAAAATTAGATTAAACAAACAAACGCAGAAAGGCGGTTATTGATATGACAAGATTATCCATAGAAAACATTATCGGGCGGACGATCATCGACTCCCGGGGCAATCCAACGGTAGAGGCGGAAGTTCGTCTCGCGGACGGTACGGTTGGCCGCGGCGCGTCGCCGTCGGGCGCATCCACCGGTGAATTCGAAGCGCTGGAGCTTCGGGATCAGGACCCGTCCAAATTTGGCGGCAAAGGCGTCTCGAAGGCCGTCGCCAATGTCAACGACAAGATCGCGCCGGCTCTGGCAGGAATGGACGCCTCAGATCAGGCCGGCATCGACAAAGCGATGTTGGAGCTGGACGGTACGCCGGATAAATCCGCCCTCGGTGCCAACGCCATTCTGGCGGTGTCCATCGCGGCGGCTCAGGCGGCGGCCAAGGCGGAAGGCGTCCCGCTGTACCGCTACTTAGGCGGCGCTAACGGGACCGTGCTGCCGGTGCCGATGATGAACATTTTAAACGGCGGCGCCCACGCCTCCAATTCGGTGGACACCCAGGAATTCATGATTATGCCGGTGGGCGCGCCGAGCTTCAGCGAAGGGCTGCGCCAGAGCACCGAAGTGTTCCACGCCCTCCAGCAGCTTTTGAAGAGCGAAGGACAGACCACAGCGGTCGGCGACGAAGGCGGCTTCGCGCCGAACCTGGCCTCGGATGAAGACGCGATTCAGCACATCCTTCAGGCCGTGGAAAACGCGGGCTACACCCCGGGCGAAGATTTTGTGCTCGCGATGGACGCCGCGTCTTCAGAATGGAAAAGCGACAAGGGCCTGGGTTTCTATCACCAGCCGAAATCGGGGAAGGATTTCACCTCTGATGAATTGATCGCCCATTGGGAAGATCTGCTTGGAAAATACCCGATCGTCTCCATTGAAGACGGCCTCGACGAAGAAGACTGGGCGGGCTGGCAGCGCATGACGGCGGCCCTCGGCGGCAAGGTGCAGCTGGTCGGAGACGACTTGTTCGTCACCAACACCGAACGCCTCGCCAAGGGGATCGACCTCGGCGCCGGCAACGCGATTCTGATCAAGCTCAACCAGATCGGCACCGTGTCCGAAACCCTGGAAGCCATCCGTATGGCGGGTCGCGCTGGCTACCGCGCGGTGATTTCCCATCGCTCCGGTGAAACCGAAGACACGACCATCGCTGATTTGGCGGTCGCCGTCAACGCCGGTCAGATCAAAACCGGCGCGCCGTCCCGGACGGAACGGGTCGCCAAGTACAACCAGCTGCTTCGCATCGAGTCAGATCTCGGTGCCGGCGCGATGTACCTCGGAAAGGGCGCCTTCGGCTTCAGAAAATAAAACAACATCCTCATTCTTTTTAACGTCAAGCCGTCTAGCGAAATTGATTTTTCGCCGGGCGGTTTTTTGTTTATGGCGTGACGATTTTAAAGGCGCGGACCGCGAAACCGTGATATGATAAAAAGACAAAGTTGAACAACAATCAAATAATCAAAAAGATCAGAAGGGAGACGACTATGCAATACGATTTTGAAACCGTGCTGGACCGACGGGGAAAGGACGCGATGGCGGTGGACGCGGTGGGCTCAAAGGCCCTGAAGGGTTTCAGCCCGAGCACACCGAAGCCGGGCTTCGACGTGATCCCGATGTGGGTGGCGGACATGAACTTCCCGACAGCCCGATCCATTCAAGACGCGATCATCGCGCGGGCGAAGCACCCGGCCTTCGGCTATTTCGCGCCCAGTGACGCCTACTACCAGGCCATTATCAACTGGCACAAGCGCAAGGGCGTGGACGATTTGACCAAGGACGTCATCACCTACGAAAACGGCGTCCTCGGCGGCATCGTCTCGACGCTGAAGGTGTTCGCGGCGCCGGGGGACGCGGTGCTGCTTCACAGCCCGACCTACATGGGCTTTACCAACTGTGTCCGGAGCAACGGCTTCCATATCGTCCACAGTCCGCTGAAGCGGGACGAAGCCGGCGTCTGGCGGATGGATCCCGAGGATATGGATAAAAAGATCAAAGCCAACGACATTCACGTCGCGATTTTCTGCAACCCCTTCAACCCCTGCGGCCGGGTCTGGAGCCGGGAAGAGCTTGAGGCGGCGCTGGCGGTGTGCGAGGCCAACGACGTTTTCGTGATCGCCGACGAAATCTGGTCGGATTTATTACTCAACGGCCACCGCTACACACCGGTTCAGTCGGTGAATGCCTGGGCGAAGACCCACACGGCGGCCTTTTACGCGCCGAGCAAGACCTTCAACCTGGCCGGCCTGATCGGTTCTTACAGTGTCATTTACAACAAGACAGTGCGGCAGCGGGTTCGGGCGATCGGACAAAAAACGATCTACAACGCGATGAACGTCTTCTCCGAGCACGCGCTGATCGGCGCCTACAGCGACGAGGGTGCGGACTGGCTCAGTCAGCTGCTGCCGGTGCTGTCCAACAATGTGAACTTCGCCTGCAACTACGTAGACGCCCATTTTGACGGCGTCACGGCCTTCCGCTCCGAAGGGACGTACATGCTGCTGCTGGACTGCACGGACTGGCTCGAAAACCACGGCATCACCCAAAAGGAACTGCTTCAGAAGGGCTGGGACGTCGGCGTCGGCTGGCAGGACGGCCATCTGTTCGAGGCGCCGACGTCGATCCGCCTCAATCTGGCCTCGCCGACCCACCGGATCGCGGAAGCCTTTCATCGGATGGACCGCTACGTGTTCAACGCCTGAGGATCGCCATGATTGTAGGGATGACCTATTACCAGATCGCCTGGTACTTTCTCATTTACTCCTTTCTCGGCTGGGTTGTCGAGGTGGTGTTTCACGCGGTGCACCAGGGGAAAATCGTCAACCGGGGTTTTTTGAACGGCCCGGTCTGCCCGGTGTACGGCTTCGGCGTGCTGGCCGTCTTTGCCGTCGCCTGGGGAATCGGCCGGACGGCGCCAGAGCGTCTGCCGGCGTGGACGATTTTTCTCGTCGGTATGGTCTTTGCGACGCTGGTCGAGCTGATCGCCGGCTGGGCGCTGGATCGGCTGTTTCACACCCGGTGGTGGGACTACAGCGGCAAGCCGCTGAACGTCGGCGGCTACATCTGTCCGGAGTACTCGATCATCTGGGGGCTGGCGATCATGCTCGTCGTGCAGTACGTCCAGCCGATGGTGCGCCACACGGCCACCGACCTGATTCCGCCGGATTACGGCTGGATTGTGCTGGCGGTGCTGTACAGCGTGTACCTGGCCGATTTGATCGTGACGGTTATGATCATCAACGGCTTCAACCGACGGCTGGCCGAGCTGGACGAAATCCGGACCTCGCTGCGCACCGTCAGCGACAAGCTGACCGAGGATATCGGCGGCGGCGCGATGGAAGCGACCCAGCGCGTCCAGGAAGAGCAGGTGCAGGCAGCTCTGGCCCGGGCAGAAATGAGCGAACGGGCCGAAGCCAAGAAGGCAGCGGCACAAGCCGCGGTGCGCCAGCGCAGCCAGGCCTTAAGAGCTAAGGCTCAGCGCCTGCGGGCACGCATCATGGCGCCGAAGGTTTTCGGCGGACGCCGGCTGATGCGGGCCTTCCCGTCGATGCAGCATCGGGATTTCGGAGAAGTGCTCGATTGGCTGCGGGATGAAATGAACAGTGAAAAGAAATAAAAAACAACCCGCTTGGATTGATACAAATCCAAACGGGTTATATTTATGTCTGCAATGGGATTTTACCCTTTACTGCACAGCGCCGTCTGTCGAAGCGGGGTCATCGAGGGGTTCGGTAGTGGCGTCGGACGATTGGGTGTCGTCAGGCTGCTGCGCGATAATTGCGGCGTAAAATTCGGCGTCGGTCTGCTGGTAGTAGGGCATCACCCAGAAAATGCCGACGAGACCGCAGGTGATGGCAGAGAGAAGGAACCATCCGATGAAGGACAGATCGAGCACAAAGGCGTCCATTTTGTGGCCGTTCATCAGCGTCTTTGAGCGTTTGAGGGCGGCTTCGTACGTCAAATTGGGATCTTCTGCAACCAGGTAGCCGACCAGCCGGTACTGATAAGCCTTGACAATGCCGGGAACGACGAGCAGCAGAGACCAGAGGAAGATGAACAAGTTGCGCAGGAAGAGCACGAGGATGACATTGCCGTAATTGTGAGTAAAGCCGTGGGACAGGGCCTGACCGAAATCCACGCGGTCCTGTCGGTTTTCCAAGGCGTAATGATATTGCCCGATCTCCAGGGGCAGACCGACGAAAATGCCGAGCAGGGTGGTCACGATGGCCGGCCTCGCGATGAAGGAATTGAATTGGAAGATTTCATCGAGATGGGAGAAAGTGCCCCCACCGGAGAAAATGTAGGAGACGCCGCTGCCCAGGAAGCCGGAAATGAGGGCGAAAATCAAATAGCCGCCGACGAGGGCCCAGTAGTGGGCATGAAAGACGTTTTTGGCGTCTTGTTTTAATAATTTGCGATTAATCATAGTTTTTACACTCTTTTCTTTAAAAATAAAAATTGCCTTAATAATTTATTTTACTAAGGCAATAATACAATAAAAATTTTACGAAATCAAGGAATTTGTACAGATATTTCAGGGCTTAAGACTTAAGAAAGCGGCGCAGTTGCCCCGGCGTTCGCCGGCGGCCCGGTGGGAGAAGAGCAGCTTTGCGTTGCACCGGGTGCAGACGTCGGTGACCTGAATGTGCTCGGGCTTGACGCCGGCATTTTCGAGGACGAGGCGGTTGGCCTGCCAGAGATCGAGCTGACAGTGCAGGGCGCCGTCACGGGTGTGGGGACTCAAGAGAATCTGATCGGCCTGGGCGCCGAAGCGGTCTTTGAACACCGCGGCGACGTCCTCGGAAATTTCGTAGCAGTCCCGGCAGATGGACGGCCCGACCGCGCAGACCAGATCCGCCGGGTCGGAGCCGAAATGGGTGCGCATCAGATCGATGGCGTTAGCCGCGATGCCGGCAGCGGTGCCCCGCCAGCCGGAATGTACGAGGCCGACCGCCCGATGCACCGGGTCGATCAGGTAGACCGGCGTGCAGTCGGCGGTGAAGACGCCGAGGATCAGCCCCGGCGTGTTGGTGACCATGCCGTCGACGTCCCTGCCCCAGCGGCGGAACAGCGTTCCCTCGCCGCCGTCTCGCTTGTCGACAACCCGGACGTTGCCGGTGTGGCCCTGATGGGCGCAGACGAAGTGGCGCAGGCTGCGGCCGCCGCCGAAGGCGTCGGCGATGCGCTGGTAATTGGCGTCGACGACCATCGGATCGCCCTCCCGGTCGTAGTTGAAATTCATGGCCGCGCAGTCGCCGGAGCTGACGCCGCCCTCCCGCGTCGTGAAGACGTGATCGACGCAGCCGGTCTGCTCGAGCATCGGGAAGGACAGCGTGCGCAGCGGCAGGCCGCCGATCGTTTCAGTTCGGTCTAAGAGAACCGGACGGTTCGGATCTTTTCGAATGAGTTGCATATCATGGCGCTCCTTTTATTAAATGATATTGTACTTTTTGAGTTTGCGTTCATTGTACCACGGCCCTTGCAAAATGCAAGGCGGTGCGCTATACTGGGGGCGCTGTAAAAAAGGCAGGGGAGTCTGTACGCAGGCTGAGAGTAGACCAAATGGCCTAGACCCTTAAACCTGATTTGGATCATGCCAACGCAGGGAGCACCGGGAACGATGAGCTTTGCAGGCGGGTCCGCCTGCTTTTTTTGTGCGCGGTTCATCGGGGGCACCACCTTGAATCGCCTTAGAAAACGGAAATGCGAAGTGAAAAGGAGCAATGAATGAGAACAGCATTGACGATCGCTGGCAGTGATACCAGCGGAGGCGCCGGCATTCAAGCCGATTTGAAAACCATGACCGTAAACGGCGTTTTCGCCATGAGCGCGGTTACGGCTCTGACGGCTCAGAACACCACCGGCGTCACGGACATTATGGAAGTCACCCCGAAGTTTTTAGGGGAAGAACTGGACGCGGTCTTTATCGATATTTTCCCCGATGCGGTGAAAATCGGGATGGTCAGCTCGGCCGCGCTGATCGAGGTCATCGCCGAACGCCTCGCCCACTACCAGGCGGCGCACATCGTCCTCGACCCGGTGATGGTCGCCACCTCCGGCGCGAAGCTTTTGCGCGATGACGCGGCGGACACGCTGAAGCGCGCGCTGATGCCGCTGGCGGAAATCATCACGCCGAACATTCCCGAAGCGGAAATTCTCTCGGGGCTCGACATCGCAACCGAAGCCGACATGGAAAAGGCCGGACAGGCCATCGGCGAAAACCTCGGCTGCGCGGTCCTCGTCAAGGGCGGTCACCAGGTCAACGACGCCAACGACTACCTCTGGCAGCCGGACGGCGGACAGTGGTTCACCGGCAAGCGCATCGACAACCCGAATACTCACGGCACCGGCTGCACCCTGTCGTCGGCGATCGCGGCCAACCTGGCCAAGGGCTACGCGCTGAACGACGCGGTGGCTCAGGCGAAGGCCTTCCTCTCCGGCGCGCTGGCGGACGGCCTCGATCTCGGCAAGGGGGCCGGGCCGATGAACCACGCCTTTGACATCAAGGACAGCTACAAGGCGGTGCGGTCATGAGCGAACAAAAAAAGACGACGAGCTTTCAGAACGGGCTCATCTGGTTCGGCGCCGGGGTGTCTATTGCGGAAATCCTCACGGGGACGTATTTCGCGCCCCTGGGCTTTGCCAAGGGCCTTGCGGCGATTTTAATCGGCCACATCATCGGCTGCACGATGTTCTTCTTCTCCGGGCTCATCGGCGGCAGAACCCGGAAAAGCGCCATGGAAAGCGTCAAGCTCTCCTTCGGCGGCCGAGGCGGCTTGATCTTTGCGGCCCTCAATGTCCTTCAGCTCGTGGGCTGGACAGCGATCATGATTTACGACGGCGCCGGCGCCGTTGGCGGCATCTTCCCGGGACATGCGTGGATCTGGTGCCTGGTTATCGGCGGGCTGATCCTGCTGTGGATTGCCATCGGCATCACGAACCTCGGCCCGGTGAACCAGGTGGCCATGGCGGCGCTGTTCATTTTGACCATCGTGCTGTGCAAAGTGATCTTCACGAAAGGCTCCGTGTGGACGGTGCCGGCGAAATCAGGCCTGAGCTTCGGCGCGGCCATTGAACTCGCCGTGGCGATGCCTTTGTCGTGGCTGCCCCTGATTTCCGACTACACCCGGGAAGCGGACAAGCCCTTCAGCGCGACCCTGACCTCGACCCTCGTTTACGGCGGGGTGTCCACGTGGATGTACATCATCGGCATGGGCGCAGCGATCCTCACCGGCGGCGGAGATATCGCGACGATCATGGTCAAGGCGGGCCTCGGCATCGCGGCGCTGATCATCGTCATCCTGTCCACGGTGACCACGACCTTCCTCGACGCGTGGTCCGCGGGGATCTCGACGGAATCCCTGTGGAAGCCGGGCACCGGCAAAAACGTCGCCCTGATCGCGACGGTCATCGGCATGGTGCTGGCCATGATTTTCCCCATGGACGACATCACCGATTTCCTTTACCTCATCGGCTCGGTGTTCGCCCCGATGATCGCGGTGCAGATCGCCGACTACTTCATTTTGAAAAAAGCCGACAGTGCCGATCGGCCGTGGAACGTGCGCAATCTCGTCGTCTGGGCCATTGGTTTCGTACTCTATCGGCTGCTGATGAAAGTCGATCTGCCTGTGGGCAGCACTTTGCCGGACATGGCCGTCACGATGGTGATTCTACTCATCGCATCGCCGAAAACTAAAAAAGCATAATATTGATAAATACCCTGATTACTGATATCCAATAATCAGGGTATTTTTATGTGTTATTGCTTTAAGTTGAAATATGTAGAAATGAATGTACAGATTGATGCCGGTAGACTAATAAAAAGCATTTAGAAAAAACAGATTTTTAGATAGAAAGGTGTACCTATATCTGTTAAGATAAGAGAGTTGTAAAGACATGAAATAAAGGAGTTTTGGCCATTCATGAAAAAATACTTAAAACTTCTGCGGACTCAACATTATTTAAAGAATCTTCTTGTATTCATACCAATCTTTTTTAACCAGACCCTTTTCAGCGGGAAGTTCATTAATGCGCTTCTCGGGTTTTTTGCTTTTTGTATGATATCATCCGCAGTCTACATTATTAACGATATCAAAGATGTAGAGAAAGACCGTCATCATCCGACAAAACGTTTTCGTCCAATTGCAAGCGGAGCAGTCAATGTTCAGAAAGCTAAAACAATTGGAATCGTCTGCCTGATTTTCTCTATCATACTAACATCGTTCACAAAATTGTACATCAGCATTATTTTCATCATGTTGTACTTTGTTCTGAATATCCTGTACAGTGGAGGACTTAAGAACAAACCGCTTGTTGATGTTGTCATTCTTGCATCCGGATTCATTCTCCGCGTTATTTACGGAGCGTACCTGACAGGTGTTCCGATCTCCGGATGGCTTTACCTCACGATTTGGACAGGAGCCTTCTATATGGGCCTTGGCAAACGAAGGAATGAAATTGAGAAGCAGAAGGAATTGGGAGAAACAAGAACTGTTCTAAAATACTATACTTACGGTTTCCTTGATAAGAATATGTATGTCTGTGTCGCACTTGCCAACGTATTTTACGCCTTATGGGCAGTTGGACATGATGATCAGAGGTTCCTCTGGTCTGCGCCAATCTTGATGATTGTTCTAATGAAGTACAGTCTCGATATTGAAGGAAATTCAGATGGAGACCCTATCGAAGTCATTCTTCATGACAAAGTATTGATCGCTCTTATTTCGGTTTTTGCAGCGTACCTATTCTTTATTCTATATTTTTGAGAGAGGATTTATGTATGAATGTATATGACTTTGACGGAACAATCTACGAAGGTGACAGTTCCATCGACTTTTATATGTATTGTCTGAAAAAGCATCCAAAAATTCTGAAAGCCCTGCCAACACAGATGAAAGGCTTTTTACTGTACAGATTTCACAAAATTAACAAGACCAGACTCAAAGAATACTACTTTTCATTTCTTAGAGCATTAGAAAAACCAGAGCTGGATGTTGAAAAATTCTGGGATGAGAACCGGAACAAGATCAAAAGCTGGTATTTAAAGCAGAAAAATCCATTAGATGTTATTATATCGGCATCTCCGGAGTTTCTGCTGCGTCCGATCCTGAACATCATTGGAATATATCATCTCATTGCATCTGATGTAGATATTCATACTGGAAAATTTAGATCGGATAACTGTCACGATGAAATAAAACCGGTTTATTTCAACCAACGGTATCCAGATGAACACATAGATAATTTTTATTCAGATTCGTTATCCGATGAACCTATGGCCAGGCTAGCTGATGCAGCATGGTTGATTCGCCATGATCAGATCAAGAAATGGAGCATTACATGAAAAACTTTTCAAAATCCATCTTTGCCTTACTTGTTATCTATATGGTATTGCCTATCACTATATTTATTTTGGGGTGGATAAAACTATGGTTTTCGATACCAGCAGTAATCATTATTGCATATCTGCTGTTCCGTATGTCCAAAGACAAGACTATTATTCCAGAATTACCATCCTTTAGTAAAAAAGGAATAGAAACGCTTATTCTTGCTATTTTAATTATTGCACTATGGGTCTATTTTTCCGGAATTGGCAAATTTGTTTTTCAGAATGATGATCATCTTTATCGAAATGCGGTATTCGAGATGCTGGTGAACAATAAATGGCCTGTCATTAAAAATTTTAATGTGGATGGCGTCAATACGCCATTTATGTTTGTTTATTATATTGGTTTTTGGATGCCAGCAGCTCTTATTGGAAAAGTATTCGGGATTACAGCAGGGTATTGCTTTCAGGCAATCTGGGCAGTCATAGGTATATGGCTATTTTATTATCTGTGCTGCAGTTATCTAAAAAAAGTATCTCTGCTTCCGCTTATTATCTTTATTTTCTTCAGCGGTCTTGATGTAATTGGAACCGCAATTATGACTGGAGCACCTGTTTCTATTTTTGCAGGAGACCATCTTGAATGGTGGGAAAGTGGAATGCAGTTTTCGAGTTTCACCACGCAGCTTTTCTGGGTTTTTAATCAGGCGATCCCTGCTTGGATATTAACTATACTTGTCCTTATGCAAAAGAAAAACAGATACGTCGTTTTCTTACTTGGGGTTAGTCTTATTTTCTGTCCACTGCCATTCATCGGAATTATCCCTTTTGTAATCTACGTCATCATGAGAAACGCATGGCAGACAAAAGTTCTAAAAGCAGCAATAACGAACCTGTTTACAGTTGAAAATATTCTTGGCGGTGGAATTTGCGGAATTATCACATATCTTTACTTCAAAACAAATTCCAGTGGGCAGCATATTGTGTTTTTGCCAGCTGAAATAATGGGCAAGAGAGGATTCCTTTTCAGTGTAGTTCTATTTATATTTCTTGAAATTGGGGTTTACATCATTGCCATTTATAAATATGAAAAAAAGAATCCACTGCTTTATATTACATTCCTTTTTCTCTTTACTTGCCCGCTTATTCAGGTAGGGTACGGGGGAGACTATTGCATGCGTGCCTGCATACCAGGAGAAATAGTTTTGTTCCTTTTGGTTATGAAAACCATATATAAAGCTAGAAAAAGTAAAGACGTACTGATTGTCACAGCGCTTATTATCCTCTTGACCATTGGCGCTATTACTCCAATCCATGAGATCAACAGAACAATTCAAAATACCAGAGCAAACTATAATAACAATGTTCCGGTTTACGCTGGAACATATACAGAAAAAGAGCTTATGATGGGTAATCTTGGAACAAATTTCCGCGGAAAAATAAATAATAGTTTCTTTGCCAAACATCTAGCGAAATAAAAAGAAGGTTGTCATATAAAACGATGTGGTTCCTCTTTATTGGATAACTCTAAAAAAGCCGAACGCGAAAGCGTCCGGCTTTTTTGGTGTGATAAAAGATTTAGATGTTTTTGGCGACTTCGACCTTGGCGATCAGACTCGGCAGGGTGGTTTCGAAGTTCACGCCGTACCACGGCTTTTTCGGGTCTTTTAAGGTGACGGCGATGGTTTCGGCGGTGTAGTCCGAAGCGATGGCCATGGCGTCGTTCCAGGACAGGCCGTTCATGATGCCGCCGACGCAGGCACTGGCGAAGAGGTCCCCGGTGCCGTGATAGGCCGCGTCGATCCGGATGTTCTGGTGGGAGAGGAATTCTCCGGTGCGGGTGTCGAGGCCCATAAAGCCGGTCATGCCGTCTTTGAGGGAAACCCCGGTGAGGACAGCGATGGTCGGGCCGAGCTTGCCGAGTTTGTCGAGGAGGGCCTTGACTTCGCTTTCAGACATATCTTCTTTATACGGGGTGTCCGTCATGAAGCAGGCTTCGGTGATGTTCGGGACGATGATGTCGGCGTGGCCGCAGAATTCAGCGTTGCGTTTTGCGTAGTCGAGATCGAAGGCTGGGTAGAGGGCGCCGTTGTCGGCCATGACCGGGTCGACGAATTTCAGCGTCTTGTCGTCCGGGGCGAAGTCGGCGAAGATTTTTTCGACCATTTCGATTTGTTCGAAAGAGCCGAGGTAGCCGGTGTAGATGCCGTCAAAGGTGATGCCCTCATCCTGCCAGTGTTTAGTGATCGGCGCGATTTGATCGCTTAAATCGGCGCAGGTGAAATTTTTGAACATCGTGTGGGTTGAGAGCACAGCCGTCGGCAGAATCGCCGTTTCGACGCCCATGGCCGATATGACCGGCAGGGCGATCGTCGTCGAGCATTTGCCGAAGCAGGAAATATCTTGGATCGAAAGGACACGTTTCATGGTTTGCCTCCTGAGTGTTTGAATGTCGTAAAATGTGGGACGCTTGTCAATCCCGCTGGCATTTATTATAATCGATATTGGACCGAATAAAAGAGTCAGTTTACGAATAATCAGAAAGGTCAGATGCGATGCTCACTTACCATTTCAAAAGCGGGGGTGACCCGCTGTACATTCAGCTTTATCAGGATATCAAAAGCGACATTCTCTCCGGCAGCCTCGCGCCGGGCGAGGCGCTGCCGGGCAAGCGGCCCTTTGCCAAACAGCTCGGCGTCTCGGTGTCCACCGTCGAAAACGCCTACGGCCAGCTGATGGCCGAGGGGTACATCACGTCTATGCCCCGGCGGGGGTTTTACGTCGCCGAGGTCAAGACCCTGCCCCAGACGCCCGAGGCGGTGCCGGCCCGGCACGAGCCTGACCCGGTGCTGGCCTCACTGCACACGGTGCTGAGCCAGCGGCACTGGTTCGCCGATTTTCAGAGTAACCAGACCGACCCGGCGTCCTTCCCGTTTACCCTATGGGCGAAGCTGACCCGGGAGGTGCTCAACGACGACCAGGTGGCGCTGATGACGAACCCGCCGGCAGGGGGCACGATGGCGCTGCGCACCGCCATCGCCGACCACCTCCGCGATTTCCGCGGCCTCGTCGTCGCGCCGGAACAGATCATCGTCGGCGCCGGCACCGAATACCTCTACACGCTGCTGATTCAGCTGCTCGGCTTCGACCGGATTTACGCGGTGGAATCGCCGGGGTACCGGAAAATCCTCCAGGTGTATCAGGCCCACCGTCTTAAAACGGCGAAGATCGCGCTGGACCACCAGGGGCTCAGACCCGATCTGCTCGAGGATTCCGGGGCGTCGATCGTGCACATCACGCCGAGCCACCATTTCCCAACCGGGATCACGATGCCCATCGCCCGGCGCTACGAGATGCTCGGCTGGGCAAACCGCTCGGCAGACCGGATCATCATCGAGGACGATTACGACAGCGAATTCCGGATGACCGGGCGGCCGCTGCCGCCGCTGGCTGCCATCGACATGACCGGCCGGGTCATTTATATGAACACCTTCACCAAGAGCCTGGCCTCGACGATCCGCGTGTCCTACATGGTGCTGCCGCCGGCGCTGACTGCGGCCTTTTACCGGAAGCTGAGGTTTTACGCCTGCACCGTCTCGACCTTCGAGCAGGCGGCGCTGAGCCGATTTATCGCCGAGGGGCATTACGAAAAGCACATCAACCGGATGCGCCAGACCTACCGCCGGCGACGGGACGCGCTGATGCGCGCGGTGGCCGACAGCCCGATGGCGAAAATCGCGTCGATCAGCGAGGAAAACGCCGGGCTGCACTTCGTCCTAACGCTGAAGACGAAGAAGCGGGACGCCGACATCGTGCGCGACGCGGCCAAGCGGGGCATTCGGGTGGCGCCCCTCGAGGACGCCGGCGCCCACCGCTTTCTGATCAATTACTCGTCGATTCCCGAATCGGTGATTCCCGAGGCCGTCAGGCGGCTCAGCGAGGCAGTGACGGCATAAAAGCGCTTAAAGAGGGCGCAGGGTCAGCTCGCCAGAGCGGATCAGCCTTTCGGTGCCGTTGGCCATTTGGAGCCTGAGGTGGCCGAAATCGTCGAAGCCGATCACCGTGCCGACCAGGGGTTCACCGGCGCCGGTGAGGGTGACGGCCCGGCCGATTAAGTTGGAGCGGCGGCGGTAGCGCTCGGCGTAGGGCGCCGGGTCCTTGGCCTGCCCGAGGGCGGTCAGGCCGTCGATCATCGCGGCGAGCAGGCGGGTGCGCAGATCGTCGGGATCGCTGCCCTTTTCGGCGTAGGCCCGCGCGGTGGTGCCGGCGATGCTGCCGGCCCGCTCGGCGATCTCGTCGGGGAAACCCTCAGCCGGATCAAAGAGGTTGAACCCGATGCCGACGACGATCCACCGCTTTTGGGGATCGGGATCAGCCCGGCCTTCGGTGAGGATGCCGGCGATTTTTTTCGGTCCGATCATCAAATCGTTGACCCATTTGATTTTCGGTGTGATGCCAGCGGCCTTTTCGACAGCCTGGACCGAGACGGCGCAGGCCCCCATGGTCACGAAATCGGCCAGGGCGGGGTTGTCGGCGGTCCGGTAGCGGACCGAGAGGTAGAGGCCGGAGTCCTTCGGGGAGAAAAAGGCGCGGCCCATTCGGCCCCGTCCGGCGCTTTGGGCGTCGGCCGCGACGATGGCGCCGTGGGGCAGGTCCGGGGCGGCTTTCAGCACGTCATTGGTGGAGCCGAGGACCTCCGCCCAGCGGACGCGGTCCAGCACAGCCGGGTTGTCGAGGTAGGGAATCAGCGGCGCCGTATCGCGCCATTGGATCTTGTTCATGAGACACTCCTTGTCAGTGAATTTGGTTGGTTTTAGTATAGCACAGCGGGAAAATCGTGGTATAATATCAATTACAAATCAATATAGTATGTAATTGACAATTTGTGGTTTAAAAAGAGAACGGCAAAGAGAAAGGGAGGATAATATGCAGGCGTTGAGTGAGACGACACAGCAGAAATACGACAAGCTCAAGGATGAGCTGAAAGCCATTGGATCGGTGGCCGTGGCCTTTTCAGGGGGCGTGGATTCGACATTGCTTCTGGCGGTGGCCCACGAGGTGCTCGGGGACCAGGCCGTCGGCGTGACGATCGCGTCCAATCTGGTGCCGCCGAGGGAATTGGACGAAGCGAAGACCTTTTGCGAAAGCCGCGGCATCCGCCACATCCTCTGCCCGGTGGACGCCCTGAAGGTGGAACAGGTGCGGGTCAATCCGCCGGACCGCTGCTATTGGTGCAAGCACACGAATTTCTCGAAAATTCAAGAAGTGGCGAAGGAATTAGGGCTTGTGGCCGTCGCTGAAGGCTCCAATGTGGACGATCTTGGCGATTACCGGCCGGGTCTCAAGGCGGTGGCGGAGCTCAAGATTGAAAGCCCGCTCCGTGGCGCGGGCTTGACCAAGGCGGAAATCCGCGAAATTTCCAAGGCGATGGGCCTGCCGACCTGGGACAAGCCGTCCTACGCCTGCCTGGCGTCCCGTTTTGCCTACGGGCACGCGATTACCGCGGAAGGGCTCAGTCTGGTGGACCGGGCCGAACAGTTTTTGATCGATCTCGGCTTTAAGTCGATGCGGGTGCGCATCCACGGTGACGAGGACCCGATCGCGCGCATCGAGGTGGCGCCGGAGCGCTTTGAAGACCTGATCGCCCAGCGCGGCAAAATCGTCCCGGCCTTCAAGGCAATGGGCTTCCGCTACGTGACGATGGACCTTCAGGGCTACCGGGTTGGGAGCATGAACGAAACCCTGAAACAGTCATGAGACAGGCGTTGATCTGCCTGGCGGTCGGCTACGGCTTCGGCTGTTTTTTGAGCGCCGCCTTCGCGGGACGCCGCCGCGGCGTCTCGATCTTTCAGGTCGGCTCGGGCAATCCGGGGATGGCCAACGCGATGCGCTGCTTCGGCTTTGGCACCGGCATGGCGGTGCTGGCCGGGGATATTCTGAAGACGGTCGCGGCCTGGCTGGTGACGGCGCTGCTTTTCGGGCGCACGGCGGCCGTCGCCGGGTTCACCGCCCTCGGGGCGGTCCTCGGACACAACTTTCCCTTTTGGCACCGGTTTAAAGGCGGCAAAGGTGTCGCCGTGACCTGCTCCGGCGTCGTGCTGATGCTGCCGGGCTGGGGGTTCGCGGCGCTGATTGCCGGCGCAGCGGCCGTGATCCTGACCCATTATCTCTGTATCGGGGCGGTCGTCATCCCGGCCGTGTTCATCGCTCCGGCGGCCCTCACTGCGGGCCCAGCGGCGGGCTGGACTGCCGCCGCGATGACGGCTCTGGCAGTGGCGGCCAATTGGAAAAGCCTGGTGAAGCTGGTCAGGGGCACTGAAGCGCAGGTCGACGTGATCGGGCTGATAGGGGAGAAGATCGGGAAAAATAAAAAGAGCTGACATTAAAAAAGCAGTACCGGATTTTAAAATTTAAAATCCGGTACTGCTTTTTTACGCGTTCAGACAGCTGTCGACAAAGGCCAGACTCTTTTTGAGCACGTCCTTTGCGGCCGGGGTGTCGGTTTCCCGGTCGAAATCGTGGACGTTTCCGGCGGCGACAAAGCGTTCGGGATTGAATTGATTGCACAGCGCGGTGAACTCAGCGAAGGGGACGTCCGGGTCGGCGATGGCGTGGGCGGCGAAGAGCGGCGCGGGCAGCGCGGTCACATTGCGCAGCGAGTCGTTCAAATAAAAGAATTTGTCCCGCCCCTTGTAGATCAGGCGGCGCCAGGCGCCGGTTTGTCTCGCGTAGACGTAGAGGCTGTAGTGGGTGGCCATCGGGCCGTCGGCGTGGACGGTCTGAGGGACGGCGTCGAAGGCGTCCTTGGACACCTGGGGCAGCCCGGCGTAATAGGGCGACGGGGTGGTGTCCCAGCGGTCGGTCAGAAAGCCGTAGCCGTAATAGGAGAGGATGCCGGCCGGCGGGGTGGGGAGATCCTCGGAAGCGGCGATCATCAGCGCGAGGTAGGCGCCGGCGGAACGCCCCCAGAGGAAATAGGGCAGGCTGTCCAAGCCAAAGATTTCCGGATACTCAATGTAGCATTTTGCAGAAGCACGGACGTCGGACAGGATGGTGTCGAGGTCGGCGGCCGGTGCCAGCGGGTAGTCGAAGGCGATGACGGCGAGGCCGGCACCGGTAAAAGCTTCGATGTGAGCTTTGGGCAGGTCCTCCCGTTCGCCGTAGAGCAGGCCGCCGCCGTGGAAGTACAGGACGGCCGCCCGGACCGGCTTTTCAGGATTCAAGTAGACCGTGGCTTTTTTGGTGTAGTCGGGATGGTTCAGATCGATGACGCGTTGCATGGCGCGCACTCCTTTCGTTTTTAAATTTCTTTATTGATTCTTTAATTTTAAGTTTGACGTGTGGTGTGAGTAAGATGGCGGCGCAAAGGGCTGCAGAATTTAATAGTCATCTTATATCTGATTTGTTTAAAATGCAACCGTCTGAACGAAAAATTAAAATCCGGTTGAAAAATAATAGATTTTTTAAAATTTTTATTAAAATTTGCTTGCATTTTTTCTCAGAACGTGGCATGATAGAGCTATCAAAAGAATTGAAGTTACAGATTTAGTTCAAAATTAAAAAAGGTTGAAAGAGATCGTTTTCGATCCCGAGAAAGTGAGGAATCTTTTATGGGTTATTTAAACAATCAGACGGGTTACCGCGAATCGCTTCTGGACAATCGTTCCATCGTTAAGAAAAACAATTACGTTGTGCTCGAACCAGACGGACTGGTCAAGAACGTGATCCCGGGCTATGAAAACTGCGACACCACCATCCTTGGCTGTCCTGAAATGGGCGCGACTTTCGCAGATTACCTGGTCACCGCTCACGAAGGCGGCAAAAACGCAGCAGGCATCGGCGGCGACGGCATCGAATCCTTCTTATACGTCATCTCCGGCGCAGTGAGCGTCAAGAACGCAGATGAATCCGCAGATCTGACCGAAGGCGGCTACATCTACAGCCCGGCTGACAAGCCAATGACTTTCGAAAACAAGGGCAGCGAAGACGCAAAGCTCTACGTTTACCGCAGACGCTACATCCCGTTGGAAGGCCACAGCGCACACACCGTTGTCGGCAACGCCAACGACATTGAATACATGGATTACGAAGGCATGACCAACGCGCAGAGCAAGGATCTGCTGCCGTCCGGCGAAGATCTGGGCTTTGACATCAACATGCACTTCTTAAGATTTGCACCTGGCGCATCCCACGGCTATCTGGAAACCCATATTCAGCAGCACTCGATGTACTTCCTCCAGGGCAAGGGCATGTATAACCTCGACGGCGATTGGATGCCGCTGCAGGCCGGCGACTACGTCTTTATGGATTCCTATGTCCCGCAGGGCTGCTACGGTGTCGGCACAGAAGACTACGTCTACATTTATTCCAAAGACTGCAACCGCGACGTACAACTATAAACGGACTTTTGACGAAGCTCCGAAATCAATCATTTCGGAGCTTTAAATTGAATTAAAATTTAAACGATTAACACAACTTTTAATACAAGGAGATTGATTATGCGCTTATCGAGAGATGAACTGAAATCATTGATGAAAAACAAATTGATGGCGGCGGGCCTGCACGAAGACGACGCCGATACCACAGCTGAAATTTTAACCTGGTCGGACGAACGGGGCTACCATTCCCACGGCTCAGTCCGCGTTGAATACTACAGTGAACGCATCGCCAAGGGCGGCATCACCGTCGATCCGAAGATGACCTGGAAACAGACCGGTCCCTGCAGCGGCATGCTGGACGGGGACAACGGCATCGGATACGTCGTCGCCAAACGCGGGATGGAACACGCCATCGAATTGGCGAAGGAAAACGGCGTCGCCATCGTCGGCATGCGCCGCCTCTCCCACAGCGGCTCCATCGGCTACTACACCGAAATGGCCGCCGAACAGGGCCTGGCCGCAATCTCAATGTGCCAGTCCGACCCGATGGCCGTGCCAGTCGGCGGCACCGAACCCTATTACGGCACGAACCCGATTTCTTTCGCGGCACCGTCGGCGGACGGGCGCACCGTCGTTTTCGATATGGCCACGACCGTTCAGGCCTGGGGCAAAATCCTCGACAAGCGCTCCCGCGGCGAATCCATCCCTGACACCTGGGCTGTTGACGAAAAGGGCGTGCCGGTCACCGACCCGAACAAGGTCAACGCGCTGCTCCCGATCGCTGGCGCCAAGGGCTACGGCCTGATGATGATGGTCGACATTTTCTCCGGTATTCTGACCGGCGTGCCCTTCGGCGGCCACGTCAGCTCGATGTACCACGACCTGTCAAAGGGACGGGATCTCGGCCAGCTGCACATCGTCGTCGATCCAGACCGCTTCTGCGGGAAGGACGCCTTCCTGAAGGCTGTGAGCCAGTCCCTCGACGAGCTCCACGCCATTCCGACCGCGCCGGGCTACGATCAGGTGTACTACCCAGGCGAACGGGCGAACATCCGCAAGGAAAAAGCTTACGCGCAGGGCGGCATCGAAATCGTCGACGATATCGTTAAATACTTAAAGAGCGACGACATTCACTACAACCGCTACGATCACAAGAACCGCTTCGCTGAATAAGATCGGTTCTGCTTAAATCAATAAGGAGAAATTTATGCTGAAAACACTTGTGGAAAAGGGCAGCTATCACGACTCGGTCATGCTGATGCTCTTGACCAATGAATTGTCAAAACTCGACGGCGTTAAAAAAGTTCAGGTCATGATGGCCACGCCGGCCAACAAGGACATCTTCGCTCGGGCCGGTCTCCAGACCGCTGAACTCGACGACGCGACGGCCAACGATATGGTCATCGTCGCGGACATCGAAGACGACGCCCTGCTCGACCAGATGAAAACCCTGGCCGAAGCCTTTTTCGAAGATCAGTCTACCGACAGCGGCAAGGCTGAAGACCAGAGCGTCCACTCCTGGGAAGGCGCGATGCAGAAGCTGCCGGACGCCAACCTCGCGGTGATCTCGATCCCTGGGGCCTACGCCGCCCTCGAAGGGGACCGCGCGCTGGATGAAGGCCTCAACGTCTTCATGTTTTCGGACAACGTCACCCTCGAACAGGAAACGGCGCTGAAGCAGAAGGCCCACGCCAAAGGCCTCTGCGTGATGGGGCCGGACTGCGGCACCGGCATCATCGACGGCGTGCCGATCGCGTTCACCAACAGCGTCGCGAAGGGCTCCATCGGCATCATCGGCGCGTCGGGCACCGGGATTCAGGAATTGACCTGCATCATTGACCGCCTCGGCGAAGGGGTCACCAACGCCATCGGCACTGGCGGGCGCGACCTGTCGGAAGCGGTCGGCGGCATCACCGTCATGGACATGATCGACGCGATGGAACAGGACGACGCGGTCAAGGTTATGATCGTGCTCTCCAAGCCGCCGGCAAAAGCGGTGCGTGAACAGATTGAAAACCGCTTGAGTGTCTGCAAAAAACCGGTCATCACCTTATTCCTCGGTGAAAAGCCTGAACAGAACGAAGAAAACTTCTACCACTGCTACACGCTGGACGAAGCGGCCCGCCTGGCCGTCGCCCTGGTGCGCGGCGAAGACGTCGCGGACGGCAGTGTGCCGGTCGCTGTCGGCGATGTGTTTGACGCAGCGGATCACAAGACGATCAAAGCCTATTACTCCGGCGGCACCCTGGCCAACGAAGCGGCGATGCTCATCAAGGACGCCCTGGATCTGAAGATTCCGCCGGAAAAGGCCGAAGGCTTTATGCTCCAGCACGACGGCCACGTGGTCGTCGACCTCGGTGATGACGTCTACACCCAAGGCCATCCGCACCCGATGATCGACCCGGCTAAGCGCATCGAATGTATGGAAGAAGCCCTCGACGATCCGACCACCGGCGTCATCCTCTTCGACGTGATGCTGGGCTATGGCTCCCACGCCGATATGGCCGGTGCATTAATCCCGACGATCAAGAATTTACAGGCGAAGGCGGAAGCCGCAGGCCGCAAAATTGTGTTCGTCTCGACCGTGTGCGGGACCCGCAGAGACTTCCAGGATTACGACGACACCGTCAAGAAGCTCAAGGACGCCGGCGTCGTCGTCTGCGAAACCAACAAGCTGGCCTGCCAGGCCGCTATTCACGCCATCGGTCTCGACTTTGACGAACCGGCTAAGCCGACGGTGCCGAGACGTCAGTCAGACGCCAAGGCCGGCACCCCGTCCGACAAGCTGACCGCGATGCTGAAGAGCAAACCGAAGGTCATCAACATCGGGCTCAAGAGCTTTGCCGACGTCTGTGCAGACTTCGGATGCGAAACGGTTCAGTTTGACTGGGCACCGCCGGCCGGCGGCGACCTTGAAATGATTTCGGTGCTCAACTTCCTGAGAAGCTACGCGGCAGGCGGCGAAACCGTCGACGACATGAACCAGAAAGTCATTGCCAAGGTCGTCGCGGCTCAGCCTGTCTTGAAAGACAACGTCCCGGCGATGACGGTCATCCCGGAACTGAACACGGATCAAAAGACGATCCTTCACGCGGGACCGCCAATCACTTACGACAAGATGCCGCCGACGGTGCAGGGCTCCTGCATCGGGGGCGTGCTCTTTGAAGAATGGGCCGACAACGAAGAAGACGCGCGGAAGCTGCTCGAATCCGGTGAAATCCGGTTCATCCCTTGCCACCACGTGAACGCAGTCGGGCCGATGGGCGGCATCACCACCGCGCACATGCCGGTGTGGGTCGTCGAAAACGAAGCCGACGGCAACCGCGCTTACTGCACGATGAACGAAGGCATCGGTAAGGTGCTCCGCTTCGGTGCCTACTCTCAGGAAGTCATCGACCGCCTGCGCTGGATGCGCGACGTCCTCGGACCGACCCTGAGCCGCGCCCTGAAGACGAAGGAAAACGGCCTGGCCGTAAATCCGATGATTGCCAAGGCCATCGCGATGGGCGACGAATTCCATCAGCGCAACATCGCGGCGTCTCTGGTCTTCCTGAAGGAAGTGGCGCCGGCCATTACGGCTCTCGATATGGACGAAAAAGACAAGGTTGACGTGATCCAGTTCCTGTCGGATACCGACCAGTTCTTCTTAAACATCATGATGGCGACGGGCAAAGCCATTATGGACGGCGCCCGCAAGGTGCAGGAAGGCACCGTCGTCACGGCCATGTGCCGCAATGGCGTCGACTTCGGCATCCGCATCGCCGGCATGGGCGACACCTGGTTCACCGGACCGGTCAATACGCCTCAGGGGCTGTACTTCACCGGCTACGACGGTGAAGACGCCTGCCCGGATATTGGCGACTCGGCCATCACGGAAACCGTCGGTGTCGGCGGGATGGCGATGATCGCGGCGCCGGCTGTCACTCGGTTTGTCGGTGCGGGCGGCTACGAAGACGCCCTGCGCACGAGCAACACGATGGCGGAAATCACGATCGCGCACAACCCGAATTACATCATTCCGACCTGGAACTTCAAGGGCGCCTGCCTCGGTCTCGACGCGAGATTGGTCGTCGAAAAGGACATCACGCCGGTCATCAACACCGGGATTGCCCACAAGATTCCGGGCTACGGCCAAATCGGCGCCGGCACAGTCCATCCGCCGATCGAATGCTTCAAGAAAGCCATTTTAGCGTACGCAAAGAAATTAGGATACGAAGGATAAGCAATCACAAAAGGTGCGGCGGCGCATACCGCCGTCACCCTTTTTACGGTTCAACCATTTACAAAACGGTATCGAAGGAGAGAGGAAATGGAACAACAAACAGTCGTCATCGCCCTCGGGGGCAACGCCCTCGGCAATAACGTCGCCGAGCAGAAGGCGGCCGTGGCGGGAACGGCCAAGGTCATCGTCGACCTCGCAGCCGACGGCTACGCCCTCGTCATCACCCACGGCAATGGGCCCCAGGTAGGCATGATTCAAGACGCGATGGACGCCGCGGCGGCCAACGGAGACGGACAGGTGCCGCTGCCCTACAGCGTCGCGATGAGCCAGGGCTACATCGGCATCGACCTGCAGAACGCGATCAAAGACGAACTGCTCCATCGGGGAATGGATAAAAAGGTGTCGACGATTTTATCCCAGGTGGAGGTCGATCCAAATGATCCGGCCTTTGCCCATCCGTCCAAGCCCATCGGCAAATTCATGACCGAGGCTCAGGCCAAAGCGAAAGCGGCTCAGGGCATTGACGTCGTCGAAGACGCCGGCCGGGGCTGGCGCGAGGTCGTGGCATCTCCGAAACCGAAGCGCATCCGCGAGCTCTTGACGATCAAGACCCTGCTCGCAGCCGGCCACATTGTCATCACCTGCGGCGGCGGGGGCATCCCGGTGATCTGCAAAGACAGGCGCCTCGAAGGTGTCAACGCCGTGATCGACAAGGACGGCGTCAGCGCGCTGCTGGCTGAAAAGCTCGACGCCGACGAGCTGGTCATCCTGACCGCCGTCGAAAAGGTGGCGGTGCATTTCGGCAAGCCCGATCAAAAATGGCTCGACACGCTGAGCACGGCTGAGGCCAAGGCCTACATGGCCGCCGGGGAATTCGCGCCCGGCTCCATGCTGCCGAAGGTCGAGGCGGCGGTGCGTTTCGCCGAAAGCGGTCCGGGGCGGAAATCCCTGATCACCCTGCTCGACAAGGCGGAGGACGGCCTCGCCGGCAAGACCGGCACGGTCATCACCGATTGAGCCGTCAAATCTTCTAAACTTTAAGGTATAAAAGCAACAGATTCAGTATAATAGGAAGCGTAAAGGAGCAAGCATGCATATACCAGTGAATTTTCTGACGTGGGCGATGGCGTTTCTGCCGATCGTCGTGCTGATTGTCCTGATGGTCAAATGCCATTGGGGCGCCGCGGAGGCTTCGGCGGTGGGGGTGGTCATCACCGTCATTACCGGCTTCGTCTTTTATCGGGCGAATATCGGTCTGGTCGCCTCGGAGATGGCCAAGGGCGTATGGGACGCCGTGATCATTCTGCTGATCATCTGGGCGGCCATTCTGCTCTACCACGTCGGCGATGAGGCTGGGGCCTACGGCGTGATCCGCGACGGCATGCAGCGGCTTCTGCCAAACGAGCTGCTCCAGATCCTGGCCATGGGCTGGGTATTCGAAAGCTTCCTTCAGGGCATCACGGGCTTCGGCGTGCCGGTGGCCGTCGGGGCACCGCTGCTCATCGGCATCGGCGTCGGCCCGGTGTGGGCTGTCATCATCCCGTTAATCTGCCAGGCCTGGGGCAACACCTTCGGCACCCTGGCGGCGGCCTGGGACGCCCTGGCCAATTTCGGCGGACTGACCGCCGGCACGCCTCTGTACTGGAAGACGGCGTTCTGGGCGGCGCTGTTCCTCTGGATTTGGGATGTGGCCACCGGGTTCATCGTCTGCTGGTTTTACGGCAAAGGCAAAGCAGTGAAAAAAGGCTTTGCGGCTGTACTCATTCTCTCGACGATTCAGGGCGGCGGCGAATTTCTCCTGTCCCAGGTGAACACGACGCTGTGCTGTTTCTTCCCGTCGCTGATTTCATTGGCCGCGATCTTTCTGCTCGGCCGGATGAAAACCTACAGCGAACCGTGGCGCATCGACGACTCGCCGATCATGAACCGCAAGGCCGCGAAAACGGAAACAGCGGCGCTGCCCAAGGGCATGACCCTGGTTCACGCCTTCATCCCCTACGTGTTCCTCTCGGCGGTGACGCTGATTGTCCTGCTGGTGCCGCCGGTGCACCAGGCCGCCTCGGCCTTTACCGTCGGCCTGTCCTTCCCGAAGGAAGTCACTGGCTACGGCTACACGACGGCGGCGGTTTCGGCGTACTCGGCCTTTGCACCGCTGTCCCACGCGAGCTTCTTCCTATTTTTGTCGGCGGTGGTTGGCCTGGTGTATTACAAGCACAAGGGCTGGATCCAAGCCGGCGGTACGGGCCGCGTCTTTTCGGGCAGCATCGCGATGACCATGCCCTCGGGCATTGCGGTGGTCGGCCTGGTCATCATGTCGAAGGTCATGGGCGGCACCGGGCAGACCATCGTGCTGGCGGAAGGCATCTCCGGCGTGCTCGGCACTGCCTACGTCGCCTTATCGCCCTTTGTCGGGCTCCTCGGCACCTTTATGACGGCCTCGAACATGAGCTCGAATATCCTGTTCGGCAATTTCCAGATGACCTCGGCGAAGCTGCTCCACGTCAGCCCGGCTCTCGTGCTCGGCGCACAGACGGCCGGCGCGTCAATCGGCGCGGCCATCAGTCCGTCGAAGATCATCCTCGGAACGACGACGGCGGGCATCCTCGGCAAAGAAGGGGAAGTCCTCAAAAAGGTGATGCCGGTCGCGATTCCGGCGGCGGTGGTCGTCGGGGTATTGTCCCTTATCGGTGTGCTGCTTTAGAAAGAGGTCGTTATGTCATCATTTTTTAAAACGGAGGCCGGACATCTGACCCTGGCCTTTATTGTCATTGTTATCGGCGCCTGTATCATCCGCGCCGGTTTGGCGTCGGGCGCATCGGCGCTCCTCGGCGTCGGCGCAGCGGCGGTGCTCGTCGCATTGTGCGCGGTGCCTTTTAGAACCTACGTTATCAAGCCGATTGCTAAAAAGCAATCCGCTGCATCCAATTCCGAACCCAATCACAATAAGGAGTAAGTCATGGATAATAATCAGATCGAAAAATCAACGGGCCGTATCGCGGAAAATCTCGAAACCCTCAAAACCTTTACGGCCACGCCGGACAACGGCTGCACCCGTCTGCCCTTCACGAAAGAAGCGCGGGACGCCGTCGATTACTTAAGACAGGTCATGGAAGACGCGGGCCTTGAAGTCTGGGAAGACGCCGCGGGCAACATCTTCGGCCGTCTGGCTGGCTCAGATCCCACGCTGCCCTGCGTGATGAGCGGCTCCCACTACGACTCCGTCGTCAACGGCGGGGATTACGACGGCATCGGCGGCGTGATTTCCTCCATCGAAGTGGCCCGCCTGCTCAAGGAAAGCGGCAAAACCTTTAAGCACGATTACGTGGTCGCCGGCTTCTGCGACGAAGAAGGGATGCGCTTCGGCACCGGGTATTTCGGCTCCGGCGCGATGCTCGGCCACCGCAATCCGGCCTACTGCGACAACTTCAAAGACGCAGACGGCATCACCATCGCCGAAGCGATGCGCGGCTACGGCCTCGATCCGGAAAAGATCGGTGCGGCGGCCTGGCCGGAAGGCAGCATCGGCCACATGATCGAAGCCCACATCGAACAGGGCCCGGTTCTCGACGCTGAAAACATCGAAATCGGCCTGGTTACCGGGATCGTCGGCATTCAGCGCTACGTCATCACCGTTCACGGCCGTGCCGACCACGCCGGCACCACGCCGATGGACATGCGCATCGACGCAGTGGAAGCGGCCTCAAAGGTCATTTCCAAGATTCCGGACTGGGCGCGTGAAAAAGCTGACGGCACTGTCGCGACCTGCGGCGTCGTCCACGTCGAACCCTGCGGCATGAACATCGTGCCGGAAAGCTGCGAATTCTCTGTCGATATCCGCTCGATGAACAACGACAACATCAACGACATCACCCGCCGGATCCGCGCCGCCCTCGACCGCGAAACCAAGGCCATCGGCGCGACCTACGACATGGACACGAAGCTCGTCATCGAACCGGTCGCCCTCGACGAAGACATGCTGAACGTGCTCGAAGACGACTGCAAGGCCCGCGGCTATTCCTACAAGCGTCTGCCCAGCGGCGCCGGCCACGATTCTCTCGAAATCGGCCAGGTGCTGCCGACGGTCATGCTCTTTGTACCGAGCAAAGACGGCCGCAGCCACTGCCCGGTGGAATTCAGCCGCTACAGCGATTTCGCCAAGGCCGCCGCGCTGATGACGACGCTGATCGGCAAGCTTTTGGACGAATAAACCGCCAAAATCCGGCGGATTATGGTAAAATATAAAAGTATTCATTTACATCCGCAGGGATAAAAAGAGGAGGGGCATAATTTGGTCATATCGGAAATGAATCCAGACGCGAAATCGCGGAATCTGAGGCTGCTCAGGCGCGCGCTGCGCATGACGCAGCAGCAGTTCATGGAGCAGTTTCTGTCCGGGCCGTCCGGTAAATCGGCGATGAGCATCGCCACTTACTCCAATCTGGAGCGCAAGGGCGGCAAACGGCTCAACGAGGTGATTTCGAAGGTCAGCCGGCAGCTGAATCTCGACCCGATGGTCTTCTCAATGGACCCGGGGCAGTTCAGCGAGCAGGTCGATCAGATGATCGCCTCCTCGCCGGAAAAGCAGGCGGTTGTCGACGGCAGCACTGGTGATATCACCGAGCTGGTCAATCGGCTGACGGTCTATTTCGCGGACGACATCATTTCCGGAAAACTCAAGAAAGGCAGCCGCATCGAATCGGACCGGGAGCTCGCCCGGAAAATGGGCGTCGGGCGCTCGGCCGTGCGCGAGGCCTTGAAGGTCTTGAGCGTATTGGGGATGATCGACATCCGCCCGGGTCAGGGCACCTTCATTTCTCAGAAGGAATCGAACTTCTTCACGGTGCCGCTGAGCTGGTCGCTGTTTTTGAGCCGGCCCCAGGTGGAGGATATTCTTCAGGTGCGCAATCTCATCGAAGTGGGGGCCGCGCGTCTGGCCGCAACCTCTCACGACGAAGAGGCTCTCTCGAAGCTTTACGCGCTGTCCTACGAGATTTATAACGCCTACGATGCAGGTGACCACAAGCGCTTTCTCGAGGCCGACGTGGCCTTTCACACGAGCGTCGCGGCGTGCTCAGGCAACACGGTGATCTTCTCGATGATCGAGACGATCCGCAACCTGCTGAAGCGGGTGAGCCAGACTGGGATGGTTACAGACGAGCAGATGACGGCGATTTACACCGAACACAAGGAGATTTTTGGCGCGATCATGTCCAAGGATCCCGACGCTGCCGGCGAAGCGATGCGCCGCCACCTCGAACATTCCCTCGACCGTTACAATTATCAGTAACATTCATATAGTGTCAAAAGCACCGAAAACGGGTGACAGAAATAAAAAAATTATTTTGAGAATTTTCGCCGGAGGAGGCACACGCTTCCACCGGCGTTTTTTGTTGCTCCGTTTAAGATTGATATGGCTGATTTGTAATTGATTGTTTCGAAGGCATTTTGCCTTCGCGCGCGCACGCGCGTAAGTAATTACTTTATTATTATTTAATTTAATTTTCTTTTATTTTATTTGTGGCGTTTTTGCATACATAAATGCCAGTTATTTCATAGTTAACTTTTGTTTTTATATACATAAACGCCAGTTATTTCGCAATTAACTCTCATTTTTGCGACAATAACCCAAAGAGCTAAACTATTAATAAAAATAAATCAACAAATCAAATGCGTTCAAAGCGGGATCAAATCGTGTGTGTTTAGAAAACTTAAGTGAATAATAAAGAAATGAAAATTTCTGAAAAAGCGTTGCAATTTGGTGGGAAGTATTCTAAAATACATTTAGCACTCAATCAAATGGATTGCTAATAAATCACGAAAATAAAACCAAGATACACCATTTTCAGAAAGCGAGGGGTTACAATTGGCAAAAAAGGAATTTAAAGCCGAATCCAAACGGCTGCTGGACCTGATGGTCAATTCGATTTACACAAACAAGGAAATCTTCTTAAGAGAGCTCATTTCCAACGCCAGCGACGCCATCGACAAGCGTTACTTCAAGGCGAGCCAGGAAGGGCAGACCGGGCTCTCCAGAAACGACTACCCGATTTACGTCGCCCGGGATGAAGACGCCCGCACCCTGACGATCACTGACTGCGGGATCGGCATGACCGACACCGAAATGGAAAACAACCTCGGGACGATCGCCCAGTCCGGCAGTCTCGATTTCAAAACCGAAAACGCGAAGGAAGACGGCACCGACGCCCTTGACATCATCGGCCAGTTCGGGGTCGGCTTCTACTCGGCCTTCATGGTCGCGAAGAAGATTCGCGTCGTCTCCAAGGCTGAAGGCAGCGACAAAGCCTACGCCTGGGAATCTGAAGGCGCTGACGGCTACACCATCGAACCGGCAGAACGGGACGACGTCGGGACGACGATCACCCTGTTCCTGCGCGACGACACCGACGACGACAAATACAGCGACTACCTGAAGGAATGGAAGCTGCGCGACTTGATCAAGAAATATTCGGACTACATCCGCTACCCGATCATCATGAACGTCACGAAACAGGAACCTTTATCTAAGGAAGAAAAAGAAGCGGCCGAAGCCGATGAAAACGGCAAGAAGCCGGAATTCAAAACCGTTCACGAAGACGAAACCATCAACTCGATGGTGCCGATTTGGAAGCGCAGTAAATCCGAAGTCACCACCGAAGAGTACAACGAATTCTACAAGGATAAATTCGTCGATTGGGAAGATCCGCAAAAGATCATCTCGACCAACGTCGAAGGGCTGCTCTCCTACAACGCGCTGCTGTTCATCCCGTCGCGGGTGCCTTACAACTTCTACTCCAAGGATTACAAGCGCGGCCTGCAGCTGTACTCCTCCGGCGTTTTGATCATGGATAAATGCGAAGACCTGCTGCCGGATTACTTCGGCTTTGTCCGCGGCCTCGTCGACTCTCAGGATATTTCACTGAATATTTCTCGGGAAATGCTCCAGCAGGACCGCCAGGTTAAGGCCATTGCCAACCGCCTCGAAAAGAAGATCATCTCCGAACTCAAGGACATGATGGCCAAGGACCGCGAAGGTTACGAAAAATTCTTCAATAACTTCGGCCTGCGCCTGAAATTCGGCATTTACGACAATTTCGGCGCCAACAAGGACAAGCTGAAAGACCTCGTCATGTTCTACAGCTCCACCGAAGACAAGCTGGTCACCTTCCAGGAATACGTCGACCGCATGAAGGAAGATCAGAAATACATTTACTACGCCACCGGCGACTCCATCGACAAGATCAAACGGATGCCGCAAAACGAAATGCTGATGGACAAGGGATACGAAGTCCTGTTCTGCACCGAAGAAGTGGACGAATTCGCGCTGAAGGTGCTGAATTCCTACAACGACAAGCCCTTTAAATCCACTGCGGAAGACGACCTCGGCATCGAAATGTCCGACGAAGAAAAGGCGATCCGCGAAAAACAGAGCAAGGCTTCTGAAGGGCTGCTGAACAGCATCAAGGACGCCCTGGACGGCAAGGTCGCCGACGTCAAGCTGTCGACCCGTCTGAAGAGCCATCCGGTCTGCTTCTCCGCCGGCGAAGGCATCTCCATCGAAATGGAAAAGGTGCTGGCCGAACAGTCCAAGGCCGTGGGTCAGACGCCGACTGAAGACATGAAGGCCAAGAAGGTCCTCGAAATCAACGGGGATCATCCGGTTTTTGCCGCGATGCGCCGGGTCTACGAAGCCGACGACAAGGACACGTTGAAGGATTACGCCGAACTTCTTTACGACCAGGCCATGCTCATCGAAGGCATGCCCATCGACGATCCGGTCGACTTCTCCAATCGGGTCTGCCGCCTGATGAAATAATGGATGAAATAAATTGCAAATCAGCGCAGATGAACAAAAGCAAAAGTATTGCCTTTCAATTGTAAATCACTGAAATTAAGGCAATGTTTTCGAGAAAAGATTAAATAAAAAAAGGGATTCGCTTGACACGAATCCCTTTTTCATATTTAATATAGAGTCACAAGGTCCAGATTAGATATTGCGGGAAAAAACATCCCTAGGCGTCCATATCGAGCACGATTTTCGAGTTGGCCTTCGCGGCGTCCTCGAAGGTTTTGACGATCTCGACGCCGTACTGGCCCAGATTGTCGGTGAGCACATCGGGATCGAAGAAATGAATCGCGGTGGTCTTGCGGATGCCGACGAGTCCGTCCCACAGGGCGTCAAGGTTTTTGCCGTACGAGTCCGGCCAGTCCATTCGATGCTGAATGTGAAGCTGGGCGCGCTCCTTTGTAACCATCTTCCGACCTTCAATGTTAATCTCACGCATCACGGCACCTCCTGTATGGCTGATTTGTGATTTCATTATAAAAAAAATACAGATTAAAGTCAAGATATGACCGTTTTCAATGGCTATACCGCATAATTCTATTGAAAATCTAATGAAAATAATAGGATTATTTACAATTTGATCTTGAAAAGGGCATACCTTCGTGATAGAATGTGATAATGATTTTGAGATGTAGTTTACTAACCTATTTCCCTAATATAGGGGCTCATCTCACACATTAACTATAACATAAAGTTATAACAATTTAAATAAGAAAACAATCTACATATTATATAGAAGCAACATTGATCTCCCAATTGAAAGAGAAAGGAGGTTCGCGTCGAAAACGCAGGGTGGATCAAGGATCAATATCGGATCAACAGTTTGGACTTATTTTTAAAATCTACAAATAATTGAAAGAAGTGAGTAAACAAATGGCATCATTTAAATATAATCTTGAAAAATTTGGTATCGAACGTGTTGTGGGCTGGTTAACCAAGAATCCGGAAAAGAACCTGCCCCGTGTTATGAACTGGGTTGATAAATTTGCACACGGTGAATTCGTCGGTCAGAGAAATGCGATCCGCGCAGCCATCAACGACGAAAACCACCCGTATCATCCGGTTGTACAGAGAGTGGTCCACATGGATCCCAACGTCCTGAAGAAAGCATTCGTCAATTTCTTCATGAACGCCAACCTCGTGGGCTGGGACAAACAGGAACAGGTCCGCAACAAATACGGCTGTAACGCACCTTGGGCCATCCTGCTCGACCCGACATCGGCCTGCAACCTGCACTGCACCGGCTGCTGGGCTGCTGAATACGGCAACAAGCTGAACCTGTCCTTCGACGAAATCGACGATATCATCAGACAGGGCAAGGAAATCGGCGTTTACATGTACATCTACACCGGCGGCGAACCGCTGGTCCGCAAGGATGACTTAATCAAGCTTTGCGAAAAACACAACGACTGCATGTTCCTGTCCTTCACCAACGGCACCCTGCTCGACGCGCACTTCGCTGACGAAATCAAACGCGTCGGCAACTTCATCCCAGCGATCTCCCTCGAAGGGTTTGAAGAAGCGACAGACGCCCGCCGTGGGAACGGCGTTTACGACAAGGTTATCGCCGCAACTGAACTTCTGAAGGAACGCAACCTGCCTTTCGGCTTCTCCTGCTGCTACACCAGACAGAACTTCGAATCCATCACCTCCGAAGAATATTACGACAAGATGATCGAACTTGGCGCCCTCTTCGTATGGTACTTCCACTTCATGCCGACCGGCGTGAACGCGGTGCCAGAACTGATGGTTACCCCGGAACAGCGTGTTGAAATGCACAGAAGAATCCGCGACTACAGAAACCGCAAGGCCCTGTTCGCAATGGACTTCCAGAACGACGCGGAATACGTCGGCGGATGCATTGCCGGAGGCCGCCGCTACCTGCACATTAACGCCAACGGCGACGTCGACCCGTGTGTCTTCATCCACTATTCTGATTCCAACATCCGCGAAAAATCATTGCTGGATGCGCTGCGCTCACCGCTGTTCATGGCTTATCACGATGGCCAGCCGTTCAACGAAAACATGCTTAGACCGTGCCCGATGCTGGAAAATCCGGAAATCCTGCCGGAAATGGTCAAGAAGACCGGCGCACACTCCACTGACCTGGAATGCCCGGAACCGGTTGACGATCTCGTCGCCAAGACCAAGGAATACGCAAAGAACTGGGCACCTGTCGCACACGACATGTGGGACGGCAGCCCTGAAGAAGCCCGCTACATCGCCAAACGCGATCGTCTGCGCAAAGCTTCCGAAAAACGCCAGAAGGAATTGGCGGAAGATCAGGAAACTGCATAATTTAAGCATTCGACAAACAGCCGCACTGCCAAACAGTGCGGCTTTTTTGCTTTTTTAAACGCAATACATAAAGGGGAAAACAGGTGCAAAAACGCAGGAAAAGGCGCCGGAGCCGATCGGACCAGCGCAAAGCGCAACGGAAAAAATTTGCAAAATCGGAAGAGAATTTAAGACGGCAGCAACTGATGCGGGACGCGGTCTGGCCAACGGACGAGGACGCCGCGCATATCGCCGCAGACGTGTTCAGAAAGAAGCTCGTCAGCCAGCGGCTATACACGAAAAAGCGCCACCGCGACCAGGAAATCACGCCGCAGATCGAATTTGACCTGCGGACCTGGGCCGAAAGCGGGAAGGCGCCCTACGATTACTTTCATTTCAAGCACAACACGCTGCCGATGAAGAAGCTGCGCCAGCGCTTCGCCGAGGCCAATCCCGAGCTCGACGGCCTGACCCGCTACGTCTCCCAGCGTGGGAATTGGGTCAACATTCCTGAGCACGTCGAAAAACGGCTGCACAAAACCCTCGATCGGGGCGAACGGCTCGCGGCGTCGCAGATTTCGCTGAGCGAGACCATCGATCTGCTCGAACACAACGGCCACTACCCATTCATCAAGAACCGCTCCCGGGAGCGGGAGCTGATCAAGAAGCAGATCCCCGAGCACATCGCCGAGCTCTTCCCGGTGGCGCGCAGTGTCGAGCGGCACTTCGTGCTCCACGTTGGGCCGACCAACTCCGGCAAGACCCACGAGGCGATCACCGACTGCGAACAGGCCGAAACCGGCGTCTACCTCGCGCCGCTGCGCCTGCTGGCGATGGAAGAGGCTGAGCGCATGAACCGCGACGGCGTCCCGTGCAGCATGGTCACCGGCGAGGAGGAACGGCTGATCCCCGGCGCGATGCACATGGCCTCGACGATCGAAATGATGTCGGAAGAGCGGCTCTACGACGTCGCCGTCATCGACGAGTGCCAGATGATCGCCGACCGGGACCGCGGCTGGGCCTGGACTCAGGCCGTGCTCGGCATCGCGGCGAAAACCGTCCACGTCTGCATGGCGCCGGAGGCCCAGGCGTTAGTTACCGCGCTGATCGAGGAATGCGGCGACACCTGGGAGGTGGTGACCCATCATCGGGCGACGCCCCTCGAAATGGAGGGCGGCGGCTTCGTCTTCCCGCGGGACGTGCGCGCCGGAGACGCGCTGGTGGTCTTTTCGAGAAAATCGGTGCTGCAGGCCGCGTCGATTCTCGAGGATGAGGGGCGGCGCGTCTCGGTGATTTACGGCGCGCTCCCTTACGACGCGCGCCGGGCCGAGACGATGAAATTCCTCTCGGGGGAAACCGACGTCGTCGTCGCGACCGACGCCATCGGCATGGGCATGAACCTGCCGATCAAACGCATCGTCTTTCTCGAGACCGACAAATTCGACGGCATGCGCCACCGGGATTTGACCCCGGCGGAAATCAAACAGATCGCCGGACGCGCCGGGCGCCGAGGCTTTGCCGAAAAGGGACTCGTGACGTCGAGCTTCAACCGCAGCCTGATCGCGGAGGGGCTGGCCGCCGGCGTCGAACCCCTCGAAAAGGCCAGGGTGTCGATGCCGCGCTTCCTCGTGAACATGGACAGCCGCCTTTCCCAGACGATCCAGGACTGGCAGGGTCTGCCGGACGACGGGCTCTACCTCAAGACCGATATGACCCGCGCCTTTCACCTGTGTGTGTGGCTCGAGGTGAACTGCGAGCTCACGAAGACCGATATGCTGCGCGCGGTGACCATTCCCTTCGACGAAAACGATCTGGGCATGTGGGCACTGTGGCGCCACGCGATGAAAAATTACGACAAAGGCCGCCCGATTTTAGACGGCTTTGAACGCGTCGCCTACCAGCCCGGCGACGGCCTCGACCGCCTCGAGAAAAAGTACCGGACCCTCGATCTGATGTATTACCTCCAGCGCAGCCTCGGGGAAAACGAGACCTACGCCGACGAGGAAAAGCGCGACATTTTAGGCTGCAAGGCCGAGGTGGCCGACGCGATTATCCGCCGGCTGAAAAAGGCCAAGCGCGTATACCGCAGGTGCCGCATCTGCGGCGCGAAGCTGCCGTGGAACGATCCCTATTCGGTCTGTGACGCGTGTTATCAAGCAGGAAAGGCCGGTGCACGGCATTAATACGTGTTTTTGGACGTCGGCCCGTCTGTGCCGTAAATGGCGTTGATTTCGGCGGAATAAACGCCGGGTGACTGATAGATCGACAGGGGCGGCTCGACGATGGCGCCGGGGTGGCCCCGCTTGACGGCCTGCAGCAGGATCTGGTTGGCCGGCTTGTCCGGGAAGGGCTGCACCCCGCGGACGCGCTTGACCTCGAGCTGGTGAGCCCGCAGCACCGCGCAGAGATCGACGAGGCGCTCGGCCCGGTGCACCATGAACAGCCGCCCCCGGTCCTTGAGCAGGGCCTGAGCCGCAGCGGCCACGTCCTCCAGCGTGCAGGTGATTTCGTGGCGGGCGAGGGCCAGCGCGCGGTCGGGGTTCACCCCGCCTTTACCCTTGGGCATGTAGGGTGGATTGGTCACGACCACGTCGTAGGCCCCGCGGACGAGGGCGGTGCCCGGCTCGTTTCGGATATCCCCTTCGTGGATGTGGATCACGCCCTCGAGGTGATTCATCGCGACGGAGCGCGACGCCATGTCGGCCATCGCCGGTTGGATCTCGACGGCGTCGATGGATTGGGTGTGGGTGCGGCCGTAGAGCAGCAGCGGCAGCACGCCGGTGCCCGTGCCGATGTCGAGGGTGCGGGTCTTGCGGTGGACCGCCGGCGCGGCGTACCACGCGAGCAGCACCGAATCGATATTGAAGCGGAAGGCGTCCGGGTCCTGAAGGATGTAAAGGCCGTCCAGGCCCAGGTCCTCGAGACGCTCGCCCGGCTTTTGATAAGGGCGCGCAAAATCAGTCGTCATGTTGGGTCTCCTTCTGTGCATTTGCAAATGTTTAACCTGTTGATAAACTGTGATAGGATTTCGGCAGTTTTCCAGAAGTTGTCCACAATTCTGTGGAAAATTCTGGGGATTGGCCTGTCACCGCCAAAAATTCGGCGGCGGTTTGTTGACAATTTTTCGACAGCCTGTGGAAAATCTGACGGCGGATGGGGACAAATAGACAGATTTATCCACAAAAAGCCACAGCCATAAACAGACTTTTCCACAGGAAAGTGGCATTCTGGAATTTTTATACATCTTATCATATCAAAAGGCCGAGAACGCAACTTTTTTCGGCATTTTCCTTTTTAAAATAAGCGCTTTCTGATATAATGCAAATAGCACGGTTTATAAGCTATTTATCGTTTTCTGTCATGAAATAACCGGAAAAGAAAGTGGGTGGAACCATGGATGATCAAAACAATCGCGACAATGAAATGTCGAAAATCGTAGAAAAGGCTGAGAATCTCAAAACGATGCTCGCCAAGCAGAAAAGCGGCGAGGCGGAAGCGCCGGCCGAACCTGAAGAAAAGACGCCAGAAGCGCCGGTCGGCAATCCCGATCTCAAGGCGGCGCACATGCCTTTCCAGCACACGCGCACGGTGGCGGAAAAGCGGAGCGCCATCGACGCGCAGTTTGAAAGCGCCATCGCGGACAGCAAAAAGTCCGTCGGTCAGCTGATCGACGAAGCCGTCGAAGCCAAGGTCCAGGCGGCGCGTCAGACCCTTGCGGACGAAAAGCAGGCTTTTGAAGCGCAGATCCGCGCCGAAGCCGATGCGAAGGTCGCCGACGCGAAGCGCGCACAGGCTGACGCGGAATCGGCCCTCGAAGACCAGAAGGCCCAGGCGGAAGCGGCTGCCGAAGACTTCAAGGCGCAGCTCGCCCAGAAGGACAGCGTCATCGCCGACGCTAAACGGGAAAAAGCGGAAATTGCGGCGCAGGTCGAAGCCCAGAAAACGGAAAAGGAAGCGCTGCGCAGCCAGATCGAAGAAGCCCGCCAGAACGCGGCGGATTACGACGATGAGCTCACACAGCTCAGACGGGCCATCGCCGAACGCGACACCAAAGTGGCCGACATCACCGCTGAACGGGACGACGCCCTGAGAGCGGCCGACGGCGCGAAGCAGCAGCTGAGCGATTACCAGAAGCAGGTTGAAGCGGCTCAGGCTGAACCGGCATCGGATTCCACCACGGATGCCGGCTTGACAGCTCAGCCGGAAGCCGAAAAGATTGCGACAGAAAACGAAACCGAACCAGCCCCGACGGACGACGACATCAAGGCTTTCTTTGCGATGGATGGCGGCGAAGCGGCAGACGACAATGACGCGCAGGCCACATCGATTTGGGACGAAGGGGACGAAGACGATCTCTTTGAATCGGAAGAAACGGCCGAAGACGACGGCCTGTTCGAATCGGAAGAAGCGGTCGACGACGGCGCCGAAGCAGCCGAAGAAACTGAAGAAGCAGAGGAATTGGCTGACAGCTTCGTGGTCAGCCACGAAGCCTACCGCACGAATCCGAAGGAAGACGTGGAACTGAGCGAAGACATTCCTTGGGTCTCACCGAACACCGCAGAAGAAATGAAGAAGCGCCGCAAGGCGAGAGCCGAACTGATGCAGCAGGCCGCGGCCCGCGAAGCCCAGGCGGCAGAAGCGGCCCGCAGCGCGGAATCCAAAGCCAAGCCGGCTGGCAGCCGTCAGGCTGAAGAAGAACACGACGTCCTCGACGTATTGAGAAACGCAGGCGCCGAACCTGAAGAAGCCCCGCAGGCCGAAACGGCGGACGCGGTCCAGGATGTTCAGGCTGAAGACGCGGTCGAAAACCTCGACATCAGCGCGCTGACCGAAGACGAAGCGCAGTTCTTCGAACAGGTCGGTCGGGAAACGGCGGAAGAAACCGACGAAGCCGAATTGTTCGAAACCGAAGAACCGCTGAACGACGACGAAGGCGGCCTCTTTGAAGACGTCGAAACCTACGATCAGACGGAAGATCAGCCGGCTGAAGATCAGAGCGGCAGCATTTTCGACGACGTGACGAATTTGGATGACGGCGATCAAGGCGACGTCTTTGAAAACTCTAAGGGCTGGAGCGATCTCCAGCAGGAAGCAGCCGAACAACCGGAAGCCCCGGCGGAACAAGCTGACGATTTCGGCAGCCTGTTCGAAGAAGACGCAACTGATCTCTTTGAAGAAGAAGCACCGGGTGAAGATGCCGAAGCTAAACCGGCAGAAGCAGCGGAAGAAGCCGCCCCAGCAGAACCGGCCTCGGCGGAAGCGCAGCTCGAAGACTTCGACAGCCTTTTCGCCGACGACAGCGCGGACGATTTGTTTGAAGAAGACGAACCGGTTGAAGACGCCCAATTTGAAGAAGAACCTGCCGAACCCGCACAAGCGGCCCCGGTAGAACCAGAACCAGAAGCGCCGGCAGAACCTGAAGCCAAACCGGAACTGACCCAAGACGAAATCGAAGAAAAGGCGCGCATCGCGGCGAAGAACGAGGAAATCGACAAGGACATCGCCAGACTCGGCGACACCCAGGTGCTCGACACCGGCGCCATCAACGATTTCTTCGAAATGGCCGAAAAGGACGACGACGTGCCGTCATTGTTCGACAACCCGTCGACCGACGACAGCGGTGACGATCTCTTCGAAGAAGAAACGACGGTAGAAGAAGGCGACGACGTCACCCAGATTGTCAGCCCGAGCGAAATCGAAGAAAAGCTCGACGCGGACGACGACGGCAGCCCGAAGCCCTATCACGACGATTTTGACGATCTCTTCGACGAAGGGGATCAGGATCCTTTCGGCGACGACAACGGCAATGAAGACGACAGCCACGCCGACAAGAAGCGCAGACGGGGCCTGTTCCGCCGGAATCGGTAAAACCCACTTATAAAAAACGCGAAAGCATAAAAATAAGCACTTGTCTGAAAATTTCAGACGAGTGCTTTTTTAATAGATCTAATGGATCGGTTTTATTCGTAGCGCAGGGCGTCGATCGGGTTGAGCTTGGCGGCTTTGTTGGCCGGATAAGCCCCAAAAAACACCCCTATGGCCATTGAAAAGAGGACGGCCACAAGAATGGACGACAGCGTCGGGTAAACCGTAATATGGACGAAATGGCCGCCGGCCGCGCCGATAGCGGCGCCGACGCCGATCCCGATCAGCCCGCCGATAAGACAGATGATAACCGATTCGACGAAAAACTGAAAGCGGATGTCCCGGTTGCTGGCGCCGAGGGCCTTGCGGATGCCGATTTCTCGGGTGCGCTCGGTGACCGAGACGAGCATGATGTTCATGACGCCGATGCCGCCGACGAGCAGGGAGATCCCGGCGATGAGCGCGATGCCCAGGGAGAGCTTAGCCATCTGGTTGTTGATCTCGTTGGCCTGCTTTTCGATGTTCATCGTCGTGATCTTGGCGTCGGGGTTGGACGCGTAGTAATGCCGGTTGAACCAGGTTTTAATTTGCCGGCTCAGCGCCGCGGTATCGGCGCTTTGGTTCAAGGTGACGATGATTTCAGAATTGCCGGCATCGTCGGCGCGCATCAGGGCGTTGGCGGCCGCCGGCGGAAGGTAGACCGTCTCGGAAGAGACGGCGGTCATTGCCGAGACCATATCCTTGCCCCCGGTTTGATACAACCCGACCACCGTGCAGCGCACATTGCCGGTATCGGTACGCACCGTCATGCTCTGGCCGATGGGATCCTGGTGGCCGAAGACCTTCCGCGCCAGTTTCTTTGAAATGATCGCCAGGGGCCGCGTGCCGCTGGATTCGGCCTCGGTGAAGCGATGGCCCGAAACGATGCGCAGCTGCATGTAGTTGAGGTAGCCGCCGTTGGCGCCGGTCAGCGACACCTTGGTCTGCTTCAGATCGTCAACGGTGCCCGACAGGCTGGCTGAGGTCGAGTAGGCCACGTCGTCGATTTTGTCGGAAAAGCTGTGCCGAAAGGCGTCGATCATGTCCTGGCTGATCATGTCTTTGGTGTCGATACCGCCGTTGTCGCTGTTCCTCGGCGTGACGTAGACGTCGACGCTCTTCGTCGCCATCGAATTGAGGGCCTCGCTGACCGAGCGGCTCACGGCCGAGCCGATGGACGAAATCGCGATGACCGAGCCGATGCCGATGATGATGCCGAGCATCGTCAGCAGGGAACGCATTTTGTTGCTCTTCAGGCTCGTGACGGCGAGGCGGATATTTTCTCGTAAATTCATCGCACCGCCTCCAATATTTTCGTCGCGTCGGGGATTTTGCGCGCGGCCTTTCCGGCGCGCTCCCCGGTGATCCGACCGTCCTCGATGGTGATGATGCGCTCGGCTTCCTCAGCCAGGTCGTCGTTGTGGGTGATCAGCACAATGGTTTTGTGCTGGGTTTCGTGAAGGTCGTGGAAAATATCCATGACCATGCGCCCGGTGTGGGAGTCCAGAGCGCCGGTCGGCTCGTCGGCGAGAATGATCGGCGGGTCGTTGGCCATGGCCCGGGCGATGGCGACGCGCTGGCATTGGCCCCCGGAGAGCTCGTTGGGCATGTGCGCGGCCCAGGCGCCCATTTGAACGGTCTGAAGCAAGGCGTAGGCGCGCTGCCGCCGCGCTTTTTGGCCGATTCGGGCGTAGAGCATCGGCAGCTCGACGTTGGACAGCGCCGAAGTTCGGGGAATGAGGTTAAAAGACTGAAAGACGAAGCCGATTTTCTGGTTGCGGATTTGCGACAGGCGCTGATCGGGGACTTGCTCGATAGGCAGCCCGTCGAGGACGTAGCGCCCTTCGGTGGGCCGATCCAGCACGCCGATGATGTTCATCAGTGTCGATTTGCCCGAGCCGGAAGGTCCGACGATGGCCGTAAATTCGCCTTCCTCGATGGTCAGGTTCAAATCGTCGAGCACAGTCAATTCGTTGGCCGTGCCGATGAAATAGCGCTTTGTGATGTGTGCCAATTGGATGAGTGCCATGGCCCCTCCTTATTCCTTGACCTGCTGACCGTCGTGGAGCGAGGCTGGGTTCAGCGCGACTTTCGCGCCGGCACGCAAGCCGTCGGCCGAAATTTGAATAACGGTGTCGTTTTGCAGTCCCGTTTCGACGTTGACCGATTCGACCGTGTCCGGCGTGTCTTTGTGGTGTTTAACGACGAAGATTTCGTATCGGCCGCTTTCGTCTTTGGTGACCGCGTCAATGGGAACCGTAAAGACATTCTGCCGATTTTCGACGGTGATTTCCTGGCTGGTTTTCATTCCGATCTTCAAGCCGTCTGTAGGATGGGAAATGTCGACAGTCGCGTTAAAAGTGGGGGCAGCGGCGCCGGAGCTGACCGAAGCTGAACCGGAAGAGGTAAGCGCGGTGGTGTCGCTGCTGAGGGCGGCGCCCGTGTCTGCATTGCCCGTTGCCAAATCTGTGCTTGTCGGCGCGACGCTCGAAATCACGCCGGTGTAGCAGCGGCCGCCTGTGCCGTCAGCAGTAATGGACACGGCCTGGCCGGTGGAGACGGCGCTGATGTCGTTCTGGTCGATCTGCATGACGATCTGGAGATTGCCCGTATTTTGAATGGTGAAGAGTTCCCCGGACGTGGGGTTGCCTTTGGCCGCGCCGACGTGGGTGATCGTGCCGGAAATCGGCGCAGTGACGGCGCGGGTCTGGCCGGTCTGGCTGTCGACGAGGGTGCAGAGTCTTGCCCCTCGGTTGACCGTATTGTTGAGTCCGACGTCGACGCTTTGAATGATGCTGCCGCTGCTGTCTGCGACGACACTGACGTTTTTGCTCTGGACTTGGCCGTCGGCCGAGACGGTTTTGGTCAGATCGCCGTAAGTGATTTTGCCCGTGGTGATGGTTTTCAGCTTCGGCTGGCTTTTCTTGTAGAGGGCCGAGGCGGCGATTAAAGCTGCGGCCGCAATCAAGACGACCGCGAGAATGCGCTTTCGGCGTTTTTTCCGCATTTCGTCCGCCGCCATCGGGTCTGGCGCCAGGGCTTCGCCGTTTTCAAAAACCGGACCGCTTGCGTCGTCCGGCAGGGATTTTCTTTTAAAGGGATTTTTCATTGCATCCTCCTTCGATTGTATTAGTTAAATAATACAACAGGAAATAATCTTTGTCAATTGAATTATACCGTGCAGTGAATTTTGGACGGCGACAAAAAAAGAGCTGCCCTGAGGCAGCTCTGGTTGAATGATTTATCGAATGATGATTAGTTTCACGCTTTGTCGATGGAGCCGAAGACTTCCATTTTTTCCTTAACCTTGGCCTTGATGGCTTCTGTCCCAGGCAGGAGCAGTTTTCTCGGGTCAAAGCCCTTGCCGACTTTGTCCTTGCCTTCTTCGATGTATTTGCGGGTCGCTTCTGCGAAGACGAGCTGGCATTCGGTGTTGACGTTGATCTTGGAAACGCCGAGCTTAATCGCGTGCTGCACCATTTCGTCTGGAATGCCGGTGCCGCCGTGAAGTACCATTGGCAGGTCGCCGATTTCCTTCTGGATGTTGGCGAGTACGTCGAAGTTCAGTCCCGGCCAGTTTTCCGGATAAACGCCGTGGATGTTGCCGATGCCGGCTGCGAGGAAGTCGATGCCGAGATCTGCGATCTGTTTGCATTCCTTCGGATCTGCGAATTCGCCAGCGCCGATGACGCCGTCTTCTTCGCCGCCGATGGTGCCGACTTCAGCTTCGATGGACAGGCCCAAAACGTGAGCCGCTGCGACGAGTTCCTTCGTTTTTTCGACGTTTTCTTCGAAAGGCAGGTGAGAGCCGTCGAACATGATTGAGGAGAAACCGGCGTTGATGCAGGCCTTTGCGCCTTCGTAGGAGCCGTGGTCGAGGTGCAGCGCAACTGGAACGGTGATGTTCAGGGATTCGATCATCGCTTTGACCATAGCCGCGACGGTTTTGAAGCCGGTCATGTATTTGCCAGCCCCTTCGGAGACGGCCAGAATAACCGGTGAGTTGTTTTCCTGCGCGGTTTCGAGAATGGCCTTCGTCCATTCGAGGTTGTTAATATTGAAAGCGCCGACGCCGTAATGTCCGGCTCTCGCCTTAACCAACATATCCTTTGCTGAAACTAACATGTGATACCTCCATATCAAGTAAATGTGTTATCCTTATTATAACGGACAGCGGCGCCAATAACAATAGAATTGACGCAAAATTATGTAAAAATCAGCGAAAACACTCAAAATTAATCAAATTTTATCAAAAATGAGAACGACACGCAGGCTGAACAGCAGACTGTGTTATAATGAAAAGACATTGAATTTGACCAATCGGGAGGCTGCGATGAAAAAAGATCCGTACCAGTCCCAGCGGGGCTGCTTCAAGTCCCAAGCGGTGTTCCCCGGCGCTGAAAAGTGGGCGGCGGCCACGGCGCGATGCGCTCAGCTCTATCAGCGCGATGAGGACATCCGCACGCCCTTCGGCCGGGATTACACCCGTATTCTGCACTCGTCGGCCTACCGCAGGCTTAAGTACAAGACCCAGGTGTTTTTTCGGCCGCGCAACGATCACGTCAGCACCCGGATCGACCACGTGCACTACGTCGCGTCCATCGGCCGGCTCATCGCCGACTTTCTCGGGCTCAACGGCGAGCTCACCGAGGCCATCGCCATCGGCCACGACCTCGGACACACGCCCTTCGGCCACGACGGCGAGGCGGCCCTCTCGGCTATCGTCCGGCGGGACGGGCTCGCGCCGGCCTTTTGGCACGCGGCCAACGGTCTGCGCTTCGTTGACGATTTCGAACTGCTCTCCGGCCCTGACGGCAGGCAGTACAACCTCGATTTGACTTACGCCGTTCGGGACGGGATTGTCGGCCACAGCGGTCCGGTGAACGCGCCCCTTTTCCCGAGAGAGGCGGCCATCGATTTGAAGCAGTTCACTCGGCCGGGGCAGTTCAACCCCTTCACCTGGGAAGGATGCATCATCAAAATCGCCGACAACATCTCCTATTTGGGGCGGGACATCGACGACGCGGTGCTCCTCGGACTGATGAAGCCGGAGGACCGTCGGGTCTACGCCGAGGTTGTCGACCGGTACGCCCGCGCGGCCGGCGTCTCGTCCATCGACGTGAACAACGCCAACGTCATTCACCTGATGGTGACGGATTTGTGTCTGAACTCGACGCCGGAGCGGGGCATGGGCTTTTCCGAGCCGGCGCGGACGGCGATCGGCGAGGTCACGCGGCTCAATCGGGAGCTGATTTACTTCAACGATCGGCTCAAGGCCTACAAGGATTACGGCCATCAGGTCATCGAGACGATTTACGCGGCCCTCTGCCGTTACGCCGAGGAGCCTGGCCGCCGGGATTATTTCAGAGAGCAGTTCCCGTCGCTGACGGTCGGCTTCGAGAAATGGCTCATCGACTACATGGAGGGCTTCCACGACGAAAAGCGGGCGGACACCGTGGCCTGCCACTGGGTCTATACCTATCAAAAAGGGGAGGCCGGCGCGGCGGAGATGAAACGGGCCGCAGTGGACTACATCTCTGGCATGACCGACCGGTTCATCGAGCTGCTCTACCGGGAGCAGGTGGTGTTCAAGAGCCAGCGCACGCCCTACGTGTCGCTGTAAATTAATGAATGAAAACAATAGAAATTGAAAGCGTATAGAAAATAGAGGTGTACAATGGAAATCGAACAAGTACTTCAAAATAAGAACGTCGTCATCATCGGACTCGGGCTCATGGGCGGGGCACTGGCCATGGCCCTCAGAAAGGAAGGGCCGGACTGGATCGGCGCCATCGACACCGACAGCGAAGTGCTCGAGGAAGCCCTCGACCGCGGCGTCATCGATCAAGGGGAAAACGACGAGGAAGGTGCGGCGCGCATGCTCGCCCAGGCGGACTTCGTCTATTTCTGCCTGTACCCGCGCACCGCGGTGAATTTCTTCAAAACCCATATGGGCAACTTCAAGCCCGGCGCGGTGATCACCGACATCACCGGGGTCAAGCAGATTCTCGTCGACGAAGTGCTGCCGATTCTCAGAGACGACGTCGACTTCATCATGGGCCACCCGATGGCCGGAAGCGAAAAGGAAGGCTTCGGCGGCGCCGACGAGGGGATTTTCCTCGGGCGCAACTACATCCTCGTGCCGATGCCCCAGAACGACCCCGACCACATCAAGTGGCTCAAGCGCGTGATCTACAACATGGGCTTTACCAACATCGTCGAGACGACCCCAGAGGGCCACGACAAGAAGATCGGCTTCACGTCCCAGCTCTGCCACGTCATCGCCTGCGCCCTGATCGACTGTAAAGAAGAACGTCACCTCTCGGATTTTGAAGGCGGCAGTTTCATGGATTTGACCCGGATTGCGATGATCAACGCGCCGATGTGGGCGGAGCTGTTCGTCAGCAACCGCGACGCGCTGTTGTCTCAGATCGATGATTTTGAAAATAGTATGAAAATTATGCGGGGGATGATTGAAAATTCTGATGAAAACGGCCTGTCGGATTTGATGTATTCGGTCCGTAAAAAGCGCGTAACGATGGAAATAGACCGCAAAAACAGGACTTTGGCTATTGAAAATCAGTTTAAACATAAAGAATCTGAATAAATTCTTAAAAGAATCTCGATGTAACAGTTTACATTAGGATTATTTCAATTTACATTCTTACAACACTTGACGTATTTTTCATAACGCGCTATACTATAGTCACATCAAGGAAATACATTCGATTGAAGCACACACCCGGTTGGATGTATTTGATGTTCAGAACTTGCTGAATATGCGAGAATTCAGCAAGGAATCATAATATTACCCCCCTCTCTCCAAAGGACTTCGAACTCCTCCCCCTATATTGGTTCGGAGCCCTTCTTTTTTTGCTTTTTTCAGCGATCGATGCGCATCCCATCCAATTATCTTCAAATCATTAAAATACAAAAAATAAAAAAGCACAACAAAAAAACCTGTCTGAAAAGATTCAGACAGGTTTTTCAGACTGTCGACAAAGTCTAGAGGGAAACGCTCTAGGCTTTGTTTTTTTATAGCAGTCAGTCATTTTTCACCTGTCGCAATACAAACGTGGTAAAATAGCAATAATAGAAACAGGCCATGCATT
>Ga0214927_100071_pt1 | contig 82928 bp, 74 predicted proteins | sample Stichaenrichm16X_FD_168612 | JGI IMG/M metagenome (GOLD analysis project Ga0214927, IMG submission 168612) | Xylose enriched microbial communities from anaerobic bioreactor in Madison, Wisconsin, United States - 16X | ecosystem: Engineered > Bioreactor > Anaerobic > Unclassified | place: USA... | reverse complement strand
CTGCGGGTCGTACCTTCTCCTCGTCGTCCTGCTCATGGTCCGAAAGCTCCCTTCGTGCCTCTCGGCACATTGTCGGGCTTTCGGTAGCTCCGGCTCAAGCGTGTCTAGGATTGGCCAGCCACATCACCACCTGCTGGCTGCTGGTTGCGGACTTTGATGACGACGGGTGGAAGGAAGCCGCCGGGGTGCATCGCGACGCGTGCCGACGACGAGAGCTCTTCTGTGCGGTGGAGAGGTCGCGTTCTGGGCACGGCGCACACGTTTGGATGTTCTTTCAGGAGGAGGTGCCTGCGGCAGAGGCACGGACGCTCGGCACGCTTCTGCTGGATGATGCGCGGAGGCACTGCTCGAAGATCGGGTTCGATTCGTACGATCGGCTGTTCCCGACGCAAGACACCATTACTTCTGATGGCCTGGGCAATCTCGTAGCTCTTCCCCTACAGGGTGCTGCGGTTCGGAAGGGCAACAGCGTCTTTGTGGATGACGACTTTGTGGCCTATGACGACCAGTGGGCGTTTCTTTCGTCCGTGGAAAAGGTTCCAGCTTCCCTGGTGCACGAGCTGGCCGAGAGCTATGTCGCCCCTGGAATGGGGAGAGGACGGTCTCGGCGGGATAGTAAAAAGAGTTTGGCCGTCCGGAGCGATATGGTGACGGCGGGCCGCATGGCGGCCCAGGATGGCGCGGTGGCCGTCGATCATGCGCCATCGCGGGTGGATGTCACTCTGGACGGCATGGTGCAGCTGAGGAAGGACCAGCTGTCGCAACCTATGGTCGCGGATTTGTCTGCCCTGGCGGCAATGGCCAACCCGGAGTTCTTCATGAAGCAGAGGATGCATCAAAGGATTTATCCCGGGACAACGCCTCGCTATCTGTGGTTTGGCGAAGAGGACGATGCCGCGCTGCGACTGCCTCGTGGGTGTCAGGGTGCCGCAATTTCCTATCTGCGCGGCTGTGCCTGCAAGGTCAATCTGCAGGACGAGCGAACTTCGGGATGCGTCATACATGCCAGCTTTGTCGGAAGCTTGCGCGAGGGACAAGGCGATGCCGTGGAGACACTCCTCCAGCACGATGACGGGATGCTGGTGGCGCCTACCGGCTTCGGGAAGACCGTCGTTGCGGCAGACCTTATAGCCAACAGGAGCGTCAACACGCTGGTGCTAGTGCCTAGGAGCTCGCTACTGAATCAATGGCGCGAGTCCCTGGAGCGCTTCTTGCGGATAGCGGACGAACCGCCCGTGTTGCTGACGCCGACTGGACGAAAGAAGAAAAGCCAGCCTGGGCAGATTGGCGTGATGGGCGGAGGGAAGAAGCTCCCCAGCGGGATCGTGGACATCGCGCTGGTGTCGTCGCTCATGGAAAATGGCGAGGTAGCAGGAGAGCGCCAAGTGAGCGATCTGGTAAGTCGCTATGGCATGGTGCTGGTGGACGAGGCCCAGCACGTTCCTGCATCGGGCCTGGTAAAGGTCCTGAAGCACAGCAGAGCGAAGTACGTCTACGGGCTTACTGCCACGCCTCGCAGAAAGGACCGCCTGGACCGGGCAATCCAGATGTTCCTGGGTCCCGTGCGCCTAACGGTGAAGCCGGACGCAAAGGGTCGAGCGCGGCGTGCCACCAGAGTACTGGTACCGCGATTTACGGGAATCCGGCCTCCGGCGGGTGTCGACCCAGCAGATTGGAATGCGCTTTTGGACGTCATCTGCAACAGCGAGCAGAGGAACGTCAGCATAGCTGATGACGCATGTGAAGCCGTGCAACAGAACAGGTGCCCACTGGTGCTGACCAGGCGCGTCGAGCATGCTCGTACGCTGGCGAAGCTCATCCAGAAGCGACTGGACGAGTGCTCTCGCTCGGGAAAAGGTATTTCCACAAAGGAGACTCCCGCGAAAGAGACTCCCACGGTGGTCACTCTGGTGGGAAGCGACGACGAGAAGACCCGTCGCGAACGCCTTGACCAAATACGCAAACTCCCGTCAACCCAGCCCGCATGTATCGTGGCTACAGACTCATATGTTGGTGAAGGCTTTGACGAGCCCCGCCTAGATATGCTGCTGCTGGCGGCACCGGTGGCCTGGGAGGGACTTCTCACCCAGCTGGTCGGCAGAATCCAGCGCGAGCTACCAGGCAAAACTGACGTCTACGTGTACGACTACATCGACGAGCTGGTGCCGCTCTTTGCTCGGCAGTGGCATGGTCGGCTGAAGGCATATGCCAAGTTGGGATACGTGGTTCGGAATGCGGGCTCCGACGCAGAGTCCAGCCACATCGTAACTGCCGGTCATGCTGCGACGACGCTTTTGCAAGGCGATATCCAAAAGGCCCGGGCGAAGGTCGTGCTCTTCTCGGCATGGGTGGCATCGAAGGCGGTGGATGTCATGGAGCCTGTGCTCCGAGACGCCTTGGCTCGCGGCGTAGAGGTGTTGGTCATGGCTCCCGCGAAGGAGGAGTCGGACGGCGTGCAAGCTTGCCTGAGTCGGTTGCAGCTGATGGGGTGCAGGGTCACTCGGACTGCGGGAAAGCTCGTGAACGCCGCGGTCTTCGACGGCGAACTTGTTTGGTTCGGCGGCATTCCGCCCCTGGCCTTTGGCCACTCGGACGACTGCAGCGTTCGCATCGTGAATCGCGAACTCGCTGGGGAGCTCATAGGGTCATAGGTCGGTACTTTTCACTCGTCAACAAAATTAAGGGTGATTATCGAGGAATATACGCGATAATTCCCCTAGTATTGTTGATATGGTAGATTGCCATCGATTAGTTCTACTTTTGGAGGGACTTTATGCTCATCCTATTTTCCGTAAAGAACTATCGATCGATTCGTGACGAGCAGGTGCTTAACCTGGTTGCGTCTCCGTATTACTCGGGGAAGAAGTCGGATGATAGCGCGCGGGCAAATCGTCAGCTGCAACTGATACAGAAGCGGCTGCCAGGACTATCCGGAAAGGATTTCCTGCGATCTGTGGCGATCTATGGTGCCAATGGCTCGGGAAAGTCAAATGTTATCCATGCAATGAAGGCCATGCAGCGAATCGTCCGGGATTCCTCGTCCTATGCGCCAACAGATGAGCTGCCATACGATCCGTTCGTTTTGGATCAGAGCTCTAGTAAGAATCCAACGGAGTATTTCATCGCCTTCTATTGGGGAGGCGTTCGCTACGAATATGAATTCTCGCATGACGACCAGAGGATAGTTGAAGAGCGGCTGTGCTCTTTTCCGAAAGGTCTCAGGCGGACCTTGTACGAACGCTCGGCCAGCCCATCCGGTAGTCCCAAAGTTCAGGACTCGTCGTACTTGCCCATCAACGATGTCGTTGCGAGCATGCTCAATCCCAATACGCTGCTCTTGTCATTCCTGTATGGACATCCAGGGCTGCAGGGCTTTGACGTGATCAAGGGGGCCGGCGACTTCTTCCGCGATGGGCTGATCGTTCTCGATCGGGTGAGGGACCGCTGGCTGGACTTCCCGGTATCGGGTGAAGTATTGGACGGACAGACAGGCAGCGACTTTCAGCGCGACCTCGTGCAGAAGATGATGCGCGATTCCGATGTCGGCATTTCGTCCGCCAAGGTGGTTCGTCGAAAGGTTCCGAAGAGGCCGGCTGCGGCAAGCGAGGACGCAGAGGAAAATGGGGAGCCAATCATTCAAAAATCCGTAGTGCTGGAGCACAAGGGCAATATGGGCGAGGGCAACATCAACCTGATGAACGAGTCGCTGGGCACCATGCAGGTGTTCTCGCTGAGCTCCTTCATAGGGGAGGCGCTGGAGAATGATGCAACACTCGTAGTTGATGAGCTCGATGCATCCATGCACCCTATCTTGGCAAAACGGGTTGTACAGATGTTTGAGCGTCCGGAGTTGAAGGGGGATGAAAAAGAGAAGGAGAATGAGAGGTCCGCTCAGCTGATTTTTACCGCGCATCAAACGTATTTGATGTCAGGGAACACCTTGGAGCGGGATCAAATCTGGCTAACAGATAAAGGACCTGATGGGGGCACGGTACTCTATCCGCTTTCTGACTATTCTCCCCGCAAGGGCGAGCCGATTGCCCAGGGGTACTTGTTGGGAAGGTATGCCGGTGTCCCTGTGCTTCCCGAAGACTTCGGGGTGCTGCTTTCCAAGGGTGACCATCATGAGTGAAAAGCGCAGCTATAGTCGTAATGCCCCCAAGAGATCCCCCAGACCTTCGATTGTCATATTGGTAGAAGGGGAGGTAACTGAACCAGAGTATCTCAAGGCTCTTATGGGGGCTCTTCGTGTTCCCGGCGACCTGGTTGACATCCGCAAGGCTGAGCATAGCGACGCTGAAGGAATAGTTGTGGAAGCGAAAGAGCTTCTACGGAAGTCTAAGAGAAAGAGATCAGCATCGGACGTCGACGAAGTCTGGGTTGTTGCGGATACGGAGTCGGAGCATGGCAATGGGTCTCCGGAAAACGTTTTGCGTGCAATCAATCGGTCGGGCGATGATGTTAGCCTCGTGCTGGACTCTCCTGGCATCGAGTACTGGTTCTTGCTCCACTTCGTAAGTACGACACGCAGCTTTCCTAGCGTTGCGGATGTCATAGCACAGCTGCAAACTCATTGGCCTGAGTACTCCAAGAGAAAGGGCACTTTGGACTGGGAATTTCTTGTAAAGAAAACACCAGATGCAATGAAGAGCGCTGAGCAAGTGAGGAAGTATCGCGAGGATTCTCAGTCGGAGAGACCCATAGCTGACTTGGACGTGTTGGTGGCAAAGCTAAATGGTATGGGCAGGTTTGACGTCTTTGGTCTGTCTGCTACAGAAAAGAAGCCAGTAAATTTGCCTACCCGAGAAGATCTCTTCTCGTGGAAATGGACGCATAAGTCCTGTTAGATAAGCATTGATTGTGGGGCGAGGAGCCACGTTCTTCTCGCCCTTTATGCTTGCTGACGCTATGCGACCGTTCCACTTAATGGGTTTGTACGCCATTGGGTTTTCTGGTGGGCGTGGCTGTGCGGGGGAGCATACTTGGAGGTCAGGGCGGTCGGCAGGGGGTGCGCGGTGATTGAGCTTTACAGGACGGACGACTCGGGCACGCATGCGGTGGACGCGATTGGCGACTGGGTCTGGGTAAAGCTCACGTCGCCCACGTACGACGAGGTGGAGTCGGTTGCGTCGAGGCTTTCTGGCGTGGACCCCGCCGACATCGCCGCCGCGAACGATCCGGAGGAGAAGAGCCGTGTCGTGTACGAGAAGGACTTCTCGCTCGTGCTGATCGACATACCTGTGGGCGATGTGCGCCACGGCGTGTCCACGTTTGACACGATCCCGCTGGGCATCATCGTGTGCGAGCGCAACGTGATCACGGTGTGCGCGCAGGACACGCCGATCCTCTCGCCGGGGCGGGTCGGCTCCGGGCAGGAGCTTTCCACGCGGGAGCGGCGCAAGTTCCTGTATCGCATCCTGCTGCGCACGGCGCTGCTGTACCAGCGTGACCTGCGCAGCATCGACCGGCAGCGGCGCGACTTTGAGGAGAAGATCAAGAAGTCAACCACGGAAGAGGACCTCATGAGCCTGCATGAGGTGGAGACCACGCTCGTCTACTTTGCGACGTCGCTACGCGGTAACGGCTCCGTCCTCACGCGGTTGCAGCGGTCGGGGCGCCTTCACCCTGGTCAGAGCACGGAGGACCTGCTTGAGGATGCTGCCACGGAGACGCAGCAGGCCATCGAGATGGCCCAGATCTACCGCGACATCATGGGCGGAACGAGGGACCTGCTGAGCTCGCTCATGGATTCGCGCCTCAACAACGTGATGGAGCGCCTCACCTCGATCACGCTCATCCTTTCCATCCCAACGGTCATATCCGGCCTGTACGGCATGAACGTGGACCTGAGCTGGATGCCGCTTGCCCAGGTGCCGCACGGCTTTGGCATCATCTGCGGCGGCACGGCTATCGTGTGCGTTGTCCTCTCCGTTATCCTCGTGCGCAGGGGCTGGATGTAGGGGAGCGAGCAGCTAGACGCAGAACCCGGGCAGGACGGTGGTGACCTTCTTGTCGCCCGTGGCGGCGGTGGCGAAGTCGAACACGTCGCCGTTGGGGCCCACGCGGTTGAACCAGGTCTGGTTGTCTGCCTCGGAGCAGTCCGGGCTGGGGGAGCGCGTCCACCAGTAGCAGCGCTTGCCGTTCCACTTGCGGCGCGTGGCGGTGTTCGACATGGCGTCCGTGCTCACGTCCTGATCGCTCCACAGCAGGTACTGCGTGCCCTCCGCGCCGATGACCTCCGCCACGTACATGAAGTCCTTGCCGAGCGCGGCGGCGCTGCGGTTGCCGCCAAGCTCCTCTACCGAGAAGAGCCAGAGTTTGTCGCTGGTGGCCGTCACGCTGGACGCGACCTTGGTGGCGCCCGCGTTGTTGGTCAACTTGCTTGCGGCCTTGATGTGCTTGGACAGGTCCTTGGGCAGGCGCGAGAAGAACTCGTCGTTAAGCCACGAGCGCATCTGGCACTGCTCCCAGCCGCCCGAGGCCATCCTGGTGCCGGACATGTTGCGCTTGGCGACGGGCTGCGTAAAGGCAAACGTCATGCCGGCCTTGCCGCCGGACACGTCGTCGTGCCAGAAGTCCACCACCTGCACGGTGGCGGAGGTGCCGTCGGATAGCGTGATCTCCTTGGTCAGGTCCGTGCGGATGCTGCCGCCCTTGGTGGCGAGGCCCGCCTTGGCCGCGAGTGCGAGCGCGGCCTTCCGGCTGGATGCGGCTGCGATCTTGGAGGCGAGGTCCGAAATTTCGGTCCAGCTCTTCTCGCCAAACGCGCGGGGGCGCAGCGCGTTGTAGGTGATGGCGCCTCCCGCGGCGGCCACGGCGACGCAGCCCGCGCCGATGAGGAAGCCGCGGCGCGACATGCTGCGCCTGCGCGCGGGCGCGGTGCCGGTGGCGGAGTCGGGCGCCTGGCTGGCGGGCGCGGCGGGCGTGGGCGTGGGGCGCTCGGTCCACAGGCGCGTGCCCACCACGTGCGCGGGGGTCAGGCCGTCGCGCAGCTCGACGGAGCGGCCCGTCGCCTGGCGCTGCCAGCGCGCCAGCTGCCCAAAGAGCGCGAGCGCGTCCGGGCGGGCGTCCTGGTCCGCGGCGATGCCGGACATGATGGCGTCCACCAGCGGCTGCTCTTCCGGCTGGCGCGCGGAGAGCGGCTCGGGGCTTTCGGCCGTCTTGATCTTGAGGGGGTCCTCCGTCGGGCGGTCGCACAGGCGGTAGGGGGTGTGCCCGCAGTACAGCTCGTACAGCACGCTGCAGAGCGCGTACACGTCGATCTTGGGGGAGCGCCTCGCTCGCATGTAGCTGCGGTCGCTAATGGCCAGCATCTCGGGCGGGGCGTACTCGGGGGTCGCGCTTCTCCACACGTCCATGGTCGCGGTGAACGTGGCCTCGTCCGGGCGCATGTACAGGGCGCTGCCCAGGTCGATCACGCAGCACTCCAGCGCGCTGGGGTCCAGGGTGCCGTGGTGGCCCTCGGGCACGCGCACCATGAGGTTGCGCGGCGAGAGGTCGCGGTGCACAAAAGTACCCTCAAGGCACGTGGTGGAGGCGAGCGCCTGCAGCACGGAGAGCCCCACCGCCGCGACCGTGGTGGCCTCGACGCCGCCGTCCTCGCGCTGGGCCAGGAGGCCCTCCCGCCGTGCCTCGAGCAGGTTCCTGCCCTGCACCCACTCCATGAGGATGCCCGGGTCGCCCTCGTGCGTGACGCCGTAGCCGTACACGCGCGGGAAGCCCTGCAGCTGCGACACCGCGAGCATGTTGCGGTACTCCTCGAACAGCGCCGCCTCGCGCCCGCGGCGGTTGAGCGCGTCCTGGTCGGCCGGCACGGGGCGCAGCCGCTTGAGGGCAAAGTACTCGTCCTCCGTGTTGCGCACGTGCAGGACCTCCGCGTAGGAGGTGTGGCGGCTGGTCCCGCCGGGGGAGGCGGGTTCCGCCAGGAGCGTCATGTAGCGGCGGCGGGCGTTGCCCTCGTCCGCGGGGTCCACGGCAAACGACGTGTCAAACTGGTCGAACTCGATTACCTCGAGCCGACCGAGGGGGCCGTTCTTCTCGTCCGCCATGCTATTCGTTCCCTTTCGCGTCGTGCTGCGCGTGCGGCCCCGCGATGCGCAGGACCAGGAACCTGGTCGTGGCGCCAAGGCAGAGCGTGTCACTGTTGGTTATCTTTACCGGGCCGTACGTGACGCCGGGCTTTCGTTCCGCGCGCGGCGGCTCTATCACGCTCGTCTTGCGCGTGTCGCCGGATATGAGCGTTGTGCCGTTGGTGGAGCCCAGGCCCTGCGCCCACCAGGTGCCGCCCCTGCGATAGATGCGCAGGTGCTCGCGGGACACGTCGACGTCCACGTTGGTGATGGCGTTGGGGGTGGTGGCCAGCGCGCCTATGACGGTGCCCTCCGGCGCGAGCGAGAGCGCCAGTAGCGGCGGCTGCGCCACGCCGTCCAGGATGCGCAGGAGCCCCAGCTGAACGCCGCGCTCCGAAGGCCTGACCGCGCGCGCGAAGCCCGGGCCCACGCTCGTCTCTATGGTGCCGAGCCCCAGCGAGAACGCCTCCGTCGCGAAGTCGTCCACGATGCCGATGGCGGGGCCGGGGCTGCCCAGGCAGCCCGTCACCACAAAGAGCATGAGGCAGAGCTGGCCGCGCCGCTCGTCCGTGAGGCCGGGCTCGACCGACAGCTTCTGGATCGTGTTGGCGTACAGGTTGGCGTCGCCGCCGGTATCGGCCACGGCGCGGCGCATCTTTTCTGCCGCGGAGCCCGTGTAGTGGGCGAGAAGCGCGTGGCATCCGGCGTCACCACCGCCGTGGCGCGCAAGGAGCACGGACCAGAGTGCCCGCACCGAGGTGGGGAAGTCCTGGAAGCACTCGACGCCGTACTGGCCGGGGCGCGCGTGCACGATCTCGCGCGAGATGAACGAGCGGTCGTTCAGGGCGCGGCTGCGGATGGTGAGCTCGCCGTAGCGGGCCTCGGGGTCGAAGAGCGCGAGCGCCGCGTCGCGGTTGGAGATGCGGCCGAAGTTCTTGAGGTCGGCATACAGCGTGTGGCTTGGCAGCTCCATGGCGCGGTTCGCCCCCTTTATCCCGTAAGGAGGGCAACGTCCCTCCCTTAAGCCGTACGTAAGCAACCACCATTTTACGGCACTGCGGCGCTCCATGGCGCGGGCGGCGCGTGTACGGGCGAGCGGAGTATTCGATAACACTCGCCGCCGTGGCGGTGATACGGCCCGGACGTGGTCGTTCTTCTCGTCCGCATGGCATAGGATGCTGAAAACTTGCAACGGTGGGCATCAATAGTCGTTTCACCGCGGAAACATTCCAAATGTTTCGTACAAGAAAACTTATCGCCAATTTGATAACCAATTTTAAGGCATGAAACAGGTATGTCACAGACATGTGTAACCGTACTGATTGCGGCGAGAAGGACTCGCCCTGCGGGAGGGGCGGCGTTGGCACCGCCCGACCGCTTACCGGAAGGGGATTGCCCATGTCAAGCAAAGCGGAAATGTCACGAAGGATGTTCGTGAAGGCCATGGCCACCGTCACGGCTTCGAGCGCCTTTGCATCCATGGTCGGCTGCGGCTCCAAGCGCGCGAGCGACGCGAGCGGCTCCGGCTCCGGCTCCGGTGACTTCACCATCACCTTCGCGCAGGGCGCGGATCCCCGTGGCCTCGACCCCGCCTACATCGACGACGGAGAGTCCGCGAAGGTCATGGTGCAGATCTACGAGAACCTGCTCAAGTACAAGGCCAAGAACTGCGAGGTCGAGCCCGGCCTGGCCAAGTCCTACGACGTGTCCGATGACGGCCTGACCTACACGTTCAAGCTGCGTGAGGGCATCAAGTTCCAGGACGGCGCGGACTTCAACGCCGCCGCCGTCAAGAAGTCCATCGGCCGCCAGCTCGAGCCCGACCGCACGGACGACATGCCGTACGCCGCGTTCACCTTTGGCTCCAAGGCCGACGGCACCGGCATCGAGAGCATCGAGACCCCGGACGACTACACCGTGGTCATGAAGCTCCGCGCCGTGAGCTCCGCGTTCCTGGCCAACCTGGCCATGTGCATGGCGTCGCCCATCGTCTCCCCCAAGGCAATCGAGAAGGGCAACACCAACGAGCATCCCGTCGGCACCGGCCCCTACAGCTTTGTGAGCTGGACCAAGAACTCCGACATCAAGCTCAAGCGCTTTGACGGCTACTGGGACAAGGAGCACGCTGGCAAGGCCAAGAACATCGTCTTCCGCTTCATCGCGGAGTCCTCGACCCGCGTCACCGCGCTTGCCAACGGCGAGGCCGACATCATCGACGGCGTGGACGAGGCCGACGTTGACCAGGTCACCAAGAACGGCGACGTGGTGGACAAGTTCGACGGCATGAACATCAACTACATGGCGTTCAACACCCAGTCCGACACCTTCAAGACCGCCGAGGCCCGCAAGGCCTTCGCCAAGGCCATCGACGTGGAGGAGGTCGTCAAGAGCCTGTACAAGAAGTACGCCACCTACGCCAACTCCGTCATGCCGCTGTGGATGGCCCCGTACGACAAGGACATCAAGCAGACCGCCTACGACGCCGACGCCGCCAAGAAGGAGCTTGCGTCCCTGGGCATCACCAAGGTCAAGTGCATCACCTACTCCAACCCGCGTCCGTACAACGGCAAGGGCGGCACCGCGCTGGCCGAGGCCTTCCAGGGCTACCTCAGGAAGGTCGGCGTCGAGATGACCATCGACCAGTACGACTGGACCTCCTACAAGACCACGGTCCAGGCGGGCAACTACGACGTCTGCTTCTACGGCTGGAACGGCGACAACGGCGACCCGGACAACTTCATGAACCTGCTCGCCGCCGACGACTACAGCATGAACGTCGCGCGCTGGGACAACGCCGACTACAAGAAGCTCATCGCCAAGGGCCTGAAGACCCCCAACGGCTCCGCCCGTGACGACGTCTACCACGAGTGCGAGAAGATGGTCGCGGACCAGCAGGTCTGGATCCCCGTCTCCCACTCCATCAACATCCTGTGCCACAAGAAGGGCGTCAAGGGCTACGTCTTCCACCCGACGGCGGTCACCTTCCTCAAGAACTGCACCAAGTCGGCCTAGCGCCCAAGCGCTCTGCCTGGGGCCAGACGACCGCGCCAAGCGGCTCTGGCCCCGTTTTCATGTCCTACCGATTTTTATGTTTCTTAAAGAAAGGAGGAGAAGAACGTGTTTCGCTACGTCGTGAAGCGACTGCTGCAGGCGATCCCGGTACTGCTGGGACTCAGCATCGTCGTCTTCCTCCTCATGCACGTCTTCTCGCCGGACCCGGCGCCCGTCGTCCTGGGCGAGCACGCCACCCAGGCGCAGATGCACGCCTGGCGCAACAGCATGGGCCTCAACAAGCCCCTGATCCAGCAGTACTTCTCGTTCCTCATCGGATTCCTCCACGGTGACCTGGGCGTCTCGTACTACACGCACACGTCCGTCACCAAGGAGATCATGAGCCGCTTCCCCGCGACGGTCGAGCTCGCCCTCGTGGCCATCGTGCTCGCCTCCGTCATCGGCATCGCCCTCGGCGTCGTCTCCGCTGTGCACAAGGGCACCCCGATCGACGCCGTGAGCATGCTGCTCGCGCTCGTGGGAATCTCGATGCCCATCTTCTGGTCGGGCGTCCTCATGATCATCCTGTTCTCGGGCGTGCTGCACTGGCTGCCCTCGGGCGGGCGCATCAACCCGCTGCTCGCCCCCGTGGGCGGCACGGGCCTCTTCCTCGTGGACACGCTCCTCTCGGGCGACATGGAGGCCTTTGTCGACGCGCTGCGCCACATCATCCTGCCGGCGCTCGCGCTCTCGCTCTACTCCATGGCCATCATCACGCGCATGACGCGCTCGAGCATGCTCGACGCCCTCAACGAGGACTACGTCCGCACCGCCCGCGCCAAGGGCCTCACGCCGCACCGCGTGCACAAGCACCACGCCCTCAGGAACGCCATGCTGCCCGTGACCACGGTCATCGGCCTGCAGCTGGGCAGTCTCCTCGGCGGCGCCATGCTCACGGAGACCGTCTTTGCCTGGCCCGGCATCGGCAAGTTCATCGTGGACAGCATCCTCAAGTCCGACTTCCCCATAGTCCAGGGCACGGTCATGCTCATCGGCGTGATCTTCGTCATCATCAACCTGATCGTGGACATCATCTACGCGTTCCTCGATCCCCGCATCAAGTACACGAAGGAAGAGGGGTGATAGACATGGCAGAGGCAACTGCAGATACCGTAAAGCCCACGGCCGAGAAGGGCGAGTCCATCTGGGACGACGTCTGGTACTCGCTCTCGCACAACGTGACCGCCATGGTGAGCCTCGGCTTCATCGCACTCGTCGCTCTTCTCGCCATACTGAGCGCGATCTTTCCGCAGATCCTGCCGTACGATCCGTACGCCCAGGACCTGAGCCAGTCGTTTGCCGCGCCGAGCGCCGCGCACTGGTTTGGCTGCGACCAGCAGGGCCGCGACATCTTTAGCCGCGTCATCGTGGGCGGCCAGGTGTCGCTCACCGTGGGACTGCTGTCCGTGTCCATCTCGCTCGTGGTGGGCGTGACGCTGGGCGCCATCGCCGGCTACAAGGGCGGCAAGGTCGATACCGTCATCATGCGCTGCATGGACGTGCTGCTGGCCGTCCCGTCCATCTTGCTGGCCATCACGTTCATGGCCGCGCTCGGCAAGGGAATCGACAAGGCGGTCGTGGCCATTGGCCTGGTCTCCATACCCGAGTACGCGCGCATCGTGCGAAGCCAGATCCTCTCCGTCAAGGAGAACGACTACGTGAGCGCTGCGCGCGTGATCGGCGACTCCGACGCCAAGATCATCTTCCGTCACGTGCTCCCCAACGTGGCACCGTCCATCATCGTCCGCGCGACGCTGGGCATCAGTAGCGCCATCCTGGACGCCGCGGCCCTGGGCTTCCTGGGCCTGGGCGTGCAGCCGCCGCAGGCCGAGTGGGGCGACATGCTGGGCCGTGGCCGCAACTACATCTTCCAGGCGCCGCACGCCATGATCTACCCGGGCCTCGCAATCACGCTCACCGTGCTCGCGTTCAACCTGCTGGGCGATGGCATCCGCGACGCCGTCGACCCCAAGTCGAGGAGGCGATAGCATGGCGATGCTAGAGGTAAAGGACCTCGTGACCGAGTTCCCCACGCGCCGTGGCGTCGTGCGCGCCGTCGACGGCGTGACCTTCTCAATCGAGAAGGGCGAGATCCTGGCCGTCGTGGGCGAGTCCGGCTCCGGCAAGTCCGTCACGTCCCTCTCCATCATGGGACTCCTCCAGAAGCCGGGTCACGTGGCCGGCGGCTCCATCACGTTTGACGGCCAGAACCTACTGGGTCTCAACGAGAAGCAGATGGAGGACGTTCGCGGCCACAAGATCGCGATGATCTTCCAGGAGCCCATGACCTCGCTCAACCCGGTCTACCGCGTGGGCGACCAGATCGTGGAGGCCATCCAGGCCCACACGGACATGAAGAAGAACGACGCGTGGGCCCACGCCGTGGAGATGCTGCGCCTGGTGGGCATCCCCAGCCCGGAGGACCGCGCGCGCGACTACCCGCACCAGATGTCCGGCGGCATGCGCCAGCGCGTCATGATCGCCATGGCGCTGGCCTGCAAGCCCGAGCTCCTCATCGCGGACGAGCCCACCACGGCCCTGGACGTGACGATCCAGGCGCAGATTCTGGACCTGATCTACCAGCTGCGCGACGAGCTCAACATGGGCGTGCTCTTCATCACGCACGACCTGGGCGTCGTGTCCGAGGTGGCCGACCGCGTTGTCGTCATGTACTGCGGCCAGGTGGTTGAGGAGGCCGACAAGATGGCCCTCTTCGAGAAGCCCCTGCACCCGTACACGCTGGGCCTTTTGGAGTCCATCCCGCGCGTGGAGGACGACGAGTCCAAGCGCCTGTTCACCATCCCCGGCACCGTGCCCAACCCGCTCGACATGCCGAGCGGCTGCCCCTTCAGCACGCGCTGCAACCGCTGCATGGAGCGCTGCCGCAAGGAGCGCCCGCAGCTCAAGGACGTTCCGGGCGTGCCTGGCCGCCGCGTGCGCTGCTTCCTGTACGACGACGGCGAGGCCACCGCGGCCGAGCCCACGGCCGCGCCCACCGCGCAGGCCGCAGACAAGCGAGAGGGGGAGTAGCCCATGCAGAGCGATACCGCAGAGAAGAACGAGGCCACGGCGGCCGCGACCCAGACCCAGGGCGCGGCGCCGCAGCGTGACAAGACCAAGGGCGAGGTCCTTCTCGACGTGCAGCACCTCTCCAAGAGCTTTGTGGCGGCCACGAGCTTCTTTGGCAAGCCCACGTCCTTTGTCCAGGCCGTCGACGACGTGTCGTTCCAGATCCACCGCGGCGAGGCGTTTGGCCTCGTGGGCGAGTCCGGCTGCGGCAAGACGACCATCGGCAAGATGCTGGTGGGGCTGCTCAAGCCCACGAGCGGGCGCATCATCTTCGAGGGGCAGGACGTGACGGACCTGGATCCCAAGGAGCGCCGCAAGTACTGCCGCGACATCCAGCTGATCTTCCAGGACCCGTACGCGTCGCTCAACCCGCGCATGACCGTGAGCCAGATCGTGAGCGAGCCCATCATCACCAACAACATCCTGCCGGCCGACCAGGTGGATGCCCGCGTGGACGAGCTGCTGGACCGCGTTGGCATTCGCCCCGAGCTCAAGAACCGCTACCCGCACGAGTTCAGTGGCGGCCAGCGCCAGCGCGTGGGCATCGCGCGCGCCCTCGCCGTGAACCCCAAGCTCATCGTGTGCGACGAGCCGGTCTCCGCGCTCGACGTGTCCATCCAGGCGCAGGTGCTCAACCTGCTGGAGGACCTGCGTGACGACATGGGGCTCACGTACCTGTTCATCGCGCACGGCCTCAACGTGGTCAAGCACATATCCGACCGCGTGGGCGTCATGTACCTGGGCAAGCTGATGGAGATTGCCCCCAAAAACGAGCTCTACCACAACCCGCTCTGCCCGTACACGCAGGCGCTGCTGTCCGCGATCCCCTCGCCGGACCCGCACCTTTCGCGCAAGCGCATCATCCTCAAGGGCGACGTGCCCAGCCCCATCGACCCGCCGGCGGGCTGCCGCTTTGCGAGCCGTTGCTTTGCCAAGGTGGGCGCCTGCGAGGTGGAGCACCCGGACCTGGTCGAGGTCCTGCCCAACCACTGGTGCGCGTGCCACCGCTACGCCAACGTGAAGCCCGAGGACATCACCAAGCTGGCGCGCCAGATCCAGTACGAGGCCGCGCGCCCCACGTACGGCATGGGCGGCTCCGACGCCAACGCCGACCCGATCTCGAGCGACCCCGACACGCCGGCAGAGGCAAAGGCCAAGGGAGAAGTGCTTCCCAAGTCCAAGTAGCCCTTACGGCTCAGTAAGTGTCACGACCCAGTAGCGGGCCCGCACCATGCGTGCGGGCCCGCTTTTGTACTGGCGAGCAAAATGAAGTTCGATGTGTACGCTGGACAGGTTGATGGATTCTCGACTCCTGAGGTATATTGAGTTTGACTAAAAAAGCATTTAATGCTTTTGTCGCTTCGGGGCGCCCGCGTTCCGAAGCGTTTTTTCATGGCGCAAGGTCTGTATAGCTCAGGTGGAGAACTGGGGCATCATGACGGCTGGAGATCAGGCACAGAGTCTTCGTGCGACCTCATTTCCCCAGTTGGTACAATCGCAGGCTCGACGCGATAGACCGCCGCATCGTCTTCGTGCGACCTCATTTCCCCAGTTGGTACAATCGCAGGCTCGACGCGATAGACCGCCGCATCGTCTTCGTGCGATCTCATTTCCCCAGTTGGTACAATAGCTTGACGAATACGCATTCATGCCAGTGAGTCTTCGTGCGATCTCATTTCCCCAGTTGGTACAATGCCTGCCGCGCCACTCGCCAGAGGTCACTAGTCTTCGTGCGATCTCATTTCCCCAGTTGGTACAATATGGCGAATTGCTGCGTCCGTACTCGAAGAGTCTTCGTGCGATCTCATTTCCCCAGTTGGTACAATCCCGACGATAGACAACCCATTCAAGGACGAGTCTTCGTGCGATCTCATTTCCCCAGTTGGTACAATTGTCGGTGGACGAACTTACCAAGTCTATTCGTCTTCGTGCGATCTCATTTCCCCAGTTGGTACAATAGAACGACTAGCGGTTACACGCTAATCAAGGTCTTCGTGCGATCTCATTTCCCCAGTTGGTACAATCTTCATGCTCGGAATCGGGCGCGAGCTTTAGTCTTCGTGCGATCTCATTTCCCCAGTTGGTACAATGACGGCACGATCGAGAGCATCAGGCTCTCTGTCTTCGTGCGATCTCATTTCCCCAGTTGGTACAATCGATGGCAAGTGCAGCGATGGAACTGCATTGTCTTCGTGCGATCTCATTTCCCCAGTTGGTACAATGTGGTAGACACGTACACAATCACGTACACGGTCTTCGTGCGATCTCATTTCCCCAGTTGGTACAATAAGAACCCCTTGATTTGGTAATCATAGAGGGTCTTCGTGCGATCTCATTTCCCCAGTTGGTACAATAGGCGGGGCGCGATGTCGCGTTCTGGCTTGAGTCTTCGTGCGATCTCATTTCCCCAGTTGGTACAATACGTGGCCCATCATAGGCTCGATGAGGTATGTCTTCGTGCGATCTCATTTCCCCAGTTGGTACAATACCCCCACAGCGAGTTCCTTCGCGCAAAGGGTCTTCGTGCGATCTCATTTCCCCAGTTGGTACAATATGAAGCGTCGCTTCCCATACGGCGTGAAGGTCTTCGTGCGATCTCATTTCCCCAGTTGGTACAATCAAGGAACAGGGGTAACGACACATGGCAATGTCTTCGTGCGATCTCATTTCCCCAGTTGGTACAATGCCTTGGCCCCGTTTTCCTTGTCTATCAGGGGAAACGGGGCCAAGGCATAATTTGGAAACGGGATTTTGGGCACCGTGATCCGCCCGGTTCTCTCTAAAATCTGAAAAATGCTGTCGCTTGCCACCAAAAAAGGATCGCCCGCCGATGACGAATCATCGGCGGGCTCACCTTGCGGGTAACCACTAAGTGGTCCCCTTGTCTACGCACGATCTCAACTCCCCAGTTGGTACATCTTGCTTAGACAACAATATCTTACCGTGGAGCAGGGGATTAGCAATGCCAAAACGGACGATATGCATTCAAAATCCGGCAAAGGTATCAACGCGTAACTCAGCGCTTCTGGTGGAACACAATGGCGACACCGTCTCTATACCACTAGAGGACATATGGGTCATTATCATCGAAACACATCGCGCTCAGATTACGACGTCAGCTCTCTCTTCGATTGTTGATGCAGGGATTGGTTTGATGCTCTGTGGTGACGACCACATGCCTAATGGCCTCCTGCTTCCTCTTGGTGCCCATTCTCGTCACGCGGCAATCGTAGAGGATCAGCTGGCTATCTCAAAGCCGCTGCAAAAGCGCTTGTGGCAGCGTATTGTTATCCAAAAGATTAAGAATCAAGCAAAGGTTCTTGATCTTATTGGCAAAGATGGAAGCGTCGTGCGGAGGTTCGCAAGCCGTGTCCTTTCAGGCGACAGCTCGAATATGGAGTCTGCGGCCGCCTCGGTATACTTCCGACATTACGTCTCTGAGGGAACTCGTCGCGACGGACCTGTGACTCCGCCACTCGACTATGGTTACGCAGTTCTGCGTGCGGGTATCGGTCGTGCTGGCGTTTCCGGTGGGTGGCTCGTTTCTCGTGGTCTTCATCACTCGAATAATTTGAACGCCTTCAACCTGATTGATGACCTCATCGAGCCATTTCGTCCCGTCGTTGACTTGATGGTGAGGGAAATGGGGCTCGAGGGGGATCTCGATCCACAGAAGAAATCTCGGCTAGCATCGGTGTTTGAGTTGCAGGTGCTCGTGGATGGACAGCTCACGTCCGTTCAACATGCTATAGAGCTTGAGTTCGACACCTTGAGGGCTGCGGTTAAATCTGCGAACTATGCGTTGCTTTCTTTGCCGGAGGTCGTTCCGCTTGCCTACGTAGAACAGGAGTAGGGTGATGAGGACCATGCGCCTTCTTGTGATGTTTGACCTTCCCACTGGTAGTAAGCGTGAGCGGAAGTCCTACGCGCTGTTCAGGAAGTTCCTGATACAAGATGGCTATCACATGGATCAGTACAGCGTGTATTCGCGTGTGCTTCTGTCCCGTGACAGCGCCGAGACGCACCTATCACGACTTCGTGCAAACCTTCCCGAAGCAGGAGAAGTGACGGTTATTGAGTTAACCGAAAAGCAGTACGAGAACAGGGAGGTTCTCGTGGATACGTCATCCCACAAGAATCTCCCTGACATTGGGCCTCAGCTGACGTTAGTCTTCTAGTGAGCTTGGTACCAACCCTTTATAGCAATGGCCAAGGCAGTCCTCTTGGATCTTCTTTGGATACGAATCTCTGCTCCATTGGTTGATGGTAGGGAAGCCCTTGTACTCAGCTCCGGTGATTAAGTCCCTTGTCCTTAAGGTTAATGTATTGATGCTAAAAGACCAATATCTTACAGTATGGCCACCCATGCTAATGACATCACCACGGAATAGAACGAGCGGTTTAGTGTTACGTGCTACCTGCGATATCGGTTCCCATACAATTCTTGCAACTCCACGTTTTCCCGCCTTGGGTATATAGGTGCCGTTCTTGATGGCGGGAATGTCTGCATAGTAGACGGGCTCTGCGTACCATTTACCCTTCCCCTTCTTTGCTGTGGGATCGAGCCAAAGACGCAGGAAAGCCATGCCGTCGACTAGGCGTGCATTGCCGTCGTCGCCAATGACGAAATTGCCCTCCTTGGTAAACTTCCCTTTGTAATAGAGGACACCGAGCTTCTTGGTGTCATTAGTCAAGCCGACAAAGCGGTAGTTGGTGTCCTTAAACGCTTGTCCTGTGACGCCATGAGAGACCATGCGTGTTGGGATGATGAACTCCCTGCGAGCGATGACTTCGTCGGCGAAGGTGGGCCAAGGCTGTGTGTTCTTTAGTCGGTCCTCGCGCATGTGCTTGTAAGTCTCTACTCCAAGCTTGTGTGCCTTGGCGACAGCCTGCACGGTTGCCTCGGAGCATGCTGCGATGACGCAGGCGTCTACGGCGTGGTGGCGATCGTCAGAACGGTCCTTGGTATTGTTTGCACCAAAGTTTAGGCCCCACACGTGACGAAGGCTTCCCGTGGCGCCGCCAGCTACGGCAATAACGTGCCTCACCCTTCCATCTTTAGGAAAGATGAGCGAGTCCTCAAGGTAATTCTTGACCGCACGTGACATGTAGCGATCATCGTTTAGGTTGCGACTGAGGAAGTCTCGTTCTTGGTCGGGACCGAGATTGTTGTTAAGTAGGTATCTGCGCTTTCTGGGCGAGATGTGGTGGTTTGCGATGACGCGCGCTTGATACTCGTCCCAGCTGGGTGCGCCTTTCTGTGCGTCCTGGGTCATCCATTCGTATGGGGTACGCTCGCGCTTGTCCTGGTTGGACTTGGAGAGCACGAGCACCTTGTTGTTCCGACTGTCGTCGCAAGTGCGCGAGTAGGGGAGCACATGGTCGATCTCACAGTACTTGTCATCGGAAATCATGCGGTCGAACTCGATCTTGTGACCGGTGTATATATCGAAGTTGTCCTGCTCCTCCCAGAGGGCAATCTTCTTGAGGAGCTTTGGGCGCACCTCGTCTGGATCGATTCCCTGCGCCTCTGCAATCTGCGCGCGCCATTGCTTGTTCTTGCGTTCATTCTCGCGGTCGCGTTTGTTGATGAGGTCCTTCTCATGCTTCGAGCGTTTAAGGTCACGCCCAAGCTCGACATGAATCTCGTCTGGGACACCGTAGATGCGGATGATTGCGTTAACGATGCGGCGCATGCGGCCCATGGCACGCAGGACGACGGGGTTCCTGTTCTCCTTGTCATAGGTGCTGTACGGAGGCAGGAGTGGGTAGCGAGTACCGCTATCGCTCATGCGCAGGCCCAGGAGGCCGGAGCTCTCTTCCGCCTCGGCAAGTGTGGTAACCTCTGGCTCCTCGAAGGCGTCGATAAGCATATCGAGTGCCTTGAGCGATCGCGAGCCATAGCCCTTGAAGATCTTGCCCGAGAAGGGAAGACCCAGAATCTGGTTGCGCTCCTCATCGCTAAGGTCAAGATTGTCAAGCTGATAGAGGAGGCTGTCCTCGGTGCTGGCATAGGTGAGCGCCTCACCAACGGCGTCGGCAAGCGTGCGGTCGCTTCGGAGACGTTCCATGAGTTCGGGGGAGAGGACCTTGCGCATGGTACGCCACGCCTTCGGGGCATATGGCTCGTGGTCCTTTTCGTCCTCTGGGTCGATTCCCTTGAAGAAGAGGCGCGCGGAGAGGTCGAGATCCCTGCGGATACGCGCGTATGTGACCTTCTCCTTCTTACCCTTAAGAGGCTCGGGAGAGAAGAGAATGGCGATGTAGGCCTCGACCTGCTCGGGGGCAAGAGCAGTCTCGTCGCCGTCGGCGTTCACGATGCGCAGGTGCTTGAGACGCTCGTAGGCATTGCAAAGCTCCGACGAGAGGTCTGCGCGTGCCGCCCGATTCTCATCGTTGGAAAAGTAGACGCACTTGCCCACGAGTGCGTAGACCTTGGCGTCATGGTCAAGCGTTCTCTTCTCCCATGTAAGGTTTTCGATGTAGGCATCCTCAAGCTCTTGGGTGGCAATTGGGTTCTGATACGAACGTTGACTCTGGAAGATGGCGCGGACCTCATCCACAATTTGGCTGTTTAGTACGCAATGTTCGTAGGAGCCTCTCTTGTTGCGCGACTTGCCCTGGTTGTAGAGCATCTCGCCTACGGTGCGGAAGTGTCCCTGTGCCATGAGTTTGTTGTTCTCGCCGATAGCTTTGAGGACCTTGCCCGTCTCGGCATCAGAGGTGCCGCTCGTGTCTACGTCGGAAATCTTGCTGATGCGACCCTCGCCGTGAGGGATATATCCCCTGCGCGCTGAGAGCGCATAGAGGACTTGAGCAAACTCACGATTGGTGAGAGGGCGCTCGAGCGCCGCAAAACGCAGCTCGAGCAGGGGGCGATCGCCCTTTGCGGACTGGAACCATTGCTTGGTGGCGTCTTGGGGAACAAGGTCCGCTTCCTTCAGTAGCTCCATGCAGTGCTTCTGACGGTTCTTGGTCCTGAGATTGTTTCGACGAGCGCTTCGGGCATTGCGCCTTTTGACGGCAAGGCTGACTTTTTTATCGCTCTCCTGCGGGGCGTCAAACAGGTGCGACCCCATCTCGAGAATCTTGTGGTTATTCATGTCAAGAAGAGCGAATCCGCAGCTGGAGATGCCTGGATCAAGTCCAAGCACAAGGTAAGGTTCTGCCATGGCCAACTCCCGTCAAACGTGCCATGTCCGAGAGGACAAGGCGGCTACATGACTCCTAATGATAGGCATCTTGGCGGTGTTGGCCTCAACGTGAACGTTCGTACCATCTGAACGGTAGCTTTCGCACCAGAGGTATGAGGAGTTGTTGAGAGGTCTTTGGCGATGATTATGATGCGAAAAACCGGCTGCGGCGCGAAAGCCGACTCCAAGGGAGAAATGCACCCTAAGCGGGCTTGGCAGTAGTAAACAGTACTTGTCAGTAGGTTGTCAGTAGTAAGGTGAGATATGCAAGAGCGTGGCATTTCCCGAGATTCGACTGGCGAGTTGCTCGGGTTTGGGAGAAGTTCTCGCCTTGCTATCCCTCGTCCTTCTCGTCCTCTACGTACTCCAGGATGTCGCCTGGCTGGCAGTCCAGCGCCTCGCACAGCTTGGCGAGCGTGCTCACCTTGATGGCCCGCGCCTTGCCCGTCTTGAGGATGGACATGTTGGGCACCGTGATGCCGACGCGCTCGGCCAGCTCCGTGACGGTCATCTTGCGGCGGGCAAGCATGACGTCGATGTTGAAGACGATCCTTCCGCTCATGCCCGCTCCCTAGATCGTGAGGTCGCTTTGCTCCTGCAGCTCCGCCGCGCGCCCGACCAGGCGCGACAGCGCGGCCGCGGCTAGCGCCAGGAAGAGGCCCGCGCACACCACCACGAGCGAGAGGAGCACAACGCCCGGGTGGTTCATGCCCATGAGCCAGAGCGCCACGTTGCCTACGAGGAAGAACGCCGCGTCGCCTGCGGCCAGCTGCGAGATGAGCTTGAGGAGCCTTGCATTCTTGCTGGTAAACGGCCTGTCTGATGCAATGCTTGCGGCAAGCTTCCACACCAGCGTCAGCGCCACGAAGAGCGGCAGGGCAAACAGCCAGGCAAACGCGAGCCACGGGGCGTACCAGCCATGGAACTCCGGGTAGTCGTGCACGATGGCCTGACCGAGCTCTGGCACGATCACCGCACAGATCACGAGCCCGCATGCCGCTGCGCACACGACGATCGCCCTCAGCCAGACGGAAAGCTTCCTCAGTTCCATTGCGACCTCCTTGCGTTGCCGTTGGCATGAGCATAGAGTGGAGCGCATCGCATTGCAATAATAAATTATCGAGACACGATAAATCGTTCTTCTCGCCCGCGTTGGTGTGGGGCGATTGGTGGGGAGTTTCGACGTGTGCGGACGCTCGCGCGCGTAGTATCGTAGCAGGGGAGAAGTGCGGCGCGCCAGGCGCGTCGCCCGTGCTACGTGAGGGGTTGCCATGGACGCAAACGTGAGCAAGCGCAACGAGCTTTTGGCCCAGACCGTCATCAAGGGGCTGGGCCGCAGGAACATCACCGCGGAGTACGCGGCCAGCCGCGAAGACGCCCTGGCGCAGGCGCTGGCCTACATTGGCGAGGGGTCGAGCGTCACGATGGGCGGATGCGCCACCGCGAGCCAGATTGGCCTAAACGATGCCCTGACCAGCGGAAACTACAACTTTATCGACCGTGACAAGGCGGAGGACCGTCGTGCCGCCATGTTGGCCGCCTACGACGTGGACGTGTACGTGGCGAGCGCGAACGCCATCACGAACGACGGCGTCATCGTGAACATCGACGGCAACTCCAACCGCACGAGTGCCATCGCCTACGGGCCCAGGCACGTGCTCTTTCTGATTGGGATGAACAAGGTCTGCGGCGACCTGGACGCGGCCATCAAGCGCGCCCGCAACGTGGCGGCGCCCATCAACGCGCAGCGCTTTGACATCAACACGCCGTGCCGCAGGACGGGGGCGTGCGCGGACTGTAAGTCCGAGGACACCATCTGCTGCAACTTTCTGATCACGCGCTTCAGCCATCATCCCGGCCGCATGCACGCGATTTTGATTAACGACAGTTTGGGGTTCTAGCGGGTTCTGCCGGCTGGCTGCGCGGGTGCGCGGCTAAGCGAGGTTGCAACAAAAAGTTAAACGCTATCTTGCATTTACCTGCAAGGTAGCGTTTTTTGATGAGCAACATGCAGCCTGTGCGTGTGATAGAATCGCCCTCACACCAGCGGTGTCCGTACGCGGGCGGCGCCTTTCGAAAGGAGGGCGTTTGCCTATGAACATGCAACTAGTTCTGAAAGTCCTGAAGGCCATCGCGCTCTGCGCGAGCATCGCCCAAGCCATACTCGACATAGTCGCGGAGGCGAGGGAAATGCGACAGGATCATAAGCGAGATAACGGATGACGAGGAGTTTCTAGGGGCCCAGCAGGCACTGGACCCCTAGGAAAGTAACCCCGCGCCGCCCGCGTTCCCCTTAACCAAAGGACGGGCACCGCTGGTGTTCTTATTTTACCCCGTGCTGGGGCCTGAGTCATCTAGGATTGCGGCTCACGCCAAAATGACTCGCACTAACGGAAGCGAAACCGTGCCGCGTCCGAACCTTACAAAAGAGTAAGCCACCCGTAAGCGGGGTCGATGGCTGCGCGGACGCCCAGATGGGACCATATGGTTGCAAGCAGGGCGGCGACCGCGCGAGCGGCGCCCGGAAGAAAGGCGGCAGCCATGGACTTCATGCCAGAGTTTATCGAGAACCTCGTGTTCGTCGCGATCAGCGGGCTGCTCTTCCTCATCGTGGTGGTGGGGGACGGGTCGGACGCGATGGAGTCCAGGGGGCTCTTCGGGCGTCACGCAGCCCGCGGCTGGCGCGCACGCCGCGGAGGCGGCTGGCGCCATGCACGCGGCCGCTAGCTGCAGATAAGGCAAAGCTGGGCGAGAAGGACGGCGGTTCTTCTCGCTCCGTAAAGCCAAATGCAAGATGCCGCAATAGAGAGCGAAAAGCGCCCCCGGCACCAGGACGTTCCTGGGCCGGGAGCGCTTGCATGTGTCTTGCCTATGTCTTGCGCGAATGCGGTGCGCGGCGCGATGCGTTACAGAGCGGCGCGGTAGATCTCGACGATGTCCTCCTTGGAGAGCGGGACGAAGGATCCCTTGCAGCCATCTGCGGCCTTCTGCGCCATGACGTCGAAGTTCTTCTCGTCCGTGATGCCGACGGCGCGGAGGTTCGCGGGCATGTGCATGGTGTCGGTAAAGAACTCGCGCGTGCGGGCGATGGCCTCGCGGGCGACGGGCGCGTCCTCGGTGCCGGTGAGGCCCCAGACGTTGCGGCCGTAGGTCGCGAACTGCTTGACGGTCTTGTCGGACAGCACGTGCTCCATCCAGACCGGCGTGAGGATGGCGAGTCCCTCGCCATGCGTTATGTCATAAAACGCGGAGAGCTCGTGCTCCATGGGGTGGACGCACCACGCGGGGGAGCAGCCGTCGCCCACCAGGCCGTTGATGGCGTGGCTGGCCGCCCACATGAGGTTGGCGCGTGCGTCGTAGTCGTCGGGATGCTCGAGCGCGATGGGGCCGTAGTGAATCATGGTCTTGAGCAGGCCCTCTGCCAGGCGCTTCTGCACGTAGGCGCCCTCGTCCATGCTGAAGTAGTTCTCGAAGGTGTGGCTCATCATGTCCGCCGTGCCTGCGGCCGTCTGGCGAGCGGGGACCGAGAACGTGTACGTGGGATCAAGAATGGACATCGTGGGCTTGAGCGCCTCGCCGGCGGTACCCCACTTCTCGTTCTTTGTCATATCCGATATAACGGCGAACGCATCCATTTCCGAGCCTGTGGCGGAAAGGGTCAGGACCGAGAAGATCGGCAGTGCCGACTTGATGAGCTCCGGGTGCAGCACGAGGTCCCACGCGTCGCCATCGTACTTGGCGCCGGCCGCGACGACCTTGGCGCAGTCGATGGTGGAGCCGCCGCCGATGGCGAGGACCATCTGGATGTCGTTGTCGCGGCAGAGCTCGACGCCGCGGCGGACCGTCTGGATGCGCGGGTTGGGCTCCACGCCCGCGAGCTCGAACACCTGGACCTTGGCCTCGCCCAGGATGCGCAGGGCCTCGTCGTAGATGCCGTTGCGCTTGATGGAGCCGCCGCCGTAGCAGAGCAGCACGCGGCTGCCGTAGTTGGCAAGGTCGGCCAGGTGCGAGATCTGCCCCTTGCCAAAGTGAATGGTGGTGGGTACATGGAACGTAAAGTTATACATGATGCTCCTCGCCTTCCGTACGGGGCGGCACGGGTGCCGCCCACGCCAATCGGGGAGCCTTCTACCCATTGGGGCGCCAAAGTTATCGGATATTTTGCGGAAGGTAGGAACGAGTTGCCAAGCGACGCGCACGAGCGACCACGCATCGCGCACGAGTGACGGTGCGGGGCGAGGGGGCTAGTTCTTCTCGTCCGTGGTGCCCTGCGGCGAGGGCTCGCCGTGGTGCTCGCGGTCCTCAAACATGAGGGCGAAGGCAACCAGAAGGAAGACGCAGCTTGCCGCGATCGCGTGGAGCGAGAACGCGCCCAGCAGCGTGTTGCCCAGGATGGCGCCCAGGACGAACGTGAGGATGATGAGGTAGTACAGGAACGCGGAGCGCAGGTCGCGACGCTTGCCCTCGTGGGTGTAGTTGACGAGCGCCGCCGTGCCGCTGCGCAGGTTGCCGATGCACATGGTGGTCGCAAAGGGGCGTCCGTGCAGCTTGCGGAAGGCCTGGACCTGCATGCCGCACGCGAGCGACGTGAGGCTGTTGGCCAGGAGGTTGGCGCTTGCCGGCATGAGGGATACGCAGGCCAGGAGGACGGCCTCCGCCACCACGACGATCTGGCGCCAGTGCATGCCGCGGCCCTTGTGCAGGCGGATTTCGTGCGCGATGGCGCAGCCAAGCGCAAAGCAGACGATGGGGCAGAGGTAGTGCGGCACGTTCTGCCACGCGCCCTCGGAGATGTTGACGCCCAGGAGCAGTAGGTTTCCGGTCTGCGCGTTGGCGAAGACCTTGCCGCGCCCCAGGAAGGAATACGCGTCCATCAGGCCTCCCGAGCAGGCGAGGACCATGGCGAGCCAGACCGACTCGGATGTTTGCTGGGCGCGCTTCCTGAGGAGCTTCATGCGGTGCTTCCTTCCGGCATGGTGGGCCCCGCCGCGAGGGCGGGTGGCATATGGTTTCAACATGTAAAAAGTTACTACAGTCAAGTTTGGTTCCGTAGGCGGTCGTAAAAGTTTTGCGAAAGCGCTATGGGACGAGGGCTGCGGGACAAGGGCCATGCCCCAGGTCTCGTAAACCGATTCAATCTGCATATGGATAGGTGCCAACACTTGTATTTTACGTATACATAGGCGAGGCCTACCCTTGACTTGACCGGCGGAGGACCGCCGCGACGTCAGAAAGGCAGGCAACCATGAATCCAGATCACCTTCTTATGGTCGCGCTCTTCGCGCTGCTCCTGATCTATGGCCCCAACAAGCTTCCCCAGCTGGGGAGCGCCATCGGCAAGACCGTCAAGAACGTTCGCGACGGCATGGACGGCGAGGGCGAGGGCGAGCCCGAGGACGCGGCGCGGCCCGAGGACGGGTCCGACCTGTTGGAGCCGTAATTCTCGCCCAGGCGTCGTGCGTTATGCGGCGCCGCAATGTGTGCGATGTGTTGACGGCGCGGCTGTGGCTGCCTCTCCCGGCCACGGTGCTAATATGTTGACACGTCAACAAGTGACAGGCGACCCGACGCGGCTGCGATGCCGCCGGGTCGCCTGGCCCGTACGGGGCGGGAATCCGCTCCGCGCGGCAAGGTGGGGGAGAAGAACGTGGCCAACGACAGGTTCGAGAACTTCGTGGGCTTGGTGTACGCGCTCAACAAGGAGGTCGGCCGCATCAAGACGCAGAAGATGGAGTCGCTGGGCCTGTGCGGGACCGACACCATGGTCCTGTACTACCTCGCGCACTCGCCCGAGGGCCTGCACGAGGCGGACATCGCGCGGCTGATGCGGCAGGACCGCGCCGCGGTGACGCGCATCGTGTCGCGCCTGGAGAAGAGCGGCCTGGTGGAGCGCGACCTCACGGACGATGCGACGGCATCGGCCGGGCGCGGCTCCAGGTACCGCGCGCCGGTCACGCTCACGGCCCGCGGGCGCGAGGCCGCGCTCGAGATGGACCGGATCATCGACGATGTGGTCGAACGGGCGAGCGCCGACATCACTCCCGAGGAGCGCCGCCGCTGCTACGGGTGGCTCAAGCAGGTGCTCAAGTCGCTCGAGAAGATCGAGTAGCCGCGCCTGCCGCGCCATACCAAATGTCATAAGTTACGCAACCACTACTGCCGCCGGGCGCCGCCCGGGGGAGGGGACAGCCATGCCAGTTCGCATCATCACGGATTCCGCGTCCGACATCGTGGACTTTCCCAACCCAAGCCTCACCGTGCTCCCGCTGACGGTCGCGTTTGGGAACACCGTCTACCACGACGGGGTCGACCTCACGCACGAGCGGTTCTTCGAGCTGCTGGTGGAGTCCGACACGCTGCCCAGCACCGGGGCCGTGTCGCCCGGCGCGTTCGCGGAGGCCTACGACGCCGCGACCGCCGTGGGGGAGGACGTCGTGGTCGTGACGCTGTCGTCCAAGGTCTCGGCCACCTGGCAGAGCGCGTGCATCGCGGCCGAGGGGCGGCCCAACGTCCACGTGGTCGACTCGCTCAACTCCTGCATCGGGCAGCGCGTGCTCGTGGAGTACGCGCTCATGCTGGCGGAGCGTGGCCTGCCCGCGGCGGAGGTCGCGTCACGCCTCGAGGCCGCGCGGTCGCGCGTCCGCATGCTCGGGCTTCTCGACACCCTCGAATACCTGCGGCGCGGCGGGCGCATCGGGTCGGCGGCGGCCGCGGCGGGCATGCTCCTCTCCATCAAGCCGGTCGTCACGATGACCGACGGCAGCATCCAGCTGCTCGGCAAGGCGCGCGGCTCCAAGAACGCGAGGAACCTCCTGGTCCAGCTCGTGGACGAGCACCCCATCGACTTTGCCATGCCCTTCTCGCTCGCCTGCACCGCGGGCGGCGAGGCGATGCTGCGCAAGTACGTGCGCGACTCGCGCGACCTCTGGGAGGGCATCGTGGACGCGCTGCCCATCACCACCGTCGGCGCGACCATCGGCACGCACGTGGGTCCCGGCGCCATCGCCGTGGCATACTTCTCCAAGGACGCGTAACCCACGGCAAGCGACCCAACGCGAGCGAGAAGAACGGCTTTCCTGCCGGCAGCCTGCCCTGGCTGGCAATCGATAGGCGCCATTTGCGGAGAAATCGTCTGCTTGGCATTTTCGCTTGCGCTTGGCTTCGCATTCCCGTAGAGTTACCAACTGCTGCAACCCCAGCGGCACAACATTCGGGCGTTTAGCTCAGGGGGAGAGCGCTTCCCTGACACGGAAGAGGTCAGAAGTTCAAATCTTCTAACGCCCACCATAAACTCGCAGCTCAGAGGCATCGTCTCTGAGCTGCTTTCTTTTGGTCCACAAATGGTCCACGTCTTGGTCCACGCGGAGCACCCTGTTTGGTGAGGAGCGAGCGAGGGTGCCACGTCCTTCTCGCCCTGTTCGAAGTTGTTCCTCGTGGTGTAGAGTGCGCCTACAAATCGCACGAATCAAACCGTACGATTACGATAATCGTACGGTTTTGCGCCACACGAAAAGGACGAGCTGGTGGATTCGTACGATGACGAAAACGAATCGGCTGGTCTGGGGGCATCGCCCTCTCCACCTAAGCCCCCTAACCGAAATCGGGGAGCGCAGGAGCGCGAACCAACCCGCAAGTGAGACGGCCATGCTGAGCGCGATGGTGACGCCGAGGGCGACCACGTAGTTGGGCGCCGGCATGTGCACGACGAGCATGCCGAGGCTTCCCGCCGCCGACAGGATGAAGTTGATGAGCGATGACGCGGTGCCCACGCACTCGTCCTGCTGCGTGAGGAGGATGTTGACCGTGAGCGGGCGCTGGGCCGCCTCGCAAACGGCGAACACGCAGAACAGGAGCGCGAAGAGGAACGGGCTTGCGGTACCCGTGAAGACCATGGCAGCTCCGGCGAAGAGGGAGACGAGAAGTGCCGTGGTGAGGAAGCGCTTGGGCGTGGTGAACCGTGACGCGAACGTCCAGGCAAAGGGCCCGAGTGCAGTCATGATTGCGCTGATCGAGAAGAACAGGCTGTAGCCCACGAGCGTGAGGTTGACCATCGACTCGGTGGTGTTCAGGTGCTCGGACATGTGCGGAATCGCGGGCGTGTACATATCGAGCGCCAGCGGCATCATGATGGCGATGAGCGAGAGTAGGGCGAGAAGCCCAGGCGTGCGGAGTTTGGTCTGGGGGACCTTGAGCCAGGATTCGGCCATGCTCCGTCCGTTCACTATGTGGCAGCGCATGAAAATGCGCCCGGCCACCTTTTGGGTTTCCGAGCGCACTCGACATCTTCTCTGGCACGTGCTGGCTGCGGCCAGCGGCCTCCGATGAACTGTAGGCGATACTGTAGCAGAAGGCGGGGGCGAGAAGAACGTTGATCGTCCCACGGGGCGATCTTCGCGGTGGTATCCGGCGAGGTCTCAGAAGGATCCGCTGTTTTTCTCATCCGTAATGGCCGCAGTAGGTGAACCACATCGAGGATGACCTTGGCATTCTGTCGGATATAACCGACAAACAGCAGAAATATCATCGACTATAATCGACGTACAATCCAACCAGGCGCCTGAGGAACGTGACGATGCCATGGACCACAGCATTATCAAGCAGGTAATTTACGACCAGCGCGAAGTCATCCGTACCAGCCAGATCGTGGAGCGCGACTACTTTTTCGAGGAGGGCGCTAACTACATCTCCGTGGGAATGAGGAGGGCGGGAAAGTCGACTCTGCTCTACCAGCGTGCGCTCGAGCTCATCGATTCGGGGGTTGGATGGGACCAGATTATCTACCTGAACTTCGAGGATGAGCGACTTGCGGAGTTCGACCTCTCCGACTTCAACGACATTGTCCAGACGGCAGCCGAGCTCACAGACAACCGCGCTTATTACTTCCTTGACGAGGTGCAAAACATCACTGGGTGGGAGCGCTTTGCCCGCAGAATGGCGGACGCGCACGAGTGCGTCTACATTACCGGAAGCAACGCGTCGATGCTCAGTGGCGAGATGGCACAACGCCTTGGAGGACGCTACCTCGTGCGGGAGGTGATGCCCTACAGCTTCGAGGAGTACCTTGATGCGAAGGGGGTGCGTCACGACGAGGAGGCGCTCTACGCTACCCGTTTAAACGGGAAGGTCCGGGCGGCGGCGGAGACTTATCTGGAGACGGGAGGCCTGCCGGAATCCGTGAACTACCAGAACCGCAGGGTCTACGCAGAAAGTGTCTATCAGAAGGTGCTGCTTGGGGACATTGCTGCCCGCTACGCGATACGGAACCTGCATGCGCTGAGGGTTCTCATGAAAAAGGTGGCGGAGACGGTGACGAGCGACGTCACGTTCGGTCGTCTGCGCAAGGCGGTGACGGCCACTGGGGTTAACTGCAGTACCGATGCGGTGATCTCCTACGTCAATTACGCCGTGGAGGCATACCTCCTGTTCAACGCGAAAAACTACGTGGCGAAGTTCTCGGAGCGCGAGGGCGCATCTAAGTACTACTTCATGGACAATGGCCTCTTGGCACTATTCCTCATTGACAAGAAGTCGCTGCTTTTGGAGAACGCTGTCGCCTGCGACCTCAGGAGGAGGCACGGCGACGAGCTGTGGTTCCTGAAGTCATCGAAGAACAGAATCGACGTCGACTTCTACATACCCCAGGAGGATGCGGCAGTTCAGGTTTGTCTGGTGCTTGACGAGGGCGATTTTGACCGGGAGACGTCGAGCCTTGTCGCGCTTGCGTCAGACGAGAGGCTTGCGCCGAAGAGGTTGGTCATCGTCACGCTTTCGGATGATGAGAGAATCATCGAGGTGGGAGGTGCCAAGATCGAGGTAATGCCGCTCTATCGCTGGCTCTTGCGTAAGTGACGCTGGGGGGTGTCGGCGCAGCCGAGCACCAGGCAGATGCGGGGGGTCGGAGGCTGACACCTTATTGTGCCTACCGTTAGATTTGCAGGCCAGAGGCCATGTCTTCTGGCCTAGCGGCTTGCATGCATATGTATACTTGCGATACTGATGGACGGGTTGTCAACTGTACTTGGCTATCCTAGTAACTTGCAGGGAATCGTACATCGGGCGCGCGTAAATGCGGCCGTTAATTTTTGCGGCCGCATTTACGATACTTCAGGCATTGCCGATGGGGCTAACGATGAGAGGGAAGGGTGGAGCACGTTCTCAACGGCCTTCGGAATGCCAGCGATGCAAAAGCCGAAGCTCTTCTCCCCGTGCCCTTGGATCTTGGAGGAAGGCCCCGGATAATGCATCCGTCGCATGCCCTATGCGCCTGCAAGCGGCTAAGGGACCAGCCTCAGGTTGCCTGAACCAAGGCCCTTGCGCTTGCCGGAGTTGGAGCCGCCCTCCATGTCGCCGCTTGGCGGAAGGTCGATGAAGGGGTCGTAGCCATCCAGCTCGTCTGGATGAAGCTCATCCCACTCCGCGAGGAGCTCGCCTGTGCGCCACTTGCGGATGCGATCGTTGACCCTGTCGAGGTTGAAGTGCTCGAACCCCTGGGACTTTGCCCACACAAGGGCCTCGTCACGCTCGCGGCCTTTAGGGCCAGCAAGCGTTACCAGGAGACGATCGAAGCCGCCAGGGCCACCGACGTCCTCGGGAGGCGCATCACCAGCGCCGGCGGTGCACGCGGGCATCTCGCCAGGGTAGCTCTTGATAGTCTCGACGAGCTTGACCTTGTGCTCCCAACCGTCGCCGTAGTCGTAGGAGTAGATGGCAGTCCTCGTGCGGGGGAAGATGTCATCGAGGTAGGTAAGCGTGGCATCCTCGAACGCACGTCCGGTGTCGAACATCGAGTCCACGCCGCCGGAGGAGGGATCCGCGAGCATCAGCTTCTTGCGGTTGTTGGTGAGATGGAAGTCGTAGAGGTGGTAGTCCCACCAGAGGAATGACGCCTGGATCACGTCGTGGAGGTCGGCGAACGTAAAGTCCTGTGGAACCACGATCTCGCGCCAGCAGGGGCGACCTCCCAGGTCAAGCTCGACGCGGAAGCGGAAGGCCGGCTCGTTAGTGCGTGGGAGGGCATCCATGAGGCGTTCGGAGAGCTCGTGCTGAAAGTCGCCCACGAGAGAGCCATACACCTTGACCAGCATCTCGGCAACGTTCGTGCCCTCCTGTGTAAGGTCGGCGGTCTTCGACGCGGGCGTGGTGTCGATGAAGCCCTCGCGACATAGCTTGTCGAGGACGGTGCCGTCGTAGGTCTTGCTCGCGCGCGAGAGCGTGCGGCCGGCGACCTTCTTGTCCTTGGATGTGAGGTAGAGGAGCATGAGCGTAAGGTCGTGCAGGAGGTCGTTCTCGTCCATTGCGTCTCCAATCGGCGTGCCTCGGGTTGATGATACCTGAGGGCGAGCTGGCGGGCTACTACGTCTGCAGGGTCCGATTGCCTTCAGGCGGTCTCACGCCCATAGGGGAGACTCCTGTGTCCGAGCACGCAGCAGTGTCCGCAAACGACGACTGTCCAGAAATTGTTCTTCGCGTAGAAGGCCTTGGACACGTCGGGTTTGCTTCTTCCGCTTGCGAACCTCACGGTAGGTCATTTAATGCAACCGTGCATTATGCACGGTTGCATTATTTGAGAATGGAGCTCCATTGTGGACGGGAGGCAGGTATCGGTACGAACGGGCGCTATGCCTCGGCGGCCGGACGCACGATCTTCTCCAGTATCTCCTTGAGCACGCCGTCGTCGTTGGTGGATGCGGCGCGGTAGTTGGCCACCTGGTCCAGGCCGTCGCGCGCGTTGGCGACGCAGACGCCCACGCCCGCCGCCTCGACCATGCTCGCGTCGTTGGCGGCGTCGCCCACGGCTATGGTCTGGGCAAGGTCGATGCCCAGGAGCTCGGCCAGCTTGCGGAGGCCTGCGCCCTTGTCCACGCCCTCGGGGTTGAACTCGAGGTAGCGGCCGGAGCTGAAGGTCGTGGAGGTACCCGCCTTGAGGTCGCGGGGCATGTCCTTCTCGACCTGGCGAAGCCTGTCCGCGCCGTCCGGGATGCAGTAGAGGATCTTTGCGAGGGGCACGTTTGCGAGGAAGTCGAGCGTGGGCTCGTCCGTGGGTTCATAGCCCATGTGGCCGGCCAGGTAGCTGACCTCCTCTGGCTGGAGGTGCCAGGCCCAGACCTTGCCGCAGACCTCGTAGACGTGCATGCTCACGCAGCCGAGGGCGATGCCGTAGCGGTAGAGCGCGTCCACCTTGGCGTGGGGGAGCGTGTGGTATGAGAGCGGCTTGGGGTCGCCGACGCGGTTGATGCAGCCGCCGTTGTAGCTGATGAGGTAGGAGCCCTGCAGGAGCTCGGGCGGTATGGCAGCCAGGGACTCCATGACGGAGCCGTAGGCGCGGCCCGACGCCGGGACGAAGAGGCAGCCGAGCTCGCGCAGCTCGCGGATCGCCTCGATGTTGGCCTGGGGCACCTCGTGGTCCGACCCGAGGAACGTCTCGTCCATGTCGCTTGCAACGAGCTTGTACATGCGTCCGCCCTTCTGATCCTGCCGTCGTTGGCTTGTGGCCCATTATCGCACGGCGCGGGCCGTCAGCTTGTGAGCATGTGACACAGGGTTGCCATGCGTTCCCTGCATGGCACGGTATGTGTTCTAAGTAATTGTTATTGCGGCGACCCGCCCTCAGAATGGATGGGGAAACAGACCGAAGGAGGAGCAATGTACGAGAAGAACGTGACCCTCAGCAACGGCGTCGAGGTTCCCCAGCTGGCCCTGAGCACCTGGCTCATCGACGACGACAAGGCCGCCGAGGCCGTGCGCGAGGCCGTGGAGATCGGCTACCGCCACTTTGACACCGCACAGGCCTACGCCAACGAGCGCGGCGTGGGCGAGGGCATGCGTACGGCCGGCGTCCCGCGTGAGGAGCTCTTCGTGACCACGAAGGTTGCGGCCGAGCACAAGGACTACGAGTCCGCGGCCCGGAGCATCGACGAGTCGCTCGGGGCCATGGGCCTGGACTACCTTGACATGATGATCATCCACAGCCCGCAGCCGTGGCTTGAGGTCAGCCAGTCCGACGACCGCTACTACGAGGGTAACCTCGAGGCTTGGCGCGCGCTGACCGACGCGTACAAGGCCGGCAAGATTCGCGCCATCGGCGTGTCGAACTTCCTGCAGGGCGACATCGACAACATCTGGGACAACACCGAGGTCAAGCCCATGGTGAACCAGGTGCTGTGCCACATCTCCAACACGCCGCTCGACCTGATCGAGTACTGCCAGGCCAAGGGCATCGTGATGGAGGCCTACAGCCCCGTGGCGCACGGCGAGGCGCTCAAGAACCCCACGATCGCCCAGATGGCCGAGAAGTACGGCGTCACCGTGCCGCAGCTCTGCATCCGCTACGACCTCCAGCTTGGCATGATCACCCTGCCCAAGAACGCGAGCCCAGAGCACATGAGGAGCAACGCGGACGTCGACTTCCAGATTTCTGCCGAGGACATGGAGACCCTGAAGCACGTGGAGAAGATCAAGGACTACGGGGACTCCAGCTTCTTCCCGGTGTATGGCGGCAAGCTCAAGGGATACTCCGGCAAGCCGGGTACCGAGGAGGTCTAGGCAAGCCAACCGACAGAGAGGCAGCGGCCGGTCGCGGTTGGAGCCGCGGCCGGCCTCTCTTGCGCGTGGGCATGGACGAAGGCGGCCGTCCTTCTCGCCCGCGTGGGCCGTGTTACAGCAGCCTGCCGAAGCGACTGACGTAGAGGTGGCGCACAACCAGCACAAGCGCGGCATAGCCCGCCACCACCAGCGCAAGCCAGCCGTAGTAGGCCACGGGCAGCGCGGCCATGCCCAGGGCTTCCGCAAGTGGGGAGTTGGGGATGGCGATGGCGAGTGCGACCGCCGCGACGTCGAGCGCGCACACCCGCGGGTCGGCCATGCTCTGGAAGAACGGTACCTTCCTGGTCCTGACCAGGTGCACGAAGAGCACCTGCGTGGCCATGGACTCCACGAACCAGCACGACTGGAACGTGGCGGCGAACAGCGCCTGGCGCGCGGGGTCGCCCGCGAGCGAGGACCAGCTGCCGCCCACGGCGGCGGGGCACACCACAAGGAACAGCAGCGCGAACGTGAGCACGTCGAACACGGAGCTCGTAGGGCCTATCCAGCGCATGAAGCTCGAGATCTCGCCTGGGGCCCACGTGCGCGGCCGCGTCAGGTCCTCCTCGTCCACGCGGTCCCAGGGGATGGCGGTGCACGCCACGTCGTATATGAAGTTGAGCAGCAGCAGCTGCACGGCCGTGGCCGGCAGGAAGGGGAGAAACGCGCTGGCCACCAGGACCGAGAAGATGTTGCCAAAGTTGGAGCTTGCGGTCATCTTCACGTACTTGTTCATGTTGGCGTAGGTGCGGCGGCCCGTCACGACGCCGCGCTCCAGCACGCCCAGGTCCTTCTTGAGCAGGATGATGTCCGCGGCCTCCTTACTCACGTCCGCAGCGGTGTCGACGGAGACGCCGCAGTCGCTCGCGCGCATGGCGCCGGCGTCGTTCACGCCGTCGCCCATGAAGCCCACCACGTGGCCGCGGGCGCGCAGCGCGCGCACCACGCGCACCTTCTGGTCGGGCGTGAGCTTTGCGAACACCGTGGTCCTCTCCACACTGGCTTCCAGCTGGGCGTCGTCCATCAGCTCGACCTGCGAGCCCTCGAGCGTGCCTGTCACGTCTATTCCGATGACCTTGCAGACGCTGCACGCCACGCGCAGGGAGTCTCCGGTCAGCACCTTGGTCTGCACGCCGTGCTCGCGCAGCGCCGCGACCGCCGCGGCTGCGCTCTGCTTGGGCGGGTCCAGGAACGCAAGGTAGCCGACGAAGGTCATGTTCTTCTCGTCCGCGGAACTGAGGTCATGCACGCCCGCGGGGTCCTGGGCTATTGCGACGCCCAGCACGCGCAGGCCGCGGTCGGCCAGGCCGGCGGCGCGAGCCACAACCTCGGCGGAGCGCTCGCTCGTGAGGGGTGCCACATGGCCGTCGTAGCGCACCCGCGTGCAGGCCTGAAGCACCTCCTCGAGCGCGCCCTTGGTGACCATGAGCGTGTGGCCCGAGCGGTCACCCACGACCACGCTTGCGCGACGGCGCTCGAAGTCGAAGGGAATCTCGTCCACGAGGGTCCACTCGGACGCGACGGCGTCCACGTCAAATCCCACGTCCGTCCCACACAGGTCGCTCGAGCGCCTGATGATGGCGGAGTCCATGAGGTTGCGCACGCCCGTCTGGTAGAAGCTGTTCATGAAGCCGTAGCGCAGCACGTTGGGGTCGACGTTGCCCATCACGTCCAGGTGGCGCTCCAGCATCACGCGGTCCTCGGTCAGGGTGCCGGTCTTGTCCGTGCACAGCACGTCCATGGCGCCCAGGCTCTGGATGGCGTCCAACCGCTTGACGATGACCTCGTCGTGACTCAGGTCCACGGCACCCTTGGCCAGGCAGGTCGTCACGATCATGGGCAGCATCTCGGGTGTGAGACCCACGGCGACGGAGAGCGAGAAGAGCGCGGCCTCCAGCCAGTCGCCCTTGGTGATGCCGTTGATCGCGAAGACCAGCGGCGCCATCACGACCATCAGCCGCAGCAGCAGCGTGCTGACGGAGCGGATGCCCTCGTCGTAGGAGGTCTTGTGGCGCGACTGGCCCAGCTGGCCGGATATGGCGCCAAACATGGTGTTGGCGCCCGTCGCCACGACGACGGCCGTGGCCTGGCCGGACACGACGGTCGAACCCATGAGCAGCACGTTGGGCAGCTCGCCGGCGGCGCGGGAGTCCGTGCCGGCAACGGGCGCCGCCTGCGCCGTGCGCTCCAGGGGCACGCTCTCGCCCGTGAGCGAGGACATGCCCACAAAGAGGTCGCGGCACGACGTGACGCGCGCGTCGGCGGGGACCATGTCCCCGGCGCCAAGGTGCAGGATGTCGCCCACGACCACCTGATCGACCCCGATCTCGACGCGGCCCTCGTCCGCGCGCTCCACGTTGCAGGTGGTCTGGATGGTCTTGGCGAGCGCCTGCGCGGCGTCGCCGGAGCGGCCCTCCTGCACAAAGCGCAGCAGGCTGGACAGAACCACCATGGCCAGGATGATCACGACGGTCCACGGGTCGCGCTTGCCGGGCTGTGCCCAGATGACGTCCGTGAAGAGCGACACGACCGCGATGAGGGCCAGTATGCCGTTGAAGGGGTCAACAAAGCTCTGGGCCAGCCGCACGATGGCGGGCTTGCGCCGTGCGCGAGCGACTTCGTTGGAGCCGTACGTCACACGGGACAGCTCGACCTGCCGCGGGTCCAGACCGCCCTCGGGCGTGCCCAGCTGGCGCAGGACGTCCTCGGCCGGCATGGCGCTCACCTGGCGCAGCCAGTCGAGCGCGCGGGCGCGGCGTGCGGCCTCTGATCCGCGTCCCGCTGCGGGCCCGTTGTGACGGAACATTGTGGCAAGCCTCCGCATGGCTCCACCTCGCAATCCCAGGATGGGGTCTGCGACGGCCGTGTTCTTCTCGCCCGCAAGATCGTGGGCGCACAAACGTGACTGGGCGAGAAGGGCGAGGCGTCGCGGGGTGCAGGCGGGATGCCTAGCGCTGGCAGGGGGCTTCCTGATCGCCCGGTGCCACCCCAAGGTTCAGGTACGGGAATCGTTCGTGATGGCCTTCCGTGGCATCCATGGCGTGGCACCTCCCCGGGTCCGGAGCCTCCAGCTCCCACAATCAAGCGCGCGGGCCAGGCATGGCCCGCGATGGTTTCAGTACTTACTGTACCCAGACTCCCGCGCCGCAGTACGGCGATCTGGCGGCGCGCCCATACGCCATCCGCCAGGTGGCGGAGAAGGTCGTGGGCACCAACGCCGAGCACAGCGTTCAGCAGGAGATGCGCACCGTGCTCGAGGGGCTGGCGTAGCAGGCCGCGCCCGGGAGCACGGACGCGATTTGGGCGTCCAGCCGGTGCGAGCGGATCGCGGCGCGCATGCGCCTGACGCCGCACGGCGCATCGGACACGTGGTAGGAGAACGCAAGGTTGAGCAGGAGGTTGTAGCAGCGCGACATGAGCTCGCGCGTGAGGCAGCGCGTGGTGCGCGACCCGCGCGAGAGCCGGCTGCCGTAGGCGACGTCCGCGGAGCCCGCGAGCAGCGGCGTGACCAGCGCCTGGATCGCGTCCAGGTCCGTGGAGAGGTCCACGTCCATGTACGCCACGACCCGCGCGTCGGACGCGAGCCAGGCGCGCTTGAGCGCGCGGCCGTGGCCCTTCTCGTCCAGATGGACCACGCCCACGTGGGCGTGGTCCTGCCTCTGCATCCGGCTTGCGATGGCGAGCGTCTGGTCCGTGCTGGCGCAGTCTGCAACGGTCACACGCCAGCCAAACTGCGCGTTGCCGCGCAGCCACTGCTTAAGGAGCGTGACCGCGAGGCCAATCCGCCGCTCCTCGTTGTGTGCCGGCAGCACGAACTCGACGTCCGGCGCGGGTGCCGCCTGCGGTGCGGTGCCGGCTGCGTGGGGTGCCTGATCCTGGCCCACGACCTGGAACTTGCGCTTGCTTTGCTGGCTCGTGTTCCTCAGCATGTGGCTCTCCCTCCGCTCGGGCCGGCCTTGCGCCTGCCTTGCGAAGAGCCTACGAGCCGGGGCGGAAACCGGCCTTAAACGGACGGTCCAACGGCTGGCATGGCGCCAACCTGGCACAACGCTTCGAGGTTGCTGAAGCCCCTGGGCGAGAAAAACGGCCACCGCACAAGCGATGACCGTCCGCGTGCAACGCGCTGTCTGGCAGCTGCCTGCCTACAGGTAGACGTCCGGCTCCTCGCGGCCGAACTTGGCCAGCAGCTCGTGGCACGGCCTGCATGCCGCGCAGTCGCAGAATCTTGCGCCTGCCTTCTTGCGCGCCTGGGCGTGCTCGACCATCCCCTTGGCGGTGTCCTCGCCAAAGATTTGCTTTGCCTTGTCCGAGCTCGCAAATGCGATGAGGCTGTCGATCGTGGTCTGGTGCTCGCTTATCGCGTCGAGAAACGCGTTCGTCGCGGCGTCCGCGTCCTCTCCCTTGGCGATGGCGTCCTTCCACGCCTGGGCAGCCTTCTTGGTGTCGGCCGATGCAGAGGGCGCGGCGTAGATCTCGTCTACCTTTGCGGTGGTGTAGTCGAGCAGTTCCTTCTCCATTGCGGTTCCTTTCCCGTGTGCGCGTTTGCCTGTCATGCCAACGGCGCTCTTGCGCGTCGCTATAGAACTACCCCATTGCGCCCCGGCTCTAACCAACGCACGTCCGTCTTATCCGCAAACAGCGGCAGGCATTTGTGACAGAGGCCTAAAGATTCGGGCTATCGAGGTGAGCAAGCTCAGCCTGGTGGAGCGCCAGGAGTATCTGGACGCCGGACCGGACGCGCGAGCCGGGGTGGTCGATCTTCTCGTCTGGGATGTGGACGGCAACGTCTATGACGTGGAGATGCAGAACGGTCACATGGCAGGCATCGCCCGGCGCGCGCGACGGTACGTGTCGCTCGTCGAGGGGAGCATGATGGAGAAGGGCCAGAGCTACGATGCCGTCGGTCGCGTCGTGGTGATCTTCATCTGTACCGGCGACCCGTTCGACCGCAACTGGAAGCGATATCAATACTCGTACAAGTGCGAGGAGAAGGGCATGGACTCGAGCATGGAGCTCGGCGATGGCACGATGATCGTCTTCGTGAACGCCAGGGGCACGAATGGCGACTACGGCGAAGAGTTTGATGCGTTCCTGAGCTACGTAAGGGATAATACCGTCAACAGCGAGTACGTCCGACGCGTTGATGACGCTGTCAGGAGGCTGCGCGACAGTTCCGTCTGGAGGCGATCCATGATGCTGTGGTCCGAGAAGTACCGCGAAGACGTTGCTGAGGCCCGTAAGGAGGGCGAGGCTAGGGGCGAGGCCAGGGGTATAGCCAAGGGCGAGGCCAGGGGTATAGCCAAGGGCGAGGCCAAGGCGATAAGACGCTTCGAGCTGCTTGGCGCTCGTCTCGGGGCAGCCGGACGAGGCGATGAGATCCAGAAGGCACTACGCGACCCCAACTACCGTGAGGAGCTCTTTCGGGAGTTCGGAATCTAGTGCAAGCTGGCACGCCGTCGCCTACTGGTCGATCTTGAACCCGTCGCCGATGACCTCGCGCGTCTTGCTGCGGATCCACGTTCCCGGATCCGCCTGCCGCTGGAGCAGCTCGTTCTTCTCGGCCAACTTATCTGGATAGTCGCTTGCGAGGTAGACGGTGTCCGTGTTCCCCTCGGCATGCTCGATCAGCGTGTGCCAGACCACGTTCCTCACGACAAAGCCACCCTTGGGCTTGCGCACGATGTCGCAGCTCAGCATGCCCGAAAGCACGCAGCTGGGCACGTGGTAGCCGCTCACGAAGTCGCCCAGGCCGTAGGCCACGAGCGTCTTGCCGCTGCCGTCCGAACGCTTGACCCACGCGAGCGGCTGGATCACGTGCGCGTGGCTGCACAGCACGATGCCGGCGCCCGCGTCGGCGCAAGCCTGGGCGGCAGTTATCTGCTGGTCGTTGGGGGTGTTGGTGTACTCGGTCCCCATGTGCAGGTAGACCACCACAAAGTCGGCCTTCTTCTTGGCGCGGGCCATGTCCTGGCGCATCGCGTCCGCGTCCCAGGGAACGGCGTAGTAGTCGTTGGGCAGGTCGGACTGCTGGTAGCCGTTCTGCCCGTAGCTGTACGAGAGGAAGGCAATCGTGACGCCGTTCTTGGTGACGGTGCGTACGTTCCTGCGATCCGCCTCGCTCGCGTACGAGCCGATCGTGGTGACCTTTGGGTAGCCTGCCCAGACGGACTGGGCGTGCTTGATGGAATCGATCCAGGTGTCATAGGTGTGGTTCGAGTTGGTGTTCACGACGTCAAACCCCGCACCCACGACGGCCTTTGCCATGGAATCCGGCGTGTTGTAGCTGGGATAACCCAGGTAACCAAACTTCTTGGTGCCGCCGAGCGTCGTCTCCTGGTTGACGAAGGCGATGTCGTAGGAGCTGATCTTCTTTTTCACGTGGCTGTACAGCGGCGAGAAGTCGTACGTGCCGTCGTCCGTGGTGCCCGCCCACGAGTCCGCGTACGCGAGCGTGTTGAGGTTTGCGAGGTTGTCTCCGACCGCGCAGAGGCTCACGCGCCCGCTTCCCGATGCCTTCCGCGCCACAGTTGTGGTGGTGCTCTTCTCGCCCTGAGGGGCCGCCGTAGGCCTCGCGCACGCATGGCCTATCATCACGACTGCAACTATGACAACCGCGGCGCACGCAAGCAACGCCGCAAGCGACTTACCATTGCGGCGAGCCTGGCTACGGCCCCCGCGACGGTCATCACGCGGGCGAGAAGAGCGTGCGTCACGTGGGTGGCCACGCCTCGCGCTGGCGGATGTCTGCCTCTGCCGGTTCCCGGCGGGTGCGGTCCTGCGAACCTGACGGTGCTGCTCGGTCATCGTCGCTCCTCAAGTTCCTGCCGTGTACCTGCGACTTCAGTCTACCCTAAGCAAAGGCCCCGCCTGGAACGCGATGCTAGTCGAGGCCCCATGTTCTTCTCGCCCGCGTCGTGGCGTGATGCGCCTCTGCGGGTGGTTGGTTGTCGGTCGCTACAGCGTGTGCGCGACCTCGTAGGCGTCCCAGATGGACGTGAGGATGTTGCCCACGTGGCGCTCGTCGCCGATCTCGTGAACCTCGTAGCCACAACCGCGCAGGTCGGGAGCCATGGACGGGTTGGGCCTGAAGCCGACCGCGATGATCACCGTGTCCGCGGGCAGGGTCTGCCTGCCGTCCGGTCCCTCCACCACGGCACCGACGTCCTCCACCGCGGCGATGCGCGTGTTGGTGAGGATGGGCGTCTTGTGGAGCGCGAAGGCATCCCTCAGGTACATGGTGTTGGGCAGTGGCACGGCGGGGCCAGAGCTCAGGATGCCGGGCAGCGCCTCCACGATGGTGACCTCGTGGCCCTTGTTGATGAGGTCGAGCGATATCTCGCAGCCCACGAGGCCGCCGCCCACCACGACCGCACGGCGGCCGACCCTCTCCTCGTGCAGGAGCGCGTCGATGCAGCCGAGCGTCTTGGGGTGGTCGATCCCCGGGATCTTGGGCATGACGGGGGAGGAGCCGTTGGCCAGGATGACGGCATCGGGCTCGAGCCCGTCGATCAGCTCCGGCGTGGCCTCGACGCCCATGCAGACGTCGACGCCCCAGTCACGCAGCTCGCCCTGGTACCAGAGGTTGAGCTCGCGCACCTCGCTCTTGAAGTCGTGCGCGCCGCCGCTGATGAGGTGCCCGCCAAGGCTGTCGCTCTTCTCGAACAGCGTGACCTTGTGGCCGCGCTGCGGCGTCGGCAGGCAGGGGAGAAGAACGCGCGGACGGGGTGGGAGCCGGATCGCCGGTCCCACCCCGCCTGAGGGTGCGCCGCACGGGAGGGTTGCGGCCCGTGGCGCATGGGCTTCTCGCCCGTTGTTTGCGTGCGTTACAGCGCGGCCAGGAGCGTCTGCATCGCGGGGAGGTACTTGCGCCGCACGCGCTCCACGTCCTGCGGGCCCGCCTGCGGAAGGCGCGCCAGGTTCATGTTCTGCGTGAGGTCGGAAAGCTTGACGAGGATGGCCGCCGCGTTGCCGCTTTCCGCCACGCGGCGCACGTAGTCCTGGTAGGGGACGCCGGCTTCGTGCGTGAGGAGCGCGACCGCGTCCGCCACGGCGTCGCCAAACTGCGCGCGGATCTTCTGCGGCGTGACGCCCGCGTCCTCCACCACGTCGTGCAGGAGCGCGGCCGCCATGGCCGTGGAGCCGTGGCCGCGGACGCCCGCCGCCACCATCACGGGGTGCAGGAGGTAGGGCCGGCCCGCCTTGTCGAGCTGCCCCGCGTGCGCGCGGCGCGCGAGTTCGTACGCTGCGCGGACCTGGGGGTCGCCTCCCAGCAGTGTCTGCGCAACCGCGTCCACGTCCACGTTTGCGTCCACGTTGCGTGCCGTCGCCACGTCCATCATGCCTCCCGCGTTGCCCGATCTGCCTAGTCCAGCTCGCGCTTGCCGGTGTAGAGTTGCCAGTACTCGCCGTGCTGGGCCAGGAGCTCGTCGTGCGTGCCGCGTTCCACGATCCTGCCGTGCTCCAGCACCATTATGGCATTGGCTTTGCGCACGGTGGAGAGGCGGTGTGCGATCACGAACACGGTGCGGCCGCGCATGAGGGCGTCCATGCCGCGCTCGATCAGGGCCTCCGTGCGCGTGTCGATGGAGGACGTGGCCTCGTCCAGTATGAGGACGGGCGGGTCGGACACCGCGGCGCGCGCGATCGCGATGAGCTGGCGCTGGCCCTGGCTGAGGTTGGCGCCGTCGGACGTGATGCGCGTGTCATAGCCTTGGGGGAGCCTCTGGATGAAGGAGTCCGCGTTGGCCACGCGCGCGGCGGCGCGGACCTCCTCGTCCGTGGCGTCCAGCTTGCCAAAGCGGATGTTGTCCGCCACCGTGCCGTCAAACAGGTGCGTGTCCTGCAGCACGATGCCCAGCGTGGAGCGCAGGTCCGCCTTGCGAATGTCGTGCACGTCGATATCGTCGTAGGTGATGGCGCCGGAGCGTACGTCGTAGAACCGGTTGATGAGGTTGGTGATGGTCGTCTTGCCCGCGCCCGTGGAGCCCACAAAGGCGATCTTCTGCCCGGGCTTGGCGTAGAGCGAGAGGTCCTCCAGCACCGTCTGGCCCTCCTCGTAGCCAAAGGCCACGTGGTCCAGGCGCACGTCGCCGGCAAGCGGCACCATGCCGCCGCCCGGCAGGATCCAGCTCCAGCCCGCGGCGCCGGTGGCCATGCGGCGCTGGGAGGCCGCACTTCTCGCCCCGTCGTCCTTGGGCTCCGCGTGGCGCACCACGACCCTGCCCTCGTCCACCTCGGGCGCGAGCTCCATCACGCCAAACACGCGCTCCGCGCCGGCGAGCGCCGTCAGCACGAAGTTGCCCAGCTGCGTGAGCTGGTTGAGGGGCATGGTGGCCTGGCGCACGAAGACAAGGTAGCTCGCGAGGCTGCCCACGTCCGTCTGCCCGTGGATGGCCATGATCGCGCCGAGCACGGCGACCACGGCGTAGTTGACGTAGCCGATCACGACGGTGGTGGGGACCATGGTGAGGGCGTAGGCCTGGGCGTTTGTGCCCGTGCGGCGCAGGTCCTCGTTGAGGCTGCGGAAGCCCGCGAGGTTGGCCGGCTCGTGGTTGAAGACCTTCACGACCTTCTGGCCGGCGATCATCTCCTCCACGTAGCCGTCGAGCGCGCCGAGCGTGCGCTGCTGCTCCGCGAAGTAGCGCTTGGACCTCTTGCCCGAGAAGCGCGTGTACGCCACCACGACGGCGTCGCAAGCCAGCGTCACGAGCGTGAGCTGCCAGTTAAGCACGAGGAGAAGGACGAGCGTGCCGACCGTCTGGATCGCGGCCTGCAGCATGTTGGCGAAGCTGTTGTTGAGCGCCTCGCTGATGGTGTCGACGTCGTTGGCGAAGTAGCTCATCACGTCGCCGTTGCGCGTGCGGTCGAACCACGAGAGCGGCAGCCGCATGATGTGTCCGAGCAGGTCGCGCCTGATGTCGAACACGATGTGCTGCGCGGCGTGCACCATGACCTGCGTGTACGCGAGGGCGGAAAGGACCGCGACCCCGTAGATGGCAGCCGTGAGCGCGACCGTGGAGACAAAGCCCCGCATGTCGCCCGCGGCGACGCGGTTGACGACCGGCTTGATCATGTACGTGCCGGCGAGGTTGCCGGCGCCCGCCAGCGTGACCAGGATGGTCACGGCGAGCATGTGGAACTTGGCGTGCCCCATGTACGAGACGAAGCGCCTGAGCGTGTGCCGCATGTTCCTGGGGCGCGCGGCTCCCGATGCCTTACTCTGCGCCATTGGCGTCCCCCTCCGTCGCGGTTGCCGTCTGCGAGTAATAGAGCTCCTGGTAGATGGGGTCGCTCGCGAGGAGCTCCGCGTGCGTGCCCGTCGCGTGCACGCGGCCGTCGTCCAGGATCACGATCTGGTCCGCGTCCATGACGGAGCTCACGCGCTGCGCGATGATGACCTTGGTCACGCCCGTGAGCCGTGCGAGCCCCGCGCGGATGCGCGCGTCCGTGGCGGTGTCCACGGCGCTGGTGGAGTCGTCGAACACGATGACCTTGGGGTCCGAAAGCAGCGTGCGCGCGATGCAGAGGCGCTGCTTCTGCCCGCCGGACACGTTGCCGCCGCCGTGGCCCAGGTCCGCGTCGAGCCCGCCGATGCGGTCAAGGAACTCGTCCACGCAGGCCACGTGGCACGCCGCGAGGATCTGCTCGTCCGTGGCGTCCGGGTTGCCCCAGCGCAGGTTGTCGCGTACGGTGCCGGAGAAGAGCACGTTCTTCTGGAGCACCATGCCCACGCCCGCGCGCAGGGCGTGGACGTCGTAGTTGCGCACTTCTCGCCCGCCCACCAGGACCTGGCCCTCCGTGGCGTCGTACAGGCGCGGGATGAGCTGGACGAGCGACGTCTTGCCGGAGCCTGTGCCGCCCAGGATGCCCACCGTGGAGCCGGGGGAGAAGCGCAGGGACACGTGCTCGAGCACGTTGGCCTTGGCGTCGGGGTTGTACTTGAACGACACGTCGCGGAACTCGACCGAGCCGTCCGCAACCTGCCTGAGGCCGCCGGGGTTGGGGTCCATCGAGGGCTCCTCGCGCAGGACCTGGCAGACGCGGCCGATGCTCGTGATGGCGCGCGCGAGCAGCAGGAACACGCTCGATATCATGTTGAGCGAGTTCATGATGAGCAGCACGTAGCTCATGAAGCCCGTGAGCGTGCCCACGCCGATCTGGCCCTTGGCGACCATGAGGCCGCCAAACCACAGCAGGCCCACGTTTGCGAGGGCCATGGCGGTCTGGAACACGGGCATGTTGAGCACCGCGCCGGAGAACGTGTGGGTGGCCGTGTCTGCGAGGTCGGCGTTGACGGCCTCGAAGCGCTTCTCCACGTGGCCCTCGCGCACGTACGCCTTGATGGCGCGGATGGCGACGAGGTCCTCCTGCAGGGTCTGGTTCAGGCGGTCCATCGCCTGCTGCAGCACCGCGTAGAGCGGGGCGACGTGGCACACGATGAGCCCGAGCGCGACCGCCAGGAGCGGGATGATCACGAAGAAGACCACGGCGAGGCGCGCGCTCATGGCGCAGGCGAGCACGAGGCCCGCGATGAGCATGACCGGGCTTCGCAGGAGCGGTCGGACGCCCATGACGAAGGCGTTCTGGATGACGGTGATGTCCGTGGTGAGGCGCGTGACCAGCGAGGACGACTCGAACTCGTCCAGGTTGGCGAACGAGTAGTCCTGCAGGTGCGCGTACTCCGCGTCGCGCAGGTTGGCGCCGAAGCCCATGGCCGCCTGCGCGGACAGGCGCGAGTACGCGAAGCCGCAGACGCCCGCGATCACGGCGACCACCAGCATCTGGCGGCCGGTCGCGAACACGAGGGCCAGGTTCTTCTCCGCTATTCCCACGTCCACGATTCTGGCCATGAGGAAGGGGATCACGAGCTCGCAGACGGTCTCGAGGAAGATGAGCGTCGCCGCGCCCAGCATCTCGAGCCGGTGGCCGCGCATGTAGCGCGACACGTAGCGAAGGTCATCCATCGCGGCGGCCTCCGTCCTGCGGCGTCGCGGGCGAGAAGGGCGCCCGGGTCTGACTTGTCATGTCTACCTCCTGGTATGTCAACGGATTTTCGGTAGATAGGCTATTACAATCCGCTGACGTTTATGGGCAGACGAGGCAAGCAGCCGAAACTCCCCACCGAAGGCGGCGGGACGTGCTACGCGGACGCGCCGGCAAGTGCGCGCAGGCGGGGCATCAGCTGCTCGATGCAGGTGACGAAGCGCTGCGCCGCGGGCGAGGCCTCCGCGAGGAAGGGCACGGCGATGCCGAGCGAGATGCGGCGTGGCTGCTCGAAGGGGACCTCGGCCACGCGGCCGTTCCAGCGCTTGCTGATGAGCCGCTGGTTGAAGCTCACGCCGAGGCCCGCCTCGACCATGTTGTACGTGGTGAAGCCGTCGGTGGTGGTGTAGCGGTCCTGCACGCGGAGCCCCTCCTCGCGGATGAGGCGGTCCTGGTCCGTGTCGTGGTTGGCGAGCGTGTGGATGAAGGCCTCGTGCTCCAGGTTGTGGATGGGGTAGCTTTTGGCGGTGGCGTAGGGGTGGCCCTCCGGCAGCCACATGACCATCTCGTCCTGGTAGAGCGGGATCCAGTCGCAGTAGGTGCCCTTGGACGGCTGCGCGCAGAAGCACAGGTCGACGGCGCGGCTGTTGAGCCACTGGCCCATCTCGGTGTTGCCTCCCTCCCTGATCGCGACGTCGATCCCGGGGTAGTCCTTCTCGAACGCGTTGAGCACCGTGGGCATCCAGATGGCGGAGATGCTGTAGTAGGAGCCGACCGTCAGCGCGCCGGACAGGACGCCGCGGATTTCCGCGCCGGACTCCTCCGCCACGCGCTGGGCGCGCACGAGCTCGCGCAGGTGGGGCAGCATGCGGCGGCCGTTCTCCGTGAGGCGCACGCCCTGCTTGGTGCGGATGCAGAGCGAGAAGCCCAGCTCAGACTCGAGCGAGGCCACCATGCGCGTGACGCCCGACTGCGTGTATCCCAGCTGGCGCGCCGCCGCCGTGAACGAGCCGCTTTCGACTGCGGCGATGAGCGCCTCGCACTTGGTTGCGTCCATGGACCTGCCTCCGCATCATGATGAAACGTCATTACAAACATGATTATAAGCACGAAGTATCATGATTGCAGGCAGACTATAGTGGTTCCCGAGCTCAGACATGGCCATGGAGCGACAGAACGGGACTGGCGGCAGCGCCGGAGGCGCCTCGCGCAGCGCGGGGCGGAAGGGATGTGCCAACCATGGAGAAGCTCGACTTTTCGTCCGATTACCTCGAGGGATGCGCGGACCCCGTGATGGAGCGCCTCGCGCGGACCAACCACGAGAAGAGCGCCGGCTACGGGCTCGACGGCCACAGCGAGCATGCGCGCGAGCTCATCCGCGCGGCGTGCGCGGCGCCCGAGGCCGAGGTCCACTTCCTCATAGGTGGGACCCAGGTGAACGAGGTTGCGATCTTCTCGCTCCTCGCGCCGTGCGAGGGCGTGGTCGCCGTGACGTCCGGCCACATCAGCGTGCACGAGGCGGGCGCCATCGAGGCGGGCGGGCACAAGGTGCTGGAGCTGCCGGGGCACGACGGCAAGCTCGCGGCGGCCGACCTCGACGAGTGCATGACGCTGTGGGAGAAGGACGGCAACCGCGACCACATGGTCCAGCCGGCGCTGGTGTACATCTCCCAGCCGAACGAGTACGGCCTGCTGTACTCGCGGGCGGAGCTCAAGGCGCTGCACCGCGCGTGCGACGTGCATGGCCTGAGGCTCTACGTGGACGGCGCGCGGCTGGCCTACGCGCTCGGCGCGCCGGAGAACGACGTGACGCTTCCGGACCTGGCCAAGCTTGCGGATGCCTTCTATATTGGTGGGACCAAGTGCGGGACGCTCTTTGGCGAGGCGCTCGTCTTCCCGCGACCTGGCACCGTGCGCCGCTTCTTCACGATCGCCAAGCAGCGCGGCGCACTCCTGGCAAAGGGGAGGCTCCTGGGCGTGCAGTTCGAGGCGATGTTCGAGGACGGCCTGTACGGGCGCATCGGGCAGGCAGCCGTGGCACAGGCGCGCCGCGTGTCGCGCGCGTTTGAGGATGCGGGCTGCGAGCTCGCGCATCCCACGCAGACCAACCAGGTCTTCCCCGTGCTGACGGACGAGCAGGCGCGGCGCCTGCCCGAGGTCGCGCTCGCGAGCTTCTGGGAGAAGCCCGACCTCGGCCACGCCGTCGTGAGACTCGCGACCAGCTGGTCCACCGCCGACGCGGACGTGGACGCGCTCGTGCGTGCGCTCGGGACGGGCATCCTGGGGTAGGGAATGGCGACCGCAACGGCAAGAGGGGTGCGGTGGGCGGGCCGTACAGGCGGTTGGACAACGCCCGCGCGGCAGACCTACCTGCGGCGGTCGCGCAACGTGCGCACCAGGCGGACCACGCCGGTCGCCACGATGGTGACGAGTCCCGCAAGCACGAACGCCGCCGCCATCGGCAGCAGGAAGAAGTTCTCGTGCAGGATGCCGGAGGCGTCCACGTACTCCACGGAGTTGGCCTTCACGAACACGCAGAACGCGCCCAGCAGGATGAGCGCGCAGCCAATCGCAAGGCTCACCACGTTCATGCGGGCGCGCCGTCCCTCGCTCCCGTCGCGGATGAGCTTCCTGGCCATGCGGCTGCCGTCCGCGCCAGCCTCGTCCCGAGCGTCCGCGGGGGACGTCGCCACGTTCTTCTCACTTGTCTTCACGTTGCCTTCCCTTCCGAGGATGAGCCTGTCGAGGGATACGTCGAACGTGGTGGCGATGCGTATGAGCGTCTCGATGTCCGGCAGGTTGCTGCCGCGCTCCCAGTTCGAGACCGCCTGCCGCGTGACCATGAGCCGCTGCGCGAGCTGCTCCTGCGTAAGGCCCTCGCGCCGGCGCAGGTCGCGAATCTGATCGCCAAAGTCCATCCGTACCTCCTCGAGGGCCATGGTCCCCGTTGCGGGGGACCGCGGCAAGAAAGGCGTACTTGCGCGGCGCCCGGAGCGCATCCGGACGTGCCCGCGGGCGCGCAAGCGTGCGTTGCCTATGGTGTTTACCTGCGCAAATGCAAGGCACTTGCACGCCGTGCCGCAGCGGCCTCCGCATCCCCACGCGCCGTGGACAGTTTACATCCACATCCAGCGTTAGCCTGCCGGGCCCCGTCCGCCATGTTTTCGGACGAGAAAATCCCGACATCCGCGTTGACATCCCATCGGGATGGTCGTATAAAGCTTATATCCTAGTTACTCGCTAGGCATTACTTGAGGCGCAAGACACCATTGGAGGTGAGGGCGACGGCAGCACTCGCAAGCTCACACGCACACGCACTGCTGGTTCACTGGGTGCGTGCCTGTCGTTCCTAACACGCCCCGGGACCGTTCCTAGCGGCTGGCTGCGCAGCGCGCGCCGGCGGGAACCAGGGTCCCATCCCAACCCATAGCTGCGGCACGTCGCCGCGGCGCTCCACAAGACAAACCAAAGTTGAAACCAATCGGTCCCCAGGGCCGACCTTCTGCATGGCTGGCGCACGCGCCCCGGCCCGCGAGCGGTCACGTCCGGGGCCAGGGGAGAAGACCATGCCTACGTCCAAGCAGCACGCATCCAACCAGACGGCCGACCAGGCCCGCACCACCGCGTTCGCCACCCGGCTCATCCACGCCGGCGGCACCACGGACCCCGTGACCGGGGCCGTCAACGTCCCGATCTACCAGACCTCGACCTACCAGCAGGACGGCGTTGGCCAGGACCGTGGCTGGGAGTACTCGCGCACCGGCAACCCCACCAGGGCCGCGCTCGAGCGGCTCATCGCGGACCTGGAGGGAGGCGTCGCCGGCTTCGCCTTTGGCAGCGGCATGGCGGCCATCACCGCGGTGCTGAGCCTCCTTTCCGCAGGTGACGAGGTCATCATCCCCACCAACGTGTACGGCGGCACGTACCGCGTGCTCAACCAGGTGTTCAACCGCTTTGGCCTCACGTTCCGCGTGGTCGATACCACGGACCCCGCCAACGTGGAGGCCGCCATCGGCCCCAACACCGCGGCGACCCTGGTCGAGAGCCCGGCCAACCCGCTCATGACCGTGACGGACCTGGCGGAGGTCTCGCGCATCGCGCACGAGCACGGCCTGCTCTCGATCGTGGACAACACGTTCATGACGCCGTACCTGCAGAGGCCGCTCGAGTTGGGCGCGGACATCGTGGTCCACAGCGCCACCAAGTACCTGGGCGGGCACTCGGACGTGGTCGCGGGACTCGCGGTCGTGGCCTCGCAGGAGCTGGCGGACCGCCTCGCCTTCGTCCAGAACGCCACGGGCGGCGTGCTGGGGCCCTTCGACTCGTTCCTGCTCATCCGCGGCATCAAGACGCTCGGCGTGCGCATGGACCGCCACCTCAAGAACGCGGGCGTCATCGCGCGGGCGCTCCAGCAGAACGATGCCGTCGCGAAGGTCTACTACCCGGGCCTTCCCGACTTCCCGGGCTACGAGGTCAACCGGCGCCAGGCGTCCGGGGCCGGCGCCATGCTGAGCTTCGAGCTCGCCTCCGGCTACGACGCGCACGCGTTTCTCGCCTCCACGCGCCTCGTCGCTCTGGCCGAGAGCCTCGGCGGCGTGGAGTCGCTCGTCTGCCACCCCGCCACGATGACGCACGCGGCCATCCCCAAGGAGGAGCGCGACCGCGTGGGCATCACGGACGGGCTGATCCGCCTCTCCGTGGGAATCGAGGACGCGGACGACATTCTGGCAGACATCAATCAGGCAATCGCCGCAGCCAAGGAGGCCTAGCATGCGCCACTACTACGACAGCATGGCAGAGCTCGTGGGCAACACCCCCATGCTCAAGATCAACTCCATGGGCGTCAAGCCTGGCGTCGAGCTGTTCGCAAAGCTCGAGCTCATGAACCCCGCGGGCTCCGTCAAGGACCGCACGGGCGTCTGGATGGTTCGCGACGCGGAGAAGAGCGGCCTCCTCAAGCCCGGCTCCACCATCGTGGAGGCGACGGCGGGCAACATGGGCCTGGGCATCGCCTTCGCGGCGCTGGGGAGGGGCTACAAGGTGGTCTTCGTGGTGCCGGGCAAGTTCAGCCAGGAGAAGCAGACCCTCATGCGCGCGCTTGGCGCCAAGATCGTCCACACGCCCGAGGAGGACGGCATGCTGGGCGCGCAGGCCAAGATGGAGGAGCTCCTGGGGCAGATCCCCAACTCCGTGGCCCTGCGCCAGTTCAAGAACCCGGCCAACCCGCGCGCCCACTACGAGAGCACGGCGCCGGAGATCTGGCGCGACCTGGGCGGACACGTGGACTACTTTGTGGCGGGCGCCGGCTCGGGCGGCACCTACACCGGCATCATGCGCTACCTCAAGGAGAAGAACCCCCACGTCCACGGCGTGCTGGCCGATCCCGTGGGCTCCACCATGGGCGGCGGCAAGCACGCGCCCTACGCCATCGAGGGCATCGGCAACGACTTCGTGGCCGACACCATGGACATGTCCCTGGTGGACGAGGTCATCAAGGTGAGCGACGACCAGGCCTACGGCGCCTCGCGCGAGCTCGCCCGCAAGGAGGGCGTGTTCGCGGGCTCGTCCTCGGGCGCCGCGCTGTACGCCGCGCTGCAGGTGGCCGCAAGGATCGACCACGGCACGGTCGTGACGCTCTTCCCGGACCGGGGCGACCGCTACTTCAGCGAGCACCTGTACGAGTAGCCGTTGGCCGGCGGGCGCTGCCGGGAGGCCGCGTCCTTCTCGCCTGCGGAACTGCGTCAACGTCAGACAGACACCATATAAAACGTGAGCGGGGCTCCACCTTGGTGTGGGACCCCGCTCTAATGTTGCGCTACCGATGGGCGAGAAGGACGGCCTCCGCTACAGCGCGTGGCGCGCGCTCCTGATGGCGCCCTTCACGGTGCGGTGGGCCAGGCGGTACGTGAGCACGAGGTAGCCGCCGTACACCAGCGCGAAGATTACGAGGCCAAGGCCCACGTTCTCGAGGATGCTCGCGTAGCCAAAGGTGGTCAGGACCTTGTTCACTGCGGCCGTGGCGCAGATGCTGTGCGCCAGGCCGACCACGAGCGGGAGCGCGAAGGCAAAGGTGACCTGGGCGCGCAGCGACCCAAAGATCGTGCGCTCCGGGCAGCCCAGCTCGCTGAGCGTGCGGTAGCCGGAGGCGGCGTCCGACGCGCTGGAGAGCTGCTGGATCGCGAGGATGGCGGCGCAGGCGATCACGAGCACGAAGCCGATGTAGATGGCCATGTACGAGATGAGGCCGGTCGTGGTGGTGCCCTCGACGGCGGACTCCGTCTTGGTGTTGGAGGACACGTAGAGGCTGTCGTTTTCCGCCGCGAGCGTGTCCCTCACGCGCTTGATCGCGTCGTCGCCCTTCTCGGTCGAGACCTTGTACTTGACGTTGAGGTTCCAGGTGTAGTTGGGGAGCTTGGCCGCGACGGCGTCCGGCACCACGTACGTGCCCGGGTTCGATCCGATGGAGTCGTTGAGAAGGACGCACGACGCGTCGTCGATGGCCGTGGCGCGGGCGGGCGTGAGCCTGTGGCCGGAGGCGTTGATGGCGTAGCCCTTGGCGAGCGCGGCGTTGACGAAGTCCGTGAGCTGGTCCATGTTGCAGAGGTAGAGGTAGTGGCCGTCCTCGAGCGTGACGGGCCTGAGCCCCAGGAACTTGCGGTAGGCGTTGTAGTCGGAAAGCGAGACGGCCTGGTAGGCGACCGTGTGCTCGAAGCCCGAGGGAATGGACCTGCCCGTGAGCCTGGACATGTCGTGCAGCGTGTCGATGGTCATGATGCCCCTGCTGTTCGACACGATGGCGAGGCGCATGGTGGACGTCTTGCCGACGGAGGGGAGGCTGACGCCGGCGCGCTTGGCCGCACCCGCAAAGTCGATGGTGCTGCCCTTGTAGCTGGTGCCCACGACGGTCACGGACGCGTCAAAGGGGGTGCCCTTCTCGTACATCTTGTTGAGGGTCGAGCAGATGCTCATGCCGGAGGTCATGGACGTCATCGCGAAGAACAGGATGAGCGAGATCATGCCCATGGAGACGGCGGCCGTGTTGACGCGCGAGGCGATCTGGCGCGTCGTGAACATGTGGAGGCCGCGCCAGTAGAAGCCCCTGAGGCGCGCGAGCACGAGCGTGAGCGCGCCGGCGAAGCCGTAGAAGAAGACGAAGGTGCCCACGACCACGATGGCCGTCGTGAGGAGGAAGTCGCTGGTCGTGGTCGCGCCGGGGTCGGAGCTGCTACCGAGGGGGAAGCCCTGCGTGGTGAGGCGCCAGTAGGCATAGCCCATGAGGAGAAGGCCGGCCACCGCGAGTGCGAGCGAGAGCGGGAGGTGACGCACGAATTGCCGCTCGTTCTTGCGGGCGGAGCTCATGAGGTCCACGAGGCGGACGCGCGAGAGCGAGATGCTGTTGAGGACCATCATCACGAGGAAGGTGAGGGCGAAGCAGCCGAAGGTGAGCGCGAGCGCCTGTGGGGAGAAGAAGAACCGGAAGTGGGTGACCTTGGTGGCGAACATATCCGCCGTGACGAAGAGCAGGAGCTGCGACACGAGGGCGCCGAGCGCGATGCCCACGACGAACGAGGCGAGGGCGACCATGAGGGTCTCGAGCGTGAGGATGGCGTTGACCTGGCCGGCGCGCATGCCGAGGACCTGGTAGAGGCCCAGCTCCTTCTTGCGGCGGCGCATGAGGAAGTTGTTGGCGTAGACCATGAGGAAGCCCATGATGACCGCGAGGAAGATCGTGACGCCTCGCAGGATCTGGCCGACCTGCTTGAGGAGCTCCGATACCGTGTTGGTCAGGAAGTCCGCCTGGACGGAGATGGTGTTGAACGCGTAGAAGACGGCGACGCCCATCACGAGCGTGAGGAAGTACACGGCGTAGTCGTGCACGAGCTTGCGCATGTTGCCAAAGGCGAGCTTAGCGAGCATCGTCAACCCCTCCCTGGACCGCCACGACCTGCATGATCTTCTCGAAGAACGCGCGGCGCGAGTCGTTGCCGCGGCGGATCTCCGTGAACACCTTGCCGTCGCGGATGAAGAGGACCCTCCTGCAGAACGATGCGGCGGTCTCGTCGTGCGTGACCATGAGCACCGTCGCGCGCTGGGCGCGGTTGATGGCCTCGAGGCTCTCGAGCAGGAGGCGGGCGTTCTTGGAGTCGAGGGCACCCGTGGGCTCGTCGGCGAGCACGAGCTGGGGACGCGTCACGAGGGCGCGGGCGCAGGCGACGCGCTGGCGCTGTCCGCCGGACATCTGGTAGGGGTACTTGTCGAGCACGTCCGAGATGCCGAGCGCCTGGGCGACCTTCTCCACCGAGTCGAGGATCTGGTCAGCGGGGACGCGGCCGATCGTGAGGGGGAGGGCGACGTTCTCGCGCGCGGTGAGCGTGTCGAGCAGGTTGGAGTCCTGGAAGATGAAGCCGAGCTGCGTGCGGCGGAAGTCCGCCAGGCCGCGGCGGGAAATGCGCGCGGTGTCCGTGCCGGCGATGCGGATGGTGCCGGAGGTGGGGGTGTCGATCGTGGCGATGCAGTTGAGCAGCGTCGACTTGCCCGAGCCCGATGGGCCCATGATCGCGACGAGCTCGCCCTTCTGCACGGAGAGGCTGATGCCGTTGAGCGCCTTGGTCGTGGCGTTCCTGCCCCCGTAGACCTTGGTGAGCGCGGAGATCTGGAGGACCGGCGCGCTGGCGTTTGCTGAGATGGCGGACGGGGCCGCCTGGAAGTGACGTGACATCGAAGCTCCTTCGGTCGCGGTGTTGGCTGCTGCCCATCATATTGGCCGAGGGGGCGCGCGGGTGCCATCGATGCGGCTTACGCCGCCTTACACTTCTGTAAGGTTCGCGGGACTGCTGTCCTGACCTGCGGTGACGTCACGCAGCATGCGCGAGCGCTCGCGCGGGAAGGCGATCTCTATGGTGGTGCCCACGCCCACGCGGGAGCGCACGCCCACGGCGAGACCCATCTTCTGGCAGAGCGTCCGTACCAGGTAGAGGCCCATGCCGGTCGACTTCTGGTGGCTCCGGCCGTTCTGCCCGGTGAAGCCCCGGTCGAAGACGCGGGGGAGGTCCGCCTCCGCGATGCCGCATCCGTTGTCGCTCACGCTGAGCACGGCCCGTTCGCGCGCGGTGCCGGCGTCCTCCACGCGCGTGGAGAAGGACAGCCTGGGCGCCCGACCGTCCGCCTGGGGCTGCGCGCGGTACTTGATTGCGTTGTCGATGAGCTGCCCGAGGACGAAGTCCATCCACTTGGGGTCGCAGTAGAGCTCGGGCACCGTGCCGTCCGGCTGGGCGAGGCCGCTGAGGTCGACGGCCATGTGCGCCTCGATGAGCGTGCGGGCGCGCGAGCTCACGGCATCCTTCACTAGCCGGTCCGCGGGCACGGCCCTGACGAGGTAGTCCTTCTCCACCGACGTGCTCCGCGCGTAATAGAGCGCCTGCTCCACGTAGGAGTCGATGCGCCCCAGCTCGCGCGAAAGCTGGGCGTTGTCGGGGCTCTTGGCGTTGGCGAGCATGAGCCGGCAGGCCGCGAGCGGCGTCTTGACCTCGTGCACCCAGGTCTCCACGTAGCGGCGGTACTCCTCCACGCTCGCCTGGGCCTCGTTGCTTTCCGCCTGCGCCGCGCGCACCACGTTCTGGATGGCCTGCCACGCGAGCTCGCCCTCCGGGTACTCCGGCTCCGGCAGGTCCTTGGCGAGCGACACGGCGTCCTCCTCCTCGCGTGCGAGGGCGGACAGCGCCTCGTTGAAGCTATGCTGGCGCAGCCACCCCCAGGCAAAGGGTATGGCCTCCAGGACCGCGCAGATGATGAGGACGAGAAGGACGCCGTCGCGGCCGACGCCGAGGGGCGGGAGCAGCACGGCGATTGCGATGAGGAGGACGAGCGAGCACGTGACGCGCGCGGCGTGGCTCCTGAGGTAGTCGGAGAGCCTCATGCGCGCTCCAGCCTGAGGGCGTAGCCCTGCCCGCGGAAGGTGACGACCGCACCCTTGAGTCCCAGGTGCGAGAGCGTCTGGCGGAGCCGATTCACGTTCACGGTCAGCGTGTTGTCGTCCACGAAGGCCTCGCTCGTCCAGAGCGCCTCCATCAGGTCCTCGCGCGAGCAGATGCCGCCCTTGCGCCTCATGAGGAGCTCGAGGATGCGGAGCTCGTTGCGGGAGAGGTCGGTGGTCTTCCCCCCGTAGCTCGCCTGCGAGCGGACGGTGTCGAGCGTGAGTCCGCCCTCCTCGAGCGTGGCCGAGGGCGCCGCCGCCTTCCCGCGGCGCAGCAGGGCGTCGAGGTGCGCGAGGATGAGCTGCGGGTTCGTGGACTTCTGCACGAAGTCGTCCGCGCCCATCGTGAGGGACATGAGCTCGTCGAGCTCCGAGGTGCGGCTCGTGAGCACCATGAGCGGCACGCTGCTCTGCTGGCGGAGCGCCCGCGCCACGTACTGGCCGTCGGTCCCGGGCAGGCCGAGGTCCAGGATCACGGCGTCGGGGTTGGCGGCGAGGATGTCCTCCGGGAGGTTGTCGAAGCGCGTGACGGCGCTCACCTCGTGCCCCGCGTGCTGGAGGAGAAGGACGAGCTGGTCGCGCACCGCGGCGTCATCCTCCACGAGGCAGATCTTGGCCATCGGGTCCCCCTTCCGTCGGCAGCGCCGGCGCATGCCGCGCTGCCCAGTTGTGTGCCTCTACCTTAGCGCAACCGCGGTGCGACTAGCGTCGGCCCGGGTCGCCGCGAGTCTTCTGCCGCATCCGGCTGCGAACGTCGTGTTCCGGTGGGAGTTCCTCGCCAAATTCCACGTTTAGGAAACTAAGACGCCAAATTCCACGTTTAGCATTGCTGTCATAAATATCAAAACAAAACAGCACGCAAGGCTCCACGTTTAGCCAAACTGCCACGCTGGATTCCACGTTTAGGTTCCAGAGGCTCCCAGTCATGCAATTAGCGCGCTCGATTCCATCTTTATCCCAAGAACTGCGCTTGATTCCACGTTTAACCAAAAACAACGCTGGCAACCATGTTTAGTCCCCAGATTGGAGGGTTAAACGTGGGATCGGACGTGTTATTAGTTTTGAAGCGGAAGGGCGCGGTTGGGGAGAAGGGCGCCCGTCCTTCTCGCCCGCGTCATGCGGGATGGCGACGTTTGCCGCTTCGTGTCAGTGGCTTGAGGTTTTTGCCCATCGCCCTAGAATGTGCACGGCCGCAACGGATTCGTCTGCCCCGCGGGGCGCCACTGGAAGTGTATTGCCGTGTACGAGATGCCGGAGACCGACGACGAGTGGAACGAGCTCGCCGAGGTCGTGAGCAGCAGCAAGTTCCACCATCCCCACCACATGCCGGTGCGGTGGCACAAGACCATCAGGAACGGTGACATGCGGGCGGTGGACGCCGAGCTTGCCGACAAGACGGCGGTCATCGCGCGCGTCGGCATCCTCACGCTTTCCGGCGGCACCGGCGGCTGGCGCGTGCGCGAGGCCATGAACCGCATCGCGCGGGCGCTCGGCGTGGTCTGTTCGGCCGACGTCAGCCTCCTCACCATCGAGTGCACCTGCGTCGACCACGGCCAGCACGAGACGCTGATCGTGACGCTGCCGACCACCGGCGTGAACACGGAGCGCGTGTGGCGCATGGAGACCCTGATGAAGGACTTCGAGAACTGCGCCTCCCAGCTGACCATCCGCGAGATGCACCGCCTGATGGACCAGGTGGAGTACCAGACGCGCTCGTCGTACTCGCCGGCACAGGTGGGGTTTGCCTCGGCGCTCGCGTGCGCGGCCTTCGTGTTCCTGCTGGGCGGCGGCCCCATCGAGATGCTCTGCGCGTTTGTGGGCGCGGGCGTGGGCAACTTCACCAGGAGGAAGCTGGGCGACCACCGCATCACGCACTTTGCCTGCGTGGGCGCGGCGGTCAGCGCGGCGTGCGTTGCGTACCTTCTCACGCTCCTGGCGCTGAGCTTCCTCCTGCCCAACGCCATGTCGCATGAGGCCGGCTACATCGGCGCGATGCTGTTTGTGATTCCCGGCTTCCCGCTCATCACGAGCGGGCTGGACATCGCCAAGCTCGACTTCAAGAGTGGCATCGAGCGGCTGTGCTACGCGCTGACGGTCATCCTGGTGGCGACGCTCTTTGGCTGGCTGGTCGCCACCGTCGTCCACCTGCAGCCCGACAACTTTGCGCCGCTGGGGCTTTCGCCCGAGGTCACGTGCCTGCTGCGGCTGGCCATGAGCTTCTGCGGCGTGTTCGGCTTCTCCATCATGTTCAACAGTCCCGTCAAGATGGCGGCGCTCGCGGGCGTCATCGGCGCCGTGGCCAACACGCTGCGCCTGGAGGCGGTGGACCTCGCGTCCATGCCGCCCGAGGCGGCGGCCCTGCTGGGCGCGCTGGTGGCGGGGCTCCTCGCGTCCGAGATCAGGAAGCGCTACACCTACCCGCGCATCTCGCTCACGGTACCGTCCATCGTGATCATGGTGCCGGGCCTGTACATGTACCGCGCCGTCTACTACCTCGCCAACTACCAGGTGACCAACTGCCTCATCTGGCTCACCAGGGCCTCGCTCATCGTGACGTTCCTGCCCATCGGCCTCGCGTGCGCCCGCATCCTGACCGACCGCCACTGGCGCTACAACAGCTAGGCGCGGCCGCCGCAATGGCGTAACGTTCTTCTCGCCCGCAGCGTGCGACGTGTGCGGATGGATTTGACGGAGGCGCGACATGACCTGGGAGCACTTCTACGAGCAGTACGAGGGCTGGTCCAAGGACGAGCTGCTGTGCCACGTAAGGAACCTGGCGGATGCCGGCCCCTGGGACAAGGTCGCGGACGTCGCGGGTACGGTGGACGAGAAGGATGTGGGCGACGCGCTCGTGCGCCGCTGCCTGGCGCTGGGCTCGGCGCCGGACTTTGGCGACGTGCCGGAGTTCTACTTCGAGGTGGGCGACGAGGCGCTGGGCGAGCTGCTGGAGGCCGCCATGCGCGCTGGCAGGCGCGTCACCGCGGACGAGGTGGTGGACTTTGCCGGCATGGTGGACCTGGACCTTGCCACGCGCCTGTTCCGCTACGCGATCGGCCGCGGGGTGAGGTTCTCCGCGCAACAGCGGGACGACCTGGACGGACTGGTGGAAGACGACGCGCTCGAGGCGGCCGCGACCCGCAGCGGCTCCGGTCGCCGTGCCGCCCAAGAAGTCCAGACGCGCCTGGCGGCGCGGCCCGCACCCATCGTGCGGGGAGACGGCCGCGGCGTGGCCTGCCCCAAGTGCGGCTCCACGGACGTGCGCGTCGTGGCGGAGGGGCTCATGCCGTTCGACGGGCTGCGCGGGCTGGACGTCCTGGGCGTGGGGACCGAGGACTGGTCGCGCCTCTACAGGTGCCAGCGCTGCGGCCACAGCTGGGAGGAGTGGGCATAGGGGGCACCGCCGCCATTCCCAGGGCCCCGTTCTTCTCGCCCGTGCCTGTTGCTACCTTGCCCAGAACGCCTTGGTCAGCTCCTGGCGGTTGGGTTGACCGCACTTCTTGAGCACGTTGTGCACGTGGACCTTCACCGTGGATGCGGCGATGCCCATCTCGCTCGCGATGTTCTGGTTGTCCTTGCCCAGCACCAGCAGCCGCAGCACCTCGCTCTCGCGCGCGGAGAGGCCGTAGCGCTCGCAGAAGCGCGGCAGCACGGCGTCGATCGACTGCTGCACGTTCTCGCTCTCGCGCGTGGGCGGCTGGTCAAAGCGCAGCCGCAGCGTCTGGGACGCCTGGCGCAGCGCGATGACGGCCATCGCCAAAAAGAGCAGGTTCTCCGATATGTTGCGCTCCGCGAAGAACCACAGGAAGCCGGCGTCGAGCCTCGACGGGTCAAACAGCAGGATAAACGCGACGTTCTCCAGCGCCGTCAGGCAGGTGAGAAGGACTATCACCCAGAACTCGCGGCGCTTGCGTGCCATGCGCATCCGTGCGGCGTCGCTCGCGGTGGCAAAGCGGTAGGCCACGTAGGCGAGGACGAACCCCATGAAGACCTCGCGGCTGAAGAAGAACGCGAACTCCGCCAGCTGGGTGCCTGGGATGAGCTGGTACAGCACGGGCGGGAGCACGAGCAACAGCGCGATGGGGACGGCCCGCATCGCCCGGCCCCGCACCTCGAGCCGCTCGCACACGTAGAGCCAGAGGCAGCCGAACGCCCCCGCGCCGGTGATGGCGCTCAGGATGGGGTGGCCTATATAGAAGAACGAGGCGTTGCGGAAGGCGCCCCCTCCCGTCACGAAGTCGTCCTGGTACACGATGGCCGCGTCCAGAAAGTAGATGAGGTAACACGCCACCAGGCAGAGGTCCGCCCTGCGGCGCGTGACAAAGTACGCGGAGAGGCAGATGGCCGCCGTCATGCCGCAGGCGAGCAGTATGAAGAGCGAGTAGTAGAACAGCGCCACGTACATGGCAATGGTCCCTTCGGGGGTGCAGGTCGCAAGACCCTTGGCAGAACCAAGACAGTATAGCTCAAGTTGCCGCAGGTAGATGTGGGTGTAGTTGGGGTGTAGGCGCACTCGCTCACACGTTATACCCACCGCTACCACCACGTTAGGGCTTCACGGGTTTCTCCCACCGCGCGACCGTGGTCTCGCAGAGAAGATCTGGGGCGGCGCGGGGTCCGCCCCACAAGGGAAGGAGACCAATCGTGAGAGACCATGACGCCAAGCGCCAGGGTGCCGGCGAGGCGGCCATCGAGCCGTCGTCGGTAGGGGCGGGCGAGAAGAGCCACCGCCGCAAGGGACGCTTCCACGTGCCAACCGCGTTCACCATCCTGTTCGCGGTCACCATCGTCGCGGCAATCGCCACCTACCTGGTTCCGGCAGGCGCCTACTCCAAGCTGTCGTACGACAGCGACTCCGGCAAGCTCCAGATCACGTCCCCCAGCGGCAAGGTGACCGAGGAGCCCGCAACGCAGAAGACGCTCAAGAGCCTGGGCGTCAAGATCGACGTCAAGCAGTTCAAGAACGGCTCGATCACCAAGCCCATCTCGGTCCCCAACACCTACAAGCGCCTGCCGCAGAACCCGCAGGGCGTCACCCAGGTGTTCCAGGCCATGGTCAACGGCACGATCGAGGGCGTGGACGTGATCGTCTTCATCCTGGTGCTCGGTGGCCTCATCGGCACCGTCCGCGCGACGGGCGCCTTCGAGTCCGGCATCCTCGCGCTCACGAAGAAGACCAAGGGCCGTGAGTTCGCCATCGTGTTCTTCTGCTCGCTGTTCATGGTCATCGGCGGAACCACGATCGGGTTCGAGGAGGAGGCCGTCGCCTTCTATCCCATCCTCACGCCGGTGTTCATCGCGTTGGGCTACGACTCCATCGTCACCGTCGGAGCGATCTTCCTCTCCAGCTCCGTGGGCACGACCTTCTCCACCATCAACCCGTTCTCCTCGGTCATCGCGTCCAACGCGGCGGGCATCGTCTTCACCGAGGGCCTCGCCTGGCGCATGGCCGGCTGCGTCGTGGCGGCCATCTGCCTCTTCATCTACCTGCACTGGTACGCCAGCAAGGTCAAGGCCGACCCGACGTTCTCCTACTCGTACGAGGACAAGGCCAAGTTCGACGCCATGTGGTCCGTGAGCGACGGCGAGGCGGGCGTCCCGGACTTCACGCTCAAGCGCCGGATCATCCTGATCCTCTTCGTCATGGTGTTCCCGATCATGGTGTACGGCGTCATGAAGCTCGACTGGTGGTTCCCCCAGATGGCGGCGTTCTTCCTGTTTGACGCGGTGCTCATCATGTTCATCGCCGGCTTCGGCAAGAACCACATGGGAGAGAAGCAGCTTACCGAGGCGTTCTCCAACGGCTCCTCCAGCCTCGTGGGCGTGTCGCTCATCATCGGCCTCGCCCGTGGCGTCAACTACATCATGAACCAGGGCCTCATCTCGGACACCGTGCTGTTTGCCTCGTCCAAGCTGGTCAGCGGCATGTCCGGCCCCGCGTTCATCCTGGTCATGATCGCCATCTTCTTCGTGCTGGGCTTCATCGTGCCCTCTTCCTCCGGCCTCGCCGTGCTGTCCATGCCCATCCTCGCGCCGCTTGCGGACACCGTGGGCATCCCGCGCTGGATCATCGTGATGGCCTATCAGTTTGGCCAGTACGCCATGCTCTACCTGGCTCCCACGGGCCTGGTCATGGCAACGCTCCAGATGCTCGACATGCAGTACTCGCACTGGCTCAAGTTCGTGTGGCCCGTCGTGGCGTTCACGCTGGTCTTTGGCGGAGGACTCTGCGTCGCCTGCTCGATCATCTACGCCGTGTAGCCGAGGGCGTCAACTGCTTGCACTTGCGGGACCCGTCTCCGTCGCGTTGCGGAGGCGGGTCCTCGTCTTGTCAGAGCCCCTGGCCCACCCGTGGCTCCACGCCGTCGAACCAGGCGAGCACCTCGTCCAGCGACACGGGCGCCATCCCGTTGGCGTCCACGCCCACGTCGTAGCGCAGGATCCCCTGCTCGCGCATGCGCGCATTGTACGAGCCCGGCGCCGGCTCGCCCATGCCAGAGTGGATGTGTCCGTGGAGCATGACGGCGCCGCGGCGCATGGCCTCCCAGCTGAGAAGCGGGTAGTGGCAGAGCACGAGGACCTGCCCCTCCGGCGTCTTCATCCGCATGAGGGGAGGGTCGAGCGAGAAGGTCTTGGTAACCTCGGGCCGCGACCAGTCCTTGTCGTGGTTGCCCGCAATCAGGTGCACCTTGCGGCAGACGATCTTCTCCCTTAGCTCGCGCGCGTGCTCCACCGTGCAGCGGAACGAGAAGTCGCCCAGGACGTAGAGCGTGTCCGTGGGCGCCACGCGGACGTTCACGTTCTGGATGATGAGGTGCTCCATCGCCGCGAGGCTGGAAAATCCGCGCTTCTGGGTGGCCAGGCTCTCGTGGCCGAGGTGGAGGTCCGAGGTGAACCAGATCATGGGCGCCCCCTTGCGTGACGTGGGCCCGCCGTGCGCCGGCCGTTGCTGGCTATACTCTAGACGTGAACGAGGGCGGACGTCACGGGAGCTTGACATGAAGAAGATCATCCTCGACCTGGACACCGGAATCGACGACGCGCTGGCCATCGCCTACGTGCTGGGAAGCCCGGACGCGGAGCTTGTGGGCATCACCGGGACGTACGGAAACGTGTTGCTTGAACAGGGCGTTCGCAACAGCCTTGCCCTGACGGAGCTGCTGGGCCACCCCGAGGTGCCGGTCTTTGCGGGACTCCCGCACGCCATGGGCCGCGACGGCTTTGCGGTGAGCGAGTCCACTGCACTGATCCACGGTGCCAACGGCATCGGCAACGTGGTCATCCCGGATGCGGAGCGCCCGGTGCAGGACCAGCCGGCAGTCGACTTCATCATCGAGGCGGCGCACCGCTACGGGGACGAGCTCGCCTACGTGCCGACGGGTGCCCCGACCAACCTCGCGGCGGCGCTCCGGAGGGACCCCTCGCTCAAGGACCGCCTCCACGTGGTGCTCATGGGCGGCGCCCTCACGGTGCCGGGCAACGTCAACGCCTGGACGGAGGCGAACATCGACCAGGACCCGGAGGCCGCCAACGAGGTCTTCCGCTCGGGCGTGGACGCGACGATGGTGGGGCTCGACGTCACGCACCAGACGGTCCTCACCAGGCGTGCGCTCGACGAGTGGCGCCAGATTGACACGCCCGCGGCTCGTGCCTACGTGGCGATGGTCGGCCACTACATCGGCGCGTACGAGAAGAACGCCCCCTACCTGGGCGGCTGTGGCCTGCACGACCCGCTTGCCGCGGCCGTGGCCATCGACCCGACGCTCGTGGGGTGCCTGCCCATCAACATGAAGGTCGAGTGCGAAGGACCAACGCGCGGCCGCACGATAGGGGACGAACGGCTGATCAACGTTGCGCCCAAGACGACGCGCGTTGCCCTCACGGTCGACGCGCCGCGCTTCCTGCGGGAGTTCATGCAGCGCGTGGGTGCGGCGCTCGCGACGGCGCGCTAGGGCGGGTGCCGTTTGCATGGGCCACTTTGACGACGACAACGTGAACCTCGACGTGCTCAGGCGGCGCGCCTACAACTACCGCTGGGCGGAGGTGCCCCAGGGCGTCATCCCGCTCACGTCCGCGGACCCGGACTTCCCGGTCGCGCCGCAGATCCGCGACGCGATGGCCGCCTACATCGCGGACGGCTACTTTCCCTACGTGCCGCCGCTCGGCCTGCCGGAGTTCCGCCGGGCCTTCTGCCAGGCCGTTCATGAGCGCAAAGGGGAGAAGATCGACCCCTCGCTCGTGCTCCCGCTCGACAGCGCGGCCCGTGCGATGCAGGTCGTGGCGCGATCCTTCCTGCGCCCGGGGGACGAGATGCTCGTGTTCGACCCGTGCGACTTCCTCTTCCGTACGGCGTGCGAGTCTGCCGGCGCGACGCCGGTGCCCGTGCCGGTGCCCATGGACCCGGCCACGCGTCGCATGGACCTGGGCGCGCTCGAGGCCGCCGTCACGCCGCATACCAGGATGCTCGGCCTCTGCAACCCGCACAACCCCTACGGGCTGACCTACACGCCGGACGACCTCGAGCGCATCATGGCGATCTGCGAGCGGCACGACCTCCTGATCCTGAACGACGAGATCTGGTCGGACATCATCTACCCCGACGCGCGCTTCGCGAGCATCTACAGCCTGGGCAACCGGCGCTGCGACCGCGTGGTCAGCGTCTTCGGGTTCTCCAAGTCCTTTGGCCTCGCGGGCCTCAGGATCGGCTGCGCCTACACCACGAACCCCACGCTCTTCTCGTCCGTGGTCGAGCACTCCGACGTGCTGAGCACGATGGGCGGCGCCACGTCCATCTCGCAGGTCGCGGCGACCGCCGCGCTCACCAGCGCCTACGGCTGGGTGGACGATTTCCTGCATCACCTCATGCGCAACCGCGACCACGCCGTCGACGCCATCAACGCGATTCCGGGCCTCAGGGCGTATCGCCCGCAGGCCACGTACCTGCTCTACGTCGACGTGTCTGGCACGGGCCTTGGGGGAGAAGATCTTTGTGACTTCCTGGTGCGCGATGCCAGGCTCGCGCTCATCCCGGGCGGGCGCAGGTTCTTTGGCGACGGGTCCGAGGGCCACGTGCGGCTCTGCTTCGCGACGAGTCGCAAGATCGTGGACGAGGGGCTGGACCGCCTGCGTCGGGGCATCGCGCACCTGGGGTGACCCGGTCGGTCCGCGTGGCACGTTCTTCTCGCCCGCGACCGCTGGCGTACGCAGCACGCCGTCACCCAGACTGGGGAGAATGTCTACATGCCTGAAAGTTAAGATAAGGTAATGTCATAGGGCTTGCCCATTTCGTACGATGACCTGACAGACGGCCCCACAGTCGGACGCCATGCCAAGCCGGCTCGGCGGGCCCCGTTTCACAACGAGGAGAGGGGGAGACATGCGGACGCCACGGCGCCACCGCCTCCTTGCCCTGATACCGCTCGTGCTCGTGCTCGCCCTCGCGGGTTGCGGGAGCGGCACTAAGTCCACGTCCTCCGGCAAGACCACCATCACGGTTGCGGGCTCCACCACCGTGCTCCCCATCGCGGAGATTGCCGCGGAGAAGTTCGAGGCCAAGACCGGCAACCAGGTCCTCGTGTCCGGCCTGGGCTCCTCAGCTGGCATCGAGGCCGTCATCAGCGGCACGGCGGACATCGCGAGCTCCAGCCGCGACCTCACAAAGGAGGAGGCGAGCCACGAGCTGGTCTCCACCGTCATCGCGCACGACGGCATCGCGATCATCGTGAACGACTCCAACCCCGTCAAGAACGTCACGCTCGACCAGCTGAGGGACATCTACGCGGGCAAGATCAAGAACTGGAAGGAGCTCGGCGGCCCCGACCTCGCCATCCAGCTCGTCAACCGCGACGAGGCCTCGGGCACGCGCGAGGCCTTCCGCTCCATCGTCATGCGCGGCGCGGAGTTCGACCGCAGCGCCGCGGTGCTCCCCGGCACGGGGCAGGTGCGCGACGTGGTGAGCCGCTCGGCGGGTGCCATCGGCTACATCTCGATCGGCTTCGTCAAGAGCGACTACGCCACCACGACGGTCAAGACCCTCACGGTCAACGGCGTCAACGCGACCGAGGACAACGTGAGCAACGGGAAGTACCCCATCTCGCGCGACCTCTACTTCTTCACCAACGGCGACCCGCAGGGGGTCTCGTTCCAGTACATCAAGTTCGTCCTCTCCGACGAGATGACCAAGACCATCGAGGAGGCGGGCTACATCCCGGTCAATTGGGACCAGTCCGCCAGGAGCGACGACTCCACGTCGACCACCTCGGGAGGTGAGGGCAAGTGAGCGGATCAGAAGAGCAACGCGAGCGCGGGCGAGAAGAGCATGACGAGCTCCTCGACGGCCTCGATCGGCCGCCGCACATTTCCGACATCGAGCCCAACAAGGACGAGGCCCTCGCGAAGAGCGCGCGCGAGCTCAAGCTGATGGACCACGCCACGTACGTGAAGGAGCGCCTGCTCAAGGACCTCTTCCTGCTGTGCGCGCTCATCGCGGTGGCCGCCGTGGCCCTCATCTTCGTGTTCACGCTGGCAAAGTCTCTGCCGGTGTTCACGGACATCGGGCTGGGCGGGTTCTTCTCGTCCACCTGGGCGCCGTCCGAGGGCCACTACGGCATCCTGGCGCTCCTCGCAGGCTCCGCCCTCGTCACCGTGGGCGCGCTCGTCATCGGCGTGCCGCTCGCCGTGGGCTGCGCCGTGTACCTCACGCAGATAGCGACGCGCAGGGTCACGCGGGTCGTGAGCACGGCCGTCGACCTCCTGGCTGGCATTCCCTCGGTCATCTACGGCTTCTTCGGGCTCGTGGTGCTGCGTCCGATCATCGCCAACGCCTCGGGCGGCCTCGGCTTCGGCGCGCTCACGGCCTGGCTCGTGCTCGCCATCATGATCGTGCCCACCATCACCACGCTCTCCATGGACGCGCTCAACTCGGTCGACCCGGGAGTGCGCGAGGCGTCCTTCTCCATGGGCGCCACCCGCTGGCAGACCATCTACAAGGTCGTCCTGCCGGCGGCCAAGGTGGGCATCGTCAACGCAATCGTCCTGGGCATGGGCCGCGCCATCGGCGAGACCATGGCCGTCCTCATGATCGTGGGCAACGCCCCCGTCTTCCCTCATTCCATCACGAGCCCCGTGGCCACGCTCACGAGCCAGATCGCGCTCGACATGGGCTACTCCTCGGGCCTCCACCGCGCCGCCCTCTTCGGCATGGGCGTCGTGCTCTACGTCATCTCCGCCGGCCTCGTGGGCATCGTCCGCATCATCACCAGCAGGAGCGAGCGCCGCGAGCGCGAGGCCTCCCGTCCGGCAACGCCCGTGGCCGAGAAGGACGCGCGCTCCGTTGCCGAGGGCCCCTCGGCCTCCGACGCCTCCGCACTTCTCGCCCAGCAGAGCTCCGCGCAGCTCATCAGGAGCCGACTTGACAACGCCAAGAAGCCGCGCGTCTCCAAGAACGCGACCGACGGCCTCATGACTGGCGTGTTCTCTGCCGCGGGCATCGTCACCACCGCGATCCTTGTGCTCATCATCGGCTTCGTGGTCGTCAACGGCGCGCCGCAGATAACCCCTAATTTTATCTTCGGCTGGCCCAGGGGCGTCAACGCCGAGGGCGGCATCTTCCCCACGATCGTCTCGACGCTCTACGTCACGGTGCTCGCGACGCTCTTCGCCACGCCCGTGGCCGTCCTCGCGGCCGTGTACCTGGCGGAGTACGCCCACCAGGGTCGCCTGGTCAATTTCATCCGCTACGCCACGGATACGCTGGCCTCCGTCCCCTCCATCGTCATGGGACTCTTCGGCTACGCCGTGTTCGTGGAAGCCTGCGGGTTCGGTCTGTCCATGCTCTCCGCGGCGCTCGCCCTGGCTCTGCTCATGCTGCCGCTCATCATGAGGACCACGGAGGACGCCATCCGCTCCGTGCCGCGCTTCATCCGCTGGGGCGCGTACGGCCTGGGCGCCTCCAAGTGGCAGGTCGTGAGCAAGATCGTGCTCCCCGCGGCCTTCCCGCGCATCGCGACCGGCATCGTGCTGGCCATCGGCCGCGCCATCGGCGAGACCGCCATCGTGCTCTACACCATGGGCCAGGCCGTCAACCTGCCCGTGACCCCGCTGGACTCGGGACGCTCCATGCCCGTCCACCTGTACCTGCTCGCAAACGATGGCATCAACATGGGAGCCGCCTACGGAACGGCGCTCCTGCTCATGATCATGATCCTGGCCTTCAACCTCTTCGCACGCCACATCTCGAAGCGCGGCGCCAGGCAAAAGGGAGGAAAGTAGCATGACCGTCTATCGCCATGCCCCCAAGAACCCCCAGGGCGAGGGGATTCACGTCGAGGACTTCAACTTCTGGTACGGGGACTTCCACGCGCTCACGGGCGTCAACCTCGACATCGCGCCGCGCAAGATCACGGCGTTCATCGGGCCGTCGGGTTGCGGCAAGTCCACGTTCCTGCGCTGCATGAACCGCATGAACGACCTGATCGAGGGCACGCGCGAGGAGGGCCTCATGTCGCTCGACGGCAACGACATCTACGCGCCCGGTGTGGACCCCGTCGACCTGCGCCGTCGCGTGGGCATGATCTTTCAGCAGCCCAACCCGTTCCCCAAGTCCATCTACGAGAACGTCGCCTTCGGCCCGCGCCTCCAGGGCGTGACCTCCAAGTCCGACCTGGACGACATCGTGGAGGAGTCTCTCAAGCGCGCGAACCTCTGGAAGGAGGTCTCGGGCCAGCTGGGCAAGAACGGCCTCGCCCTCTCGGGCGGCCAGCAGCAGCGCCTGTGCATCGCACGCGTGCTCGCCGTGCAGCCGGACGTCCTCCTCATGGACGAGCCCTGCTCGGCCATCGACCCCACGAGCGTCCAGAAGGTCGAGGACCTCATGGCGGAGCTCGCCCCCACGGTCACGATCATCATCGTGACCCACTCCATGCAGCAGGCCGCGCGCGTGAGCGACTACATGGCCTTCTTCCTGCAGGAGCGTGCAGGGGAGCCCGCGACGCTGATTGAGTACGGGGACACGAAGGAGATCTTCTCGCGCCCCCGTGACCCCAGGACCGAAAGCTACATCACCGGCCGCTTCGGCTAGACACCGCCGTCCGCAGGCCACAAGACGAAAGAGGGAGGCTACCCATGCGCGAACAGTTCGACAAGCAGCTCGTAGAGATGCGCCAGGAGGTCGTCGCGATCCTGAGGGACGTGGACGTCGAGCTCCACGACGCCGTCGACGCCCTGGTGGAGGGCGACCGCGAGAAGGCCAAGCTTACCAAGAAGGCGACCAAGAAGATCGACCAGCGCTGCGAGGAGCTGGAGGACGAGGCCTACCAGACGGTCACGCTGCAGCAGCCCGTGGCCTCCGACCTCCGCCTGATCCAGTTCATCGTGTACGCGGACTTCAACCTGCAGCGCATGAGCAACCACGCCCGCAACATCGCCAAGACCGCGAAGCGCGCCTCCAAGGTCGAGGTCCCCGGACAGCTGCTGGACCTGCTGGCGTCCATGGCGCACCTCGTGTACCGCGTGCTCGGCGCCCTGGCCGAGGCCATCGTGGAGGGCGACATCGTGAAGGCCGCCACCCTGTCCGAGCTCGACGACCCGGTGGACGACCTCTACAAGGAGTTCTACCACGTGTTCGCGCACCTCGAGGACGGTGACGACGTCGACGCCGCCATCCGCGTGCTCATGGCTGCCCGCATGCTCGAGCGCATCTCCGACAACGCCGTCGAGATGGGCGAGCGCGCCGTCTTCCTCTTCACGGGAAAGAGGATCAACACCCGCGACCTCCGCGACCTGGACGAGGCGGAGCTGCGCCACATGTACGTGGCGCCTGGTCGCGCCATCACCATGGGCATGGACAAGGACCGTCGCGTCGTCGACCAGATTCCCGAGGTCAAGCTTCCCGACGAGGACTCCCTCGACGACTTCCGCGAGGTCGCGGCAAAGAGCCTCTCCGAGTTCCACGAGCAGCGCGAACGCCGCCGCGCAGAGCTCAAGGCCTGGCGCGAGCAGATGCGCCGCCAGTGGGAGAGCGGCTTCGACGAGCGTTCCGATGCCGACTCGCAAACCGACGATGCCCAGGACGCGGCAGCCGAGGCCGAGCCGACTCCCGAAGAGGGCGGACCCACGACGGACGGCACTCCCGTCCAGGACCACGAGGACGCGGGGGAGAAGAACGACTAGCCGTGATGGGCGGCTGTTCGGAAGCGTGAATACCTCGTAGGCGTCTCACGCTTCGTATGGAAGCCCTCCCCATCGGGTATCATGTACCCAACGGCAAGCCTTCGATAGGGATTAGGCGGCGCCGTAATTGCTAACGCCGGTAGTTGCCGCTACCGGCGCCTTTTATGTCGCCCCCTTCGAGCTTTGGACCTGGGCCTGACGACCTTGCTGAGCAGTCCGACCACCGCGGTGGCCAGGTTGACGAGCGCGATCACAAGTTCCATAGGCTGTGCCTAATATGAGCCAAGCATTGTCAAGCGGCATGACGTGGCAGGTCCCGGATTTTCCTCGGGACCTGCCACTTCCTTGAGCCGGAGGGAACCCCTGTCTTGCAATCCTTAGTCGGCGCTTGCCTGGCAAGCTAATATTCGTGGGCTCTTGTCCACGTCCGCACCAGCGGCAAGCCTTATGTGAGGGGACGTGGTACCGCAGTTCGATTCTCCGTCTGGGACCCTCGTTGCGAAGTCCAGTCTCCACGGCGGACGCCACCCGGGGGTTGTCCAATGTAAAGCGCGTGAGCGGGTCCCAGCCCTGCGTCGAGAGGGGTCACTCCGGCAGAAGGGCCATGCGTGGGTCGCTAGGCCCGGTAGGTGCCCTCGGCGCGGCACCCGATCTCCCAGACCCAGCAGGCGAGCTCCCTGGCCACGGCGACGTTGGCGACGCACCCGTTGTGCCCCGACCCCGCGAGCTCGCCGCGCCTCCTCGCGAGGCGCCTCGTGCAGTCGTTGCCCCGCCTCCTGATCTCGGCCGGGACCTCCCACCCGTCCGGCAGCCTCTTGGGCCTCCCCGAGCAGTTCGCGAAGTGCCACGCGGCCTCGACGAGCGTCCTCCTCGAGGCCGCGTTCCCCGTCTTGGTTGTGTGGCCGTGCGACTTCCTCTCTCCGGAGGAGTGCTCGGAGGGGACGAGCCCGCACCGGCTCGCGTACTCCCCGGCGGACCCGAACCTCGAGAAGCATCCCGCCTCCGCCGCGAGGCAGAAGGCGCTCGCCACGTCGATGCCCTTGATGGTGGACACGGCGCGCACCACCGGCGCCCACCTGTCCGTGGCGGCCTCCGCCGCGACCGCCTTCTCGAGCTCGCGCTTGTCGGCCTCGGCGCACCTGGCCGCCGTCACGTAGTGGGTGTAGGTGACGCGCGCGGCGCCCTCGAGCCTGATCTCGGCGATCCACCTCCAGTGGGCGCGGGACCACGTGCCCTTCCTCTGGCCGAGGGGGTTGGTCTCACTGAAGACGTAGCCCCTCCTCAGCAGGAACTTCGAGAGCCTCTGGCGCGCCCTCTGGAGGTCGTCCCTCGCGTCGTCGAGGGCGCGGGGGAGGTCGCGTGCCGCCTCTACCTCCTCGGGCGGCACGAAGACCTCCACGACGTTGTGGCAGGCGAGCATGCGGGCGAGGAAGGCGGCGTCGTTCCTGTCGTTCTTCCTCCCCCTGTCCGCGGCGGGCCTGTGCGTCTTCGACACCGCGGCGACCGCGCAGTCGACGCCCAGCGCCCCGAGCTCGCGCGCCAGGTGCCAGCCGGTCGGGCCGGACTCGTAGACGCACTTCGGGGACTCGAAGCCCCTCGCCCACTCCGCGATGGGGCCGGCCTCCGGCCCGAACTCCCCGTGCGTGACCTCCCCGGTGATGGGGTTGAACGCCGCCGCGGAGATCGTGCGCGCGTGGACGTCGAGGCCGATGGAGGTAACATGCATGGTGGAGCCCCCTTCCGTATGTGCGGTAGCGGTGCCACCGCCCGAGCCGATGCGTCTGACTCACATTGTGGCAGCATCCAAGCCCGCGTGACGATACGAGCGAGGGGGCTCCAATGCTTGGCTCATATCGTCTCCTTAAGAATCCGGGAGGCGCCGCCAGCACGAAGGTGCCATTGGGATGATGGTCTGTTACCCCCATCTACCTGCAAAAATACCTTTCACTTAACTTTTCCGTACCAGTGGGGCTAGCATCTACCTGCGACGTCGCGAGGAGGGGTCATGGTCTATGTCTGCGAGTTCGAGTTCTGGGCGTCACCAGGCGGGAATGTAATTGCAGAGCCACTGTCACTGGACCGTGAGGGCACGTTTGGTACGAGTCTCGATGACGCCGTCGAGAGCGCTGCCGATTGGCTGTCGATGTACCTGGACGATTGCCTTATGAGAGGCGAGCAGCCGCAAAGGGTCTCGTTTGGTCATGCCCTGAGGCACGGTGGGCGAGTCATCGCCGTTGCCGTGTCGCGTACGCTGGGGGACATACCCGCGATAACGGCTGCGGACGCAGCCCGCGAGCTCGGTGTCACGAGAGGTCGCGTCACGCAACTCTGCAATGAGGGCAAGCTCGAGTCGTGGCGTGATGGAACGAAGCGCATGGTGTCGCGTGCATCCGTAGAGTCGAGAAAAGAAGATTGAGGCGCAATTCCACTCTCTGTATGAATGCCCTCTTCGCGGGGTACCATGTACCCAACGGCGTGCCTTCGATGGGAGTCAGGCGGCGCCGTTTACTCTAACGCCGGTAGTTGCCCGCTACCGGCGCCTTTTATGTCGCCTCCTTCGAGCTTTGGACCTGGGCTTGACGACTTTGCAAAGCAGTCCGACCACCGCGGTGGCCAGGTTGACGAGCGCGATCACAAGTTCCATAGGCTGTGCCTCCTCAAGTAGCAGGGAGGCGCCGCCAGCACGAAGGTGCCGTTGGGATGATGGTCTGGTACCCACATCTACCTGCGAAAATACCTTGCTTTTAACTTTTCCATCTGACAGGGTTGGCTTCGGTCTGCCGCACTCGAGTACGAGCCTCGCTCTTCTCCCACGGCAATTGCGGCATCATTGTGGGGGATTGGACTTGCGGGCCCTTTGGAAGGAACATGCCGATGCTCTACGAGTTCTGCGCGGAGAACTTCACGCTTGTGCCGGACGCCATCGCCCGTGGGGCGGGCAGGGTCGAGCTCTGCGACAACCTCGCGCAGGGCGGCACCACCCCCTCCATCGGCGTGCTCGATCACACGCTCGCCTACGCGCACGCGCACGGGGTGACCGTCATGACCATGGTGCGGCCGCGCGGAGGGGATTTTGTCTACTCCGAGGACGAGCTCTCCGTCATGGTGGAGGACGCGTCGGTCGCCGCCAGGCGGGGGACGGACGGCATCGTCCTCGGCTGCCTGAGGGGAGAGCCAGGACGCTATCAGGTGGATGAGGCCGCCACCGAGCGCGTCATCCTCGCTGCCCAGAGGGCCGCCGGCACGCGCACGCTCGAGGTCACCTTCCACATGGCCTTCGACGAGCTGGACAGGGCGCTACAGGCGGACGTGCTCCCGCGTCTTGCCTCGCTCGGCGTGACGCGCGTGCTCACGCACGGAGGGCGTGCGGGCACGCCGATCATGGGCAACTCATCCCACCTGAGGCGCCTGTCCGAGGCGGCCCCAGATGGCCTCAAGATCCTTCCCGGCGGCGGCGTCACGTGGCGAAACCGCGACGCAGTTGCTTCCGCCACCGGCGCGTCCGAGCTCCACGGCACAAGGATCGTGCCGCTTGCGGATGACCCTGAGGCGTAAGAGGCGTCCCAAGAGGAATCCCATCCAGTGCGAAACCCTCGGCATCGCTTACGAGGAGCGTATTCGTCACGGTTGCGCAAGTACCGTACAATGTCGAGAAGAACGAGCTACGGACGTTGGGAACGGATATGCAGCTTGGATTCTCTCCATTTGGCGTCGCGTTCCTGCTGATGCTCTTCGCACCCAACGTCAGGTGGGTGAGGAACCAGCCTCCCGGCTACGGGGAGCTGCAGAGTCACGAGAGCCGACCGCTCCTCGTGCTCGAGCGCGTCGGTCAGGTCCTGTCCACCTGCTCTGCGGTCGCGTTCACCTGTTCGCGGGGCTACTCGTTCCCGTGGCTCCTCATTCTGGCAGCAGCCTTCGCGCTCATGGTCCTCTATGAGGTCGCCTGGGTCCGCTACTTCAGAGGGGGAGAGACGCTCGCCGGCATGTACCAGCCCCTTGGCCCGGTGCCCGTCCCCATCGCGAGCCTGCCTGTGGCAGCCCTCGCCCTTCTCGGCGTCTGGTGTCAGTCGCCCGTCACCTTGGCTTCCGCGATCATCCTCGGCGTCGGCCACATTGGCATCCATCTCGGACATCTGCACGAGCTCGCAAGTCGCTAGAGTGCCCTACCAGCTCGTGCGCCCTTCGTCCGTCACCGCGGAGGTCGACTCGTTCACGAGGTAGAAGCCAAGTATCTGCGGGTCCCTTCCCTCGTCCTCCGGATACCATTTCTCCAGTACGAACTCCTCGGATGGCTGCCCTTGTGCGTCGTTCGTCTCGCCGTTGGAAAGGATCCGGTACTCCACCACGACCGCCTTGCCGTCCTCCGTGTCCGTGCCGGTGCCGAGGCTTGCGTAGGAGTTTCCCTTCGCGTCCGCGCCAATCTGGAACACGCCCGTCTTGGGCACGATGCCGCGGTCCACAAGGTAGGTGGCAAGGGTGCGCATCCTCGCCTCTGACGTGCTCGCGCTTGCGTCGGTGCCATCCGCGCTGGAACTCAGGTCGGAGGTTGCCGCGCCCCCATCAGACGCGCTACCCCCGCTATCAGCGGTCCCGGACGTCGTTCCCGTTTGCGACGGACTCTTGACAGCCTTCTTGTCGTATTCCTTGGCGTCGCTCCACTTCTCCATCAGGAGCGGGCTGTCCGCGCGCCACCAGTCCGTCGTCACGTCGCGCGGGTCGTAGCCCTGCCAGTCAACCGCAAGGTAGTCGTACGTTCGACCCGAATACTTGTCCTCGACGCCGCTCGCTATCACGCGCTCGGTTCCGTCGTAGGCAAAGACGCCGTTCACGAACGTCTCGAACGAGAGTGCCAGTGCAAGGATGCCCGTCGCCACAACAAGAACAATGGAGAGGACCGTCCCGACGGGGCCGCGACGATGCCTCCTTGGTCCTTCTCGCCACATGAAGATCGCGAGCGCGATGCCCAATACAAGCAGGAAGAGGGCCGCAAACAGGCCACCGACCGTGGCGTACCCGCACCGCAGCTTCCATCCGCCTTCGGCATTGATGCCATAGAGAAGGGCGGCAAATGCCAGGCAGTGGGCAACTATGAGCGTGAGGAGAAGGGCGTGCACGGGATGGGCGCCGCGGGGGTTCCGGACTCGGCTCACGGCGGCTACGGCATCGGCGCGGGCATCCTCGGATCCCAGCCATGACCTTGCCTCGTCGGGGTCGGGGAATCCCTCCCAGGCCTTCCGCGGGACCGCCTCGTAGCGGACCAGCAGTTCCTCCGCATCCTCTGTCTTGCAGTCATCTTCGCAAAGGCACGTCACGAACCCGAGGAGGTGGAAGAGCTTGAGTCCGTCCTGGTCGAGCTGGCCCTCGTCGATGCGCTCCAGCGCGCGTCGCGCCCCATCGATTCTGCCGGTTTCCAGGCTCGCGCGTGCCATGCCGAGGAGCAGGCTCGCCGCCTGCTTGGGCAGCCTTCCCGACCTGCGACGGAAGAGCCAGAGCGAGTAGTCGTGCCGCGTGGACGGGCCGGCCTTCCAGAGCCTACCGCGTACCGCGGACGCGAGGGCAAAGGCAAGCCCAAGGCAGAGGATGATGACCGAAAGCTCCAACGCCAGAAGCGGGAGCACGCTTCCAAAGGCGCCGCTCTCCGCGACGTACCAACACGCTGCAACGATCGCAAGCACGACGGCCGCCACGCGAAGCGATCCCTGTCCCACCCACGCGACCTTCGCGAGCGCGAGTCCCCTCGCGTCCCAGGAATAGTCCTCGGGAAGCGCCGTCTGCTGCTCGTAGATGTCATCTGCCTTCGCCATGTCTTCCTCTGCGGTTGTGTTGAATGCCATCTGGAGTGAGGCGCGTGTAAGCTCGCTTTGGTTCGAACAATCGACTGGTCTGGCGGTGGCGCCGATGTGGCCAAGGTGTTGGAGAAGAACTGACAGACTTGATGATAGCTGAAGCGGGATCCAGCAATTCTCGCACGCAGGCGGTGGAAGTGTATGGGCGTGATTCGGTACCCATATGGTTTGTCATCATGATGTATGGTATATGTTGGACCCTCCCAACGCGATGGGGGACGGCATGAGCAGGGTGGCAGACGACGCGGATGATCTCTTCTCCGAGGTGGGAGACGAGGACGAGCCGCTGGACGTCCTTCTCATGGAGGAGGTCGCGGAAATTGTTGATCGCGCGTTCTCACAGGATACGCTCGAGGTGCCCTTCGGATATGCGGAGTTCGAGCGATGCACGCTCCGCCAGGTATCGTTTGCGGGCACCCACTGGGCACATGCGAGCTTCGACGGATGCACGTTCTCGTCCTGGGATTTCACGGGCGTGCACATGGCCATAAGCTTCCTGCGCAACTGCAGGCTCTCCGATTGTCGCCTCACGGGGGCGGACTTCCATGGGAGCTATATCGAGCGTGTCTCGGTTGAACGGCGGGCTGATTTCGTCCCGCCGTTCAACCGCATGGCTGACCGGCGCGATGGGCGCCTGTGGTCGGCCGTAATGAGCATCGCGTCCGTCGTCATTGGCTGGCTTCTCGGACTCGTGTCCGCCGGGGTCCTCACCAGCCTACGATGAGCCTCGGCACGAAGCCCATGAGGAATCCCATCGCAACCGCGGCGACCAGCAACGGCCATGCGTCATGGAGGAAGTCCTTGACCATCGCGTTCTCCTCTCGGAGCGTTTCCGTCCGACCATGCCTGCTTGCGACATGAGGAAGGCCATCCTATCGGATGGCCTTCCTCACGGAATTGAGCTGTCTCCGAGCCGAATGGGCTAGCTTTCTCTCGAGATGTTCGCTATCTCGTCCTCTCGGAACGAATAGCACGTCCCATCGTCGGCGATTATGCACAGCTCGTCGACTCTCGACTCGTTGTCTTCCGCCCAGTCGACGTTCATGAACTCACCGGTATATGCGTGCCCGTTTGACAGGGTGACTTGTATCCCGTCCCCGGCATTGATTCCGGTATCGTCAATCATTGCCGCGCCGCCTCCCCCTCATGGGAACGATGTGCATGGTCTGCCTCCTTGTCCCATAGTGTATCTTAGTCGAACGGCGGGCTGATTTCGTCCCGCCGTTCGACAGTGCTCTCCGCCTGCCTCGCGGCGTCAAGGTTCGCCTTCGAGCGCTTCTCCCACTTGCGCGACTCGGCCTTGACCCTCTCGTTCTCGGCCTTCGCCTGCTCGTAGAGGGCCTTGTAGTCGGGCTCCTGCGCCTCTCCGGCACCGTCCTGCCCCTGCTGCTCCCCCTGCTGTTCCTCGGCCACTCCGACCACCCTTCTGCGCCATGCGGCGCGTCACTCGCCCCGTGCGGGGCGCCTTTCGTTCGTGCGCCACCGTGCGGTGGCGCTATATGGACAGGCCGCCCGACGTGGGCGGCCCGGTTCCATGTCTTAGCTGACTCAACATCTACAATGGGATGTACGCTTGGCCTCTACTCGCCGTGGTCCTCACCAACCAACGATGAGCCTCGGCACGAAGCCCATGAGGAATCCCATCACAATATCGACGACCAGTAGTGGCCACGCCTCGTGGAAGAAGTCCTTAAGCATCGCGCCATCCTTCAGGTTGAGAGGGACGGTCCGCACTCTTAGCGAAAAGTGCGAACCGTCGGCATAACGTTTCTGTTGGTTTGACCTAAGGGAAGGGTCTCCCTAACCTTCGGATTGTCTACGTTCGAAGAGGAAGGAAGACCCATGGACAATCTTACCGTACCGGGCGCCGTGTCGGCGCTCTCGGAGGCATTCGCCGGCATCCTGTCCGGCGGGTGCGGCTCGTTCGCCGACTTCGAGTCGAGGGCCCTGGAGCTCTCGCGCAGGAGCTGCGCGGAGGCGATGTCGAGGGCGCTGGAGGCCAAGGACGCCGAGCTGCGGGCGTCGAGGCCGGCGGGCTCGAGGGTCCACTCGCGCAGGCCGCGCACGCTGGCGACCATGACCGGGGACGTGCGCTTCTCCCGCACGGTGCTGCTCGACGCCTCCGGCTCCACCTCCTACCCGCTCGACGAGGCGCTCGGGCTGCCGATGGGCGACCGCGTGAGCCCCTCGGCCCGCGACTTCCTGGTCACCTGCGGCGCGGACGTGCCCTTCGGGCGCACCGCCGCGCTCATGGCCATGGGCGGCGGCTCGAGGGTGTCGGCCACCACCGTGATGAGGTCCGTGAGGCGCGCCGGCGAGGCGATAGCGGCGGCGGAGCGCGAGGCGGCCAGGGCGCTGTTCGCCGACGGCGTCGCGCCCGAGGCCGACGGCGAGGCCGCCCACGTGCTCGTCGAGGCCGACGGCACCTACGTCACCGTGCGCGGCGGCGGCCCGAGGGCCGAGGTGAAGGCCATGGTCGCCTACGCCGGCAAGGAGTCCGGCGCGGGCGGCAGGGTCTCGCGCGTCGACCCGGTGCGCCTCGGCTGCGTGGGCGTGGCGCCCGGCGAGTTCTGGCGCGAGGCGGTGGCGCAGGTGGGCAGCCGCTTCGACCTCGGGAGGGTCGAGCGGGTGTCGCTGGGCGCGGACGGCGAGGCCCAGTACGTCAACGGCCTGTCCGCGATGTCCTTCGCCCCGGAGAGCGACGGCCACATAGACCCCTTCCACGTCGACCGCGCGGTGGCGCGCCGCGCGCCGGCGGGCGACCGCCTGGGGGCGGCGCTGCTTCAGGTGCTCGAGGCCGGCGGCCCCGGGGCCCGCGCCTTCGCGATCGACTCGCTCGCCTCCGTCGGCGCGCTCAGGGCCGGCTCGGAGAAGGTGGCCGCCTACCTGCGCGCGCACGCCGCCGAGATCGGCGGCGGGCCGTCCATGGGCACGATGGAGGCGGAGCAGCAGCACATGTACAAGTCCCGCATGGCCTCGTTCCCCTGCGCGTGGTCGCTGGCGGGCGCGGACGCGATGGCCAGGTGCCGCAGCTGGATCGCGTCGGGCAGGGAGGTGCCCCGCAGGACGCGCGAGCAGTCCCTCTCGCGGTCCCGCCGCGGGGCGCGCGACGCGAGGCTCGCGCACATGGTTGACCGGACGCCCGGCAGTCGCGTAAAGTCCGAGGGGAGGGGATGGGAGTACCCCCTCACCGCCTCCGTCGCGGGCATGGGCGCCGGCATACGGTTCGGCGCCGCCGTGGACCTCGTCTAGGAGGGGCCGCCAACATCAACAACATCAAAGTAATGCCGACACGCGTGCGTCTGCCTGTTCCGCCAGGCCGCGAGTGTGGTATAATCTCAGTGAGGTCAGTGGCCCCCGGTGAGGAACCGAGGCTTGTCACTGACCTCATTTCATTGCCGTAAGCATGGTCACCGAGTCAAGCACGCCGTCTTTGACAAATCCGCTCGCTATCTTCTCGATGTCCTCCGCCATGCCATGTTGAACGGCGGGCTGATTTCGTCCCGCCGTTCAACCACAAGGGAATCGGCATGCATGTGCATCATGGATATCTGCACAATGAGTCTGAGAGTTCGAAACTAGGCGCAAGCAGGTTGACAACCGAGGAAAAGGAAATGGTGTCTAGAGTCAACGAGTTGTGGAATACTTGGAGTAGGGAATAGTTCAGTGAGGAGAACGCCTTGGTTGAGGAGACTCCGGTGCTCAATTCCGGATTCCCTGCAGGGGCCGCCTGTATCGGCGGCCCCAACATTGCTGGCAAGGAGCGCCTGTAACTGGTGATTCTCATTGCAGTTCGAAAGCGGAGGCCCATCGGAGACGGTGGGCCTCTCTCATGGGAATTGGAGACGCGATGACGGTTCCAGGTGAGGTCAATATACTTGGTCTTCACTACAAGGTCGTGGTGCGCGACCTAGATGGAGAGGACGGCGCGTGTGTTCCGTCGAGGCAGAGTATCGAGATTGGTTCGAGACTCTGTTGAACGGCGGGCTGATTTCGTCCCGCCGTTCAACCATAACTGACGATCAGGCGCGCAAGTTTGTCGAGCGGACAGTTCGGAGCAGAAATCTTGGAAGTGCATTCCTGATAGGTCATGGAAAGCAGCTCATCTTGGTAAAAGAGTAGCCTGGCTCTAACCCCAAAAGGAGTAAAAGTCAGGCTACTAAAAGCACTATACCACATCACGCTGACAGACGCATACACGTATGGAGACGATATGCGAACGTGGGATGGAGACAGGAAATGGTCAGAGACTACCTGAGGATGATGTGGCCTTACCTCCTTGTTGCGGTCGCCGTCGGCTTCGTCATGGGGTTCGTCGGCGTGATCCTCCGCGGCTAGGGAAGGTTGAACGGCGGGCTGATTTCGTCCCGCCGTTCAACGGGACATGACTGCGCACGCGAAGGCAAGGGCGGCGGAAAGAGGGATAACGGATGCCGAAATAATCGACGCGCTGACAAACCCCGTGTCAATTGGGGAGCTGGAGTACGACGACAACGGACGCCCAAGCAGAAAATACCGCTCAAAGAGCGGGACGATAGTCGCGTTTGACCCTGCTACGGGTAAGATATGTAGTGTATTCAAGTCAAAAAAGAGAATGAAGGGCAGAGGTGGCAGCAAAAAGGGCTGACATAGGACTCTCGGACGAGCAGATAGAAATGTTCGAGAACGTTGGCGTTCATGTGAATGACTGGCACTCGATGAGCGAAGAGGAAGCAGTTGACGCATGCGACGCCATACCTGATGCGGTATTGAAGCACTGCCGCGCTGACGTCGGGCTCACGGAGCACGGGGAGAGAGTGATGGACGAGAGGGAAAGGATGTACGACCTGATCGACGTCGCGTTCCAGAAGTGAGCTCTTCGAACGCTCCTAGCCAATCGTTCGTTGGTGGGCCGCCCTTCGGGGCGGCCTTTTTCGTGCCCGTTACCGCCGTCAGACCATCCACGGTGACGCCCGGCCAGCGTAAAAGGGCCACGACGCCCGGCCAGCGCAAACAGGCCACCACAGCCGCGCAGGGAAGCGCACAAACAAACCGTGGATTGGAGAGGCACATGGCAGAAGAGCAGGAACCCAAGACCGAGCCCGAGCAGGAGCCCAAGACCGAGCCCGATGAGAAGCCCAAGGACGACGGCGGCGAGTCCATCAAGGACAGCCACGGACAGGAGGGCATCTCGAAGGCGAAGTACGAGCGCGAGCGCCGCGAGTGGGAGGCCAAGGTGGCCGACCTCAAGGCGCAGTTGAACGGCGGGCTGATTTCGTCCCGCCGTTCAACCAAGTGCCACGGAAGCAGCGCGTCGGTAAAGTGCTTTAACTCCGACATTGATGCTAGGACGCTGGCGAGGGTCATTCGCGGCAGGAAGGACTACGGCGGCGGCGACGTGCGACTGCTTGCCTGTTCAACGGGTAAGATTGACAGCAAGGGGAGCTGCATCGCCCAGGAACTTGCGGACAGGCTCGGCGTTACGGTGACGGCTCCGAACGACACGCTTTACGTTGTTGAAGATGGCTCCATGAGAGTCGGCGATGAAGGTAGAGGCGCTTTCGTCAGTTTCCATCCGAGGAGTGCGGAATGATCTACATGAACGAGTCGAAGAGTCCGAGGCTTCACGTTCCACGGGCAGACAATACTGAGATTCTAGCTGCAATGAGCGACGTCGAGCCAATCGGTATTGCTGCCGGTTACATTACAGACTATGCGACGGGGGAGCTTACCGATATAGTAGGCGCCCTCTACGAGAAGGATGGAGTCAGCTGGTCCAGGGAGAAGGCCTGGAACTTCGAGCACAACGACATGGAGGTGTCCGACGAGTTCGCCGACGCTCTCTTAGGAAGAGGCAAGCGATAGGCACAACAGACAATCTGCCGTGGCAGATGATTATTCTCCGCGATTAGCACCACCGTTCGCGTAAAGAGCACCGCCGCTCTCGGCAGGTGCACCACCCCGTATCGATATATCAATCTCGCAACCAGCACCGCCACCTAGCCTCCATTCCAAGGCC
>Ga0214927_100069_pt1 | contig 83538 bp, 61 predicted proteins | sample Stichaenrichm16X_FD_168612 | JGI IMG/M metagenome (GOLD analysis project Ga0214927, IMG submission 168612) | Xylose enriched microbial communities from anaerobic bioreactor in Madison, Wisconsin, United States - 16X | ecosystem: Engineered > Bioreactor > Anaerobic > Unclassified | place: USA... | reverse complement strand
CATCTGAACGTGGTGTACTGGTTGCTTTTCTCTTCTTGCCATAATAATAGGCCCTCCATGAATTAAAATAATTGTATCATGAAAGACCCTATATGAAAACTTTTACAGACTTTTTTTCAAACTCTCTGAACCTGGAGCAATTATTCTCTAAACGTCAAATAAACATAATTTTCGATACTATAATTGTGAATAATGCACAAAATATACCGCCCATTTTTGTGCGAATTTTCTTAAGGGCGGTTTGATTTTTTTTATTTGAGCTCATATTTTTGGCAGATTTACATGAACTCGATTTGGATATTTTCTATTTTTTTGTTAAAAATCTGCCGATCCCGCTCGTAAGAGCGGGTGGATAGAAATCACAGGGAGCTAAAAACCTTTTCAACTCCGTGATCCCGCTCGTAAGAGCGGGTGGATAGAAATCTCTGTGGCTCTGTAGCACGGTTCAAATGGTGATCCCGCTCGTAAGAGCGGGTGGATAGAAATGACCTAACTATCCTTTCCATCATCGCATTAACGATCCCGCTCGTAAGAGCGGGTGGATAGAAATAACTTTTTCGCCCGGTTTCATTGCTGGGTGGGGATCCCGCTCGTAAGAGCGGGTGGATAGAAATACATGTCGTCCGTGAAGCTGATCTCCGGAAGGGATCCCGCTCGTAAGAGCGGGTGGATAGAAATAGGATGTCCGTGATCGGGTTGTCGTCGCTTCGGATCCCGCTCGTAAGAGCGGGTGGATAGAAATAGTGCTACTCCGAGGTAAGTCGTTCCGTGATAGATCCCGCTCGTAAGAGCGGGTGGATAGAAATAACAGATCAGAAAGGCTGTTGGAAAGGATTGGATCCCGCTCGTAAGAGCGGGTGGATAGAAATACATGTCGTCCGTGAAGCTGATCTCCGGAAGGATCCCGCTCGTAAGAGCGGGTGGATAGAAATACACCTGGGACAAAATCGCCTACTCGCAACTCGGATCCCGCTCGTAAGAGCGGGTGGATAGAAATACGGGTCTTGCATGATCACGTAGCCCAGCATGATCCCGCTCGTAAGAGCGGGTGGATAGAAATAGCGACACAATCGCCCTCACGGTTTACAACGAGATCCCGCTCGTAAGAGCGGGTGGATAGAAATGTCCTCCGCTCATCTTCATGGAATCCAGGAGGATCCCGCTCGTAAGAGCGGGTGGATAGAAATACTGCATTACTGATAAAATCGACCGCACCACTGATCCCGCTCGTAAGAGCGGGTGGATAGAAATATTGATAAACTCAAGCCGTCAGTAATCCTTGTGATCCCGCTCGTAAGAGCGGGTGGATAGAAATAAGGTCACGCACGAAGTATATGATGATCAGTGATCCCGCTCGTAAGAGCGGGTGGATAGAAATTGAGATGAAGTCGATGTGGTAAGGGACTGGCTGATCCCGCTCGTAAGAGCGGGTGGATAGAAATGATTCCCCACCATTCATAAATTTCCTGCATATGATCCCGCTCGTAAGAGCGGGTGGATAGAAATATTATTGCTACGATTATCCAAGTGATAGGACAGATCCCGCTCGTAAGAGCGGGTGGATAGAAATTTCGACAAGAGGGCTGAAGTCTTGCAGATGTGATCCCGCTCGTAAGAGCGGGTGGATAGAAATCAACGTCATTGGCATTTCTTACCATCTCGTTCGATCCCGCTCGTAAGAGCGGGTGGATAGAAATAGAGCTGACAGACGATGAGGCCGCAGAGCTTGATCCCGCTCGTAAGAGCGGGTGGATAGAAATATCGGAGAAACGATCGAAAACATCACGAACAAGATCCCGCTCGTAAGAGCGGGTGGATAGAAATATGTCCATGCAGCAGATCACGATGGCCGTCAGATCCCGCTCGTAAGAGCGGGTGGATAGAAATATAGGAATGCAGATCAAAATTGAGAAGGATAAGGATCCCGCTCGTAAGAGCGGGTGGATAGAAATGTTACTGTTGCTCCGTCTGCAGTTCTAGCCCAGATCCCGCTCGTAAGAGCGGGTGGATAGAAATACGTTTACGGGGTCAGAGTTTGTTCAGGCACCGATCCCGCTCGTAAGAGCGGGTGGATAGAAATGCCATTGCAACACCGGTATTCATACCACTCATCGATCCCGCTCGTAAGAGCGGGTGGATAGAAATATTCTTGACTATGCTTTTGATGACAAGGAAAGATCCCGCTCGTAAGAGCGGGTGGATAGAAATACCGACCGTGTGCCTTATGACGTTTGGGTTGATGATCCCGCTCGTAAGAGCGGGTGGATAGAAATTATGCCGTCGATAGAAGCCCAGGAGATCCTTGGATCCCGCTCGTAAGAGCGGGTGGATAGAAATTCGAGGAACTCGCTTTCCCACTCCTCAACGGTGAGAGATCCCGCTCGTAAGAGCGGGTGGATAGAAATTTTTATCGCACGAGTGATGGAACCGCCAGTCTGGATCCCGCTCGTAAGAGCGGGTGGATAGAAATCCGCCTATTATGTATATTCAGAAAGATGCCTAGGGATCCCGCTCGTAAGAGCGGGTGGATAGAAATATCTATGACGCTTTATGACAACTTCAAGGCAGGATCCCGCTCGTAAGAGCGGGTGGATAGAAATTGCCTCTTGTCAATGCTGTAAAGCCTCTGCAGATCCCGCTCGTAAGAGCGGGTGGATAGAAATCTTGTACATCGCCCTTATCAGCTTTCCAATCGATCCCGCTCGTAAGAGCGGGTGGATAGAAATTTTATTATGTAAAATTATACCGCTTGATACCCGATCCCGCTCGTAAGAGCGGGTGGATAGAAATCAGAAAGCCTCAGAGAGTGCTTCTGATGATCGGATCCCGCTCGTAAGAGCGGGTGGATAGAAATACATAATAACACGCAGATTCTATCACCTTGCGATCCCGCTCGTAAGAGCGGGTGGATAGAAATGATTATTTTCCTGATGATCTTGGAGAGGGTGCGATCCCGCTCGTAAGAGCGGGTGGATAGAAATAGGAACAGGATGTAGCATAACCTGAAGCTGCAGGATCCCGCTCGTAAGAGCGGGTGGATAGAAATAATCGGATGCCTCGATGATCTCTTCCAGTGCGATCCCGCTCGTAAGAGCGGGTGGATAGAAATAATCGGATGCCTCGATGATCTCTTCCAGTGCGATCCCGCTCGTAAGAGCGGGTGGATAGAAATCGGGCTATGCAGAGCAGTTCGCAAAAGCAATGAGATCCCGCTCGTAAGAGCGGGTGGATAGAAATATGCCCTTTTTATACTTATCATCTTCAAGCAGGATCCCGCTCGTAAGAGCGGGTGGATAGAAATTATGAGAGGTCTGCCTTGGTAAGTTCCCTTAGAGATCCCGCTCGTAAGAGCGGGTGGATAGAAATATATATTCATAAAGAACGATGAGTACTGTATCGATCCCGCTCGTAAGAGCGGGTGGATAGAAATCTTTCTTTCCGCACTCGAAGCAGAAAACATAGGATCCCGCTCGTAAGAGCGGGTGGATAGAAATACTACCGAGAGATGAAGAAGACCGCCGACACGATCCCGCTCGTAAGAGCGGGTGGATAGAAATTTCATACCGACGAAGACGACGTAGGAGATACAGATCCCGCTCGTAAGAGCGGGTGGATAGAAATGCTTTAGAGACTCTCTTAGTAGCCTCTACATCAGATCCCGCTCGTAAGAGCGGGTGGATAGAAATTGAAGTACTAACTTTGTATGGTCAAGAGGTACAGATCCCGCTCGTAAGAGCGGGTGGATAGAAATCAGTTGATGCATTCCCTTCTTTTTTCTCCCGGATCCCGCTCGTAAGAGCGGGTGGATAGAAATTATCGCCCTGGACGCTTCGAGCCGGTCACCGATGATCCCGCTCGTAAGAGCGGGTGGATAGAAATCAAAGAATACGATAGGATATTCAGATAACTGGATCCCGCTCGTAAGAGCGGGTGGATAGAAATGGGTATGGTAATTTTACAGAAGATAGTAAATTCGATCCCGCTCGTAAGAGCGGGTGGATAGAAATAATCAGATCATTAAGAAGGTTTATGATATTTGGATCCCGCTCGTAAGAGCGGGTGGATAGAAATTTGAACACCACAAGCAAGCCGAAAGTGGCAAGGATCCCGCTCGTAAGAGCGGGTGGATAGAAATAAATTTATTGAGGTAGTAAACGAAGAAAAGAAGATCCCGCTCGTAAGAGCGGGTGGATAGAAATTCCTGATTCTTTTGCGACTTACTGACCGCCTGATCCCGCTCGTAAGAGCGGGTGGATAGAAATACTACACCTTTTGCAAGGTTCACGCCGACTTCGGATCCCGCTCGTAAGAGCGGGTGGATAGAAATTATTCGTCAGTTTGTTCGTAGAGCAGAACGAAGGATCCCGCTCGTAAGAGCGGGTGGATAGAAATCTGATTAGGACTATAATCGAACATCCATGTCTGATCCCGCTCGTAAGAGCGGGTGGATAGAAATAGTTATAGGTGTCTGTCATGTTCTCGACGAATGGATCCCGCTCGTAAGAGCGGGTGGATAGAAATAATGAAAAATCCCGTTAGCCATACGCTTGCTCGATCCCGCTCGTAAGAGCGGGTGGATAGAAATTTCTGCAAAAATGACGTTACTTTTGCTGCACCGATCCCGCTCGTAAGAGCGGGTGGATAGAAATATGATAGCCGGCAAAGATATTATCAAGTCTGGATCCCGCTCGTAAGAGCGGGTGGATAGAAATAATAGGACGAACAATACTAGAAGGAATGGAAGGATCCCGCTCGTAAGAGCGGGTGGATAGAAATACTTGAAAACAACTTGAAAATAACACTTGACAATCCCGCTCGTAAGAGCGGGTGGATAGAAATGTACGTTCATTAGGAATCTGATATACATTCCAGATCCCGCTCGTAAGAGCGGGTGGATAGAAATTAATTGTGCACTCTGGCAAGATTCCAGTTGGGATCCCGCTCGTAAGAGCGGGTGGATAGAAATAATGAAAAATCCCGTTAGCCATGCGCTTACTCGATCCCGCTCGTAAGAGCGGGTGGATAGAAATGACGGTGGATATACGGAGATTGGTGGTGGTACGATCCCGCTCGTAAGAGCGGGTGGATAGAAATAAGTTAATTCCATACACGGTGTTCACAGGTGGATCCCGCTCGTAAGAGCGGGTGGATAGAAATGTATGGCCGGATCAGGAACTCCCTGCCTGTCTGATCCCGCTCGTAAGAGCGGGTGGATAGAAATATGCAAATGTTATATATGAAGCAGGCGACAAAGATCCCGCTCGTAAGAGCGGGTGGATAGAAATATTGGCTTCAGCTACTTTATCCATAGCTTCAGATCCCGCTCGTAAGAGCGGGTGGATAGAAATAAACAGATTATATAAGAAGTCTTGAAGAAAAAGATCCCGCTCGTAAGAGCGGGTGGATAGAAATATAGGATGAAGAACACCATGATCTGTTCCCGATCCCGCTCGTAAGAGCGGGTGGATAGAAATATCACAAGCATTACAGATACTATCGGAGCAAGGATCCCGCTCGTAAGAGCGGGTGGATAGAAATAAACAGATTATATAAGAAGTCTTGAAGAAAAAGATCCCGCTCGTAAGAGCGGGTGGATAGAAATTATCAACCTTCTTTTAGTGCTTCACGCACCTTGGATCCCGCTCGTAAGAGCGGGTGGATAGAAATGTAAGAAAGAGCAGAGGTGATACAGATGATAGGATCCCGCTCGTAAGAGCGGGTGGATAGAAATTTTGCCTGCATATCTGCCGTGTAGGTCACTCTTGATCCCGCTCGTAAGAGCGGGTGGATAGAAATTTTATCTCATTGATTGCAGCAACTGCACTCGGATCCCGCTCGTAAGAGCGGGTGGATAGAAATAAAGGCATCACGAACATGAACCTTGCGGAGTTCGATCCCGCTCGTAAGAGCGGGTGGATAGAAATTATGCAATCATTGATTCAACAACTGCTGGGGGATCCCGCTCGTAAGAGCGGGTGGATAGAAATCCAGTATTTGGCTCATCCTTGCCCTCGTTTGGATCCCGCTCGTAAGAGCGGGTGGATAGAAATAGTTCGCTGAACCATCAGGATTGATAATAGGGGATCCCGCTCGTAAGAGCGGGTGGATAGAAATCATAGACCTTTCATCCTGGAGTCTTTCTATTGATCCCGCTCGTAAGAGCGGGTGGATAGAAATTCAGACTCGCTCTCTGATGAAGAATTTGTCCGTGATCCCGCTCGTAAGAGCGGGTGGATAGAAATGCATAAAGGGTGTGTTTGCTGCAATGGGCGCAGATCCCGCTCGTAAGAGCGGGTGGATAGAAATTCCGAGCTCATAGGCAGCTCTTAATGTAGTTGATCCCGCTCGTAAGAGCGGGTGGATAGAAATGCCACCTATGGATTCTGTGAGTTCATCCACTGATCCCGCTCGTAAGAGCGGGTGGATAGAAATATAGCTGACTACAATACCAGGCTCGGGCTAACGATCCCGCTCGTAAGAGCGGGTGGATAGAAATTTGAAGAAATAGACGGTCGAGACGGTGATATTGGATCCCGCTCGTAAGAGCGGGTGGATAGAAATAGGCTTGTCAAGTTGAAATGTATCAACTTGCGATCCCGCTCGTAAGAGCGGGTGGATAGAAATGCAGGTCGGAATCCCTACACTGACTCCGGCAGAGATCCCGCTCGTAAGAGCGGGTGGATAGAAATGGTATCTGGGACAACTACAGCATGATGCTTGGATCCCGCTCGTAAGAGCGGGTGGATAGAAATATAAAAGCTACTCCTACTCGAATACAGGCACGGATCCCGCTCGTAAGAGCGGGTGGATAGAAATACGAAATGCTCGTGATCTATGACAAGGAAGACCGATCCCGCTCGTAAGAGCGGGTGGATAGAAATACCGGAGAGGAACCGCTCTCAACCGAAACAACGGATCCCGCTCGTAAGAGCGGGTGGATAGAAATACTGGACTGTATCTCAGACTAAAGCTCTTACTGATCCCGCTCGTAAGAGCGGGTGGATAGAAATTAATAGCCTTGATAGAGCCTTTAGGGAGCAAGGATCCCGCTCGTAAGAGCGGGTGGATAGAAATACACAACAACCGTGAATTTATCACGGAAAATGGATCCCGCTCGTAAGAGCGGGTGGATAGAAATTTTATATTTATAGTTATGCCTTGAATAAGGACGGATCCCGCTCGTAAGAGCGGGTGGATAGAAATTTATAACGTTCCTGCAAACTTGCCTTGACGATGATCCCGCTCGTAAGAGCGGGTGGATAGAAATATTCGATGGCTTTTCGTGCTTTCACGAATGCTGAGATCCCGCTCGTAAGAGCGGGTGGATAGAAATGAAGGGTTGTTGCTGGAGCAACGTACACTGGCGATCCTGCTCGTAAGAGCGGGTGGATAGAAATGAACAACCTTATAATAGAATTTTGGCTGTTCGATCCCGCTCGTAAGAGCGGGTGGATAGAAATTTCGTATCGTCTTCCAAGACCTGACTCATGTGATCCCGCTCGTAAGAGCGGGTGGATAGAAATATTCGATGGCTTTTCGTGCTTTCACGAATGCTGAGATCCCGCTCGTAAGAGCGGGTGGATAGAAATTTCGTATCGTCTTCCAAGACCTGACTCATGTGATCCCGCTCGTAAGAGCGGGTGGATAGAAATAAAGAGTTCCCGCTCCGTTGGTCGCCAATGTTGATCCCGCTCGTAAGAGCGGGTGGATAGAAATCCTGCAAAGGCAGCAGGCTTTACGCTTTTTACGATCCCGCTCGTAAGAGCGGGTGGATAGAAATAATATTCCTTTAGGTATCGCTATGAAGTTACCAGATCCCGCTCGTAAGAGCGGGAGGATAGAAATTTTGGCTATCCGCAATATAAGGTTGAAAACTTGAGATAACTTTTAACAGTCTGTAGTGGCTTTTGGTTGAAAACTCTTTTCCGGGAAGGCTAAGTGCCATAGAAACGGCATATTTAAGCCATTTGCTGAATGCAGTTATCTCAGTAGTAAATAGTTAAATCCAAATTTGTGTGTAAATTACCTTTTTGCAAAAAAGAATATCAGGCGGCCAGCATTCCCTTCTGATTTTCAGCTATAGTTTCAAAATCATTGCGTAAGTCGGAAGATAACAACTTCTGGTATGTTGGTTTGCCAAACTCCACGTATTCGCCTGCATAAGCATCATCAATCTTAAGCAATACAGAACCTGTAAGGCGGACAAGCGATGCCTCATTAGGAAATACTCCTATTACATTGGATCTGCGCTTAAGCTCCCTGTTGATTCGTTCTATATGGTTCGAAGTGCGGTAATACTGACGTATCCCAGCAGGAAGGTGCATAACAGTCATGATACTTTCAAAGCCTTAATCCAGTACAGAGATCCGATACAGCTGACTTGGATATTCCAGTACCGCACAGCTTCTCGACAACGTTCGACACTTTTCTTGTAGAGACCCCACATACCACCATTTCTGCCATGCCTGCAATAAGAGCGGATTCACTTCTTGAATAATTGTCGAAGATCATTGTCTTGAACGGCTGATTGCGGTGTCCTGGCACCTTAAGCCTCTGGACAAGGTCACGCTCACGGCTGCCATTACGGCTGTCTGTGCGCTCTTCAGTGCGCTCATAAGGCTCTGCCTTAAGCTGTTCAGTAGATTCCGCCTTGAGCATACTGTTTAAGCAGTTCTGCAGTAAAACTTTGAAAGCATCATCACATTTTCTGAAAGTAACTGTAGAATTTCTTCCTGATTTAGTGTAATATTGAGTTTAGCCATTGATTCCTCCTTCTAGGTACATTGTTTATTTTCGTCGATTTACATTATACCAAAAGGTTGAGCCAATGGCTCTTCTTATTTTTAAATTTACACATTTATAAGGCCTTGATCCACTATTTAGCAGATAAATAAGTGTTGCGAGATTTTATTATGAATGATGAAGAGTTTTTTCAAAAAACGCGGCAGGAAATGATAGATGAAGTCGTAAATCTTGGCTTCCCAGAAGAATTGGGAGAGGCTGTCGCCAAGAATTTAAATTCAGTAAAAACGATGCAGCGAATGGCATCTTATCTCAGAAACGTCAGGCCAAACAGTGATGTTCTGATAGTCGATGAGATGCTTGCAATCATGGATGACAGAAGACGCTGGATCGAGAAGAAAAAGAGCGAAGAGGCGAACGCAAAGTACAATGAGTTCCTTGAAGAACAGAAGAGAAACGAAGAGGATGATAGCTAAAAATGGCAATCATCTTTTTTATTCATCCTTCCCTGGCAGCGACCTCAAAAATCTTATTGCGAGTGGCAGCGTCGTAAATGCTGCGAGAACATCGGCGATTGGCTGGGCTGTTTCGATGCCTGTGACACCAAGAAAATGCGGCAGAATAAGTATCAGCGGGATGAAGTACAGCCCACTCCGAAGCGATGCGGCTGTATTTTTTTGCACCGTAGTTAAATGACGCTACAGGCTGCAGGCCCTGACCGAGTCCGATCATTACAGAGCCTGCAAAAAATTGGATTCGCCCGACAATGCTCATGGCTGCGATGCAGGCGTCGCCGTACGGGATCGATGCTCTGTTCAAAAAAATCGTTGAAGCTGCATTTAGAGCCTGCCTCACCAGGGACGAGAAGCCAACCTTCATAATGTTTGTATATGTGCGCGCTGAATGAGAAGCGTGACGAAGCGAAACGTCGGTCACAACTTTTCCTGACCTGAACATATAGAGCAGTATGAAAAAGCTGATCGTCTGCGATAGTCCTGTCGAAAGCCCAGCACCTGTAACGCCCATTCCGACACCAAACATCAGGATTGGGTCCATAACCATATTTACAATGCTTCCAGCGAGAAGCCCGATCATTGCAAGATTTGCACGGCCGTGGTACCTGAGCTGGTTATTCAACGTGCAGGATGCCGACTGCAGCGGGCCGGCAAGTATTATAAAAATCGCATACTGCCTTGCGTACGGGTAAATGGTCTTCGTGCTTCCGAGAATGTAAAGCAGTGGCTCTGACCGGAGTTGTCGTCATTTTTTTATATTGTTTTGCAGCGATGGCGTCATTATCGTTCATTTTTGTATCTCCATATGCTTTCTTGATATACCAGCAGCAATCTCAAATGGTACATATATAAGTGCCATCACTGAAACCGCCATTACAGCGTAGCCGATAAGGTACCCCGGAACTCCCATAAACGATGCCATCCACGACAGCGGCGTGCCTTCATCCGGCCAGTTGATGAAGAGATAGTTGCAGTCGAATTTTTTATCAAAAATAAATATCGGCGGGACGATCACAGCCAGAAATACGATTTCATACCACAGATGAAAAATCCTCGGTTTTACGCGCCTGTCGATAAGCAGAAGAAGTGGGTAGAGCAGCAGAAGCTCGTGCCAGATGTAGCCGTAAATATTGAAGAAATTCCAGACCGGGTAGAATGACCAGTCCGGAAGCAACAGCGCGAAAACCGAACCTGGTCCGAGAAGTATCACGGCCACCTCACCGAAAAATGCCCGGGCTTTTTTTGATGGAAGAAACGAGGCCGGCACAAAGTCGTAGACCGCGAGCCCGCAGAGGTGAAGCGGCAGCATTCCGATGTTTGCCTTGTGAATGGAGAAGAGCACGATCCATTTCGAAGCTTCCATGCACAGCAGAAAAATCGGAATTTCTTTAAGAATCCTGTCGCGGCCTTTTTCTCTGCATCTGATAAAAATCACGGCGATTACCGCCATGACAGCACCGACAGCGGCAAGGCAGAAAAAGTGCGTCGCAGAAAAAATCTGGTATCCGGAGCCTTTTGGAATATCGTCCTGATATGTGAAAAATGGAATCAAAATGGATCGCCTCTTTTGGATTTACAGTCTGTGCAGCACGCTTGGATCGAACGACTTCATATCTTTGACTCCGGTGTAGATGCACATTTCAGAAAGCTGGGCGTTCATTCCTTTTACCTTCCTGACAACTCCTTTGCGGCCCTCTTTGAGAAGCGGCATCAGAATTCCACGTCCGACAGCAACAGCATCTGCGCCGAGAGCTAAAGCCTTGTAGGCATCGTAACCGGTATCGATCGAGCAGTCGCAGAAAATGGAGACTCCGCTTCCGGCAAGAGCTTCTTTGATCTTCGGCAGAATGTAAAGTGGCGGAATGCCAAACGGAACTCTGCCATGATGGTGTGAAACGAATACAGCAGCGGCGCCAGCGTCGCGGGCCATCAGGGCATCATTTACAGATAGTACGCCTTTTACAACAAATGGAACTCCGGCGGCTTTTACATATTCCAAGAGATCTTTGAAAAATACCGGCCCGATCGGCAGTCCATCGACGACATCGTAATTTCCATCTTTTCCGGCAACATGGTCGATATCCATTCCTACAGCGACAGCCCCACATTTTCTGGCAAATTCGATCTCTGAAAATATTCGGTCGTGATCAGCAAAAGGCTTGATGATCCGGACAGTATCAGCGCCCTCCTTTGAGAGCTCCTCAAAAGTCTCGTTGGTTTCCATTCCGACCCAATTTAAGGTGTTAAGCTCTTTAGCAGCCGCAGCATATTCAGACATGGGTTTTCCCTTAGAAGAATTTGTCTTGTTCAGATGCGAAAAGGCAGGCATCATGATCGGAGTGCTGTACGTCTTACCAAAAATATTTGTACTTAGATCCGGCTTGACCGAATCGATAATCCGCATTTCAACGTGCAGACTGTCCAGAAATCTTCGTGTCGTGACATTTGCATCCTCAGGCGACTTGTCCGTAACCGGGATAACTCCCTCGGGATCCGGCCAGGGTGATTTAACATTTTCCATTTTAATTCTCCTTTCATAAATGGGACAGCGGGGACGGTTCTTTTTGTCCCAAAATCAGAATTGTCAGATTTTGGGACAAAAAGAACCGTCCCTATTGTCCCAGCCTGACGGCTTTGGGACTTTTTCCGTACGTCTTTTCAAAGAGCCGGTAGAAGTAGCTTGTGTTTTCGTAGCCGACTGACAGCGAAATTTCGGTGACAGGGAGAGCGGTGTTTTTCAGGAACCATGTGGCCATGTCCATCCGCTTTTCTGAGAGCAGGCGGGTGAAATTTTTGCCGGTATTTTTTTTGATGATGCGTCCCATCGTGTAAATGTCGATGTGGTTTTTTTCACAAAACGATGAGAAACTCGCGGTCCTGTAGTCGGTGTTGATGTAGTCGAGGAGGGTCAGCATCATTTTTTTGTCGTACGAGTCATCGGCCATATGAAGGTGTTCGGTCTGATTCATCAGGTGCAGAAAAAGAAGAGCCATCGTCTGCTGGCTGATCTGGCGGTTTTTCTCCGGCGAGTCGAGCATCAGGATGATCAGGTTTTCCATCAGGTTCTGCACCGGCAAAACGTCCGATACATCAAAATACAGATAATTTCCCCCGATACCTTTGCTGGTCAGACACCCGATCAAAAAATCGCAGAGAGTGGATTTTGTGTCTCCGATCCTCTTGAGCACTTCATCGAAAAATGCCGGCAGTATTATAAAATTCACTGCGATATCATCTTTGCCGGCTGGCTCGATTTCCTGCTTCGCATGCTGATTCATAAAAAGCAGATCGCCGCTTTTCAACTCGACCTTATTTCCATCGATGTAGTGAGTGGTATGCCCCTGCACCATGTAGACGAATTCTACGAAATTATGCGTGTGCTCCGGAAAGTGTACAAACCTTGTATTTGGCCGTATATCAATCAGTCGCCCCTGCTTCAGCAGCAGTGCCGCATCGATCTCATTCTGCTTCGAATGGTAGTAAATACTTCTATCTATATCTTTATTACCATCCAGAATTTTTTGCTCCTCAGGAGTGATTTTCGAGAGTCTTTTGATTAACTTTTTCTTCATATATGAGTCCCATTCTGGAAAACCTGAGCGGTTACACTATTCAGATTATACTACGAAAAGCGCAAAATAGGACGCATTTTTTTACAAATCCTGTTCTATAAATATAACCCTACAGGGCGTAATATCAAAATAATAACAGGAGGAAAAATATATGAAGGTCATAGACTCAGAACTATTAAAAGCGTACGCCCGTATGGCGATGGATGGATTTAATCAGGGATGGCACGAGAGAAATGGCGGCAACCTGACATACAGACTTAAAGACAGTGATGTCGAGGAACTGAAGGACGATTTTGATGAAAAAGGCGTCTGGGAGGACATCGGCTGGCAGGCTGGACACGAGGACGACAGCGCATTTCCGGACCTCGGTGGAGAGTACTTCATGGTAAGCGGATCGGGAAAATATTTCAGAAATATTCAGCCGGATCCAGAGAACAACGTCGCAATCATCAGGTTAAATAAAGAGGGCACCAGATTTATGAAAGTCTGGGGCTTAAAAAATGGTGGCAGACCGACTTCGGAGCTTCCAACTCACCTCGCAAATCTGGACGTACTAAAGAAGAGAGATGCTGATATCAGGATCGTCTATCACTGCCATCCGACAAACTTAATTGCACTGACATATGTGCTGCCGCTCGATGAGAGAGTTTTCACCAGAGAAATCTATGAGATGGCAACTGAGTGCCCCGATTGTTTTTCCAGAGGGGATCGGCATAGTACCATGGATGCTCTGCGGCGGAAAAGAGATCGGAGATTACACCGCAAATCTTATGAGGACTCACGACATCTGCGTCTGGGCTCAACATGGAACGTTTGTCTGCGGCCGCACTTTTGACGAAGCGTTTGGGCTTATACACACGGCTGAGAAAGCAGCAGAGGTTCTTGTAAAAGTTATGTCCATTTCAAATGTGAAGAGGCAGACCATTACTCCGGACCAGTTCAGAGAGCTGAATGCGCCATTCGGAGTTCATATCAATGAAAAATTTCTCTATGAGAAAAAAGACAACACAATTGGGCAGATGCCGGAGGACTGATCATGTTAGTAGATACAAAAGCAAGAGTTGGAGTATTTTCAATTGCACTCGGTGCATATCTGCCGCAGTTCCCACAGCTGGTGCCTGAGTTTAAGGGACAGTACGAAGTTTTTAAGAAGATGCTTCCTGACACCATAGAGATAGTCGATGGCGGACTTGTCACGACAAAGGAGGAGGCACAGGCAGCTGGAGATAAGTTCAGGGCGGCTGACGTTGACCTTGTATTTTTACAGCTTCTAACTTATGCGACATCCTACAATATGCTTCCGGCTGTTAAGGATCTCGATGTACCGGTCATTCTTGTAAACCTTCAGAAATTAAGAGTTCCGGATTATAAAAATGCACAGATCCCTGACTGGCTCGGCAAGTATTACGCCTGCGGGGCTGTCGGCGAGATGGCTGCGGATTTGAACCGCTTTGGTAAGAGACACGCGGTGATCACCGGGGTTGTTGAGGGCGGAGATGAGCAGGCTAAGTGCGAGATCAATGACTGGTGCAGGGCTGCTCAGGTCAGACGCAGATTCAGAGACACTAACATTGCGCAGATCGGCCGTCCTTACCCGGGAATGATGGATCTCTATATCGATGAGTCGAACCTCTACAGAAGGCTCGGCCTCTACACTAAGCAGTTCGACTGGGAAAAAATGTGGGCAATCGCAGACAACATAGACGATCAGGCTGCTATCGAAGCAAAGGTAGAAGATATCCACGGCACTTTTGACATAACAGGTGAATACGAAGAGAGTGACATCAGGACAATGGCCAAATACGTCGTTGCCTTTGAAAAATGGGTCAGAGACGAAAAACTCGGGCTTATCGCTTCGCATTACGATGGTTTCGCAAAAGGACAGGCCGGTGTGCTCGATTCTATGCTTATCCCGGCATTTTCAATGCTTATAAAACAGGGCACTGCCTGCGCAGTTGAAGGTGATATGAAGGTCGCAATGGCGATGAGCATCATGAAGACAATATGCGGAAGCGGCCAGCTTTCTGAGATGTATTCGATTGATTTTGACGACGACATCTGCATCATAGGGCACTCTGGTTCCGGCGACTACGATATTTCAAAGGCGAAGAAGCCGACTATGAAGATCGTTCCTGTTTTCCATGGTAAAACAGGCGGCGGTTATCTGACACAGTTTTATCCGCCGGCTGGAGACATTACCTACCTTGCAATCACTCAGGACGGAGACGGCAATTTCAAATTTGTAGCCGCAGAGGGCGTAAATGAGGACGGTCCAATCTATGGATTCGGCGATACAAATATGCGCACGAGATTTTCATGCGGAGCAAAAGAATTTGTAAACCGCTGGAGCCAGGCCGGCCCGACACACCACATGGCAGCAGGTATCGGCCACAATATCGGGACCATAAGAAAAGTGGCTGAGATCCTTAACGTACCACTGGAGGTAATTGAATGAGCAGCGAATACCTGGCGGTAGATATTGGCGCTTCGAGTGGAAGGCACATTGTCGGAACGGTTGATAACAAAAAGATAAATATGACCGAGACCTACCGCTTCGAAAATGGTCTCATCGAAAAAAATGGGCACAAATGCTGGGATATAGAGAATCTGAAAAACAGCGTGATCGCAGGAATTAAAGAGACTTTAAAAAGAGGCTTCTATCCAGAGACTTTGGGTATAGATACCTGGGCAGTTGACTTCGTACTTCTAGATAAAAATGATGAAATAATTGGCGATGCTGTTGCCTATAGGGATTCGAGAACGAATGGAATTTGCGAAGAACTTGAGAAACTTAAGGTTATTTCATTCAGGGAGCTCTATTCGAAAACCGGAATCCAATACCAGAAATTCAATACGATCTACCAGCTTTTTGCTTTGAAAAAAGAGCACCCGGATTATTTTGAAAAAGCTGAGACTTTTCTTATGATCCCGGATTATCTGAACTTTGTGCTGACGGGCGTCAAGGCAAATGAATACACCAACGCCACGACGACGGCTCTTGTGAATGCAAAAACCGGTGACTGGGATTTCGAGATCATTGACCGGCTCGGCCTTCCTGGACATATTTTTCAAGAAATACAGATGCCAGGCACCCCGCTTGGCAGACTCCGCCCGGAGATAGCTTCAGAAACTGGAGCGGATATTGAAGTCATACTTCCGGCAACTCACGACACCGGTTCTGCTTTTCTATCAGTCCCTGCAAAAAATGACACCTCTGTATTTTTAAGCTCTGGCACCTGGTCGCTGATGGGCGTCGAGAATAGAGAGGCAATCGCATCAGACGCAAGCCGTGCTGCAAATTTTACAAATGAGGGTGGCTACGAGCACCGCTTCAGATATCTGAAAAATATCATGGGTCTATGGATGAACCAGAATGTGCGCAGAGAGCTTGATCCAAAGCCTGCATTTCCGGATCTTATCGCAAGTGCGCAGAAGTTTTCAGACATAAAGACTACAGTGGATGTAGATGACGAGAGGTTTCTTGCGCCGGTTTCGATGATCGATGAAATCAAAAAAGCCTGCGCCGAAAAGAATGAACCAATCCCAGACGAGACAGGCGCTGTGATGCAGGTCATCTACAACTCACTGGCAGACGACTATGCAAAGACAGTAAAGCAGCTTGAAAAGCTGACTGGAAAGAAATTTACCTGCATAATCGTAGTTGGTGGAGGAAGCCAGGATAAGTATTTGAACAAACTTACATCCGAGGCTTCTGGACTTCCGGTATATTGCGGCCCGGTCGAGGGCACTGCGCTTGGAAATCTTATTGTTCAGTTTATCCATGCGGGAGAATTTGAGGATTTAAAAGAAGCCCGAAAAGCTGTCTCCATTATGAAACAGTGAAACGGTTGAGACAGTCATGCTTTTTTTTAAAAACGTTGTTTTTCCAATTGACGGGAATATGTTTATAGGTTATTATATTTTTTGCAGGTTAGGAGATGCTAACAAATAAGCTATGCCTAACATGTTAAGATACCAATCAACCCACATACACCTAATTGGGAGGTCGTAATGACAAATTTTGATGCATGGGAAGGCTTTACGCCGGGCCATTGGAACGACGATGTGAATGTTCGTGACTTCATTCAGAAGAACTACACTCCATATGATGGAGATGAGAGCTTCCTTGAGGGACCGACTGAACGCACCAACAAACTCTGGGGCAAACTGCAGGAGCTTCAGAAGCAGGAGAGAGCAAAGGGAGGAGTTCTCGATATGGAGACAGACGTTGTCTCAGATATCGATGCTTACGGACCGGCTTATATCGACGATTCTATGAAGGATGATGAGCAGATTGTCGGACTTCAGACAGACAAGCCGCTGAAGCGTGCTTTCATGCCATACGGTGGTATCAGGATGGCAGAGGAAGCACTGACTACTTACGGGTACACACCGAACCCGCAGCTTCACGAGATTTTTACAAAATACCACAAGACTCATAATGAGGCTGTTTTCGATACTTACACTCCGGAGATGATCACAGCCCGTCACTGCCATATCGTTACCGGACTTCCTGATACTTATGGAAGAGGCCGTATCGTTGGCGACTACAGAAGAGTCGCTCTCTACGGTATCGATTACCTGATCGAGAAGAAGGAAGAGGACAAGGCTGCAACTGGTCACAACGATATGATGACTGGTAAGGTTGTACGCTTAAGAGAAGAGATCGCTGAGCAGATCAAGGCTTTAAAGAAGATGAAGAAGCTTGCTGCCTCTTACGGATTTGATATCTCAAAGCCGGCAAAGACTGCCAAGGAGGCTGTTCAGTGGCTGTACTTCGGCTACCTTTCAGCTATTAAGCAGCAGAACGGCGCCGCTATGTCAGTAGGCCGTATCTCTACTTTCCTCGATATCTATATCACAAGAGATTTAAATAAGGGACTTATCACTGAGAAGGAAGCGCAGGAGCTTATCGACCATCTGACTATGAAGTTTCGAATGGTAAAGTTCGCCCGTATCCCTTCATACAACGAGCTCTTCTCAGGTGATCCGGTATGGGCTACACTCGAGGTCGCCGGTATCGGTATGGACGGAAGAAGCATGGTTACAAAGAACGACTATCGTTTCCTTCACACCCTTGAGAACATGGGACCGGCTCCTGAGCCGAACCTCACTGTTCTCTACAGCAGTGATCTCCCTGATAACTTTAAGAAATATGCCGCAAAGATCTCTGTTGATACTTCATCTATCCAGTATGAGAACGATGATGTCATGAAGCCTGTCTGGGGCGATGACTACAGCATCTGCTGCTGCGTTTCCGCTACTCAGACCGGTAAGGAGATGCAGTTCTTCGGAGCCCGCGCCAACCTTGCAAAGGCTCTTCTGTACGCTATCAACAGTGGTAAGGACGAGAAGTTCAAGGATAAGCAGGGCCACCATATGCAGGTTGGACCGGAGCTTGCTCCTATGACTTCTGATATTCTTGACTACGATGAGGTCATCCACAAGTATGATATGACTCTCGACTGGCTCGCCGGTCTCTATGTCAATATCCTCGACCTGATCCACTACATGCACGACAAGTACTACTATGAGTCAGCAGAGATGTCTCTTATCGACACCAACGTTCGCCGTACTTTCGCAACTGGTATTGCCGGTTTCTCACACGTAGTTGATTCACTTTCAGCTATCAAGTACGCAAAAGTAACCGCTATCCGTGACGATGAGGGTGTTACCACTGACTTCAAGATCGAGGGAGACTTCCCTAAGTATGGTAACGACGATCCTAGAGCCGACGAGATCGCTGTCAAGCTCTTAAAGACTTTTATGGGCAAGCTCAGAAAGTTCCATACTTACAGAGATTCAGATGCTACCACCTCTATCCTTACTATCACTTCAAACGTTGTTTATGGTGAGGCTACAGGTGCTACTCCTGATGGAAGAAAGGCATTCACTCCATTCGCTCCTGGTGCAAACCCGGCTTATGGCGCTGAGCAGAACGGTCTTCTCGCTTCCCTCAACTCTGTTGCAAAGCTTCCTTACGAGTATTCTCTCGATGGTATTTCAAATACCCAGACTATGACTCCGGATTCTCTTGGCCATGATGAGGATGAGAGAAAAGGCAAGCTCGTAAATGTTCTCGATGGTTACTTTGATCAGGGTGCTCATCACCTTAACGTTAACGTCTTCGGTAAGGAGAAGCTCCTTGACGCTATGGATCATCCTGAGAAGCCTGAGTACGCTAACTTCACAATCCGTGTTTCTGGTTACGCTGTTAAGTTCATCGACCTGACCAGAAAGCAGCAGCTCGATGTAATCAACCGTACATTCCACGATCATCTTTGATCTGACTGTAGGATTTTTCTAAACAGCTGCCGCAGATAATGGTTCTCTAGGTTACGCTTTTCTGTTCATTCGCGCGCGCCTATTTGCGGCCCTCTGACAAAACGCACAGAATTGCTTTTATAAAAATTGCTGACGCAATTTTTTTTAGCAATTCTGTTTGAACGGTTGTCACCCGGGCCGCAGCTGGCGCGCTCATTCACAACGAAAAGCGCAACAATCGTTTACCATTTATCTGCGGCAGCTGTTATTGTAATGTACAGAATTTAGTAAAGATATTCATAGATAGGAAAAATATGGAAAGTATTAAAGCGCGTGTTCATTCGATTGAGACGTTTGGCTCGGTGGATGGTCCGGGAATCAGGTTTGTGCTGTTTCTTATTGGGTGCAATTTCAGGTGCCGTTACTGTCACAATCCTGATACCTGGAATCCGAATGGTACCAAAAAGACAAAACCGGAGCTTATGACTGCGGATGAAGTGATTGAGAAGGCCCTGCGTTATAAGCCCTACTGGGGAAAAGAAGGCGGTATCACTGTAAGCGGCGGCGAGGCTCTGCTCCAGATTGATTTCCTGATCGATCTATTTAAAAAATGCCACGAGCGCGGGATAAACACCTGCCTCGATACGTCTGCCGGCCCATTTACAAGGGAAGAACCATTTTTTTCAAAGTTCAATGAGCTTATGAAATACACTGACCTCGTGATGCTTGACATCAAGCAGATTTTCGATGACGAGCACATTAAGCTTACTGGCCACACGAATAAAAACATCCTCGATTGTGCGACCTATATGTCAGACCTCGGAGTTCCGATGTGGATCCGCCATGTCCTTGTTCCGGGAATCACCACAGATGAAAAAGAGCTTAAAGAGCTTCGGAAATTTATCGACACCTTAAAGACAGTCAAGCGTGTGGAGGTGCTTCCTTACCATACTCTCGGAATTTACAAGTATGAGGAGCTTGGAATCCCATACACACTGCAGAACGTAAATCCGCCAACCGAGGAGCAGATAAATACCGCCCGAAAACTCCTCAGAGCCAAATAGGGACAGTAGGGACGGTTCTTTTTGTCCCATTTTTAGATTATTCAGATAATTATGCTTTTTTTAGCCCAAAGCAGCGTCGCAGATGGCCAGGTCTCGCTCAGTAGGATTTTTCTGTTCGCGTGTGCGCGCCTAATTGCGGCCTTCTGGCCAATGTATGGTTTTCATGCGTTTATGGTTTAAGCGGGTGGCCACCCAGGCCGCAGCTAGCGCACACGCTTACAACGAAAAATCCTAAGGTCGCGAGCCTGACCATCCGCGGCGCTGCTTCTGAGGTGAAGTCATTTGTATCTGCAATGGTTTATTTTTAAGGAGGTGCAATGGGACAAAGAAGCTCCGCATGGGAGGGATATGGGGTAAGCACACTGTAAAGAATTATCTTCCGGCTCCGCGGTAGTGGTACTTTCAATATAGGCTTACATGTAGTTGAAAATCATCAAATGTGTCTGCCTGCAGCCGGTATGTATGAAATGATTTAAATGTAGAGATTTGCGTAGCTGGAAATATACAAATGTGTCTGTCTGCTTCGCGGTATGGAAGAATTGTTTCAATATTTAAATTCGTGGAGCTTGAAATATACAAGCTTCGTTCTCGCAGTTTCAGTATGGATATACATGAGACTAAAAATCTTAAAGACTAAAAAGTCATTCTCGATATAGATTCACGAAGCGTTGAAAATCTTAAACGCTCAAATGTACGCTCTCAATATAGCCTGTCGCGGAGCTGGAAATCTTAAGTGCCTTGTAGAATATTCAGAAGCAATGGCTGTATATAAAAATTTGAAATATACTCTTTAAGATTTTTGAGCATTATCCCACACATCTTGAGAATGTTTGAAAGCTCTTTAAGAATTTGACTTCTTCCCTGATCTATCTTGAGACTGGAGGAAAGCCATTGTATAAATTTCACCCCGAGAGGGACTATACTGAAAACGTGGCCAAACAGATATCCGTGCAGAAAAAAGCAGCACTGCGGATACGGCGCCTTTTAACCAAAAAGCAGTTCTGCGGATACGGACGCCTTTTAACCAAGAAGCAGCGTCGCAGAATGGAACGGGCGCGCGACCTTAGGATTTTTCGTAGAGAGCGGGCGTGCTAGCTGCGGCCTGGGTGGCTACCCGCTTAAACCATAAACGCATGAAAACCATACATTGGCCAGAAGGCCGCAAATAGGCGCGCGCACGCGAACAGAAAAATCCTACGGAGCGAGCCCGGCCATCTGCGGCGCTGCTTCAGACTTAAATGGTATGATTTATCTGAATAATCTAAAAATGGGACAAAAAGAGCGGTTCGCCGTTTCCGCTCTGACTTCGTCCTACGGACTCGTCAATCGCGGACGGCTATCGCATGGGCGGTTTATAATGCTCTCGCTTCGTCCTGCGGACTCGCGACAGCATAACAACCGCTCCAACCGTCCCTTCTGTCCCATGTCAGAGAAGTTTGATGAAGGCGCCCTGCACGCCTCGCTTTCCGTGGCTGGCCCGGTGGGAGAAGAGGAGGTCGGGATTTTCGCAGGTGCAGATGTCGGTGGTGTGGATGTGATCTGGCAGGACGCCGGCCTCTTTTAATGTGATTGAGACGGCGCTCCAGAGATTGAGCTGAAAGTGGCCGTTGTGTTTATCGAGAAGGATTTCTGGAGTGTGCTCTGGAAATTCTTTTTTGAATTGTAAGGCGACGTCGGTGCTTATTTCGTAGCAGTCAATGCAGATCGAGGGGCCGATCGCGCAGATGATATCTGATGGAGCGGAGCCGAAGTTGTCATGCATCGCACGAATAGTATTCAGACTGATGCGGGAAACTGTGCCTCTCCAGCCGGAGTGGCAGGCACCGATGCATTTTCTGACTGGGTCGAGGAAAAGGACAGGGACGCAGTCCGCGGAAAATATTGAAAGCACAAGGTTCGGCACATCTGTGACGAGCCCGTCCACATCGCTGTAGTCGCGTGGGAGGGTTACTCCCTTTCCGGCGTCGGATTCTTTTACGACGCGGACGTTTGCAGTATGGGTCTGCTGGCTCAGGACGATTCTGTCTGGAGTCGTATCAAAAGCAGCCGATACGCGCCGGAAATTTTCGGCAACATTTTCAGCAGTATCGCCGAGCTCTTCTTTAAAATTCAGACTCTTTAAAAATCCTCTGCTTACGCCGCCGAGTCTTGTCGTAAAGCCGTGCATGGCGCAGGACTCCTTTGAGAGCGAATCAAAGGTCAGGAGAGGGATATTTTTTGAGGTGTCAAATCTAAGGTGTTCAGTAGAGTTTTTTCTTATAATATTCATAGAAAAAGAATATCACAGAGCGACAGAATATTCCACCAGTTATCTTAACCGGGAAGAGTTTAATTTTTTAAGCATAATAATGGCAGCGGCTGCGGCAGCGATTTCTCCGGCATATTTTCCTGATTTTTCTTATCCACAAATACTCCTTGTTCTGCCAGAAGTAAGAGCACAGGGATGGATTATTTTTTTTCTGGAAAAATTTTCCCGAACAGCCAGTGTGTGAATGGAGCTGCTGCGAACATGTTCCAGAAAAATGCCATCGGAAGATTTTTAATGACCGTTCCGACCCAGATGGCAGGAAGATTGCAGATGGGCTGGTGCGCAAGGATCACATTAAAAAGGATCGAGGCGATCATGCTCATGGTCGGGCACATGATGGCGACGGTTCCAGCCTGGCGCATGACACGGCAGAAGTATGGGTTGTCCGTTTCCGGGTTCGTGTGGCGGGCTGCGAAAGCAGCGCCAATCCGGTTGCCCCAGAGGCTCGAAGTGATGAAAACAAATATTCCCATGTAGGACGCTTCAATCAATGCGTCGAGAAATACGTGGTTTGTCATCGTCGAAAAACCGCCGATGTTCAGGTTAAAACCTTCCTTGATCGCAACATTGTACACTTCCATACCGTAGGCCATTGCGTAGGACATGATCAGTCCGAACACAACACCCTGTATCTTAGTTTTTGGCATTTCTGCTCCTTTCCTGTGGGACAGCGGGGACGGTTCTCTTTGTCCCATTTTCTGAAAATTTTGAAAATGGGACAAAGAGAACCGTCCCCGCTGTCCCAAATTTACGCGCAAAAAAAGAGCAGCGAGGAGATGTCTTCCAACGGAGTTCCGTCTGCCAACGTCCCGGCTGCTCTTACAGATAGCGGGTTAAATATATTTTTATCATATAAAATCATAGCTCATCAATAAGAAAAAATGCAAAGGTAATTTTTTACAAAATTTGCAGCTTTTTCACCGCCTCGTTTGTTTATATAGTGAAAGAAAACCATACCATTTGACTCAGAGAAGTCTGATAATATATACATTCCAAACATGAATGTATAAATAGAATTACCCTCAGATTGACAATCAGCCCGAAATGTATATTTGAAAAAGACATTAAATCCCCGATTGAATATTTCAATCAGAGATTAAACTTTTATAATTAGAACTGGATAGAAAAAAATTTAGCACTCGGCCTCTTTGGCTGATAGAAACGGAGTGATCTTTTCAATGCTTAAATTCGGAAAGGCGGTAGTTAAGGGTAGATTCTTAATCCTTATCGCAAGTGTGCTGCTTCTTATCCCAGCAATTATCGGGTATGTGCACACCAAGGTAAATTACGATATCCTCTCTTATCTTCCGGAAAATATCGACACGATGAAGGGACAGGACATCCTTCTTGACAAATTCGGGACAGGAGCCTACTCGACGGTCGTTATAGAAGGAATGGATAACAAACAGCTGAAAAAAACAGCTGACACCATTTCCAAAATTCCTCACGTAAAAAAGGTACTTTGGTATGGATCGTTCGGTGATATGAACATCCCTAAGGAAGCACTTCCTACAAAAGTTTACAAGTTCATCCACAACGCTAAGAGTAATTCTGACCTGATGTTTGTATTGTACGATCAGGGAACATCGGAAACAGGTACGATGAACGCTCTGAACGCGATGGACAAGAAACTTTCGAAGCAGTGTTTTGTAGCTGGAATGGCTTCAGTCACGAATGACACGAAGAACCTTTCGAAGAAAGAGGTTCCATTCTATGTCCTTCTGGCAGTGATCCTGTGTACTATCGTTTTGATGCTGACTCTCGATTCAGCATTTGTGCCAATCCTCTTCCTTGTTTCAATTGGAATGGCAGTTGTGTACAACCTCGGAACGAACTTCCTGCAGGGACAGATCTCATATCTGACGCAGGCGCTGGCAGCAGTACTTCAGCTCGGTGTCACTATGGACTACTCGATATTCCTCTGGCACAGCTACGAAGAGCAGAAGACCGTGTTCGACGATAATAAGAATGCTATGGCGCACGCTGTTGCAAAGACCTTTGGTTCTATAGCAGGATCTTCTACGACGACCATCGCAGGATTCATTGCACTGTGCTTCATGAGCTTCAGAATCGGCTTAGATCTCGGCGTTGTAATGGCAAAGGGCGTACTCTTCGGACTTATTTCCTGTGTTACGATCCTTCCATCACTTATCCTGGTATTTGACCCGATCGTAAGAAGGACGAACCATAAGGTCATCATGCCGGATCTCGGACGTACTTCAAAGTGGATCGTAAAACACTGCTACGTATTTTTCGTAATATTTCTGCTTCTTATCTTCCCGGCCTTCTATGGACAGGCTCACACGAAGGTTTATTACGATCTGGCGAGCAAGCTTCCTGACTCTATGAAGAGTAAGAAGGCCAATGAAAAAATGAACAAAGAGTTCAAGATGGGCGCCACTTCGATCATTATCGCCGACAGCAAGCTCGATTCCCAGAAATCTGAGCAGATGATAAACGATATCAAGAAGCTCGATGGTATCAAGATGGCTGTTTCGATGGATTCACTGACAGGACCTATGGTCCCTTCAAGCGCTATTCCGGACAGTATCAGAACTAAACTCAAAAAAGGTGACAAGCAGCTTATGGTAGTTACATCAAACTACGCAACAGCTTCAAATGCCATCAACAAGCAGTGCAATCAGATCGAGAAGATCATAAAGAACTATGACAAGTCGGCAATGCTTATCGGCGAGGCTCCTTGTACGAAAGACCTTATGGAGATCACGAACACTGATTTCAACAGGGTAAACAGTGTATCTATAATCATCGTATTCCTGATCATCTTAATCGAGTTCAGGTCGATCTCGATACCTATCATCCTTGTCGCAGTAATCGAGTTCGCTATCTTCATAAATATGGGAATTCCTTACTATACTGGAACGACGCTTCCGTTCATCGCAAGCATCGTAATCGGAACCATTCAGCTTGGTTCTACAGTCGATTATGCTATACTTATGACGAACCGTTACAAGGTAAACCGTTACAACGGCCTTGAAAAGCATGCTGCGATAACAGATGCCCTCGGCGGGTCTATGACTTCGATCATTGCATCGGCGCTGACATTCTTCGGCACTACCTTCGGAGTTGCAGTATACTCAGATATTGATATTATCTCTTCTATGTGCAACCTTATGGCAAGAGGAGCTCTTATCAGTATGGCAGTAGTTATCTTCCTGCTCCCATCGATGTTCATGATCTTTGATAAGGTCATCATTCATACGAGTGCAGGTTTCATAAATAAAAACGCAGTCACGCAAACAAACACAAACACCGCAAAGGCATGATTGGAGGAAAAATAAATGAAGTTACCAGAGCTTAAAAAAATTTTCCGAAAGAAATACATCATCAGGGTAGTAGCAGGTGCCCTTGTAGTTGGACTTGTAAGTACAAGTTCAGTTCAGTACACTGCTTTAGCTGATAAGGCAGCCACGACAGAGCAGACCACAAACGACATAATAAGCACTGACGATGTAAAGGTATCGAACAAGGATATTGACAAGGACGAGACAGTTTACCTGATCTCAAAGGCAGACGGAACTGTTTCAGATACGATCGTAGCTTCTCACCTTGTAAATAAGGATGGTGCGGATAAGATCGAAGATGTCGCTGACCTTAAGAACATCAAGAACACAAACGGCAATGAGAAATTTACCCAGAACGGCACAGAAGTAACCTGGCAGGCAAATGGTAAGGATATTTACTATCAGGGCCATACGACAAAGGAAGCCCCGGTTTCTGTAAAAGTCACCTATACTCTCGATGACAAAGAGGTAAAGCCAAAAGACCTTGCAGGAAAGAGCGGTCATGTAAAGATTCACTACGAGTACACGAACAATTCGACCTACACTGAAAATGTAAATGGTGAGAGTGTAACGACAGTAGTTCCGTTCGCTGCCATCACCGGAATGGTCTTAAACGATGATTTCACGAATATTAAGGTCACAAACGGCCGTGTAGTTCAGAATGGCACAAAGTCAGTAGTGATCGGCTACGCGCTTCCTGGACTTAAGGATTCACTCGAGAAAGCCGGAGGCAAATTTGACAAGGACGTCGAGCTTCCTGACTCACTCGATATCGAGGCAGATGTAAAGAATTTCGACCTTGAGACTCAGATGACAGCCATTGTAGATGCCTCAAATACTATTACATCAAGCTCCAAGTCATCTAATACAATCTCAAATGATATTGATAAGCTCTCAGATGCAGGAGATCAGTTAAAGGATGGCTCAGAGCAGCTCGCAGACGGCACCAGCCAGTTAAATGACGGCGCAAAGAAGCTTGCAGGTGGCGCAAAGAGTGCCAAAGACGGCAGCAGCAAACTCGCTTCAGGCACTAAACAGCTGAAGGACGGCCTCGGCACCCTGAATTCAAACATGGGAACATTCAAGAGCGGTGCCTCATCTCTTTCCAGTGGCTTAAACCAGTACACAGCGGGAGTTTCAAAGCTGAACGGCGGCATTGGAACACTTAGATCCGGACTCTCTCCACTCAGGAGCCAGCTTCCAGCTTTAAAGAAGATAAACTTTAACGACCTGGCAAACCAGCTTACTGCACTTTCAACTGGTGTAAGTCAGTTGAAGAGTGGTTCTGACCAGCTCCTCGCAGGATATAACGGCGATGGCACCGCAAAGAATCCTGGACTTGTAAAGAGCATGGATCAGCTGACAGCTGGCGCAAAGTCGGTATCTGACGGAGCTTCATCTGTATCTTCTGGCGCTTCAAGTTTATCTGATGGTGCCACGAAGGCATCGACTGGCGCCTCAAGTGTATCGAGTGGAGCATCGGATGTATCGAATGGTGCTGCAAATGTATCAAATGGAGCTTCGACACTTTCAGATTCAGCTTCAAAGCTGGCAGGTGGAGCCAAATCAGTATCTGATGGTGCTGCAAAGGTAGATGCCGGAATCGGTCAGCTTGAGACTCAGCTTTCAGGGCTTGGTACGCAGTTTGGCACAATATCGCAGGAACAGCTGACAGAGACAATAGACAAAAGCTTGAACACAAATCAAAGTCTTATATCTCTTCTAAAAAGTACAAAAATTTTAACAGACGATAAGATCACGCTTGCAAATATTGACGGTGTCGTTACAAAACTTACAGAAAATCAGACTCAAGTAATAGATGCTCTGGCAAAGGCAAATAGCAACGATACAGTAACAGCAACAGCTACTTACTATACAGCTCTTGATGTTCTGCATCGTGTACAATCAGCACGTGATGCACTCAATACAGCCGAACAGTCACTTCAGGACATGCTGACAAATGAAACAACTCAGAAACAGCTGAAGGAACTTAAAGATGGATCTGCGCAGGTGGCAAATGGAGCTAAGCAGGTTTCTGAAGGATCACAGCAGCTTGCAGCCGGATCAAAGCAGCTTGCAACTGGATCGAAGTCACTGGCTGATGGATCTAAGAATCTCGCAACTGGATCAAAGTCACTGGCCGATGGTTCAAAGACACTGGCAGATGGAGCTAAGCAGCTTGCCGACGGTTCAAGCACACTCGCTACAGGATCAAAGACCGAGAGCGACGGCATGACCCAGGCCAATGCTGGAGTTAAGCAGCTTGCCAATGGACACAAGCAGCTGTCCGATGGAATCAATGAGCTTTACACCTCGCTTAACAATTCCGGCATCAGCAAGCTCGATGTAAAGAAGTACTCATCACTTCCGACAGCGGCAGAGACTCTTATCGATGGTGTTGATCAGCTTTACAAGGGCGGCAATACTCTTGTGGCAAATAACAGTAAGCTCACCGGAGGAGCTTCGAAGCTTTCAAGTGGTGCAGGTCAGATTTCAAGCGGTGTCAGCAGACTCTACAGCGGAGCCGGAACACTGTTCAACGGACAGAATACTCTGACGAGTGGACTTTCAACACTCTATGATGGCACGAACACTCTCGCTGACGGAGCCGAAAAGCTCACAAGCGGTGCAGATAAGCTTCATGACGGAATCGTAAAGCTCGACAAGGAAGGCATTGAAAAACTTGTAAACTCTTACAACGGAGACATCAAACCTCTTGCAAATCAGCTTCGTGCAGCACTAGATGCCGGCGAGGACTACCAGAGCTTCTCAGGTCTTGCCGATGGCAAGCAGGGATCAGTTCAGTTCCTTTACAGAATGGATGGCATCTCAAAGGATGACGACTGATCTCGGATGCATAGCATCTTGAAAATGAGAACGCTATGGACTAAAAAATAGCTGATTGATTAACGATCAGATGTATGCTAAAATACCCCCGGCAGGTAAATCTGCCGGGGGTATTTTTAAAATGGCAAAGGGCTTCGACTGCCATTTACATTAAAAAAGCCAGAGGTACTTTATTATGAGATTCAGACCGTGTATCGATATCCACGATGGACAGGTTAAGCAGATTGTAGGCTCAAGCCTCGATGACAGGAGTGACAGCGCAAAGGAAAACTTTGTCTCGGCTCACGATGCAGGATATTTTGCTTCGATGTATCGGGAAAAGGACCTGCCGGGTGGGCACGTCATAATGCTTAATGCCCGCGGGACCGACGAGTATGAGGCCTCGAAGAGACAGGCCATGCTCGCTCTTGAAGCCTATCCGGGCGGGCTTATGGTTGGCGGCGGATTAAATGACGAAAATGTAGGAGAATTTCTGGATGCGGGCGCGAGTCACGGCATTTTTACAAGCTTTATATTTTCGGATGGACAGATCCAGATGGACCGTCTGAGAAGGCTTGTGAGATCGGCCGGAAGAGAGCATATCGTCTTAGACCTCTCGTGCAAAAAGAGGGACGGCGATTACTACGTCGTAACCGACCGCTGGCAGAAATTTACGGACCAGAAGCTTTCTTTGGACCTGCTCAGATACTTAGAGGACAGCTGCGACGAGTACCTGATACACGCTGCCGATGTCGAGGGAAAGAAGGCCGGCGCCGATGAGCAGCTTCTTAGTGTGCTCGCAGATTACGACGGACTGCCGGTGACTTACGCAGGAGGAGTCGGAAGCTACGACGACCTGCGTGAGATAAAAAAACTCACGGATGGCAGGATAGATGTGACGATCGGGAGCGCGCTCGATATTTTTGGCGGCACACTTGAACTGGAGCAGATTTTAAGTATAATAGAAAAGGGCTAAGGAGGATTTTTATGACATCGATAGATTTTACGAAAATGCATGGCTGCGGTAATGACTATGTCTATGTCGACTGCACGAAGGATGTTATAGAGGATGGTTCTTCTATCGCCAGATTCGTCAGCGACAGGCATTTTGGCATCGGTTCGGACGGACTGATCCTTATAAAAAAGTCCGACGTGGCCGATTTTCTGATGGATATGTACAACGCCGACGGCTCGAAAGGTGAGATGTGCGGAAACGGTATCCGATGCGTAGCGAAGTTCGTATATGACAATGGACTTACGGATAAGACGACTATCACTGTTGAGACTCTTGCCGGAGTAAAGACCTTAGAGCTTACCGTAAAGGAGGGAAAGGTTGCTGAAGTCCTTGTAAATATGGGCTCTCCAGACCTTATCGCATCGCATGTTCCGGTCACATTCCCGAAAGAGAAGATGATAAACGAACCTATGGAGGTCGATGGTAATATTTACCGTGTGACCTGTGTTTCGATGGGAAATCCGCACTGCGTCATTTTTACAGATGAGGACAACAGGACACTCGATCTGCCACATATCGGACCTATTTTCGAGAATCATTCGACCTTCCCGAAGAGGACGAATACCGAATTCGCGAATATCCTCGACAGGAAGAATATCCGGATGAGAGTCTGGGAGAGAGGCAGCGGTGAGACGCTTGCCTGCGGAACAGGCGCCTGTGCTACGACTGTAGCAGCAGTTGTAAATGGACTGACTGACGAGGAAGTCACGATGCACCTTCTTGGAGGTGACCTGACAGTCAGATACGACAGGGCCAATGATACAGTCTGGCTCAAGGGACCTGCGACTACTGTATTTACAGGACATATAGATATTCCGGATTCGTTTGAGAAGGACGATGTGAAGATCTACGAACCGGGTAAATGATTTTTTCTAAACATATATGGACCAGGTAAATTTTTTTCAAATAGATAAGGAGAAACAGATGTATCAGGTTAACACGAATTATCTGAAGTTACCGGGAAGCTACTTGTTTTCGACTATTGCGAAGAAGGTAGCAGCTTTTCAGGAAAAGAATCCTGACAAGGAGATCATCAGGCTCGGAATCGGAGACGTAACCCAGCCTCTTCCAAAGGTCGTTATCGATGCCCTTCACAAGGCTGTCGATGAGCAGGCTGATGCGAAGACATTCAAGGGCTATTCACCGGATCTCGGCTATCAGTTCCTTAGAGACGCCATCGCAAAGCACGATTTCAAGGACAGAGGATGCGACATCGCATCTGATGAGATTTTCGTATCTGACGGCGCGAAGAGCGATTCAGGAAATATCCAGGAACTTTTCTCAGAGGACAATGTGATCGCTGTGACGGATCCTGTCTACCCTGTATATGTAGATTCAAATGTAATGGCCGGACGCTGCGGAAACTACGATCCGAATACCGGTATGTGGGACAGGGTGGTTTATATGCCTTCTACCGCCGAGAACGGATTTGTGCCGGAGCTTCCTGAGAAGACACCTGATATCATCTACCTCTGCCTTCCGAATAACCCGACAGGAACTACTCTTAAGAAAGCAGAGCTCCAGAAGTGGGTTGACTACGCAAATCAGAAGGGCTCTATCATTATTTTCGATGCAGCCTATGAGCACTACATTTCATCACCAGACGTTCCTCACTCGATCTACGAGTGCGAGGGAGCAAAGAACTGCTGCATAGAGATCAGATCGTTCTCGAAGACAGCCGGATTTACCGGACTTCGTCTCGGATACACTGTAGTTCCGAAGAGCCTGAAGTCGGGAGACGCTTCTCTTCACGACATGTGGGCCCGCCGTCACGGAACAAAGTTCAACGGAGCGCCTTACATCGTACAGCGAGCTGGTGAGGCTATCTTCTCAGAGGAAGGCCAGAAGGAGATAGATGAGCTCGTCGGCTACTATATGGAGAACGCACGTATTATCCGCGAGGGACTTTCATCCGCTGGCTTTACCTGCTTCGGCGGCAAGGATGCTCCTTACATCTGGATGAAGACACCTGACAATATGTCAAGCTGGGAATTCTTCGACTACCTGCTTGAGAAGATAAATGTCGTAGGTACACCGGGAAGCGGTTTCGGTCCTTCAGGAGAAGGCTACTTCAGACTGACAGCTTTCGGCACTCACGAGAATACAAAGAAGGCAATCGAGAGATTCAAGACTCTCTGACAGACAAAAAGGTCCGCTGCAGTTTCTGCAGCGGGCTCTTTTTTATTTCAATACTTTTATCGGTTTAAAATTCAGATAGTCGCCGGATACGAGAGAGTACTTCACACCGTGATGCATTCCATGGATGCTGTCGTGAAAACGCTCTCTGCCGTGGCTGTGCGAGTAGATGACCTGCTCGACCCCGAGCTCCTCGGCGATACGGGTAAAGGTCGAGTCGGTCTCTAAGATCGAAGTAGGCGGATAGTGGAGAAAGATGATAAATTTCTTGAAGCCGGCTTCCTTTGCGGCATTGATTCCTGTCACAAGCCGGCTCCTCTCGCGCTCTATGAGCTCCTTCGAGTGCTCAAAGGCGTCTCTGTCATAGCCTGTGATCATATTTGTCCTGGTATCGACATAGAAAGGTCCCTCGAAACAGAATCCCTTGGTGCCAACCAGGGCATAGTCTTTGTAAGTGTAAAAATTATTCTGAAGGAAATAAAGCCTCCCTTTGAAGATATCGTTAAGCTTTTTAGTCTGATTAGCCTTCCAGAAGTGGTCGTGGTTTCCGCGCAGCAGGATCTTCCTGCCTGGAAACGCTGCGATAAATTCCAGATCGCGCTGAGACTGCACGAGGTTGTTTCCCCATGAGTGGTCGCCGGTAAGCACCAGCGTGTCGTCTGGTTTTACAAGTTTTTCTATATTTTTCTTAGCCTTCCACTCGTGATCTTTCCAGATTTTTCCAAAGCGCTCCTGCGACTTTTCCGGATTCGAAAAGGAAAGGTGAAGGTCGCCCAATGCGTAAAGTGCCATATTGTGCCTCTTGTCTTTCGGTTTGCTTCTAATTATAATAAAGATGTTGACAAAATCAAGAGAAAGGAATGAATGGGACAGGTCAGATTTTTTCTAAAAAATAAAACGGCAGAGGACGAGGCTTTCCTTAAAAACAATGCGCTCTCGCCCGATATCGCACACGATGTCGCAGTCTGTGATTCGGCAGAGGATGCCGAAGAACTTAAGAAAAAGCAAGTGGCGGTGATCTGCTATGAGAGAAATGAAAAGCTCTCCGGGAGATACATCATAGACTCGCTTTCGGCGCTCGATGATGAATTCATTAAAAAAGTGCACGACGCCTTTTACAGGGTGCCGAGGGTGATCTTAGAGACAGAGCGCACGATAATAAGGCAGTGCGATCCTGAAAGAGATGTCCTGCCGATGACTAAGCTCTACTCGAAGCCCCATGTGACGGATTATATCGAAAACCTCTACCCGCTCGCGCAGGAGACAGTCTACCAGAGAGAGTACTTCGACAATATCTATGACCTGTATGATTTTGGCATGTGGAATGTCTTTTTAAAAAGCACGGGAAAGCTAATAGGAAGGTGCGGACTCGAGTACATGGACCCGCCGGCAGAGCTTTTTTATACGACTGACCCGACACTTGAGCTGTCGCGGACAGAAGATCCGTGGCTTGAGCTCGGCTATGTCATTGATCCGGGTCTGTGGCATACGGGCCTTGGATTTGAGACGACATCTGCAGTGATGTCTCTTGCGATACAAAAAGGCCACAGCCACTTTTTCGCAGAGATCGATCCGAAAAATATCTCATCAAAAGGACTTGTGAAAAAGCTTGGCTTCAGGAAGACCAAGCCGGATCTCTGGGTGCGTATCATTTAATTGGATCAGGATTCTTTCATCTCAGATGATTTTTCGGAAATCCATTTTGCGATTTCGTCAAGTGCCTCCTCTTTGAATTCAAAGTTCACAGAGGACATTTTTTCTTCAGGGGTCTTGTCGAAAGAGAACGGCCCTGGCCAGATGGTCACTTTCATGACTTTCTTTTTCGCGTCATCCTCCCCCTCTTCAGACTTTTCAATGCGATACCTCAATGGCCCGTCACTTCCGAGATACGGGCTTTTTTCGTAGAAACTCAGGTGCAGCAGGTCTTTTCTTTGAACCATATTTCCTCCATAAGAAAAACAGACTGCCCCTTTTTACTCCGGGGCGTTTGTGGTAAAATAAATAGCGCAACTAAATGATATACGAAAAGAGACATGTATGCAAAGGTTTTTCAGAGAAAACAGGGACAGACTGATCTCGGCTCTGGTTGTTTTTGTAATGCTTATTGTCTGCTTTGCAAATTCGGGCAGCGGACAGATCGAAGATGCTGTGACCGACTCGAAGCAATACAAACCGACTACGGAGTGGATGCAGGAGATAGACGACGACACGCCGATTTCATCTATTTCTATTCCGGGCACTCACGACAGCGCCGCAGAGCATATTTTCCCGGGATATTTTTTACAGACACAGAGTATGTCGATAGCCGACCAGCTGACGAATGGCTTCAGGTATCTTGATATCAGACTCGAAGTCGAGTCCGGAAAGAACGGAGATTTCCTGGGCTTCGTGCACAATTTTGGAAAGTGCCGCAGGTCGGGCAGCATTTTTTCAAAGCAGCTAAGATTTGAAGAGATCGTAGATCAGATCTATGCGTTTTTGAAAGCGCATCCGTCCGAGACGGTGCTGTTTGCCGTAAAGGATGAGAACAAGAGCGACAACGCCAGGGAGTTCGAGAGTCTGCTTTTTAAGGAGATCAATCAGCACAGAGACAACTGGTATATTTACGATTCTATACCGAAGCTTTCGAAAGTCAGGGGCAGGATCGTACTGATCCGAAGATTTTCAGATGCCCTGGACTATGGCAGCGCCGGGCTCAATTTCAACTGGAACGACCAGGGCTCTAAGATAAGCGTCGATCTTCCGTATGTGATGTATTCCTTAAATGGCATGGATAAGCTCTGGGTTCAGGACAGGTACAGGTTCAATGTAGGGCAGAAGAGGGATGCGTTCCTCGACATGCTGCGAAACGTTGCGGCCGATGACCACACCTTCGCGCTGAACTATCTCTCGACTGCGGGAGACGGTGCGGCGGGGCACCCGCAGGGATATGCCGATATTTTAAATAATATACTGCTGTCCACGCGTCTGGCATCCCAGACCAGCTACGGCACCATTGTCGTAGACTTCGGAACGAGGCGCATCGCACAGCACATTTATATGTCAAATTTCATGCAGGAATCATAGATAGAAGGATTTATATGAGTATCAGACCATTTGATAAATATAAGGATAAAAACGGCAACCCGTACCAGGTTATCGCCACAGCGATCTCGTTTACGACTGAGTCCGAGGAGATCGTTGTTCAGCAGCTCTACGGCGGATATGTAAATATCTCGATCCCTAAGGATAAGTTCGAGAGGATATTTACCAGGGTGGAGAGTGAAGAGGATAGCAGGACAGCTGCTTCCGATAATAATACGATGGTTCCGGAGAAGAGGACCGCTATAAACAAGCCGATCGAGACTGTAAAAAAGCCTACGGTCATAAAGCCCGCTTCTTCACCAGAGGTCGTCGTCCGCCCGTCACCTGCCACGATAACTACGGTAAATGACAGTGACGAAGACACAGAAAAGACTCCTGCCGTAAGGGATATGCTCGCATTCCTCGACACAGATGATTTCGATGAGAAATATATGATAATAGAGCACATGGCCCAGAATGACGAGTTAAACGATACTTTTATAGACAATATGGCAGCGTCCATTGATATAGTAATAGACGACGGGCCGCTGGACGGCAGGATAAAAGAGCTGTTAAAGTGCGTTGGGACCAGAAAACACTTCGAGGGCACAAGGCTTAGAGATTAAGCTTTATCTGTGATGCCGGGAAGACCGTTTAAAGAGAGGTCGGAGTTCGAAAAGCCCCTGATCTCCGTTACGTCTTTTCCAAACCACTCCGGCGGGGTGTAGCTTCTGGCAGAATCCTTTGAGTCGAATTCCACTTCGGCATAGACAAGTCCCAGAAACTCTCCTTCGAAGACATCGAGCTCTATAGTCAGATCCCTTCCTGAAGAGGTGTCCTTCACTCCGGCCGGGATCAGGTAGCGCGTCTTTTCGATGATGTGCCCATCACACTTAGTAAAGAGCTTTTCACCGGCATCCGCAGGAACTTCGATATTTATCTCCTGCCTTGCGAGCCCGCCGTTGTCCTTGTAGGTCATAATGTATCTGGGATCGCTGTCACCTGACTGCTCTTTTCTTATACGAAGGCAGGGACGATGCAGTACGTATCCCTGTTTTAAAGACTTGGATGGGTAAGTTTTGTAGTTTTCGGGCAGCCTGCCCTTATCGATTAAAAATTTGCGTTCTATTTCCATGTTGAGCTCCTAAGCTGTGTTTGTCAGCTTCATTATAGAGAAAGGATGGTATTATGTCAAAAGTAGCGATTCTTATAGCGGACGGTTGCGAAGAGTGTGAGGCTCTGATTCAGGTGGATATGCTCCGCAGGGCGAAAATAGATATCGACATGGTGTCTGTCAGTGATTCAAGGCAGGTTACGAGTGCGAGAAATATCACATTTATCTGCGACAGAGTTCTGAGTGACCTGGATCCGGACGCATACGACGGGGTTATCCTCCCTGGCGGAATGCCTGGGACCACTAATCTGAAGGAAAATCCGAAGGTCATCTCACTGATAAAGAAGTACAACGCCGAGAAAAAACTCGTCGCTGCCATCTGTGCAGCCCCGACTGTCTTAGGTTATGCGGGTATCTTGAAAGGCAGGAATGCCACCTGCTATCCGGGAATGGAGGATGGCCTGACAGGTGCCCTGAAGAAGACGGATCCGGTCGTTCGCGATGGAAATGTAATAACGAGCCGAGGACTCGGCACGGCGCTCTCATTCGCAGGCGCGATTATAGAGTATTTTACAGATCAAGCCACAGCTAAGGATACGCTTACGAAAGTGGTCTATAAATACTGATTCGACAGTCTGTTCGCAACACCTGTTCCGAACGTAATTTTTGTAACATTTGCACAAAGTAAAGCATCTACCGTAATATCTGGTAGGTGCTTTTTTTGCTGCCACAATATATTGTAACTTCCGGCTTGAAAAAATGCCCCCACAACGCCCCACTCCTTGTTTTACAAGGGAAATCGAACAGCCATTTCATTGAAAAATGTCTCGATAATGTATAAAATTGTAACAAAGTGGTAAGAAGTGGTGGAAAGTGCCACAAAAGTGGTGAGCCGGGAAGGAGGTGACAGCCGTTATGTTCATGGGTGAGTATAATCACACTATAGATCCGAAGGGCAGGGTGATAATCCCGGCTAAATTTCGTGAAAACCTTGGTGCCCAGTTCGTGATCACAAAAGGACTTGACGGCTGTCTCTACGGCTACTCTTATGATACCTGGGAGGAAGTAGGAGAAAATTTCAAACAGTCTATAAAGGCCAGTAAAGAGGCCAGAAAATTTTCGAGATTTTTCTTTGCGTCTGCTTCGAGCTGCGATATCGACAAGCAGGGCAGGATACTTATACCGGCAAATCTCCGCGAGTATGCAGGACTGAAAAAAGACGTTGTCCTGGCAGGAAACCTGACTCACATAGAGATCTGGGACAAGGAAAAGTGGGATGAGGCCAGCTCGTTTGACAATATGGATCAGGTGGCTGACAATCTTGCGGATCTGGGGCTTACATTATGACAGAATTCAAACATTATCCGGTGATGCTTGAAGAGGTCATAGATTCTCTCGATATAAAGCCGGACGGAATATATGTGGACGGCACACTTGGCGGCGCCGGACATTCATTTGAGATAGCAAAGCGCCTCACAGAAGGCGGAAGACTTATTGGAATAGATCAGGATACCGACGCGATAGCGGCGGCGGGCGAGCGGCTTTCACCTTTCAGTGACAGAGTTACTATAGTTCATGACAACTACGAGCATATAGGAGAGATCCTCTCATCTATGGGCATTGAAAAAGTGGACGGAATCCTCCTTGATCTCGGGGTTTCATCGTATCAGCTCGATACGGCGGAGAGAGGTTTTTCCTATAAGACCGACGACGCCCCGCTTGATATGAGAATGGACCGGGATTCGGATTTTACGGCGAAAGAGCTTTTAAACACCTATTCTGAGAAGGATCTGACGAGGATAATAAGAGATTACGGTGAGGAAAAATTTGCCGACCGCATTGCAAAAAATATCGTAAAAGAGAGACCGTTAGAGACTACGGGCGACCTGAACCGTATTATCAGGGAGTCGATCCCGGAGAAGTTCAGAAGGACCGGCGGAAACCCGTCGAAGAGGACGTTTCAGGCGATAAGGATCGAGCTTAACAGGGAGCTTACAGTCCTTACCGACACGATTGATACGATGATAGACCTGCTCGAAGAGGACGGAAGACTTGCGATTATAACCTTCCACTCACTTGAGGACAGGATAGTAAAGAGCCATTTTAAAAAGAAAGAGTACCCGTGTACGTGTCCGCCGGACTTTCCGGTATGCGTCTGCGGGAATATTTCAAAGGGGTATCAGCTTAAAAAAAAGCCGATACTTCCGAGTGAAAAAGAGTTAACAGAAAATAAGAGATCGAAGAGCGCAAAGCTTAGGGTCTTTGTAAGAGCGACATCACAGAATTCCCAGCCAGTCAGGAGGAGAGTTAAATGAAGCAGACATATATTTTTGAACAGGGTTCAGAGGCACATGCATTTGTAACGGAGAGAGAGCACGAGGAGAGGCTTAGAAGAGAGAGGGAGGAATTAAAACGCAAGCGCAGGGCCCGCGCCAGAAAAAATGCCAAACTCCTCAGAATCAAGAGGAGACGTTTCAGAATTTCCCTTGTCGCAGGCGCTCTTCTTTTTGTAATGTTCGGGGCTTTTGTATTTCTTGAGAACGGCATAACATCTTCGATCAGAAATATTTCATCCTGTGAGCAGCAGATATCTGATATAAAGGCCGAGAATTCAGCACTGCTCTCAAAGATCAACACAGACGCCAACCTTTCCAATGTCAAGAAGAAAGCTACGAAAGAGCTTGGAATGAAGTATGCAAAGTCTGGACAGATAGTGTATTATACTATGGACGAACAGGATTACATGACCGTGGATAATAAATAGAGTTTTATGAGCGTTAATCAAAAATATCATAGAAATCACAGAAGAGGGAACAGGATATACAAGAGAATGCAGGCCACTCTTACGCTTGTATTCTTTGCGTGTCTGGCCCTTTTTTGCGTTATACTGGGGCGGGTAATTTCAATCCAGGCAAAGGACGGACCCAAATACGCAAAGCAGGTTTTAAGCCAGATGTCCTATCAGAACAGGGTTATTCCCTATAAGCGGGGGGATATAGTAGACAGCAAGGGAACGACTCTTGCAACTTCTATTGATGTCTACAACGTTGTCTTGGACTGCAAGGCCTTAAAAGAAGAAAAAAAGAATAAAAAAGGGATCATCGAAAGCACTGCAAAGTACGTACACCAGTATTTTCCAGATATTAAAGAGAGTGCGGTGACAGATGCCGTTGAAAAACATCCGAAGAGTCAGTATACAGTCTTAAAGAAAAGAGAAAGCTACGAGAGAATGAAGGCTTTCTCTGATTTTTCATCTTCAAAAAAGGGGAAGAAGGCAGTCGCCGGCATCTGGTTTGAAAAAGAGTACAAGAGACAGTACCCTTATCCAAACCTCGCTTCGCAGCTTATAGGCTTTGTCGCATCGGGAAACACCGGAGTCACGGGACTTGAGAATCAGTACAATTCTGTATTAAACGGCACCGACGGCCGCTCCTTTGGATATCAGAACGAGGATAACTCCGTCGAAAACAGTGTCATCGAGCCTGTAAACGGCAACACGATCCAGACATCTCTCGACGTTTTTACTCAGCAGACTGTAAATAACGCTGTCACCAAATTTAACAAGAGAATGGAGAAGGCTGCCGGAAATCACAAGAGAGGTTCAAAGAACACCGCAGTTCTCGTAATGAACCCGAATAACGGCCAGATCTATGCGATGGCGACTTATCCGTCATTTTCACTGAATAAACCGAGGAAGCTCTCTAGTCTGTATACGAAGCAGGAACTGAGCGGCATGTCATCAAAAGATCAGCTCGACGCCTTAAACGGGCTGTGGCAGAACTTCCCTGTAAGCCATACCTTTGAGCCGGGTTCTACGTTCAAGCCTTTTACAGTGGCAGCAGGACTTGAGACAGGACGTCTTAAGGATTCGGATACATTTTTGTGCGACGGCGGCATGAAGTTTGCGGACAACGTCTATGTAAAGTGTGAGTCCCATCACGGAATTGAGACAGTCAGAAAAGCACTGATGGATTCGTGCAATGATTCCCTGATGCAGATCGGACTTAGGCTCGGAGCGAAGAATTTTGAATTCTACCAGCACCTGTTCGGCTTCGGACAGAAGACCGGTGTAGACCTTCCGGGAGAGCCAAGGACGAACACCCTTCTTTACTCTGAAAAGGAGCTGCAGAGAACTCCAGTAAACCTTGCGACCAACGCATTCGGACAGAACTTCAATGTCACGATGATACAGATCGCGAGCGGTTACTGCTCACTTATAAACGGGGGAAACTATTACAAGCCGACAGTCGTGACAAAGGTCGAAGATGATTCCGGAAACACAGTTTCAAAGAATGATCCGGAGCTTCTTAAAAAGACTATCTCAAAGGAAACTTCAGATCAGATCAGAAGCTATCTGAAGTCGGTAGTTACCGGAGGTACCGGTGTCACTGCCCAGGTCAAAGGTTATTCCATCGGAGGAAAAACAGGAACAGCTGAGAAACAGCCTAGAAAACAGGGCAATTATCTGGTATCATTTATAGGGTTTGCGCCGGTCGAAAGTCCGAAGCTCCTTGTCTACGTTGTAGTCGATGAGCCGAACGCACCAGACCAGGCACATTCCAAATTCGCTCAGGAGATAGCTCACGATATTTTCAAGACCCTTCTTCCGTACTATAATATAGAGAAGACTTCGAAGAAGAAAAACAGTAAAAAATGAGAGCGTATCTCTACAAAGGAGAAAACATGTTACAGATAGTCGTACCACTTATTGCAGCTTTCGCTGTTTCAGTATTACTCGGGCCGGTCGTTATCCCGTGGCTTAAAAAGCTCCACGCGAGCCAGACCGAGAGGGATTATTTAAAGACCCATGTCGCGAAGAACGGGACGCCTACTATGGGCGGCATTATGATCCTTGCAGGACTTCTGGTGGGAACTTTGATCGGAGCTGCAAAGTATCCGAAGGTGCTACCAATTTTAGTCCTTGCTATAGGATTCGGAATCATAGGTTTTTTAGATGACTTTCTTAAAGTCGCACTTCACAGGACAGACGGACTTTTTCCGTGGCAGAAGATGCTTTTGCAGATTATAGTTACTACAATTTTTGCAGTGTGGCTTATAAAATTTACCGATGTAGACCTTGCGATCATGATCCCTTTCACATCGCAGAATCTTGTAAATATTCCGGAATGGCTCGCGATAGTCATATTGTATTTCGCAGTGCTTGGCACAGTAAACGGGACGAACTTTACAGACGGACTCGATGGACTCGCCTCATCTGTTACGATAGTGGTCGCTGTATTTTTCATGATCGCATCACTTCTGCTCGACGGAGATATCGAACCGGTCTGCGCTGCCATGGCGGGTGCCCTCTGCGGATTTCTGGTTTACAATCACTATCCGGCAAAGGTCTTCATGGGAGACACAGGTTCCCTTGCACTCGGAGGGTTTGTGGCAGGAGCCGCATACCTTCTCCATATGCCGATCTTTATCCTCATCGCTGGGTTTATTTATCTGATCGAGGTCGTATCCGTAATCCTTCAGGTCGGAGTCTTCAAGCTGACTCACGGGAAAAAGCGCCTGTTCAAGATGGCACCTATTCACCATCATTTTGAAAAGAGCGGATACTCTGAGAAGCAGATAGTTATCGCATTTACGCTGGTTACGGTGGGCTGCTGCGCTGTTGCGCTGCTCGGCCTTATCTTATGATCATATGGAAAGGAAAAAAATGAAAGACAAGTATCTTGTAGTTGGTCTCGGAAAGAGCGGAGTAGCAGCAGCCAAGCTGCTTCTTGCAGAGGGAAAAGATGTTGTACTGTTTAACAGCTCTGATATGGATGCGGACGATTTTCTAAAGAAAAATCCACAGCTTAAAGGTCTGCCGTTTTACACGGAAGAACTGCCGAAGGAGCAGTATGAGGACATAAAAGAGGCGGTATTAAGCCCTGGTGTGCCGCTCGATATCCCGTTTGTAGAAGATCTGAAGAATCGCGGGATCCATCTCTCGGGTGAGGTGGAGCTCGCTTACTCATTTTCACATGGGACAATTGCAGCTATCACCGGAACAAACGGAAAGACCACAACGACGGCTCTGACCGGACATATTTTAAAGGATTACTATGACGATGTAAGGGTTGTAGGAAATATCGGTATCCCGTTTACAGACGAGGCCGCTACTACAAAAGACGACACGAGGATCGCGATCGAGGTCTCATCGTTCCAGCTCGAGACAATCGATACTTTCCATCCTCACGCCGCAGCAATCTTAAATATCACTCCGGACCATCTGAACCGTCACCACACGATGGAAAACTACATCGCAGCCAAGGAGTCGATCGTAAAGAATCAGACTCCTTCAGACGTCACTGTTTTAAACTACGAGGATGACGTATTAAGGGAGTTCGGAAAGACATTAAAGACTCATGTAGTATATTTTTCAAGTAAAAGAAAAGTGGAGAACGGTCTCTACTACGATGAGAGCAGAAAGGCCATTTTTATAGACAGAGATGGCTTGGAGGAGAAGGTCATCGATGTCAGTGACCTTCAGATAATCGGCGCGCACAATTACGAGAATGTGTGTGCAGCTGTGGCCCTCTCGCTCTCTCTCGACGTCCCGATGGATTCTATAAGAAAGAGCCTTACCTCTTTTAAGGCTGTTGAGCACAGAATCGAGTTCGTCTGCGAGAAGAACGGCGTAAAGTATTACGACGATTCAAAGGGCACGAACCCGGATGCCGCTATAAAGGCGGTCCTTTCAATGCCTGCACCTACTCTTCTTATCGGAGGCGGCTTCGACAAGGGAAGCACCTACGATGAGTGGGTCGAGACATTCCCGGGCAGAGTTAAAAAACTCGTGCTTATAGGGGTCACAAAGGACAAAATCGCAGCCTGCTGCGATAAACACGGATTTAAAGATTATGAATTTGCCGACACTCTGCAGGAGGCTGTAGACAAGTGTGCAGCAGAGGCATCGAGCGGTGACTGTGTACTGCTTTCACCTGCATGTGCCAGCTGGGATATGTTCCCGAACTATGAGATCAGGGGAGACGAGTTCAAAGAGCACGTAAGGAAGATGTAAGGAATGAGTCGTAGAACAGGCGCAAAAATAGCAAAATTTAAAGATTACAGCCATGCGAAGTATTTTGACTATATTCTGCTTGGCGTAGTTGTGCTGCTGGTTTTGTTCGGCCTGATGATGCTCTATTCCTCGAGTGCTTTCACGGCGTCTACAAGACTTGGAGATCCGGCTTTTTATCTGAAGAGGCAGGCGGTATTTGTCCTGATCGGAGCGGTGCTTTGTGCAGGTATCGCATTTATTCCGTATAATATTTACAAAGCTGGTGCAAACGTGATCTATGCCCTGACTTTTCTTTTAAATATTGCCGTGCTTTTTGTCGGAAGGTCGAGTAACGGTTCCACGAGATGGATAAGAATCGGGTTCTTTTCCTTTCAGCCGTCTGAGCTTATGAAGATAGCCCTTATCATATCTATGGCTGCTGTAATCACGCATAACAGGAACCATTTCGGCAGTTTTAAATTTGATTTAAAATGTCTGATTCTTATTGCATTCTCTATCGTGCCGGTTCTCTCATCGAATTTAAGCACAGCCATAATCATTGCAGGCATCGGCTTTATCATGCTTTTTATAGCAAGCAAAAGGAAGGCACGACTGGCGGTAGTGGCAGGGATAGGAATGACAGCGGTCATCGTGGCAACTGTTTTTGGAGAGGGCTATAGAAGTGACCGTATAAAGTACTGGCTGCACCCTGAGCAGGCGACATCCGGCAAAGGATTCCAGGTCCTTCAGGGACTCTATGCAATAGGATCCGGCGGCTTTTTTGGAAAGGGGCTCGGCGCATCGGATACGAAGCTTGGCAACCTTCCTGAGTCACAGAACGATATGATCTTTTCGGTCATAGTAGAGGAGCTCGGGACATTCGGGGCGATCTGCCTGATACTTATGTATGTCGTGCTTCTCTGGAGAATCTACCTGATAGCAGTAAATGCGAAGGATATGTTCGGATCGTTCCTGGTGATAGGGGTGTTTGTGCACCTTTCACTGCAGATGGTATTAAATATGCTCGTAGTTACGAAGACTATTCCAAATACAGGCGTCACTCTTCCGTTCATCAGTTACGGAGGCAGTTCTATGATCGGGATACTGATGGAGATAGGCATAGTCCTGTCCGTGTCGCGGCAGATATCACTCGAAAATCTTTCGCTCGATGAGGAGGCGTGATGGAAAGAGATGGACATCGCTATTCACCGGCGAAATTTTATAAGATAAACATAATTATACTTATTATCCTTATCATCCTGGGAACTGCGGTTTTTCTGATTTTTGCCTGCAATGTAAACAATGTCACGGTAAGGGGAAACACCCTGCTTGGCGCGAGTGAGATCGAAGGCTATGTGATGGCGGACAAGTACAGAAACAACGGCGCCTGGGATGTTGTAAAGAACACGCTGCGCCCTCCGGAGATTCCGTTCGTAAAGGAAACGAAGGTGAGTCTTCACAATCTGCACGACCTGGTGATCACAGTTAAGGAAAAAGAGCTTACGGGACGGCTTAAGGACAAAAACGGAAACTATGTCTATATTGACAGGAACGGGATAGTAACTGAAGTCGATCCGAGGCTTCTCGGCAAAGCGGTCCCGGTAGAGGGGCTTACGACAAAAAAGTCAGCAGTCGTCGGAAAAGCCTATCCGGCGGCCGAGAACAGAGTCAAGGCACTGTCCGTTATATTTAAGTCGATGAAAAATATGGGCCTTGATATCAGCAAAGTGACATTCGGAGACAGCGGCCAGATCACACTTACCTGCGGAAAGGTCACGGCTTCATTTGGCACGGCGGACAGACTCAAAGACAAGCTCCTGCGCCTGTCATACATACTTCCGAAAGTCAAAGGGAGCGCTGGAATACTACATTTTGAGGATTTTACAGAGGATAATACAGATATTGTATTTGAAAAAAAGAAAACCAAATGATTTTTTAGATAAAAAGGGTTGCGAAACCTGCTGAAAAATCTTATTATATATAAGTGTATAAATTTGACATTTACGAAATTCTCGTATTGGAAATAAGAAGGAGGAACTACCCTTGAACGAAGTGGTGAGCAGTACAAACGACGCATCCGGTCCAAGAATATATGTGGATGCACCGACACAGCAGGAAGGCGCAAAGATTCTTGTCATCGGAGTCGGCGGAGGCGGTAATAATGCCATAAACAGAATGGTCGAAGTCGGAATTAACGGAGTGGATTTCCTCGGGGTAAATACAGATATGCAGGTTCTGCAGCGATGCAAAGCTCCGAATCATCTCCAGATCGGCGAGAAACTGACCAAAGGACTCGGGGCCGGAGGTAAGCCTGAAGAGGGCCAGAAGGCCGCAGAGGAGAGTGCAGAGGATATCACTTCGGCTGTCAAGGGCTACGATATGGTCTTCGTCACCTGCGGTATGGGCGGCGGAACAGGAACCGGTGCTTCCCCTGTTATTGCAAAGATCGCGAAGGAGATGGGCATTCTTACCGTTGCTATCGTAACGAAGCCTTTCACTTTCGAGGCACGTGTCAGAATGGAGAACGCTATCGGCGGTATTGAGAAGCTCAGGGATAATGTAGATACACTTATCGTGATTCCGAACGACAAGCTTCTTGGTATTGTAGACAGACGGACATCTTTCAGAGATGCTATGAAGGTTGCAGATGAGGTTCTGCAGCAGGCTGTAAGAGGCATTACTTCCATCATCTACACACCTATGGATATCAACCTCGACTTCAGAGACGTCAGGAACGTCATGGAGGACAAGGGGCTCGCACATATCGGTATCGGTGAAGGACAGGGAGACGACAAGGCGAAGCAGGCTGTACAGCAGGCTGTTTCTTCTCCACTTCTCGAGACAGATATTGCAGGCGCTTCGGATGTGCTCGTATCTATCTCCGGAGACATCACCCTCTACGATGTCAACGACATTCAGGAATACATTGTCGAGAAGGTCGGCGACCAGGCCAACGTTATCATGGGTGAGCTGACTGATGAAGAGATGACAGACGAGATCAGAGTCACGGTTATCGCTACAGGACTTGCTGAGGACCAGAAGAAGAACAACCCTGCTGGACCACAGAAGGATGAGAACGGAAGAATGAAGTTCCCTCCGTACACTCCACCTACACCTCCTGTATCACATCCGTCTCCGGCAGCACAGGCCCAGGCTCGTGCCGCACAGCAGAGTTCCAAGGAGATGGAGGAGATGCTCAATCGCATCAAGAACGACAGTCCTGTTACACCATCTCACAGCACTTCACAGACTCAGACTTCCGGCGGCTTTACGGGTATGAGAAGACCTGAGCCTCCGAAGAGCAGCGTTCAGGAGCGGGATATACAGATTCCTGATTTTCTCAAAAATAAACAGTGATTTTTAGCCGCGGCCAAGCTGCGGCTTTTTTTACAGGAAGGGGTATATTATGAAGATCAAGTTTATAGGGGCCGACCATGAGGTGACGGGGAGCTGTCACTATGTTGAGGTCGGGGATAAGAAGTTTTTAGTTGACTGCGGTATGCAGCAGGGGCCGGATCTGTATGTGAATCAGGATCTGCCTGTAGCTGCGGCGGATATTGACTATGTGTTCGTAACCCACGCACATATCGATCACTCGGGCCTTCTGCCGCTTCTGTACCAGAGGGGATTCAGAGGACAGATCTTTGCGACTGAAGCGACATGTGATCTCTGCGACATTATGCTTCGTGACTCGGCTCACATTCAGGAGTCTGAAGCGGAGTGGAAGAACAGAAAGGCCAAGAGGTCCGGAGGAGAAGAGGTCACACCGATCTATACGATGGAGGATGTGTATGGGGTACTTCCTCTTTTCGTGCCGGTCAGGTATCACGACGAGATCCATGTCTCGGATGAGATCACGGCGACATTCTATGACGCCGGTCATCTTCTCGGGTCAGCTTCGATCTCTATCGACCTGACTGAGAACGGCGTAACGAAGACTGTAGTCTTCTCAGGCGATATTGGAAACCCGGACAGGCCGCTTATTAAGAATCCGGAATTTCTTAAAAAGGCTGACTACGTGCTGACAGAGTCCACATACGGCAACAGGGAACACGGCCCGAAGAGGGATTTTGCGAAGCTGTTGGCTCAGGTGATCGATGAGACTCTTGTTCTCGGCGGAAATGTAGTTATCCCTGCGTTTTCAGTCGGCAGGACGCAGGAGATTCTCTACACGATAAGGAGGATCAAGGAAGAGAAACTCTTAAAGCATGTGAAGAACACCTTCCCGGTAGTCATGGATTCGCCGCTCGCGGTTGAGGCCACTCATGTTTTTTCAATGAATGTCTCAGAGTGCTTTGACGAGGAAGCTATGGACCTTGTCAGCCGCGGGATAAACCCTGTTTCATTCCCTGGACTGAAAGTCGCTGTTACGCCTGAGGAGTCGAAGGCTATTAACTTCGATCCTGAGCCGAAGGTCATTATTTCAGCTTCAGGTATGTGCGAGGCTGGCCGTATCAGACACCACTTAAAGCACAACCTCTGGAGAGCGGAATCTACAGTGGTCTTCGTAGGCTATCAGGTCCCGGGAACTTTAGGATTTAACCTGCTGAACGGTGCGAAGGAAGTAAGGCTTTTCGGCGAGGATGTAAAGGTTGCAGCCCGCATTGAGAACCTGCCTGGCATCAGCGGACATGCGGACCACACAGAGCTTTTAAAGTGGATAAGCAGTTTTGAGGCGCCTGTACAGAAGGTTTTCGTAGTACATGGCGATGACGACGTTGTAGACGGATATGCGAAGGAAGTGACGGAACACACGGGATTTGCGGCATACGCTCCATATTCGGGCGATGCATTTGACCTTATCACGGGAGAGATGGTCGAAGAGGGAAGTCATGAAAAAGTACGCAGGACCAGGTCTGGAAAGATCAGGGTTGCGTCGAATGTATTTGCCCGCCTTGTTGCAGCTGGACAGAGACTTATGTCAGTTATTCAGAAGTGCGAGGGCATGGCAAACAAGGATCTGGCCAGATTTGCAGACCAGATCAATTCGCTCTCTGACAAATGGGACAGATGAAAGGAAATTAAATGACTGGGAAAAATCTAAAGAGACTGCGCCTCGAGATGGAAAAGGAAGGCGTAGACATATATGTGATGACACTTGCAGACTATCATATGTCTGAGTACGTTGGTGATTTCTTTAAGGAGATAGAGTACATTTCAGGTTTCACCGGAACCAATGCGACTCTTATCGTAACTGGAGACGAGGCCGGCCTCTGGACAGACGGCAGATATTTCATCCAGGCGAGAGAGCAGATGGATGGAAGCGGTGTCAGGCTCTATGAGATCGGCACCGAGGGTGTTCCGACGGCCGATGAGTTTATCGAGAGCCACCTCTCAGATGGAAAAGTCTTAGCCTTCGATGGCAGGCTCTTCCCGTACAGCTGGTATGAAAAGATTGACAAAGTAGTCGATTCATACAACGCGGATATCAGGACAGATATCAACCTTCTCGATGCATTTTTTAAAGAGAGAAAGCCGATGCCGGCAGAGCCTGTATATATCTTAGAGGACAAGTATTCAGGAAAGAGCGTTCAGCAGAAGATAGATGATGTCAGAAAAGTCATGAGGGAAAAGGGCGCAGAGGCACACCTTCTGACGAGTCTCTACGACATTGCATGGCTTTTAAATATCCGTGGAAACGATATTCCGTCAGTTCCGGTATTCATGTCATATCTCTATCTGACACAGGATGCCTGCCTCCTCTATGCGCAGGAGCAGTCATTTGATGTAAAGACTCACGAGTATTTAAATGACAACGGCATAAGGCTCCTGCCTTACGATTCGATCTACACAGACCTTCGCAGGATAAATGAGAAGTCAGTTCTTATAGATCCGACAGTCGTAAACTCAGAGCTTGTAAATGAGCTTCCAAGCTCAGTGACTCTGATCCGCACGGATTACAATCCGACGACAGAGATGAAGGCCATAAAGAACTCTGTCGAGATAAAGAACACAGAGGACGCACATATCGACGACGGTGTAGCTGTCACGAGATTTATTTACTGGTTAAAGCACAATGTCGGAAAAGAAAAGATCACCGAGATGAGTGCCGCTGACAAGCTCCTCGAGTTCAGAAAAATGGCCCATGATTTCATCGAAGTAAGTTTCGACACTATCAGCGCCTACAAAGCAAACGCTGCCCTGATGCACTATGAGCCGGGACATGATCACGAGGTGGAGCTTGCTCCGGAGGGAATGCTGCTTGTAGACTCAGGCGGTACATATTACAGAGGTACTACAGATATCACAAGAACTATCGCTTTAGGACCTGTTACAGAGAAGGAGAAGAAGGCCTACACCGAGACTTTAAGAAGCCATCTGAGACTTATGAAGGCGAAGTTCCCGAAGGGAGCCTGCGGTGCGAACCTTGATATCCTCTCCCGCGGACCGATGTGGGACCTTGGACTCGACTACCGCTGCGGCACAGGTCACGGCGTCGGACATATTTTAAATGTTCACGAGGGACCGAATGTCTTCGCATGGAATCTTCACAGGTCCGGGGCAAACTATCCTATCGTTCCTGGAATGGTCACGACCGATGAGCCGGGACTCTATTTTGAGGGCGAGTTCGGTATAAGAATCGAGAGCGAGCTGCTCTGCGTAGAGGACGAGAAGACCGAGTATGGCCAGTTCTATTCATTCAAGGACCTGACATACTGCCCGATCGACCTTGAGCCGGTCATCCCGGAGATGCTGACTCAGTACGAGAGAGAGGCATTAAACGCTTACCACGCAGACGTATATGAGACTATCGCTCCGCGTCTTCCGAAGGAAGAAGCAGCATGGCTCAAAGAGGCCACGAGGGCTATATAATGGTCAGATTTATAGCTGATGTAAATAGCATAGCAAAGGCAGCCGCAGACGGGCTGCCTTTTTGCGGTACAAGCGAAAGAGAAGAGAAGACAGGCGCCTTTTTTCACCTGCTCTCGGCTGCCACAGCAAAATACAGTGCAGACGAGCTCTATTTATTCTACAGTGCAGAAGACGGGCTTGTAAACAGTATCGCAGAGGAGTGCGCTAAAAAAGGTCTCTGCCTTATAGAGACCGACGATATCTATCACGGGGTCGGTGCGCTGCTCTCTTCAAAGAGTTCGGGCAATGTCCTGCTCACTGTAAGATCCGATCTTTTAGTCTACGCATCTTCTGATACGACTGTACTTCTGATAGAGTTCGATGAAAACGGAAGCCACCTTTCTGAAGTAAATGAGGCTGTAGGAGCTGATCAGCTCGCACTTGAGTGTGCGCTTGGGGCCGCAACTGCACAGAGTGTCTGTGAGCAGTACGGACCACTTGAAAAAATTCTAAAAGATCCACTGTCAGTCGACTTTTTCGGAGCCGGGAAGGTCATAGAGCAGAAGACATCTGAGATAAAAGCGCGATATGATTTCCTGAAAGAGGCTTCGGCTCTTGATTTTAAAATCCCGAATGAGGCAGATGCCGGACTCGAAGGGAAGGACTTAAGCTGCGATGCAGCTTCAGCAGAACTTTCTTCAGTCGATACATCGGGAGTTGCATTCTTTGACAAAAAAGACGAGAAGGTGCTGTCTGAATTCTTAAGCGAAGCGAAGCAGCGTATCAAAGATGGAAAGACCATTATTTTCTATGACTTAAAGGACCTTCTCCATTCGCTCGGAAAAGCCTGTGGCTTCCCGTTTGAAATCAGAAAGAACGGGACACACGAGGAGGAGAGCGGACAGCTCTCATTTACTCAGACTATCCCAGAGGAGAACAGCGCGGCGAAGGCACTATACGATTTCATTATAGCGACCGAGCAGAAGGCCTGGGATGAGTCGGTGGAATCTGATATAAGCTACGGAAAAGCGCTTCACAGGTATTTCGACGATGTAAAGATCGAGGGGTATATTGCGGATCCGCTGAATGAGACAGTCTGCAAAAATGCCGCTGAGGTGGCCGCCTCACACGAGAGACTGTCAAAGGAGCTTAAGGAAAGCGGCACTGAAAAGCTCTACGAAGAGCTCGAGCTTCCGCTTATTTTTGTGCTCTACGACATGGAAAAGACCGGGATTTATATGGAAGCCGACCGCCTGCAGGAGTACGGCAGTATGCTCGAGGTGCAGATCAGATCTCTCGAGTCGAAGATCTACGAGGAGGCCGGGGAGGAGTTCAATATCAACTCTCCAAAGCAGCTCGGTGAGATACTCTTTGGAAAGCTCGGACTTCCAAAGGGAAAGAAGACAAAGACCGGTTACTCGACTTCTCAGAAGGTACTCGACGAACTGGCTGAAGACTATCCGATAGTTGCTGATGTGCTCTCCTACAGAAAATATGCGAAGCTTAAGAGCACTTACGCCGATGGGCTTTTTAACTGTGTTTCGGAGGACGGCAGGGTCCACACGACTTACCAGCAGACAGTAACTGCGACAGGAAGGCTTTCGAGCACTGACCCGAACCTTCAGAATATTCCCATAAGGCTTGAACTTGGAAAGCAGATCAGAAAAGTCTTTCTGCCAAATCCTGATTCACTTTTTATAGATGCGGATTACTCGCAGATTGAGCTCAGGGTGCTTGCCCATATGTCGGGCGATGAAAATCTTATCAAAGCTTACAGGGCTGATAAGGATATTCACACTGCGACGGCCGCGCTCGTATTCCATGTGCCTGCGGATCAGGTTACGCCGCTTCAGAGGCGCTCCGCAAAGGCAGTAAATTTTGGAATTGTTTACGGCATAAGTTCGTTCGGGCTCGGGCAGAATCTCTCGATTTCGAGAAAGCAGGCCCAGCAGTATATAAACGACTATTTCAAGGCCTATCCGGGGCTCCACTCATTTTTGGATGGCCTTGTAGCATCTGCAAAAGCGAATGGATTTGCCGAGACGATGTACGGCAGGAGACGGCCGGTGCCGGAACTGAATGACTCACAGTACATGAGAAGACAGTTTGGAGAGAGAGTCGCCATGAATGCGCCGATTCAGGGAAGCGCGGCCGATATTATAAAAATAGCGATGCTTCACGTCTTTGAGAGGCTGAGGAGAGAGGGTATGAAGTCGAAGCTCCTGCTCCAGGTTCACGACGAACTTTTGATAGAGGCACCGAAGTCTGAAGAGGCTGAGGCAAAGAAAATTCTAAAAGAGGAGATGGAAAACGCATCAGCACTGAAAGTGCCGCTCGAAGTTGATCTGGAGGAAGGCAATGACTGGTACTCAGCACACTAAGCTGGCACCTGAGAGAAAGGCTGCCAGAAAAAACGGAATATTCAGGTTCATCGTCGCACTTGCGGCAATCATTGCAGAGATCTATCTGATAGTAAACCTCTTCACAAGGCTGAATGATTATTCGGAGTGGATTTCCCTCTCTACCAGAGTTCTGGCGGTGCTGCTTGTCCTTTTCATCTACAACACGGGCTACAACTCAGCTTTTAAAACCCCCTGGATCATCCTGATACTGGCATTGCCGATCTTTGGCATCATCATGTTTCTACTGGTCGGTCTGAATGCCCACACGTTTACGATGAAGAAGCGCTACAGGGAGATCGATGAAAAGCTCGAGCCGCTTTTGAACGTAAATGACGATATTACACAGGACATCAGGGACAGGGATTCCGGGGCCGGCGGCATAGCCTACTATTTGAAGAATCAGGCAGATTTTCCAGCGTACAGGGATACCGATGTCACCTACTTTTCGGATACAAATGATGCTCTGGAGTCGATGCTTAAAGACCTGAGGAGAGCAAAGCACTTTATCTTCATGGAGTACTTTGCAATCGACGATAAAATTTCGTGGCACCGCATCGAGGAAATCCTCGTAGAAAAAGTCAGGGCCGGAGTCGAGGTCAGAGTCTTCTACGACGACCTCGGAAGCATTGGATTTATAAACACAGCCTTTTCCAAAAAGCTGAATGGCCTTGGCATAAAGTGCAGGGTGTTTAACCCGTTCTTCCCTGGCCTGAACAGATTCTTAAATAACAGGGACCACAGAAAAATAACAATAGTAGACGGCAGAGTAGCTTATACCGGAGGGTACAATCTGGCCGACGAGTACTTTAACATCGAGCGGCCTTACAAAGCCTGGAAGGACTGCGGGATAAGAATCTGCGGCAGCGCAGTGAACTCGATGACGGTCATTTTTCTTGAGAACTGGAACGCCACGAAAAAGCACTTCGAAAAGGATAAGATCTACGACAAGTATATGACCGCTGTGCCTGAAACATCGGCGAAAGGCTTTGTCGTTCCATTTTCAGATTCTCCAATGGACAATCTGCAGGTTGGCGAGGACGTATATATCAGTATGATAAACAGGGCTGAAAATTACGTCTGGTTTATGACGCCCTACCTTATTATCACAGATGAATTAAAGACTGCACTCTCGCTCGCAGCCATGCGCGGAGTCGATGTCAGGATCATAACTCCAGGTGTTCCTGACAAGAAGCTCGTCTACTCGATCACAAGGTCGTTTTACCATGCGCTGTGCCTTAAGGGTGTTAAGATTTACGAGTGGACACCTGGCTTTATGCACGGAAAGCTCTGCGTCTCAGATGATACGGTCGCCGTCTGCGGCACTATAAATCTGGATTACCGGAGCTTTTACCACCACTTTGAGAATGGTATTTTCTACGGCTACTGCGACGCGGTGATAGATGCTAAACACGATTTTGAAAAGACACAGTCCGAGTGCAGCGATGTGACGCTCGACTACAAAGTCGGCCGAAAAGGGATCATGGGACTGTGGCAGATGTTTTTACGTCTGTTTGCAGAGCTGTTGTAGCGAATTCACGGTTACAAAAAACTCCAAGTGTGATATACTACTACCAGATGTTGTGGAAAACAGTCCATTTTTACAGCTAAAACACGGAGAAAACTCATGCATTTTATAGGAATTACAGGAGGGGTCGGAGCCGGTAAGAGCGAGGTTCTGAATTTCCTTGAAAAAAATTACAACGTAGAGGTCCTGCGCTCGGATGATCTCGCTAAGCAGCTGATCCTTCCGGGTCACGCCTGCTATGACATCATCAGGGAGCAGTTCAAGAATGAAAATATCTGGGGCCGCGAGGTGGCATCGGCTCCGGGTAAGCCGCTTATCGACAAGGGAAGGCTCGCTAAGCTTATTTTCACAGATGAGGCCAAGCGCAGGAAATACGACGATATCGTTCACCCTGCAGTGCGGGAGGAGATCATCCGCCGCGCCGAATATGCAAGGAAGAGCAGGGAGGTCGATGTATTTTTCTTAGAGGCTGCTCTTCTGATCGAGGAAGGCTACAAGCAGGTCTGCGATGAGCTCTGGTACATCTATGCTCCGGTCGGAGTCAGGAGAATGAGACTTAAGAGCTCACGCGGCTATACCGATGAGAAGATCGACCAGATACTGGCTTCGCAGCTTCCGGACGACGAGTTCAGGAATGCCTGTGACGTCGTCATCGACAATACCAGGGGTATGGAGGACAATTTTTCAGCTGTGAGTAAAGAGATGGACAGACTCCTTGCGGAAGACAGGAGGAAGCACATTATAGAGGTAAAAGAGGCGGAAGATGACACTATAGAGCTTCCGGATAATGCCGATGAGCTGGTCTACAGTCTCGATATCGGCACCAGAAATGTCGTCGGAACCGTCGGATACCAGACAGAGGATGGCAGTTTCACCGTTGTCGCGATGAAGAGCAGAGAGCACAAGAGCCGTGCGATGCTCGACGGACAGATTCACGACATCGGAAAAGTTGCTGACATTATAAGAGAAGTGACTGACGACCTCGACGAACAGCTCGGAACCAGACTTCACGACGTCTGCATCGCAGCCGCCGGCCGTGTGCTTCGCACTGTAACGACCAGAGTCGAGATGGATTTCGACGAGGAGAGAGTTGTCACAGGAGAAGATATTAATACCTTAGACCTGATGGGAGTAGATCAGGCGCAGCGGGATATAAATATGGACGGCGGACCGTACAGATTTTACTGTGTAGGCTATTCGCCGATGAAGTATTACCTTAACGGCGAGCTCTTTTCAAATCTCGAAGGGCACAAGGCAAGCCGCGTGGAGGAAGTTATTATCGTGACTTTCCTTCCTGAGGACGTTGTAGACGGCCTCTATTCTGCGGTCGAGAGAGCCGGACTTTCAGTCATGAACATGACTCTCGAGCCTATTGCCGCTATTGCCGTCGCAATCCCTAGAAATTACAGAATGCTTAATATCGCACTTGTCGATGTAGGTGCCGGAACCTCCGATATCTGCATTACGAGGGACGGAACGATCACGGCCTACGGCATGATACCGTTCGCCGGCGACGAGCTGACGGATGTCCTCGTGCAGGCTTATCTCGTGGATTTTGACACGGCTGAGCAGATAAAGAAGGACTCGACTGTAAAGGAAAAGGTCACATATTCTGATATCATGGGAATCGAGCACACAATCCCGGCCAAGGATGTCTGGAAGATCACTGACCCTGTCATGGAAAAAATCACCGACGCCGTCGCAGAGAAGATCATCGAGTTAAATGGAGATAGGACTGTGGCTGCAGCTTTCGTAGTCGGTGGTGGCGGAAAAGTCCACGGCTTTACGACACATCTGGCAGACAAACTCGGAGTCGTTCACGAGCGGGTGGCTCTCCGTGGCGAAGAAGTCATGAAGAATATCACCTTCCCGGATGGAATACATAAGGACCCGCTCTATGTTACTCCGATAGGTATCTGCCTGAATTATTACGAGCAGAAGAACAACTTTATAATGATCCACTTCAACGGTGAGATCATGAAGCTTTTCGACAATGGTCATCTGAAGATTGTAGATGCCGCCATGCAGAGTGGCATGGACACCGAAGAGCTTTTCCCAAAGCGTGGAAAAGAGACGAGATTTACTGTAAATGGCGAGGAGAGGATGGTCCGCGGCACCGAGGGCGAGTCGGCCCGTGTCATGATGAATGGACACGAGGCATCGCTTAATACGATACTTATTCCGAACGCCACAGTAACGATCACCGGTTCCACCGCTGGAAATCAAGGCGTTATGCGTATTGAGAGTCTCGACGAGTATTCGAAGTCGTTTATCTCGTTTATTGTGAATGGGACCAAGATAAAATGCCCGAAGTTTGTCGAGGTAAACGGTGAGCTCGAGCCTGGCTCTTACGAGATAAAAAATGGTGACAGCATTGAGACCAGAGATTTCTACACGGTCGGCGAGCTCGCGGCCTTTATGGACGTCGAGGTAGATCAGAACCACCAGATCCTCGTCAATTCAAATGTTGCCGACATGAATACGCTGATCTATGAGAACTTTGCTATAGACTGGACTGTGACCGGCTATGGCCACGATCAGGCAGTCTACCAGCCTTCGGATCTCGACGGCTACACGGATCTTTCGGACGTTCCGGAGAAATCTGATTCTGATCTGGACGGCACAGAAGATACAGGAGTTGAAAAGATTTCAGGGGACAAAGAGAGTACAGCTGCAGAGACAGGAGAAGCTGCGGAATCAAAAACATCAGACAAAGAACAGACAGATTCTGAGTTTAAAGTTCCGGCAGGAGAGCCGGAGGCGCCTACAAATAGACCGGACAGGCCGTCCACTCCACTGACTGAAGAAGCTGCTGACCAGATGGGCATTCCGAAAAATGTGATCTATGTTACCTTCAATGGTGCAAAGGTCAGCCTCTCTGGCAGAAACGACTATATTTTCGCTGATGTCCTGGCTAAAGTGAACTTCGATGTGGGTCAGGCCAACGGACGTACAGTAACGGCTTTGAGAAACGGTGTCAAATGCGGTTACGCCGATGCCATCAAAGATGGCGATGAACTGAGGATTGATTTAGAATGATGGAGATGTTTTCAATAGCGAGCGGGTCGAGCGGCAACTGCATCTGCGCGGGAAACGACGACACACACGTGATGATCGATGCCGGGATTTCCGGAAAAAAGATCGAGGCCGGTATGAATACCTACGATCTTACGACAAGAGATATGGCCGGTATTCTCGTGACGCACGAGCATATTGACCATGTGTCGGGACTCGGCGTCGTGATGCGCCGTTACGGTCTTCCGGTCTATACGACGGAGGGCACGATAAAGGCAATCTTAAGAGATGGCCGTATAGGAAAAGTCGACGAGAGTCTTTTTCATGTGATAGAGCCTGATCAGGTTTTTCAGATTGGAAGTCTCCTTGTAAAGCCAATCCGCATCTCGCATGATGCAGCCGATCCGGTGGCCTACATCATAAGAGATGGCAGCAACGGCAAAAAAGTCGGAGTCATTACTGACCTAGGAAAATATGATGACTACATAGTTTCAAACATTAAGGGCCTTTCGGCCGTGCTCCTCGAGGCAAACCACGATGTGAACATGCTCGAGGTCGGGCCTTACCCTTATCAGCTCAAACGCCGTATTTTAAGCGATTACGGGCATCTGTCAAATAATCTCTCGGGGCAGCTTCTCGGAAAAATTTTAAATGACAATATGGAGCACGTATTCTTAGGCCACCTTTCGGAGCAGAACAACTACGGCCGCCTGGCGCTTGAGACTGTCTGCGACGAGGTGACTGATGGCGACAATCCTTACAAGGGCCGTGATTTCAATATTACAGTCGCTTCTAGGCATGAAGTTTCAGAGCGGGTAATTGTATGATATAAGTGTCGAAAGTCACGCGTTGACCGCCAAATCATTGTATAAAATACAATTACCTATTTTTTTAAAACAATCACATATCATTTTTCGTTATATAATGGTCTGGTGGTTAAAGGGTTGACCACCAAGCCATAATATTTTGGCAGGATTTATTTTGGAAAAAGGAAAAGGAGCAAAAATGGAAAGTAAGAACCGCACCATTATCAGTGTAGTCGGAAAAGATGCAGTGGGCATCATCGCAAAGGTATGCACATACCTGTCAGATCATCACGCAAATGTCCTCGATATTTCGCAGACGATCCTCGATGGTTTCTTTACGATGATGATGATCGTAGACACCAGCGCCGCAGATCAGTCGTTCGGCGATATTCAGAAAGGTCTGGCCGACGTCGGCAAAGATATCGGAGTCGACATCCGCTGCCAGAAGGAAGAAATTTTTGAAATGATGCACAGAATCTGACCGAAAGCTTCGGGATGAGAACGAGGCTAAGGCGAAGTTCGAATCCGAAGCGAGGGCGTTCTCTTAGGTCAGCGATTGCTATGAGCGCTTAGGCGGCGTATTTTGCCGCCTTACGCGCGTTGCATGCAAGTCACTTGCAGCACAATCCATAGGCTAAGTGCGAGCTTAACGTAGAGAACTTCCTTGTTCAGCCTGTACAATAGATAACGGATGTCACAGCTGATGGCTCCCAACGCGACAATCGTTCGCCATTCATCTGTGGCAGCCGTCATCCCCAAAGTCCAGGTTTACAGACTAACGTGCCAAATACGAAATGGGATGTTTTAAAAACTTTCCAGGTATTGTGAGGATTACATGATTAACATATTAGAAGTCGAAGAGACCAACCGCATGGTCTCGGACGAAAACCTTGACGTCAGAACCATTACGATAGGTATCAGCCTTTTTGACTGTATCGATTCTGATCTCGACAAATTAAACGAAAATATTTACAAAAAGATTACGACAGTGGCAAAGGACCTTGTTCCGGTCGGAGATAAGATTGAGAAGGAATTCGGAATCCCGATCGTACACAAGAGGATTTCGGTAACACCGATTGCGATGATCGGTGCCGCCGCATGCCACAGCCCAAAGGACTATGTGACGATCGCAAAGACACTCGATAAGGCCGCCAAAAAGGTCGGAGTTAATTTCCTCGGGGGCTATTCTGCAATCGTAAGCAAGGGTATGACTACTCAGGACAAGATGCTTATCGAGTCTATCCCTGAGGCCCTCTCGTCGACTGATTTCGTCTGCTCATCTGTAAATGTCGGCTCGACGAAGACCGGCATAAATATGGATGCCGTCCGCCTTCTGGGCCAGATCGTAAAAGATACGGCGCTCGCCACTGAGGAGAACGATTCCCTCGGCTGCGCGAAGCTCGTTGTATTCTGCAACGCTCCTGATGACAATCCGTTTATGGCAGGCGCATTCCACGGCGTTTCAGAGGCTGACGCGATAATAAATGTCGGCGTCTCAGGCCCTGGCGTTGTAAAGACTGCTTTAAGCCATGTCAGAGGCGAGTCATTCGAAGTCCTCTGTGAAACTATAAAAAAGACTGCATTCAAGATTACAAGAGTTGGTCAGGCTGTTGCCAAAGAGGCCAGCAGGATGCTCCATATCCCGTTCGGTATCATTGACCTCTCGCTCGCTCCGACACCGGCTGTCGGTGATTCTGTAGCTGACATCCTCGAGGAGATTGGCGTTGAAAAGGCCGGCGCTCCGGGAACTACGGCTGCGCTTGCACTTTTAAACGATCAGGTTAAGAAGGGCGGAATCATGGCTTCTTCTTATGTCGGTGGCCTCTCCGGTGCTTTCATTCCGGTTTCAGAAGATCAGGGAATGATCGACTCCGTGGAAGCCGGCGCGCTTACTATTGAAAAGCTCGAAGCCATGACCTGCGTCTGCTCTGTTGGCCTGGATATGATCGCAATCCCTGGTGATACAAAGGCCACTACGATCTCCGGTATTATTGCCGATGAGATGGCTATCGGAATGGTAAACCAGAAGACGACAGCTGTCCGCCTGATCCCGGTTATCGGAAAGACAGTGGGAGATTCCGTAGAGTTCGGCGGCCTTTTGGGACACGCACCTATTATGCCTGTAAACCAGTTCGACTGCCAGGATTTCGTAAACCGCAAAGGCAGGATTCCGGCGCCGATACACTCGTTCAAGAACTGACCGAAAGCACAGAGACGAGGTCAAGCGTAAGCGCCGACCGAGTCATGTGCGAGGGCGTTCTTTGAGATTGCACGAAAGTTTCGAGATAAGACCGGGCAAAGCGAAGGTCGAATCCGAAACGAGGGCGTTCTTTGAGATTGCACGAAAGTTTCAAGATAAGACCGAGCAAAGCGAAGGTCGAATCCGAAACGAGGGCGTTCTTTGAGATTGCACGAAAGTTTCAAGATAAGACCGAGCAAAGCGAAGGTCGAATCCGAAACGAGGGCGTTCTTTGAGATTAACGAGAACGAGCCGAAGGTGAAGCTCGAGTTTAGCGAAAAGAACTTCCTTATATTCAAGTTTTTGGAGGAAAATAACTTGTCTGACACAAGCACGAGAGAAGACACGAAGTTTCTCGAATGTGAAAAACAGTATATTTTTTATTTGTTGATATTCGCCGGAGGTGTCTTCGGCGGATATACTTTTGTACAGAGAGGTGGAATTTTCTGCAACGCCCAGACTGCAAACCTCGTAATGCTTGCTATTCATCTGGGAAAAGGCGACTGGGGCGGAGCTCTCTATTATTTTATTCCGTTTACTGCATACTTAGGTGGAATAATGTTAAGCGAGCTGTTGGCATACTCTATCAAGCCGCTTCATCTGATGCGCTGGGACACGCTGTTAGTTGGCATCGAGGCAATAGTCACTATCATACTTGGCTTTATTCCAAAGTCAGCGCCTGACCAGATCAGCCAGATTTCTTTGAATTTCCTGGCTGCTATGCAGTTCAACACTTTCAGACAGGCCGAGGGCGTCGGTATGGCTACGACTTTTGTCACTAACCATGTAAGGCAGATGGGAAGCCACCTTGTTCAGTATCTTCACCACAGAAAACCGGAGAATTTCAACCGTTTCAGAAGACATGCCCTGATGGTCGCCTTCTTTGTCGGCGGAGCCGCCGTCTGCTCATCTTTATGCATGATAGTTGGCGACTATGCCATCTGGTGCGCGACCGGAGTCGAGATTTTCGTCTTCTTCCGCCTGCTTTATGCTGACCGCACCTACGAGAGTGAGCTTTTGTACAGAAAGCCGAAGGGACACTGAGGTGGATTACGGAGTGAGGATAGAAAATGCTGCTGAGTCCGTAAGCCGAGCTTGTGAATTACGGACTGGAGATGGGAAATGAGTCTGAGTCCGTAAACTGAGCTTGTGAATTACGGACTGGGTATGAAAAATGCTGCTGAGTCTGTAAAAGCAGTTAAGAGATTACGGACTGGAGATGGAAATTGAGATTGAGTCCGTAAGCTGATCTTGTGAATTACGGACTGGATATGGGAAATGAGTCTGAGTCCGTAAACTGAGCTTGTGAATTACGGACTGGGGATGGAAAATGCTGCTGAGTCCGTAAAAGCAGTTAAGAGATTACGGACTGGGGACGAAAAATAGCTGTGAGTCCGTAAATTGAGCTTGTGAATTACGGACTGGGGATGAAAAATGCAGCTGAGTCCGTAAATGAAGACAAGAGATTACGGACTGGGGACGAAAAATAGCAGAGAGTCCGTAAATTCAGTCAGTAGATTACGGATCGGAGTTGAAAAATAGCTGTGAGTCCGTAAATGAAGTCAGTAGATTACGGATTGGAGTTGAAAAATAGCAGAGAGTCCGTAAATGAAGTCATGGGATTACGGACTGGAGATGAGAAATGCTGCTGAGTCCGTAAATGAAGCCAGGAGATTACGGATTTGAGCTGAAAAATAGCAGTGAGTCTGTAAATCCAAGCATGAGATTATAGTTTTGAATTGAAAAAAGTTCTCCAGTTCGTAGTGATGCCCGGATGGGCGAAGTTAATAAACAAGTGCCAGGAGGATTGCCTCCTGGCACTTGTTTTGTTACAAGTAATTCCTGAATATGGCTGCATGTAGATAAAGTGTTTTTTTTATCATGCTGTGTCAAATATAAAATTCCCTGATGATATTATTTATAACGTTCATGGCGAGATTGACATGCTCACTCTCAAATGTCAGGATAAGCTGTTTGCCCTGCATTATGCCATTCTTCTCGTAGGCGTTTATTTTTTGCAGATTTTTAATGAGATAATCGGAGTTTTCCATCATTCCAAGATGTTCGTGATAATATATATGGCCGGTTCGTTTGTTTAAAACTGTGAAATCGGGATATACGGAGCTGTAACCCTTCAGGTCGAGTCTGCATTCATACCTGAATGGGACGCCGGCATCTTTTAAGGCATTGGCAATCAGCAATTCGGACTTTGAGCGGTATCGTTTGCCATCGTTAGAAATAAATTCTTCGCTTATTTTGAAATCAAGCTTTGGGTATTCGGCCTCAGCCCATTGCTTTGCATATGTTTCCTTATCAATGCAGAGGGGTTGAACAAGCTCTTGTTTCATTGATGGAAGATGTCTGTAAATTTCTTCGATTGGAACTATGGAAATGCCTTTTAAGAATCTGGATATTATACCAAGTTCTTTTTTGGCACTTGATAAAACTTTAGAGTGATAGTCCTTGGAAACAAGCTTTTCTGCCAGATCCTTGTCTTTCAGATATGTACGATTGAAATCAGAATCATCGCAAAAATAATACTGCGCTCTGCCATGAGACCTCGATGCTATCAAATGTCCTTCTGGTGCTGACGCGAGTTTTTTCTCGCACGATGAGATGATTGTTTCCAGATACTTCTTCCTGGAATTGAGTAATGTGATAAGCTCTTCCCTTGTCATAGAGACTCCCTCCTTTTTAAAACCCCGTCCATTGTTGTGCATCCTTCTGCTGCACAATACTGGACAAATCAACGCAGAATAATGAATCCAAAATCTCTGAAACACTTGGAATTTTCACTGACGACAGTTGGATTCATTCATTGTTTTTCAACAATGTGAAAAAGATACTGGAATTATACCACGATTATAATGATTTGGCAATTTTTTTTGAATTTTCACATATTTTATTCAGCACGATATAATTGGATTACGTATTGTAAATGAAAAATGAGCCTGAGTCCGTAAAAGCAAGCAGGGGATTACGGACTGGGGAAGGAAAATGAGTGTGAGTCCGTAAATGCGAGTGGGGATTTACGGACTTGAGACGAAAAACGAGCCTGAGTCTGTAAAGATACCTTGGGTATTACGTACTGGGGAAGGGAAATTAGTGTGAGTCCGTAAATGAAGTTAGAAGATTACGTACTGGAACTGGAAAATGCTTCTGAGTCCGTAAAAGCAAGCAAGGGATTACGTACTGGAGATGAAAAACGAGCCGGAGTCCGTAAATGCAAACAGAGGATTACGGACTGGGGCTGAAAAATAGCTGTGAGTCCGTAAATAAAAGTGTGGATTTACGGACTTGAGATGGAAAATGCTTCTGAGTCCGTAAAAGCAAGCAGAAGATTACGTACTGGAGATGGAAAACGAGCCGGAGTCTGTAAAAGGAGCCCGGATGGGCGTAGATAAACAGATGCCGGAAAGGAACGGATAAGAGATTTTTGGCGGGATACTTGAAAATAGGTTATTTTTCTTGTATGATAAGAAAAGTTTTGCAGAATACAATGGAGGAAAAGCATGATACAGGCTTCAAACATTTCGCTGCGTGTCGGAAAGAAGGCACTTTTCGAGGACGTAAATATCAAGTTCACAGAGGGCAACTGCTATGGAATCATCGGCGCCAATGGAGCAGGAAAGTCCACATTTTTAAAGATCCTGTCAGGACGTCTTGAACCGACCACAGGTGAGATAACGATAACACCTGGTCAGAGACTTTCATTCCTGGAGCAGGACCAGTTCAAATACGATGACCAGATCGTGCTCGATACAGTAATCCAGGGAAACCAGCATCTCTACGATGTAAGGCAGGAAAAAGATGCACTGTACGCGAAGCCGGATTTCTCGGATGAAGATGGAATCAGGGCCTCGGAGCTCGAGGCAGAGTTCGCCGATATGGACGGATGGAATGCAGAGAGTGACGCCGAGACACTTCTGAACGGACTTGGAGTATCGGAGGAGAATCATCAGAAAAAAATGGGCGACCTCCCGGGCGCATTAAAGGTCAAGGTACTTCTTGCGAGAGCACTTTTCGGAAATCCGGATATTCTGCTTCTCGATGAGCCTACGAACCACCTCGATCTCGACGCTATCGGCTGGCTCGAGGAATTTCTTATAAATTTTGAAAATACAGTCATCGTCGTATCGCATGACAGATATTTTTTAAATAAAGTTTGTACGCACATCGCAGACATCGACTATGGCAAGATCCAGCTGTATTCAGGAAACTATGACTTCTGGTACGAGTCCTCACAGCTGATCTTAAAGCAGAGAAAAGAAGAGAATAAGAAGAAGGAAGAGCAGATCAAAGAGCTGAAGGAATTCATCTCGAGATTCTCGGCAAATGCCGCAAAGAGCAAACAGGCTACATCACGAAAGAGAGCACTTGAGAAGATTCAGCTCGATGACATCCGCCCGTCTTCCAGAAAATATCCATTTATTGATTTCAGACCGAAGAGAGAGATCGGAAACGAAGTTCTGACAGTTGACGGACTCACAAAGACCATCAATGGAAAGAAAGTCCTGGACAATGTTTCATTCGTAGTCGGACACGATGACAAGATCGCATTTGTCGGAGGAAATGAAGCCGCAAAGACGACGCTCTTCGAGATCCTCTCTGGCAATATGGAACCGGACAGTGGAAGCTACAAGTGGGGCGTTACGACATCCCAGTCATATTTTCCAAAGGACAATTCAAAGATTTTCGACGACAACGATATGATAATAGCCGACTGGCTTACGCAGTTCTCCGAGATAAAGGACGCGACCTATGTCAGAGGATTCCTCGGAAGAATGCTCTTCAAGGGTGAGGACGGCAACAAGAAGATGAAGGTCCTCTCCGGAGGCGAGAAAGTTCGAGTTCTGCTTTCGAGAATGATGATCGAAGCGTCAAATGTTCTGATCCTCGATGAGCCTACGGACCATCTGGATATGGAATCTATTACGGCGCTTAACCAGGGAATGAAAAAGTTCAAGGGAGTGATCCTTTTCTCATCGAGAGATCACGAGATCGTCGAGACTACGGCAAACCGAATCATCGAGTTTCTGCCGGATGGAGGAATGATCGACAAAGTCACGACTTACGACGAGTATCTCGAGTCAGATGAGATGGCCAGAAAGAGAACTGTATATAATACGACAGACGACGAGGAGTCGGACGACTGACCGAAAGCTTCGAGATGAGAGCGAGCCGAAGGCGAAGCTCGAATCCGAAGCGAGGTCGTTCTGTGCGCTTAGCGAGAGCAAGCCGGAGGCGTAGCTCGAGCTTAGCAAACAGAACTTCAAAAGACACAGAGACGAAGACGAGCGTAAGCGAAGTCTGAGTCATGTGCGAGGTCGTTCTTTGAGATTAAAGAGAGCGAGCCAAAGGAGAAACTCGAGTTTAGCGAAAAGAACTTCATTATATAGCCTGCTTGTTACCTGGCCTGCTTGTTACCGCCCTGCGGGGCGGTTTTTTTAATGGCTAAAATGATAGAGCTGTATCGTATAAAAAACACCTAAGAATTGTAAAAATCATTGAATTTTTTGTGCAAAAATACTATATTTAAAAAGGCGGACAAAAACGGCTATCGTGCCGCGTATTCATGTAATGGTTAGGCATGAAGGTCGTCAATAGTATAGTAGTAGGAGGAAAGACAATGATCAAAAGATCAATGAAGACCATGGATGGAAACCATGCAGCCGCACATGCATCATATGCATTCACGGATGTTGCAGCTATCTATCCTATCACACCTTCATCAGTTATGGCAGAAGCTACTGATGAGTGGGCTACTGCAGGCAGAAAGAATATTTTCGGCCAGACAGTACAGATCACTGAGATGCAGTCTGAGGGAGGTGCTTCAGGCGCTGTTCACGGTTCACTCGCAGCCGGCGCACTTACCACCACATTCACCGCATCACAGGGACTTTTACTTATGATCCCTAACCTCTATAAGATTGCAGGTGAAGGACTTCCAGGAGTATTTAACGTATCAGCACGTTGCGTTGCTACACATGCGCTGAATATCTTCGGAGACCATTCAGATGTTTACGCTTGCCGTCAGACAGGTTGCGCAATGCTTTGCGAAGGATCTGTTCAGGAAGTTATGGATCTGACTCCTGTTGCACATCTTGCAGCACTCGAGGGACATACTCCATTCATTAACTTCTTCGATGGATTCCGTACATCACACGAGATTCAGAAGATTGAGACATGGGATTACAAAGATCTCGCAGATATGCTCGACATGAACCTTGTTGAGGAGTTCAGAAAGAACGCTCTTAACCCAGAGCATCCGAAGGAGATGGGCTCAGCTCAGAACCCGGATCTGTTCTTCCAGACTCGTGAGGCTTGCAACGAGCGTTATAACGCTCTTCCGGCTATCGTTACCAAGTACATGAACAAGGTTAACGAGAAGATCGGTACAAATTACGCACTGTTTAACTACTATGGCGATCCAGAAGCTGAGAGCATCATCATCGCTATGGGTTCAGTTACAGATACTATCGATGAGACTATTGATTACCTTCGCAAGGAAGGCGAGAAGGTCGGCGTAGTTAAAGTCAGACTTTATCGTCCGTTCGTTAAGGAAGCCCTTGTTGCAGCTATTCCTAAGTCAGTTAAGAGAATCTCAGTTCTCGACAGAACTAAGGAGCCAGGCGCTATGGGTGATCCTCTTTACCTTGATGTTGTTGCAGCACTCAAGGGAACAGAGTTCGAGAAGGTCCCTGTTTACACAGGCCGTTACGGACTTGGTTCAAAGGATACTACACCAGGACAGATCATCGCTGTATTCAGAAATACAGAGAAGCCACAGTTCACCATCGGTATCACAGATGATGTTACCAACCTTTCACTTGAGGTTAAGGAGAACCCTGTTACTACACCAGAGGGAACTACAAACTGCAAGTTCTGGGGTCTCGGCGCAGATGGTACTGTAGGTGCTAACAAGAACTCAATCAAGATCATCGGCGACAACACCGATATGTACGCACAGGCATACTTCGATTATGATTCAAAGAAGTCCGGCGGTGTTACTATTTCACATCTTCGTTTCGGACATCAGCCTATCAGATCTACATACCTGATCTCACAGGCTAACTTCGTAGCATGCCACTGCACAGCTTACATCTATAAGTACAACATGGTTCAGGACCTTGTTCCAGGCGGCACATTCCTGTTCAACACTCAGTGGACAGAGGATGAGCTTGATGAGAAGCTTCCTGGCCAGGTAAAGAGATACATTGCTCAGAACAACATCAACTTCTACATCATTGATGGTGTTAAGATCGGTAAGGAGATCGGACTTGGAAAGCGTATCAACACTGTCCTTCAGTCAGCATTCTTCTCACTGACAAAGCTCATCCCTGAGGAGAAGGTTCTCAAACTCATGAAGGATGCAGCTAAGGCTTCATATGCTCGTAAGGGTGATGATGTCGTAAAGATGAACTGGGATGCCATCGATGCTGGTGCTACAGCTTATCACAAGGTTAACGTACCTGAGAGCTGGAAAGACGCCAAGGATGATGACTACTCAAGAGAAATCACTGGCGACAGAGCTGATGCCGTTGAGTTCGTTAAGGACATCCAGGTTAAGGTTAACGCTCAGCAGGGTAACACAATCCCTGTATCTGTAGTTAAGAAGTATGCAGATGGTTCTACACCTTCCGGCACAGCTGCTTTCGAGAAGCGTGGTGTTGCTACAGATGTTCCTGTTTGGGATGTTAATAAGTGTATTCAGTGTAACCAGTGTTCACTTGTATGCCCTCACGCTGCAATCCGTCCAGTAGCTATGACAGCTGACGAGGCTGCTAAGGCTCCAGAGGGAATGCCGATGAAGGATATGAACGGCATGCCTGGATACAAGTTCGCTATCGATATTTCAGCTTATGACTGCACAGGCTGCGGTTCATGCGCTAATGTCTGCCCTGTAAGCTGCCTTACAATGAGCTCATTCGAAGAGAACGAGGACGAGCAGAAGTACTTCGATTATGCAGTATCACTTCCTGAGAAGGAAGAGGTTGTTGAGAAGTTTAAGATCAACACAGTTAAGGGTTCACAGTTCAAGAAGCCATTACTTGAGTTCTCAGGAGCTTGCGGCGGCTGCGGTGAGACACCTTATGCTAAGCTTATTACACAGCTGTTTGGTGACAGAATGTATGTTGCAAATGCTACCGGATGCTCATCTATCTGGGGCAACTCATCACCATCTACTCCTTACACAGTAAACGACCAGGGCAAGGGTGTTGCTTGGTCTAACTCACTGTTCGAGGATGCAGCTGAGTTTGGATATGGTATGCTTCTCGCTCAGAGAGCTATCCGTGACAGACTTAAGAGACAGCTCGATGATATGAACGCTACAGGCGAGCTTGCAGACGCTATCAAAGAGTGGAACGATACATTCGAAGTTGGCGCTACAAATGGTGCCGCTACAGATAAGCTTGTTGCAGCCCTTGAGAAGGACGGCAGCGATGCAGCCAAGGCTATCCTTGAAGAGAAGGATTTCTTATCCAAGAAGTCACAGTGGGTATTCGGTGGCGATGGATGGGCTTACGATATCGGCTACGGCGGCCTCGATCAGGTTATCGCTTCTGGCAGAGATATCAATATCCTCGTTCTGGATACTGAGGTTTACTCTAACACAGGTGGTCAGTCATCTAAGTCAACTCCTTGCGGTGCTACAGCTCAGTTCGCTGCAGGTGGTAAAGAGACTAAGAAGAAGGATCTCGCTGGAATGGCTATGTCTTATGGCTATGTATATGTTGCTCAGATCGACATGGGCGCTAACATGGCTCAGGCAGTTAAGGCTATCGCAGAGGCTGAGGCTTATCCAGGACCATCACTTATCATTGCTTATGCTCCATGTATCAACCATGGTATCAAGAAGGGCATGGCAAAGGCTATGACTGAGGAGAAGCTTGCTGTTGAGTCAGGTTACTGGTTCAACTTCAGATTCAACCCGGCTCTTGCTAAGGAAGGTAAGGACGCATTCATCCTTGATTCCAAGAAGCCTACTGGCAGCTATCAGGACTTCCTGAAGGGCGAGAACAGATACGCAGCTCTTGCAAAGTTCAATCCGAACAAGGCAGCCAAGCTGTTCGCAGAGTCAGAGGAGCAGTCAAAGGAGCACTACGAATACCTGACAAAGATGGTAGACGTTTACAAGGCCGACTAATCCTTCGACATAATTTAAGAATCGATCAGATGTGGAGGCATACTTCACATCTGAAATCAGGCGGTGCCGCGATTGCGGTACCGCTTTTCTTGTGGTAAAATAACATTCAGGTTACAAAAAGGAGATACAGATGAACTGGAAAAAAATGTTCAAAAAGTCCGTCCTTTTGGACGCAGAAGACCTGGCAAAATACGGCAAAGTGGAGCTGTATTCGAGGGACAATAATCTCTATACCGGAAATGTTACCGATCCATTTGGATACACGAACACGGTACAGATTATTGACAATGGAGATAATATGCCTCCGTCACTGTACTGCAGCTGTGAAGATTTTTTAAATGGAAAGCGGTGCGCACACTTAGCCGCTTTTTTTGATTATCTGGATCAGTTGAAAAGCCACGGCAGACTTTCAGGAAATGAGAAGGATTTGATGTCTCCGGAAGAGGTGTTTCCAATGCCGAAAGAGGACGACAGCGATCTCCCTGCTTATCAGAGGCAGTACCGGTTTTTTACAGTTTCAAAGGCATTAAAAAATTATACGATTACAAAAGGAGCCTTTGAAAAGGCCAGGGAGATCATCTCAAGAAATGAGATGACTATCACTGAGGTCAGGACTGGTTTTGTAAATACGAACAGATACGATTACGTGCCTGATTACGATGACAACCACGCTCTCTTTGTGACGGCCAGCTTTTCGGGTGACATCTCTGCAAGATATGGCAGGAACCATGGCGGGCGCGTAATAAAGCTTATCCTTCTGACAGAGGATATGCTGTACTATCACTGCGGAGTTCCAGGGTGCGACAGATACGATTCGTATTACGGAATCTATCCGCTTTCGGATCGTGAAAAGAAGGAACCGCTCTGTGAGCATGTTCTGGCAGCTCTTATCCTTACGAATAATTACCTGATCGAGAATCCGAATGTGGCCGACTCGACAGACATCACAGGACAAAAGCTTCTGGCAGGCTTTGCCGAGAATGGTTTTGTTCCAAATGGCACAAAGCTTGACAAAAACGTGATCATCACGCCGCGACTCAAGCTGGTTTCTGCTGAGAGAAATTACTATTACAATAACCACTGGTACTACGGGACAAGTCCCCAGCTCCGGGTGGATTTTAAGGTCGGGACGGATCGCCCATACCTGGTAAAGAGCCTTTACGACCTTATTGACAAATATCGAAGCAGAGATGTCTATCCTCTTGGCAAGAAATCCAGCATTCTCTTTGCGAAGCAGGATTTTACGGATACCTCAAAGAAAATGTACGATTTCATAGTCTCGTATGTAGAGGAGGAATCCTACAGACAGGATCTGACCGATGGCAATAAGACCATGACAGCGAAGGAGTTCACGCTTTATGGACAGCGCCTCGATGAATTTTTCGATATGGTTGAGGGAAAGTCCTTGGACATCGTGGCAAAGGACATGGATGACGAGGTCAGGAGTCCGGTGAAGGCCGAGGAAAAAGACCTTGTGATCTCTCTTACAGCTAATGCGAATCTCGATCCGGACGGAGAGTTCAACGGGATTTCGCTGAGCGGATACGTGCCTCCGGTGATCGAGGGAATCAGGGGAGCCTACTACTTCAGCGGCGGCATTTTTGCGAAGATTTCAAGGGAGAATGCGAAAGTTCTGAAACCATTCATAGAATCCTCCGATAACGGCGATATCGAATTCGTTATAGGACGCAGCAAACTTGCCCAGTTCTACTACCATATACTTCCGCAGATTGAAAAATACGTCCACCTGAAAAATGAGGACGAGCAGATGATAGAGGCATATCTGCCGCCTGAATCGACGTTCGCATTTTTCTTAGATGCAGATGAGGAGGACGTGTACTGCGAGGCGAGGGCAGTTTACGGCGATTTTTCATACAATCTGACCGATAAAAATGAGGTGCAGGGCGGCGATAACTTTTACCGTGATATAGAGCGCGAGAACCAGATAATCGACGCGGTCAACGGATTTTTCCCGAACTACGATGAAAAAACAGGCAGGTTCTCCTGTGACAAGGATCCGGACACTGTATTTAATATCATAACAGAGGGCGTGAACGCTCTGATGAAGCTGGGCGACGTAAATACTTCGGACCAGTTCAACAGGCTTACGGTGCGCCGCGGCTGGCATCTCTCGGTCGGAGTGTCCGTGGACAGCGGACTGTTGTCGCTTAATGTCTTATCGAGCGACATTCCGATGGAGGAGCTCGCCGACGTGCTCACAAGCTACAGGGCGAAGAGAAAATACCACCGCCTGAAAAATGGTGATTTTCTGTCATTCGAGGACAACGATTCTGTCGCTGCTCTGGAGGAGATGATGGAGGATCTCCACGTTTCCGTTCAGGAGTTTACAGACGGAAAAATGGATGTCCCGGCCTACAGGGCGCTCTACCTCAACAAGATGCTCGAAGAGCACGACGAGATCGCGACAGACAGGGACAGAAATTTCAAGACACTGGTCAAGAATTTCAAGACCACGAAGGATGCAGACTACGATGTTCCTAAGTCTTTAAAAAACGTGCTTAGAAATTACCAGAAGGAGGGGTTCAGGTGGATCCTTACACTCGCCGGCTATAACTTCGGCGGAATCCTTGCTGATGAGATGGGACTTGGCAAGACGCTTCAGATGATCTCGGCTCTTCTATATGAGAGCGAGCAGGGGACGCTTAAGAGAAGCCTTATCGTATGCCCTGCATCGCTGGTCTACAACTGGCAGAACGAGTTTACGAGGTTCGCTCCGGGCCTTACCGTAACGCCTGTAGACGGCCCGAAGGCAGGCCGGAAAGAGATAATAGACAACAGTGAATCAGACGTCCTTATCACTTCATATGATCTTCTAAGGCGCGACATTAAGCTCTACGAAGGCAAAAGTTTCGACTATATGATCCTCGATGAGGCACAGTATATAAAGAACCCGAAGTCAGGAATCAGCAAGTCTGTAAAGATCGTAAAGGCAGCCCACAGGTTCGCGCTGACAGGAACTCCGATCGAGAACAGGCTCTCTGAGCTCTGGAGCATCTTTGATTTTCTGATGCCGGGATTTTTGTACGACTACGAAACCTTCAGGACAAATTATGAGTCGCCGATCGTAAATGACAAGGACGAGGAGATTACAAAGAGGCTTGCCGCGATGACATCGCCATTTATCCTTAGAAGAAAAAAGGAGACAGTGCTTCGGGACCTCCCGGACAAGATCGAGGAGGTGCGCTATACCGTATTCGAGCCTTCACAGAAAAAAATTTACGACAGCCAGCTTATCCGCATGAAAAACCTGCTTGAAAAGACGAGTCAGGAAGATTTCAACAAAAACCGCATGAAGATCCTCGCAGATATCACGAGACTCAGACAGATCTGCTGCGATCCGTCACTAATAATCGAGGATTACAAGGGAGGCTCTGCGAAGAGACAGCTTCTGATGGAACTTATAGAGGAGGCTATGGATGGCGGTCATAAGATGCTCGTTTTCTCGCAGTTTACATCGATGCTGCAGCTGATCGAGGGAGACTTGGATCAGCGGGGAATTCCCTATTACCTGATCACCGGATCGACGCCAAAGAAAAAGAGACTTGAGCTGGTAAATGATTTCAATGAGAACGAGGTACCGGTATTTCTGATCTCACTCAAGGCTGGGGGCACGGGATTAAATCTGATAGGAGCCGATGTAGTTATTCATTTCGACCCTTGGTGGAACGCGGCTGCCGAGAATCAGGCGACTGACCGTGCACACAGGATCGGGCAGAAGTCGAAGGTCTCAGTCTTTAAGCTGATAGTAAAGGGCACTATCGAGGAAAAAATCCTTTTGATGCAGGAGGAGAAGCAGAACCTCGCTGATGAGATTTTAAATGGCGACGGCAGGAGCTTTATGAACTTTTCAAAGGATGAACTCCTTGACCTGCTTCAATAATATGTGTTACACTATATTAGTTAAAAATTAAACAACAGAGGGACAAATTCCTATGGACGAAAATGTAAATACACAGTTTTCAAATACTGACGACTACGACGGCTCCGATGCTCTTTTAGTACAGATCGATGCATTCAGGGACAAGGCTGTGAAGCTGTCAGGCCTTATTGGCGCGAAGCAGAAGAAGGTTGTAGCGCTTGAGGCTCTCGTAAAGGAACGGGAAGCCGACATAGCTGACAAAGAGGAGCAGATCGCAGCTCTGCAGTCCGAGCTTGATACGAAGCAGAAAGAGGCGGACAATCTCGTAATGACCGTTGAGACTCAGGTCGACAGGATGCTCACATCGGTCAAGTCTGATATTTCAGATTTGAATCAGAACATCTCCGATAAGATTTCAGAGGAGAATCATGCTGGAGCTGAGAAGATTGAGGTACTTCTTAACACTGTAAATGAATCAGTAAACGAGATTAAGGAGACGCTTACCCAGCCGGCTGAGAGCTCGAGCCTCGACGATGTAAGGCAGGACCTCGCTGACAAGATCCACTCTGAGAATGTTCAGGCTTACCGGAACATCAAGGAGACTATCAAGGGAATGGACCGCACGGACGAGATGGATATCTCATTCGAGGAGAAGTACCAGAGCCTGAAGCACAAGTTTATCCCGGTCATTATCTTCCTTATCGCAAATCTTGCATTAACTGCTGTTATTTTGCTGCATTTATTTGACATAATCTGAATCCAAGGGGCACTGCCCCTTTTTTTAATTATCATATATGGAAAAATTAAAACATAGTACCCCGGTCTGGGTCATAGGCCACAAGAACCCTGATACGGATTCCATCTGTGCGGCTATCGCATACGCAAATCTTAAAAATCAAACTGAAGAGGGGGATTTTGTCCCGAAAAAAGCTGGTCCGATAAATGATGAGACCAGGTATGTCCTGAAGACATTTCATGTCAGGGAGCCTGAGACAGTATCGAGTGTCGGCACACAGATCAGGGATATGAATTACAGGCACACAGAGGGCGTAGACGCCCACCTTTCCCTGAAGAAGGCCTGGGCTCTGATGAGACAGCTCGATGTCGTAACTCTCCCGATCGTAAAGTCAGACGGCAGGCTCGACGGACTCATTGTAAACGGAGATATCGCCTACTCGTACATGGATGTGTACGACAACAGGGAGCTCGGCCGCGCGAGGACTCAGTACAAAAATATTATCGAGACGCTGAATGGCGTACTTATCTGCGGAAATGAGCACGCATATTTTAACCATGGAAAAGTGGTCGTGGCCGCTGGCAATACTAAGAGCATCCGGTCAGAAGTGGATGGCGACGATCTTGTCATCTTAGGAAATGTAGTCGAGCACCAGAAGGCAGTTCTCGAGGAGATTCCGGGCTGCATGATAGTCACTGGTGTAAAGGAAGTCGACCCTGAAGTCGTAAAGACCGCAGAGGCTATAGACTGTGTCCTTATTGCCACAGAGTACGATACTTTTACGACAGCCAGACTTATCAACCAGAGTATACCGATCAGGTATTTCATGACGAAGAGTGATATTGTCTCCTTTGAAGAGGACGACTATCTCGACGACGTAAACCGTGTGATCGGAAAGGTCCGCCACAGGGATTTCCCAATCCTCGACGAGCACCAGCGCTACGTCGGAATGTTTTCACGCCGTAACCTCTTGAATCCAGAGAAAAAGCGGGTGATCCTGGTCGACCACAACGAGAAAAACCAGGCAGTCGACGGAATAAACGAGGCTGAGATCTTAGAGGTCATAGACCACCACAAGATCGGATCCCTCGAGACGATATCACCTATCTACTTCAGAAACATGCCACTAGGCTGCTGTTCGACGATAATCTATCAGATGTATCAGGAGAGAAAAGTAAAGGTAAATCCACAGATGGCAGGACTCATGCTTTCTGCGATCCTCTCCGATACTCTTATGTTCAAGTCGCCGACCTGCACCGGGGCCGACAGGGTTGCCGCCGAGGAGCTTGCCAAAATCGCAGGTGTCAATATCGAAAAACACGCTATGGCGATGTTCGAGGCTGGATCGAACTTTTCCAGAAAATCTATCAGCGAGATTTTCTATACGGATTTCAAGACGTTCAGTCAGGGAGATACAGACTTCGGAGTATCGCAGATCTCTGCAGTTTCAGACAAGCAGCTTAACAGCGTAAGAAAGAGCCTTGGCGATTTCCTTGAGAGGGTTCTTGCAGACAGGAATTTAAATCAGGTCTATGTGATGCTTACTAATATTTTGGACCAGTCGACCCGTCTCGTCTGCGCTGGAGGAAACAGCGGAGACATAGTCCGCGCAGCTTTTCCTGACAAGCCGGTGCTTGAGGATGAGAATGGAAGCTTCCAGATGCTTCCAGGCGTCGTTTCCAGAAAGAAGCAGGTGATCCCGGCTCTGATCGATGCGATGGAACAGGAATGACGGACATATTTTTCATTGAAAAAGATTCAGGTGCAGCTTGTGATATCTTAAAATACGAACAGCTGATGCACCCATACAGGCACGAGAGAGACAGCTGGGAGTACAGGGCAGCCTCAGCTCTTATTTTTAAGGCGTTTGAGGCATATGGCATTGAGGCAGCTGAATACCGCGAGGCAGAGAGCGGCAGGCCTTATATTGCATCCGGAAGGGCTGATTTTTCGGTAAGTCACAGTGGGAACACTGCCTGTGTCGCGATAACTGACACCCCAGGGATTAGCATTGGAATCGATATTGAGGAGAAGAGCAGGGCGCGCCGCAGAGATGTAACAGGACTCTCACGGCGCTTTTTTTCAGAGGAAGAGGCTTTTGCCGTCGAGGGCTCAGAGGACAGAACAGATGAGTTTTTAAGGCTTTGGACAATGAAGGAAGCCATGATGAAAGCCAGGAGAGTGCCTCTCTATAAGACCCTTAGAAGCAGCTCTGACAGCCACTTTTACATAGAAAATGATGTCTATACAGCTTGTGTTGAATTTTACTCACTACAGCGGTGAAATATTTTGTATTGAAAATTATTCACTCCGATAGTGAATAAAACTATTGACATAAGAATTTATAGTGATAGAATTAGGGACAGTTGAAGGAAGGAAAAAGGATGCAGAAAGTTTTATCGATACTCGTTGAAAATACCCCGGGACTTCTGAGTCATGTGTCGGGACTATTCTCGAGAAGAGGGTACAATATCGATTCGTTCTCCTCAGGAGTCACCGCAGATCCGAGATTTACGAGGATCACGATCGTCACCCACGGAGATGAGATGATATTGGAGCAGATCGAGAAGCAGGTCGCCAAGCTCTGTGATGTCGTCGATGTGAAGACGCTCGAGCCGAATGATTCAGTTACCAGAGGCCTGATGCTTGTAAAGATCAGCGCACGGGATACGGACAGACAGTCGGTACTTTCTATATGCAGCATTTTTAATGCGAGATGCGTCGATGTGACTAAGGATTCTATGGTCCTTGAAGTCACTGGTGGCGCAGACAAGCTCGAGAGATTCCTCAACATGCTCGAGGATTACGATATTCTGGAGCTCGCCCGTACCGGTCTTACCGGACTTGCCAGAGGCACGAAGAACGTAGTCTTGATTGACGAGGACGGGAAGAAACATTCACTTTAATTTTGCAGGAAACGGATATAGTTCCGCTTTCAAACACAGTAACTTGACAAGGAGGATATTTTATGTCAGAAGCAAGGATGTTTTATCAGCAGGACTGTGATTTGTCATATCTCAATGGAAAGAAGATCGCCATCATTGGTTATGGCAGCCAGGGTCATGCCCATGCATTAAACCTCAAGGATTCAGGATGCGACGTTGCAGTCGGCCTCTATGAGGGATCAAAGTCAAAGGCTAAGGCAGAAGCACAGGGACTTAAAGTTATGTCTACTGCTGATGCAGCTAAGTGGGCAGACATCATCATGATCCTGACACCTGATGAGAAGCAGGCTGACATTTACAAGGCAGAGATCGAGCCGAACCTTGAATCGGGAAACATGCTGATGTTCGCACATGGTTTCAATATCCATTATCATACAATCATCCCACCAGCAGATGTGGATGTTGCCATGATCGCTCCTAAGGCACCAGGACACACAGTTCGTTCTGAGTACCAGGCAGGAAAGGGAACTCCTTGTCTTATCGCTGTTGAGCAGGATGCTACAGGAAAGGCATGGGATGTTGCCAAGGCTTACGGTGCAGCATTAGGCGGAGCCCGTGCAGGACTTCTTGAGACTACATTCCGTACAGAGACTGAGACAGACCTCTTCGGTGAGCAGGCAGTTCTCTGCGGCGGCGTTGTAAAGCTTATGCAGACAGGATTCGAGGTTCTCTGCGAGGCTGGTTACGATCCAAGAAATGCTTACTTCGAGTGCATCCACGAGATGAAGCTTATCGTTGACCTGATCTATCAGTCAGGATTCATGGGCATGAGATACTCTATCTCAAATACAGCTGAGTATGGCGACTATGTTTCCGGACCTAGGATCATCACACCTGATGTTAAGGAGCATATGAAGGCCGTTCTCTCAGATATCCAGGATGGTACATTTGCCAAGGACTTCCTTCTCGACATGAGCCCGGCAGGACGTCAGGTACACTTCAAGATGCTTCGCCAGAAGGCTCAGGAGCATCCTTCAGAGAAGGTCGGCGAGGAGATCAGAAAGCTGTACAGCTGGAGCGACGAGAGCAAGCTCATCAACAACTGATCTTGACAGAAATCTGCTTTTTCAATCAAAAATTTTCAAGACTCAGCTGCTGCGTGAAAAACGCGGCAGCCGGGTCTTTTTTTAAAAGATTATAAGCTTTACAAAGGTGCCACAAAATAATAAAATGAAGAAAGCGTAACAACATGCTGTTGGAAAGGAAAAGTTTGCTATGGGAATGACAATGACACAGAAGATCCTCGCAAAGCATGCCGGACTCGATAAAGTAGAGGCTGGACAGCTGATCGAAGCGAATCTCGACCTTGTGTTAGGAAACGACATCACTTCCCCTGTGGCCATTCACGCCATGGAGAATCTCGATGACAAGTCCGTTTTCGACAAGGACAAGATCGCTCTCGTAATGGATCACTTCGTCCCGAATAAGGACATCAAGAGCGCTGAAAACGTCAAAGAGGTAAGACAGTTCGCATGTGAGAACTGCATCTCGAATTTTTACGACGTGGGACAGATGGGTATTGAGCACGCCCTTCTCCCTGAAAAAGGACTCGTTACGGCAGGGGACGCCGTGATCGGCGCAGATTCGCACACCTGCACCTATGGAGCGCTCGGAGCATTTTCTACAGGAGTAGGTTCTACGGATATGGCAGCAGGCATGGCCACAGGAAAGGCATGGTTCAAAGTCCCTTCCGCCATTAGATTTGTCCTTACAGGAAAGCCGGCTCCGTTTATCAGTGGAAAAGATATCATTTTACATATCATAGGAATGATCGGTGTAGACGGCGCCCTCTACCAGTCGATGGAGTTTACAGGCGACGGCGTTTCATACCTTTCGATGGACGACAGATTCACTATTTCAAATATGGCGATAGAGGCCGGCGGAAAGAATGGTATCTTCCCAGTGGATGACAAGACTCTCGAGTACATTAAAGAGCACAATGCCAAGGAGCCTGTAGTTTACGAGGCCGACCCGGATGCCGAGTACACAAAGACCATTACTATCGACCTCTCAAAGCTTCGCCCGACAGTAGCTTTCCCGCATCTCCCTGAGAATACAAAGACAGTAGATGAGGCAGGAGATATCGAGATCGACCAGGTCGTTATTGGCTCTTGCACCAACGGACGTATTTCGGATCTTAAGATCGCGGCGGATATTTTAAAGGGAAAGAAAGTAAAGAAGGGACTTCGCGTTATTGTAATCCCAGCCACGCAGCAGATTTATCTCGATGCGATGAACGCAGGATACTTAAGAACATTTATCGAGGCTGGTGCAGTAGTTTCCACGCCGACATGCGGCCCGTGCCTTGGCGGTTACATGGGAATCCTTGCTTCAGGTGAGAAGTGCGTTTCGACGACGAACAGGAACTTTGTAGGCAGAATGGGTGCGACCGATTCAGAAATCTACCTTGCTTCACCTGCAGTAGCAGCAGCGAGCGCTATCACAGGCCGTATCACTGACCCGGCAACAGTATAGGAGGCATCATGGATTCAGCAAAGGGATTAGTTTATAAATATGGAGACAATGTAGATACGGATGTCATAATTCCTGCCAGGTATTTGAACTCCACCAAACCTGAGGAGCTTGCCCAGCACTGCATGGAAGACATCGACAGGGACTTCATCAAAAATGTGAAAAAGGGTGACATTATCGTTGCCGGCAAAAATTTCGGCTGCGGTTCTTCGAGAGAGCATGCGCCGATAGCTATAAAGGCAGCAGGTGTAAGCTGTGTTATTGCGGAGACATTTGCCCGTATTTTTTACAGGAACTCGATAAACATAGGACTTCCGATCATCGAGAGCAAAGAAGCCTCTGAAAAAATAAAGAGCGGTGATATAGTTTCCGTTGATTTCGACAGCGGCGTCGTAACAGATGAGACGACCGGTGAGAAATTTAAAGGACAGGCATTCCCTCCGTTCATGCAGAAACTCATTGACGCAGGCGGACTTATTAAATATGTAAATCAGGAGGCAGACTAACATGACTATCGATGAAGAGGCGATGGAGCTGCACCGCAAATTAAACGGAAAGATCAGTACAGAGCCAAAGACACCTGTGAAAACAAGACACGACTTATCAGTCACCTACACTCCTGGTGTCGCTGCACCCTGCAGACTTATCGCAAAGGACAAGCATGAGGCTTACAACTACACTATCAAGGGCAACACGATCGCCGTTGTCTCTGACGGTTCCGCAGTCCTCGGACTTGGAAATATCGGACCTTACGCCGCACTCCCTGTAATGGAGGGTAAATGCGTCCTCTTTAAAGAGTTTGGCGGTGTCAATGCCTTCCCGATCGTCCTCGACACACAGGACACCGAGGAGATCATCAAAGCCGTAAAGGCCATAGCTCCGGGATTTGGCGGCATCAACCTCGAGGACATTTCAGCTCCCCGCTGTTTCGAGATTGAAGAGAGACTTAAAGAAGAGCTCGATATCCCTGTTTTCCACGATGACCAGCACGGCACAGCTATCATCGTGCTGTCCGGAATCATCAATGCCTTAAAGGTCACGCACCGTACAGTAGAGGGAACGAAGATCGTGGTAAACGGAGCCGGTTCAGCCGGAGTTGCGATCACAAAACTTCTGCTGAGATACGGTTTCAAAGATATCACTATGTGCGACATCACCGGCATTCTCTCTAAGACAAATATGGACCATCTGAACTGGATGCAGAAAAAAATGGTCGAGGTGACAAATCTCTCCGGAAAGACCGGAACTCTCGCCGATGCTTTAAAGGGCGCCGATGTCTTCATTGGTGTTTCAGCTCCTGGAATCGTAACGAAGGAGATGGTCGCCTCAATGAATAAAGACGCCATTATATTCGCCCTCGCGAACCCGACACCTGAGATCATGCCTCCTGAGGCAAAGGCCGGTGGCGCTGCCGTCGTTGCTACTGGCCGAAGCGACTTCCCGAACCAGATCAACAATGTCCTTGTTTTCCCTGGCATCTTCAAGGGTGCCATGGCATGCGGCGCTAAGGCTATCACCGAGGATATGAAGCTCGCCGCCGCGAAGTCAGTCGCTTCTCTGATCCCTGACGACCAGCTGTCATGCGACAACATCATCGCCGACGCTTTCATGCCGGAGGTTGCAGACGTAGTCGCCAAAGCTGTTATGGGACAGTAGGTTATTTTTGCCCGATTTGGTGAATTCTTGCAGGGTTTGGTTTCCATGCAGCCACCGCGGTCATACAGCTCACTCAGTGAGCATTTTCTGCTTGCTCGCGCGCGCTTATTAGCGGCCCTCTGTCCAATGTATGGTTTACATACGTTTATGGTTCAGGCGGGTGGACACCCGGGCCGCAGCTAGCGCGCTCGCGCGCAAGGAAAGCCAGTGAAGGCATCGATTTGGTGAACTCTTGGAGGTTTTCCATGCAGCCACCGCGGTCATACAGCTCACTCAGTGAGCGTTTTCTGCTTGCTCGCGCGCGCTTATTAGCGGCCCTCTGTCCAATGTATGGTTTACATACGTTTATGGTTCAGGCGGGTGGACACCCGGGCCGCAGCTAGCGCGCTCGCGCGCAACGAAAACGCTCAATTCGTTCGCTGTACGACTCGCGGTGGCTGCATTTAAGATTCTCGAAAGTTCGCCATTGGTATGTGCAAGTCCGGCTGCTTGTCATCGGGGTGTGCAAGTCTGGCATATTTTCAATATAGGCTTTTGCGGAGCCGGAAGTTTACATATATTTAGAATCGGCAGGCATTAAAAAAATATTGTTTTATCAATATGGGCTGTTATGAAGCCTGTTGCCTCCAAGGCATTGGAGCAAAATAAAGCTTTTTTAATGCATGTTGATATGATAAAATGTGTATTTGGAACAATTAACACTTGAATCTTGTCTATAGTGAAAACTTGAAAAATCTATTGTCATATCTGGATTTCTTTCTGACCTATGTTGAAAATTTTTCGGTGGTCACTGGAGGTAATAACAAAAAATATTCTCTATATTGATAAACGGCCGGACTACGGAGCCGGAAGCCTGTGCAAATTGGAGCTGATCGGGAAAAGACCGACGTATGTTGATAACAAGCAGCTCCGCGATAGCCGGAAACTTCTGCGATTTAGCGAGAGAATAAACTGTATGCTGAAACGTACATCCGGATTTTGAAACTTTATAAAAAAATGGCACAGATTATGATAAAATAAATACAGGAGTTTTTCCCATGTCAAGAAAAATCTTAATCGTTATCGATATGCAAAATGATTTCATCGACGGATCTCTCGGCACCAGAGAGGCTTTAGCCATCGTCCCTGATGTGATAAAGAAAATTAAAGAGTATTCTTCAGATGACGTTTTTGCTACCCGTGATACGCACCCGACAAACTATTTAGAGACGCAGGAGGGCAGAAATCTTCCTGTCGAGCACTGCATCAAGGGCACAGATGGCTGGCAGATTCAAAGCCAGATTTCAAAGCTGATAAGAGCTGATCATATTTTTGACAAGCCGACATTCGGATCTGTGTCTCTCGCAGAAAAAATTAAAGAGATCAGCGAAAAAGAGCCGGTGGAAATAGAACTTGTCGGTCTTTGCACTGATATATGTGTAGTTTCAAACGCGCTGCTTCTTAAGGCATTTATGCCGGAGATAAAGATTTCAGTCGATTCTGCGTGTTGCGCCGGAGTCACGCCGGAGAAGCACGAGGCAGCGCTTGAGACAATGAGATCTTGTCAGGTGAATGTGATCTAGATTGCAAAAATCGTGGGATTTTAAAATTACAAAAAGCAGTAATAGGAGACGAAATGAATTTTTCAAAAGTAATTATTTCAGCAGCCATAGCAGCCATCATGACGTTTAGTGCACCTGGTTTGGTTTATGCATCGGCTGTTACAAAGACCACCTCTTCGTCTGAAACAACTGACCCGTATGCGGTAGGCAAAGAAGAGATGACTTACATGGGAATCACGATGCAGGGAAAAGACTCAGGGACCTCTGACGAAGAGGGAATCTTAAGCTTTGTTCCAAAGCTTAGGATGGCAGCAAAAATGACTCCAACTGGAACAATTCGAAATTCTTCTTACGACACTCTGCAAGGTATCGATGTTTCACATTATCAGGGAGATATCGACTGGTCTACGGTAAAATCCAACGTCAATTTCGCAATTATCAAAGCAACAGGCCGTGGATGTTATAAAACCAGTAAGGGCGCTTTATATACAGATCAAAAATTTAAAGAAAATATCAGCGCTGCGATAAAAGCCGGAGTACCTGTCGGAGTTTATTGTTTCAGCGCCGCCACAACTACAGCTGAAGCCAAGGCAGAGGCAAATTACACCTGCGACCAGCTGAAGGGATATAATATCAGCCTGCCTGTTTTTATCGATTACGAATATGAAAAAAATTATCGAATCGACAACGGGGCTTCTTCGAAGACTCGTACAAGTATCATCAAGGCATTTTGTGAAACAGTAAAAAGCCGTGGCTACACACCGGGAATTTATTCTGGAGATAATCTGCTCTCTAAGAACGTTGACGGAGCATCTCTGGGAAAAAGCTATTTTATGTGGGTAGCATCCCACAGCAAATTCATCCATTACTACAATGGCCTCTACGATATGTGGCAGTATTCCAGCAAGGGAGCCGTCGGCGGAATTAACGGCAATGTCGATATGGATTACTGGTATAAAGCCAAAGCTGCACCCGCATCTCAAACAGATACAGAAAAAAAGAAAGCAGATGTATCAAACACTACCACAGATACAGGAAATACCACAGCAAACACTACCACAGATACAGGAAATACCACAGCAAACACCACAACAGATACAGGAAATACCACAGCAAACACTACCACAGATACAGCATCAGGGATAAATACAGGAAATATTACTGCGGATCCAGCAGTGAAAAAAATAGATGCAGGTAATATTACCAATGCAAATGTAAAAAAAGTCGATGCTAATAACTCTGCATCCGGAAATGTTACAAAAACTCCTGCAAAGGCAAAAACACAAACAAAAACTGTAAAAAAGCCAGCAAAAAAAACCACAAAGACAACAACAAAAGTAAATGGTAGATAACCCGTCACCTTCAAAAAAAATTCTTGACGCGTTACTATTAAATTTTGACCTTCTTCAGGTTCTCTAAGTTTCAAAAATTCCAGCCCTTTCGGGCTGGTTTATTCTTGCTTA
>Ga0214927_100066_pt1 | contig 84299 bp, 82 predicted proteins | sample Stichaenrichm16X_FD_168612 | JGI IMG/M metagenome (GOLD analysis project Ga0214927, IMG submission 168612) | Xylose enriched microbial communities from anaerobic bioreactor in Madison, Wisconsin, United States - 16X | ecosystem: Engineered > Bioreactor > Anaerobic > Unclassified | place: USA... | reverse complement strand
TTCACCTCGCAGATAACTTTCAACTACCGATACTTTTACGGCCGGATCAATCTTGCTTTTTCGTGACATAGAAATACCCCCAAGTAGGTTTTTATATTTTACTGTCCTACTTAGGGGTAGCATATCATAACGGGAGCACCTGCTCTTTCTCTAATTTGTAAACTGGAATTTCCTGATCTATCCTTCTCTCTTATGTCTTTCTATCAGAAGCAAAACAAACATCACAGCCCAAATTACCCATGCAATCAGCATTCCCTTGCCGGGAAAGCCAATATCAATGACAGCTCCAGCCAAAAAAGGAATTGCCCACAGCATCATTCTTTTGCCATAATCTTTACACATTTCCTTTTCATCATATTTCTTACGCTCTTCAATGGATTTCATATTATAGCCCGTGAGCAGATTTGCTGCTTTTCCGTCAGATTTATAAAAATATAATCCAATCAAAAAGAAAATAACGGCCATTGCCAAATCAAATAGAATGCAAAATTCATTCATAACCACCATACGTCAAATCCTCGTCAAATTCCGATTTGCCTTATTCTTTCCGTTCAGAATGTTCATCTTGCTGCAGTTCAAATAGTTCCTTCTGTGTCTGAATCTCAGCCTTCAGTTCTTCTTCACTCGGAAGGTAAAGTTTATATTTTGTTGCGAACAGCTGCTCACTGCCATGCAGCACAGAATATTTTGCAATATCTTCGTCTGTATCCGCACAGAGCACAATTCCGAGCGTTGGATTATCATCCGGCTGTTTTTTCAGTTCATCATACATACGAACATACATATCCATCTGTCCGACATCCTGATGCGTAATCTTCTGTGTTTTCAGGTCGATCAAGACAAAACATTTCAGAATATAATTATAGAAAACAAGATCGATATAGTAATCTTCCTTTTCCGTCTGGATATGCTGCTGTCTTGCTACAAAAGCATATCCTTTTCCAAGTTCCATCAGGAATTTCTGCAAGTTGTCTATGATACACTGCTCAAGATCAGACTCCAGATATGAAGTATCCTCCTGCATTCCCAAGAACTCGGCAATCACCGGATTCTTTATGAATTCCAGCTTATTCTGGCATTGGCTGGTCAGTTCTTTCATCTCCTTCTCTACCTGATCAGGCACCTGTGTTTTCAACATGCGATAGTAATACTGAGATGATACATTACGCTGCAGCGTTCTCACTGACCAATTTTGTTCGACCGCTTCTTTTTCATACCATTCGCGGGCATCTGAATCATCTACCTGAAGGAGAATACGGTAATGGCTCCAGGAGAGAATACGAGATTGTTGCCACGCTGTGGCAACAATCTCTGGATACATCTCGAAGAAACGGATATATCTATAGATTGATCCACGATCAAAACCCTTTCCATATAGTTTTGTCAGCTCCTTTGACAAGTCCGCGACAATCTGTTTTCCATATCGCTCCTGCCCATCACCAGTCATAAACTCTTCAGAAATTCTCTTTCCAAGCAGCCAGTTACGTTCTACCAAAAGAACGTTGACAGCCTGATATGCTCTCTTTTGAGCTGCATCAATAATTTGTCTGGAATCTTTCAGCAGATCATCGGTTTTGGTATATGATAAGAGATCTAATTTTTCCATCTAACCACTCCATGTCTTTAGCGCTGCTTCATATCTGTTTTCAATCTGTTTCACAGCACCAGAATATTTTGTTCAATTCGCTCTCGTTAGTAAAGCCACCGTCTCCACGTGCGGCGTCTGCGGGAACATATCGACGCACTGCACGGTCTCGACGGTGTACCCGGCGCATCCTTATCGTTCAAGCAAGAAACGGTACAATGGTATCACTTCAATCTTCACGCCATGATGTTGAATCATTTTTTCTTCGTCAAGTGTAACGATACATAAGCGCTTCGCTTCAGGAAAAGAATCTGCGAGTTTCAGAAGATTGTTAACCTCCCTGTCGTACGCTGCAGTATCTAAAATACTGTATGCCACTTGAATAGCGGTGGCCTCTTCCGGCACATAAAAATCAATATCAATGCTTGTCTTCTCAGATTTCAGATAATAAAATTCTTCTCTGCATGACCGTTTTAAGGCTGCCGCCACAATATTTTCCAGGAGCGCTGTATCTTTATTAATTAGAAAAAGATTCAACAGCCCATTATCCTCAAAATAATACTTGGGTGTACTTTCTCTCTCAGTAAACTTTGCAAAATAATTTTCCAATGAAAAAAGTAAATACGCCTGCTTTGCATATTCGATGTAGGAAATAATAGAATCCTTGCTGATTTTGACACCTATTCCATTGACCACGCGGTAAAGCTTCGAATAAGATATTTCGCTACAGATAGTTTCAGCAATTTTTTTCATAAGAATGCGAAGACCGGTAACTTTCCGAATGTCGTTCCTAAGCGCAATATCGCCAAGCAATACCTTCTGATAAACATTTTCGACGTACACTCTTTTGTCAATAAAATCAAGAGATTCAGGAAAACCACCATCATGCATCAGTTCCTCAGAGGCCTTCTTCAATCTTCCAATTCCCTTTGAAGTATACAATGCCTCATCGTTGTACGGAATCTGTCTTGCTGTAAGGTATTCTTTAAAGTTATAGGGCATAATCACTTTTGATAAATAGCGTCCGCCCAAGCGCGCTTCCATCTCAGAGCTCAACATTTTCGAATTGCTGCCCGTGATATAAACGTGTTCCTTTGCATCCGCCATCCTTCTAGCAAAACGCTCCCAGCCATCGACACACTGCACCTCGTCCAAGAAAAAATAAGGTGTCTTATCGCTTAACTCACTGGACACTTCGACCAGGTCAGAAAAATCCGCCAGCTCAAATTCTACCAAACGCTCATCCTCAAAGTTGACATAGACGATCTGATTCCAATCTGCACCATCCGCAATAAGCTTTTGCACAATGGAAAAAAGCAGTGTAGACTTGCCCGAACGGCGCAGTCCAGTGAGAATATAATTGGCATTCGGCTCGAACGTGTACGCGCGCTCGTTGATCACAGCGCTGCGTATAATCGCATGCTGCTCATATATCACCTGTTTTATAGCCTCGTGATTCATTTTTATCCCTCCGTCGATTATATTATACGAATATTCTCTATTTTTGTCGATTATAATCGACAAGACTCCGGAATTTAGCCAGTATCCTTACCATTCAGTAAAATTCATGCATCATCTATCCTTTAATATTGACAAAAAGCGATTCCTAAGCATCAGAAATGGCCTAAAGCTTTAAAACCGCGACATCAATACCACCGTCTCAACGTGCGGCGTCTGGGGAAACATGTCGACGCACTGCACAGTCTCAACGGTGTACCCGGCGCGGACGAAAAAGGGCAGATCCCGGGCGAGGGAGCTGGCCTTGCAGGACACGTAGACGAAAACCGGCGGCGCAAAGGAGAGCACATCCCCCATGGCCTTCGGCTGAATGCCTTCCCGGGGCGGGTCGAGAACGATGACGTCCGGTTTTGCCTCGAGCCTGCCGACCTCGGTCTTGACGTCCCCGGCGATGAACTGGCAGTTGGTCAGGCCGTTGGCCGCGGCGTTGGCCTTGGCCGCCTCGACCGCTTCGGGGATCAGCTCGATGCCGACGACTTTTTCAGCGAGAGGCGAGAGGATCTGGCCGATGGTCCCGACGCCGCAGTACAGGTCAAAGAGCACGGGCTTTTGCGCTGTACCGGCCGTCCCCTTCCGGACGGCGTCGCGCACCGCGGTGTAGAGCACCTCGGCGCCCCGGGTGTTGGTCTGGAGAAAGGAAAAGGGCGTGATCTCGAAATCGACGTCGAGAATCCGGTCGTGGATGATGCCGCCGCCGTAAAGCAGGCGCATCGATTCCGCCTTGGCCACGTCGGCGACGCTGTCGTCGAGGCTGTGAATCACCGTCGCGATCTGTCCTTCCAGCTGTAAACCCAAAAGGGTCTGCAGATAGCCAGCCTCGTCGATGTCACCCTGGGTCGAGGTGATCAGGTTGACCATGATCTCGCCGGTGGCCGTCCCCCGGCGCACGACGAGATAGCGCAGAATCCCCTCGTGGCTGCGCTTGTGATAATAAGACGTGTCCGCAAAGAAATCCCGGGTTGCCGCGACGATGGTCCCGAAATCCGGGTGGGCCAGCGCGCAGGCGTCGGCATTTAAAATATTGTAAAAATGCCCCTTCTGGTGAAAGCCCAGGGTCAGCGGACCGCCGGGCTCGCTGTCGCCGAAGGAGAATTCCATTTTGTTCCGATACCCGAAAACGTCGGGGCTTTCGATGGGCGGCAGGTGTTCAAAGCCGTCAATCCCGGCCTGGGCGAGCAGATTCATCACCCAGCCGTCCTTGACGGCGAGCTGGGCCTCCGCCGGCATCGTCTGGTAGCTGCACCCGCCGCATCGGCCGAACACCGGGCATCTCGGCGCGAGGCTGTCCGGCGCCTCCGACACCACCTCCAGCGTTTGGCCCTCCGCCTTGCCGTGGCGCTTCTTTTTGATCCTGACCTTCAGCATCTGGCCGGTCACCGCGCCCTTGACCGCACACGGGATCGTGCCGTCGCCATTGGGAATGTCCCCGACGCCTTTTCCCGGATACACCATCCGATCGATTCTCAATTCGACGATGTCGCCTTTTTTCATCGCATATCTCCTTTAATTTCGCATCATTTTACCTGTCATTATATCAGGAATGCCACGTCAATTAACATCCAAATCGGCGGAATTGTGATAAAATGTAAGCATAACTTTTGTTTATCCACATTTTATTGACGCGAGGTCACTATGCACGCTTATACACCCGACTACAGCCAGGACGACGCCTGGCTTTTAAAACCGAATCAACCCGTATCCGCCGTCGACGTGTTTTACATCATCCCGACGGAATTTCACCACAGCGGCGAACCGCCGGTCTGCGAAATGGATCATCCCCAGGTCCGCGCCTGCGCGATGCGCCATCTCCAGCACAAGGCCTCGGCCTTTTTCCCAGTGGGCAACGTCTACGCGCCGATGTACCGCCAGGCCAACGTCGACTGCCTAGTGGGCGCCGCGAAGAGCCCGCGGCTGCGCCAGACGATGGTCGACGGCCCCATCGCCTCAATTGTCGCCGCCTTTGACTACTACATGACCCACCTCAATGGCGGCCGCCCGTTCATCCTCGCCGGCCACTCCCAGGGGGCGCTGATGGCGAAAATACTCCTCGGTTCGGTATTCGTCCGCCATCCCGAATACCACAACCAGCTGATCGCCGCCTACCTCATCGGCTTCAGCATCAGCGACGACGAGCTCGCCCGGGATCCCCACCTCAAATTGGCGGAAGGGCCCGACGACACCGACGTGATCATCTCCTACAACACCGAGGCGCCGGGCGTCACGGCCCGCAACATCACGCTGATCCCCGGCAGCCCCTGCATCAACCCGATCACCTGGCGCTGGGACAGCGCGCCCGCTTCGGCCGAGCAGAGCCACGGCGGCCATTTCGCCCTTTGGGATAAAGACGGGCGGCTCTGCGGCGTTGAAGACCGCCCGCACTTCGCCGACGCGGCTGTCGATCCCGAGCGCGGGGTCGTCGTCTGCCGCACGGCAGACCCCGACGAATTCCGCGTCGTCGGCGACGAGGCCGGCTATTTTCCGGAGGGTGTGCTGCACACCGGCGATATCCCACTGTACTACTACGACCTGCGGGCCAACGCGCTGACCCGGGCCGCGGCGTGGATGGGCGCTCACCGCCCGTCGGCCCAGTGACGCGGCGATTGACGGCTTTAAGCGCTGTAAAATTGCGTTGATGGGCAAATTATTGCCTTTATTCCGCAATGAAATCGTGTTATATTCTTAATAGATTATTCCGCGCGAAAATCCATCTATGAAACGAGGCAGATTCATGGCTGATATTAATCAAATTACACAAAACCACGACAGCGACGCGTTGAAAACCAACGATGGGAAGCTGAGAATCATTCAGGAAACCGTCCCTGGCAAACAGGTCACGCTGGCGCACATCATCGCCGGTCCGGAAGCGATCGTTTACCAGAAGCTGGGGCTCAACCCGGCCGTCGACTACTCTCAGGCCGCCATCGGCATTTTGAGTATGACGCCCTACGAAATCGCGATCATCGCGGGGGACCTCGCCTGCAAGACCGCCCACGTCGACATCGGCTTCATCGACCGTTTCAGCGGCACGCTGATTTTCACCGGCCGCATTTCCGACGTCACTTCTGCGGTCAAAGCGATCCTCAATTACCTGAAGACAAAGCTTGGATTCACGATCTGCGACATCACGAAGACCTGATTTCAGACAATAAAAAAACTTCCCGCATTTGGGAAGTTTTTTTGTGCTTAAAAATCTTTCGATTATTCAGCTGGAGCAATGGCGCCCATCGGGCACTGATCTGCGCAAGAACCGCAATCGATGCAGGTATCTTCGTCGATCACATACGGTGTGCCTTCAGAAATTGCTTCAACCGGGCACTGATCTGCGCATGCGCCGCAGCCAATGCAGTCATCAGAAATATGATATGCCATGATACGTCTCCTTTCAGCTCTTTCTTTGATACAATTTTATTATACTCTTTGGGCGTTTTAAATCAAGTTCTTTTCGATTTTTTTATCATACAAAAAATCAGTTTTCACTTTGGCCGCCGCCCTCGCGTTTCGGCGCGCTCTGGGATTCGCGGCTCTTGTCGCCGCCCTTGGCCCTGCTGCCCTGGCGGTTGTTGTGCTTGCGGCCGGCGCGGTGGCGGCGCTTCCGATGGCGGGGCTCCTTGCTGCCGTCGCCCTTGGATGCGGCCTTGTCTTCGCCGCCGCGGCTCTGGGCCTTCCCGTTTTTGGACGTTTTGCTCTTGGTGTGCTTTCTGTGGGATTTACCGCGGGACGACGCGTTCCCTTCGCCCTTCGCCTCGCCTGAGGCTTCGCCGTTTTCGCCCTTCTGGTGTTCCTTGCGGCGTTCTTCCTTTTCCTGCTGCTGGCGGCGGTTGTTGGCCAGCACGTGCTTGTCGCCGGATTTCACCACCTCGTCGATGCCGAAGGACTTGATTTCCGTTTCATCGTCGTCGGTCTGCATTTTGACGATGACCTTTTCCTCGAGAACGTTGAGCCGATAGACCTGGCCTTCGCCTTCCGGCGTCGTCACCCAGTTGCCCACTCTCGGCATTTTGCGGGTCACCTCGTGGTAGAACGGGTCCTCGTAGGTCAGGCAGCAGAGCAGCCGCCCGCAGACGCCGGAGATTTTCGTCGAATTCAACGACAGGCCCTGTTCCTTGGCCATCTTGATCGAGACCGGGCGGAACTCGCTCATCCAGCTCGAGCAGCAGGTGGTCCGACCGCAGATGCCCAGGGTGTGGAACATCTTGGTTTCGTCCCGGACCCCGATCTGCCGCAGCTCGATGCGCAAATGGAAGGTCGAGGCCAAATCCCGGACGAGCTGTCTGAAATCCAGACGGCCGTCCGCCGTGAAGTAGAAAATCGCCTTCCGGTGGTCAAAGGTGAATTCCACGTCAACCAGATGCATGTCCAAATGGTGGGCGTGGGCCCGTTCCTCAAAGACCTGGCGCGCCTGTTTTTCCTTATCCAGCAGCTGGGCGTGGGTCCGCTCGTCCTTTTCAGTCGCCAGGCGCTTCACCGGCTTGAGGGCACGCTTGAAGGCCGCCTCGTCGATGTCCCGGGGGCCGATGACCACTTCGCCGTACTCGATGCCCTGGGCGGTCTCGACGACGACGTGATCGTGAAGGGCAATGTCCAGCTCGCCGACCTTAAAGTAATAAATTTTTGCAGCGGGGCGGAACCGCACCCCGACTATCTTAATTTTCATTGGCATTCTCCTGTATTTCAGCAATCCGAAGCAGCGCCGCCTCCCATTGGAGGCGCGGGTTCGCGTTGGTATCCAGCCGCCTGCGCAGCTCCGCGGCGGCCTCGGCCATCGCGGTCAGCGCGGCGGCGTCCGACTGGGCCGCGATCTGTGACGCGGCGCCGCCCGAGGGCTGGCCGGCCTTCTGCGCGGCCGCGTCCACAAGGGTTCGGGTGAGCCAATCGGCGGCTTCGAGACTTTTGTGTTTATCCTTGCCAGCTTTTTCGGCAAAGTCGAAAATCGGCATGGGGTTGTGTCTCAGTATATCATAAATCACCGGGAGCAATGCGATTTTTATCGACTCGCCCTCGTCTGACAGCGTCACGGCCAAAGCCTGTCCCGGCAGGCCGCCCGCAGCGGGCAGCACGTCCTCCTGCTGCTCCGGCGTCAGGTCGATGTCGTGGGCCGCCAGCACCTCGAGAATTTCCCGGTCGGTCAGCGGCTCCAGCGGCAGCTGCTGACAGCGGGAGCGGATCGTCGGCAGGAGCTTTCGCGGATTGTCCGCGGTCAAAATAAAGACGTTGCCGGGCTCCGGCTCCTCTAAGGATTTGAGCAGGGCGTTCTGCGCGTCCGGCGTCATCCGCTCCGCGTCCTCGATCAGGCAGACCCGGCCGCCGCCCTCGAGGGGGCGGTTGCCCATCGCCGAAATCAGCGTGCGGACCTGGTCGATCTTGATGGCGCCGTTCTCCGGCGGGGTGATGACCAGGTAATCGGGGTGGGTGCCCGATTCGAAATGCCGGCAAGACGGGCAGAAACCGCAGGGCCGGTTGTCCGGCGCCGCAGTACAAAGCACGGCCTTGGCAAAGCCCCGGGCGAGGCTGCCCTTGCCGATGCCCGCGGGCCCGGTGAACAAATAGGCGTGGCTGACCTGTTCGGTGGCCACGGCCCGGCTCAACAGCTGCCGCGCCCGGCTTTGTCCGACAATTCCTTCAAACATCCTGCTCTCCTTTACTGGTTGTGATTTAACGGGGTTGCGTTAACACCTGAATCTGATCGTCCTCGACGCCGAGCACCGGCACGCCCTGGCGGACCAGCGTCTCGAGGGCCGACACCATGTCCGGGCTCAGCGCGTCCCCAGGCAGCACCGCCGGCACCCCCGGCGGGTAGGGAATCAGCATCTGGCCGGCGATCTGCCCGGCCGCCTGCGTCAGCGGGCAGGACTTTTTCGGCAGATCCGACGCGCGCCAGAAGGGCACGCGCTGGTTAAAGCGCCCGGCAGACAGGGCGGCAAGCTGAACCGGCGGAGTGGCACGCGCCGGCGCCGGCCCGTCAACCCGGGCCATCGCCTCGACCAAATTGCCGAGATCCTCGGCGGTGGTGCCGATGCCGGTCATCGCCAGCAGCATCTCCGGCGTTTCGATCTCGAAATACAGGCCGTAACGCTGCCGCAGGGTTTCGGCGATTTCAAGGCCCGACCCGTCCCGAACGGCGAAGACCCACTTGCTCTTGTCGTAGACTTCGGCCGGGCCGTCGTAGAGCAAAAGGTTGCGCCCCGGGTCGGCAAAGCGCGCGGCCGCCCAGTCGTGGGCCTCGGCGACGGCGTCAAACACTGCGCTGCTTTTTTCTGCGCCCTCGGCCACCGCGACCTCGATGCCGGCCATCAGCAAGTAGCTCGGGCTCGAGGACTCGATCTGGCTCAGCCAGTCGGAAATGCGCCGGCCGTCGATTCGGCCGCTGCCGATCAACAGCACCGAGCCCATCGTCGGCGCGCCGAGAATCTTGTGGGTGCTTGAGACGACGACGTCGGCGCCGCAGTCGATCGCGGAACGGGGCCCGCCGTCCCAAAAGGCCAAATGGGCGCCGTGGGCCTCGTCGACAATCAGCCATTTGCCCCGGCGGTGCAGCGCCTCAGCGATAGCCGCCGTGTCACTGACCGTGCCGTAATAGGTCGGGCTCGTCAAAATCATCCCGCAGATTTCCGGGTCCCTGGCGAGAGCGGTCTCAACCGCTGCGGCGCTGACCGATTTCGCGAACCACGGCAGGCGCTCAAAATCCGGATCGATGAAATGGCCGGAAAGCCGGCCGATGTGCATCGCCGCAAACACCGAACGGTGGGCGTTGGTCGGAATCAGCACCTTCCCTTCGGGGCCCGCGCCGGCGAGCAGCGCGGCGAGAATGCCCGCCGTCGTGCCGCCGACAAGCAGCCGGCTGTCCCTGGCGCGGTAAAGGGACGCGATCACCCGCTGGCTCTCAGCGATGACCCCTTGGGGATCGTGAAGGTTGTCCGCGCCGGGAATCTCGGTGATGTCCGCGGCGAAAACCTTCTGGCCCCGGCCCTTGTGCCCGGGCATGTGGAAGCGCAGCCGGTCCCGGCCGGCGTTGTCACGGAGCATGTCTCCAATCGGCGTGCGGCTCATGCGTCCGCCTCCGATTTCGATTTCAGGGCGTCGAGCACCACCGCTGTGATTTCGTCCCCGATGTCGTCAACCGTGCGCAGCTGCCCGTCCGAATCCAGGCAGTTCACGATCCGCCAATGGCGGGCCTTGGCGAGGGCCCGGGCGCAGGCCGACGCGCGCTTCAGATAATCGGTATCCCGCTCGTGAATGTCCTTTTCGGCTTCACCGGTGATTTTGTTGGCCCGGTCCGCCATCAGCTGCTCGCTGACGGCCTCCGGCATGTCGAGAAAGAACACGAGGTCGGGCCGCGGCAGGCCGAGGAGCCGGTATTCGTAATCCTCGAGCCAATGGACGAAGGCGTCCCGTTCTGCCGCGTCCGCGATCTTCCCAGCCTGGTGCACGAGATTCGACGTGGTGTAGCGGTCGGCGATGACGACGCCGCCTTTGGCGAGGAAGGGGCCGGTTTCCTCTTGATAAGAGGCGTAGCGGTCCGCCGCAAAAAACGTCGACGCGACGTAGGGGCTGACGGCGTCGGGGTCCTCCCCGAAATCCCCGGCCAAATAATGCCGGGCCATGGCCGACGAGTCCTTGTCGTAGCGCGGGTAGGACACCCGAAGCACCGGCACCTGCCGCGCGGCCAGGGTCCGGGCCAGCCGCTCGGACTGGGTCTGTTTGCCTGTGCCGTCGATGCCCTCTATCACGATCAGCCTGCCGTTTCGTTCTGTTTTCATGGTGCCGCCCTTCCTCCTGCAATTTTCTCTATTATAACAAAAAAGACAGCAGGGTTGGTGCTGTCTGTGCAAAACCGTTAAAAACTGAAGTGATGGGATTCGATGATATCCAGCTGGTGGACCAGCTGCTTTTCCATCAGCTCCTCGGTCGTGCCTTTAACGAAAATCTCGACAATGTCCGGGTCAAAAAACGTCCCGGAATAATGCTTCAGCGCGTCGAGGCTTTCCTTGATGGTGCGCTGATACATCAGGCCGCCGGCGTTTTCCCTGAGCCGCGTGTAGACGTTAGCCACTGCACACACCCGAGCCAGCAGCGGAATGTCGCAGCCTGACAGGCCGTCGGGGTAGCCGCTCCCGTCGAAGCATTCGTGATGGTAGAGCACGATTTCCTCGGCCGCGGTGCAGAACATCCGCGCGTCGGGCTCGATATCGGCGATCTGCTGAAACACGCCCGTCCCGTAATCGACATGGGCCATCATCAAAAGATCCTGATCCTTCGTGTACAGCGTGTGTCCTTCTGTCAGATCCGGATCGAGAAAGGCCTTGCCGATGTCGTGGTAGTCAAAGGGAGACAGGTGGTGCCACATCAGCTTAGGCTCCAGGTCCTCCCTGCCCATCAGCCTGAGAATGACGCGCATGTACTGCCCCGTCGCCATGTTGTGATAGGCCTCTCTGCGGGGCAGCCGCATCATCACTTTTTTCAACATGAGCTCGCCCTTTGATGCCGTCATGCGGGTTCCCCCTTTCTTTTTATTTCTATTCCTTATGTGTTCCTTATGTAGGCATCTCCTGCTTGTATTATATTATACAATACCAGCTATGAAACCGACGTAGAAAATTTTACACAATATGAATAAATCTGTGATATAATGGCCATCAAAAATGACGAGGAGGCAAAAATGGCAAAGAAAAAGCACAAAAAAGACCCACAAAAAACCAATGTCATGCGGATCCTCGAACAGGCGCATCTGACCTACGATCCCAAATACTACGACACGTCGGACGGCCAGCTCGACGGGGTGTCCGTGGCTGAAAAAATGGGCGAAAACCCGGACGAGGTCTTCAAGACGCTGGTCTGCCGCGGGCATTCCGGCGACTTCAAGGTGTTCGTCGTCCCTGTCGCCGAGGAGCTGGACCTGAAAAAGGCCGCCCGGGCCGCCGGCGAAAAATCCGTCGAAATGATTCACCAGAAGGAGCTTTTACCCAACACCGGCTACATCCACGGGGGCTGTTCACCGGTCGGCATGAAGAAGCTCTACGCCACGGTGATCGACGCGTCCGCCGAGGCGCTGGAACGCATCTACGTGTCCGGCGGCAAAATCGGCACCCAGGTCGGCGTCAACCCGAAGGCGCTGGCTGAATTCATCGGCGCGGCCTTCGCCGACATCACCCGCTGATCCCCTCAATTCTGCTGATAAAGGAGATTCCATGAGCAAACCTTCCCTTTCCTCCGGCCGTCCCCACACCGACGCGTATTACAGCACGCTGGACGCGATCATCCGGGACATCAACCACAAGCTGCCCGACGAAGACATTCACGACGGCGAAACCCTCGAGCGGCTCCTCGACGACGTGCTGATGCACTTCAAATACGAGAGCTTTTAACCGCCGATTCGCACCCATTAAAAAACGCATTCCCGAAGCATTTTCGAGAATGCGTTTTTTTATTTCTGCTCGTCGTCGCAGAGGGTGTAGCTGTCCGCCTCGATCGGCGGAATCTGGGTCAGGTCGTAGGGCGTTTCCTGGTACATGAAGTTCAGCCAGTTGGTGTAGATGCAGTTGGACGTCGCGCGCCACAGCAGCATCGGCTCCTTCGACGGGTCGTCGTCGGGGTAGTAGTTCACCGGCAGGTCCGGGTGTTCCCCGCGGGACACGTCCCGTTTGTACTCGGCGTCCAGCTCCATCCGGTCGTATTCCGAATGCCCGGTGATGAAAATCTGCCGAGACGAGTAGGCGAGGATCACCGTCGGCCCGACCTCGTCGCCCTCGGCACAGACGTAGAGCTCTGGATTGTCGGCCACGGCCTTTTCGTCGATGCCGGTGTAGCGGGAATGGGGCATGTAAAAATAGTCGTCCATGCCGCGCATCAGCATCTTCTTCCGGTGCACCACACGGTGGCGGTAGACCCCCGAGAGCTTCTTCGGCAGCATGTATTTGTTGATCCCGTGGTGGTAGTACAGCCCGGCCTGGGCCCCCCAGCACAAATGCATCGTCGTGAACACGTGGGTCTTGGACCATTCGAAGATGGCTTCCATTTCCGGCCAGTATTGGACCTCTTCAAAATCCATTTTTTCAATCGGGGCCCCGGTGATGATCAGCCCGTCGAAATACTGGTCCTTCAAATCCGAAAAGGTTTCGTAGAATTTATTGAGATGGGAGGCCTTCGTGTGCTTCGCTTCCCAGGTTTCGGTCTTCATCAGCGTGATCTGCGTCTGGATCGGAAAGTTGGACAGCACCCGCAGCAGGTCCAGCTCGGTCGCTTCCTTCAGCGGCATCAGATTCAGGATACAGATGCTGAGCGGCCGAATCTCCTGGGTGTGCGCCCGGCGTTCGTCCATCACAAAAATGTTTTCCCCTTCGAGAATCTTTTTTGCCGGCAAATCATTTTGAACTAAAATCGGCAAATGCGCTCCCTCCTTTTCTTGTATTTTTCGCCGTTTGCGTCATGTCTTTATCCTACCACAAATTTAAAGGCGGTGGCGATTATTTTAAGTTTAAGCATTCACGATTAGAATAAGAATCGTTCCAGGGCAGCCTGGAATCCAGAATGAGAGGTTCAATTTGAAATTATTTCAGCCGAAACAAAAAACAAAACGCAAGCGAAAGCCGCTGACGAAACGGGGCCGGCGCATCCGCGCCGGGCTCATCGTCCTCGCGGTGATCGTCGGGCTTGTGGCCTTCTGGCAGTACGGCTCGCTGGAATATATCCTCGACAACAGCGCCCTTCAGGGCAAGCGCACCACGCGCCACGTCCGCCAGTACCGCGCGACGATCCACAAATTCACGACGCGCAGCGGCATCGCCGATTTCGACCCGGTCATCGAGGCGATCATGATGCAGGAAACCAAGGGCTACGGCACCGACCCGATGCAGGCCAGCGAGTCGCCGATGAACACCTATTACAGCAACGCCCCCAACGCCATCCAAGACCCGAAATACTCGATCAAGGTCGGCGTCGAGCACTTTGCCGACTGCCTGAAAGCGGCGGACTGCACCTCCCCGTCCCAGCGGTCGAAGCTGAAGCTGGCCCTCCAGGGCTACAATTTCGGCAACAACTACATCCAATGGGCGCAGAAAAATTACGGCGGCTACTCTGAGGCCAACGCCAAAATCTTCAGTGCGCGGATGAAGGCCAAGCTCGGGTGGAACGCCTACGGCGATCCGGCCTACGCCAAGAAGGTCATGGCCTATTACGACTACAACCGCACGGCGGCCTCCGCCAAATTTTTCCAAAAATTAGAGGACCTCGGCTTGTAAAAAGCTGAGATCCTCTATTTTTTATTTATTTATTTTCTAAATGCTTATCGCGTTTATTCCGCAGGCGAGGCGAGGCCGGCTTCGTCGGTGAGCTCCCCTTCGTTTTGGTATTTCGCGAGGAAGTTCATGAATTCGTCGCCGGTGATGGTTTCCTTGTCGTACAAATACATTGCCAGCTCGTCGAGCACCTTGCGGTTGGCCTGGAGCAGGTCGACGGCCTTCTGATGAGACGCCTTGACCAGATCGACGACCTTTTCGTCGATAACCTTCTGGGTATCCGCCGAGCAGGCCAGCGAGGTGTCGCCGCCGAGGTAGGCGTTTTCGACGGTTTCCAGCGCCACCATGTCGAAGGTGTCGCTCATCCCGTAGCGGGTGATCATCGCCCGGGCCATCCGGGTCGCCTGTTCGATGTCATTGGAGGCGCCGGTGGAAACCGAGCCGATGGCCACTTCTTCTGCGGCGCGCCCGCCGGTGAGGGTGACGATCTTTTCGGTGAGCTCTTCCTTGGACATCAGGTTCTTTTCCCCTTCTTCCACCTGCATGGTGTAGCCGAGGGCTCCCGAAGTTCTCGGGATGATCGTGATTTTCTGAACCGGTGCCGACTGGGTCTGGAGCGCCGCCACGAGGGCGTGGCCCGTTTCGTGGTAGGCGACGATCTTCTTTTCCTTCGGCGAGAGGATCGCGTTCTTCTTCTGGTAACCGGCGATGACCACTTCGACGCTTTCTTCAAGGTCGGCCTGGTTCACGGCCTGGCGGTGTCCGCGGACCGCGCGCAGCGCCGCTTCGTTGATGATATTGGCCAGCTCCGCCCCGGAGGCGCCGACGGCCATCCGCGCGATGGCATTGTAGTCGATGCCCGGCATCGTGCGGATCTTCTTCGCGTGGACCTGGAGAATGGCTTCCCGGCCCTTGAGGTCCGGCAGGTTGACCGGCACGCGGCGGTCGAAACGGCCCGGACGGGTCAGCGCCGGGTCCAGGGATTCCGGACGGTTCGTCGCCGCCAGAATGACGACGCCGTTGTTTTCTTCGAAGCCGTCCATTTCGGTGAGCAGCTGGTTCAGGGTCTGTTCCCGTTCGTCGTTGGAGCCGGAGAATTTGCCGCCGGCACGCTTCTGACCGATGGCGTCAATTTCGTCGATAAAGACGATACACGGCGCCTTTTCCTTGGCCTGGCGGAACAGGTCGCGAACCTTCGAGGCCCCCATCCCGACGAACATTTCGACAAATTCCGACCCGGAGATCGAAAAGAACGGGACGTTGGCTTCGCCGGCGACCGCCTTGGCGAGCATCGTCTTCCCGGTGCCCGGAGGGCCCACGAGGAGCACGCCCTTGGGCATCGTCGCGCCGATGGCCGCGTATTTCTTCGAATTGTGCAGGTAGTCGACGATTTCGGACAAGTTTTCCTTGGCCTCGTCTTCGCCGGCCACGTCGGAGAAGTGAATCCCCGCTTCAGACGGCACGTAGACCTTGGCGTTGCTCTTGCCGAGGCCGAAGCTCATCGAATTGGCGCCGCCGCCCATCTGGTTGATCATCCGGCGGTTGAGCCAGCGGCCCAGCAGGATGAAGATCACGATCGGCACGACCCAGTTGAGCAGGAAGGACACGATCGGGTTGCTGGTCGAGCTGACGTTCTGTCTGAAGTTGGCGCCGGCCTTGTAGAGCCGTTCCGTCAGCTGCGGATCGTCCACCTTGGTGGTCTTGTAGGTCTGGGTCTTGTCCTTATTGGTGAAAATAATCTGTTGATCTTGAATTTCGACATCGCCGATGTTTTTCTTCTCTGTCATCGACATGAAGGTATTGTAATTGACCGTCTTCGTCTGCCGCTGATTGAGCAGCGGCGCTGCCAGCACGTTGAACGCGATGATCGCGATCAGCACGAGCAGGTAGTAGAAGATCATCGGGCGTCTGGGTGATTTGACCTCTTTCATTTGATACCCCTTTTTTTCCTTTCTTGATGTTTAACTGTGTTTTGTCGTATTGACGCGCCTATTATAGCAATTATCGTCTTGGGTTATGCTTAAAAAAGGTAAACAAGTTGCGCCATTTTCCACCAATTGATAAAATTATTACAGTACAAACGATATCTATTACGAAAAGAGGGACATTTATGGCGAAACAGCTTTACTTTGAATGCAGCTCTGGCATTTCCGGAGACATGACCGTCGGCGCGATGCTCGATCTCGGCGCCGACCGCGCCGTGCTGATGCAGGCGCTGGACAGCCTGCCGCTTTCCGGCTACACCATCGAAATCGGCCGCCGAGCCGTCTCCGGCATCGATGCCTGCGATTTCGACGTGGTGCTCGACGCGCCGCTGGACAATCACGATCACGATATGGCTTATCTCTACGGCAGTGACGACGATCATCACCATCATGATCACGGCCATCATCACGACCATGACCACGACCACGATCACAGCCATGACCACGGCGATCACGATCACCATCACGGCCACGTGCACCGCACCCTGGCCGAGGTCAAACAGATTCTGGCCGGCGGCACCATGACCGACGGCGCCCGGGCGCTGGCTGAAACCATCTTTGACCACCTGGCTGCGGCCGAAGCCAAGGCCCACGGCTCCGACATCGACCACGTCCACTTTCACGAAGTCGGCGCCGTCGATTCCATCGTCGACATCACCGCGGCGGCGGTCTGCTTCGACAATTTGAAGACCCAGCTCGGCTTTACCGACGTCGTCATCCCGTTCATCAACGAGGGCGTCGGCCACGTGCGCTGCGCCCACGGCCGGATGCCGGTGCCGGTGCCGGCGGTGGTCAACCTCGCCGAGGCCCACGGCCTGCCGCTGCGCCTGGCCGGGCTCCAGGGCGAACGCATCACCCCTACGGGCGCGGCCATCGCCGCCGCGGTGATGACGACCAAAACCCTGCCCCAGCCCTTCACGATCCTGAAAACCGGGGTCGGCGCCGGCAAACGCGCCTACACCGACGCGGCCAATCTCCTGCGCCTCTTCCTGATCGAACCGGAAGGCGGTGCCCGCCCTTTTGATTCGGCCTCCGATGCGCAACACGTCGTCCAGCTCGAAGCCAACCTCGACGACTGCACCGGAGAGATTCTCGGCCGAATCGTCACGAAGCTGATAAGCGCCGGCGCCCTCGACGCCACAGTCACGCCGGTGGTCATGAAAAAGAACCGCCCGGGGGCCGTGCTCACCGTGCTCTGCCGACAGACGGATCAGGCGGCCCTCGAGGCGCTGATTTTCGCCGAAACGACGACCATCGGCATCCGTTCCTTCCCGGTGGCCCGCTCAGTGCTCCCCCGAACCATCGAAACCGTCGACACGCCCTGGGGCCCGGCGAAGGTCAAGGTGACGACCCGCAGCGGAAAACGCCGGGGCGTCCCGGAATTTGACACGGTGGACCAGCTGGCTCAGGCCGCCGGCGTGCCCTTCCCCGACGTCTACGCCGCGGTGCTGTCGGCCTGGCAGGCGCAGTCATGAGCGGCGCCTACAGCCGGGTCTTCATCACCGGCGACATTCACGGCTCCATCGACATCCAGAAGATCGAGCTGCTGATCGACCAGCAGGGCGGCGCCCTGTCCGCCGACCCGGCCAAAAAGCTGATGCTCGTCTGCGGCGATTTCGGCGCCATATTCGAGACCAAGCCCGACGACTGGGAGCGCTCGGTCCGGGCGATGTACCGGGCCCTCTACGAGCAGTACGGCCTGCAGTTCGCGACCTGCCTCGGCAACCACGAAAATTACGACCGCATCTACCACGAGCTCGGCACATTCGACTGGTGCGGCGACAAGGTCTACACGATGGACGGGCGGCGCGGGCCCCTCTACCTGCAGAACGGCGGCTACTACACGATTCCCGCTTCCCAGGGGGATTTCACGATCCTGGCCATGGGCGGCGCGCCCAGCGCGGACCGCAAGACGCGGCTTCCCGGCAAGAGCTGGTGGCCCGAGGAGATCCCCGACAAGGTGATGCTGAAACGGGCTCTGGCCAACCTGGACGCCCACGACCGCCACGCCGACTACATCGTCACCCACACCCTGCCCTACAAGCTGCAGAAGGCCATTTTCGTCAAGCCCTTCTCGCCCCGGGGCGTCCGCAAACCGACCGTCGCGAAGATGCTCCAGAAGATCGCCGACCGGGCCACCTGGCGTCAGTGGTTCGCCGGCCACCACCACAAGGACCTGACGCTGAAGCCTTACAAAACGACCCTGTTGTACAACACGATTCTGGAGCTCAAGGTCTAAATCATTGTCAACAAAAAAGAGCGGCGCTTCTCTCAAGCCTAAAAAATTTGAGAGAAAGCGGTCCGCTCTTTTTAGTTTCTCGGAATCTTGCCCTCGGCCATGCGGTGGCTGATGTGCTGGAGGGCTTCCTGGAAGATGTCGAGGACGTGCTTGTCGTCGAGGGAGTAGTAGATGTTGCGGCCGTCCCGGCGGGTGCGCACCTGGCCGTTGTCCCGGAGGATGCGCAGCTGGTGGGACACCGAGGACTGGCTCATGCCCAGGATGTCGACCAAATCGGTCACGCACCGCTCCTTCTGGGACAGGGCGTACAAAATTCTCAGCCGGGTTTCGTCCCCGAGCACCTTGTAGAATTTCGCCATTTCCCGAACGTAGACCTCCGCCATCTGCGCCGTTTCGCCTGTTTGGGTCTTGTCTGTCATGTGATCACCTGATTGTTCTTAAAATTTTATGTGTTTTTACGTGTGTTTTCTGTTTTGTTCTGTACATTTCCCTGTTTTTTGGGTACAATAAAGGAATGCTAAAGGTTATACCGAATCACCCGATGTAAAGGAGACGCTGAATGAAACTGAAGATCGTGATTATTGTACTCGTCGCAGTGATGCTGATCTCCGGCTGTTTTCTGGCCTGGTCGCTGGGCAGTCACAATCCGTCCGCTTACACAACCGATTCCAATAATCCCGTCGCCCAGTTCGAATGGTTCACCCATTCTGTGAACCACAGCGGCAGCGTGCAGCAGCAGCACACCGTCATCGAAAAATAATTGGACCCTTTATTTAATCCCGGATCAGCGTGATCCGGGGTTTTTCTTTATATTGGCCGCAGAGCCACGCCGCGTACCGCCGGCTGTCGAAGCCGGGAATCGCGAACAGGGCGAGGTCGTCGGGCAGGTCCGGGCCGGAGGGCCGTTCGCCGTCGATCTGAATCTCGGCCATCGGCAGGTTGAAGCCGCGGCCGGTCCACTTCATCACGGCCTCCCGCTTAGCCCACGCCTCGGCGAAGACGCGGCTGCGCCGCCGAATCGGCATCTGCTCCAGGGCGGCCGCCTCAACCTTCCCAAACATCCGTCTGGCCACACTGAGGACCCGCCTATCGGTGCGGACCCGCTCGAGGTCGACGCCGATGGGCCGGTCCGCAAAGGCGCAGATCACCCAATCCCCGGAGTCGGCGCCGTTGAAATACAACGGCGCGCCGCCGGTCTGGGCGATTTCTGGCTTGCCAAATGGGCCGATTTCAATGGGCGCGCTGCACTTGTACACGGTCTCCAGCAGGTAGGCCGCGTAAGCCCGCACGCCGTGCCGCATGCGTTTTCGTTCTGTCCTGTATACTTGAATGTCCATTTTTGTTTTACGCTTTTTTCTTTACGCTCCGTGACACACCGCCCGTCCCGGGCAGCCGGCACAGCCGCCCGCCGCACAGCCGCAGCTGCGGGGCAGCGCGTCAAAATCAATCCACTGCCGCCATTCTTCCGCGCTCGGGTGACGCCCGGCGCATTTCACCTCGCCGTCGATGACCAGCGCCGGCACTGTCTCAACCGTCAGCCCCTCGGGGACGCTCAGCGCGTCCCAGCGGGCGACGTCGATGCCGGCCCTGCCGAGGCGCTCGAGCAGCAGCGTCAGCCGGGCCTCTTCAATTGGATCAAGCGCTTCGTCTAAGGCGTCGATCCAGACGACGGTCCGGATCATGCCTTGTCGTCCGGCCGGCGGTACACCTGGATGCCCTCGAGGCCCCAGACCTTTTCAGAGAAGCCGCCGGGCTTGGTGTTGGCCTGAATCTTTTCCATCGTGTTCATCCGGGCGTCGATGACGTCCAGATAGTGCAGCATTTCCGCTTCGGCGAACATCGGCTTCGTCGGCGAGCCGTACTCGGGTTCGTAGTGGTGTGACAGCACCATGTGCTTGAGCTGAAGCACCAGCTCGGGATCGGTGCCGAGCTTTCTGCCGTACTCGTCGATGGCGACGACGCCGGTGATGATGTGGCCGAGGAGCTTCCCTTCCTTAGAGTAATCCGACACCGACCCGTTCTGGTCCGACAGCATTTCGACGGACTTGCCGAGGTCGTGGAGCATGACGCCGGCGTAGAGCAGCTCAGCGTCGAGGAAGGGGTAGAGCGGCGCCAGGGCCTTGGCGTCCCGGAGCATCGACCAGGTGTGGTAGAGCAGCCCGCCCTTGTAGGCGTGGTGCATCCGTTTGGCCGCCGGGAAGTACATCAGCGCGTCCCGCTTGTCCTGGATCATCGTCCCGACCAGCAGCTTCAAATCCTTGTTTTCGAAGCTGTTGATCGTGTCAATCAAGTCGTTGTACATCCCCTGGATGTCGGCCGGGGCGGATTCCACAAAGTCGTTGATGTCGACGTCATCCCCCTCGTTGGTCAGCCGCATCCGGTTGACGATGATCTGCAAATTGTTGTTGTATTCCTGAACCTTGGCCTTGACCTTGACCAGATTGCCTTCGGTAAACTCGTCCTCGTCGACGGGCTTGACGTCCCACATTTTGGCGTTCATGCCGTTGAAGCCGCGGTCGGTCAGCGTCATGTTGAAGTAGCGGCTCCCGTTGGCCGAGGTTTTGACGGTCTGGGATTTGATGAACAAATACCCCAGCAGGCTGTCGCCCTTTTTCACTTTAGATAAATCGATATTCTGCATAGTCTCTCTTTCTTATGAATCAGCCTTCGATGACCTTGATCCAGACCTGGCGGGTCCGCGGGCCGTCGAATTCCGTGAAGTACACGTCCTGCCACGTGCCCAGCACCAATGCGCCGTCTTCGACGAGAATCGTCTGGGAGACGCCGAACAGCGACGATTTGAGGTGGGCCGCCGAGTTGCCTTCCAGATGGCGGTAGCCGTCCTCCCAGGGCACGATTTTGTTTATTTCCCGGGAAATATCCAGGCACACGTTGGGGTCGGTGTTTTCGTTGACCGTTACCGCCGCGGTGGTGTGGGGGATCCAGACGACGGCGATCCCGTCGGTGACGCCCGAGTCTCTGACGGCTTCAGCGACGGTGTTGGTGATGTCGAGCATCTGGGTGTGGGCCGTGGTGCGGACGGTTTTCTTTACGATTTTCATTTTTTATCTCCTCTCGCTTTGCGGATGACCGCCCGGCTGCCGTGGCTGTCGTCGACGATGTCGACGGGGCGGATGTGCTGGACGAATTTCGAGAATTTGGAATAGCCCTTGTCCTTCCAGCTGAATCTCGGGAAGTTGGTGTGGACGAGGTTGCCGAGGTAGCCCAGCTCGATGCCGTTCCGGCCGGCGCTCTTCACCTTCCCGACGATATAGGCCGTCACCTGTCGCTCGGTGGTGCCATCGCCTTCGGCGAGGGCGACGGTCTGGGAGCGGCCGGTCTTGTTCACGGTGAACCGGCTGGATTCCTCTAAAAATTTAGACAGCAGCGAGTAGCCGTAGTCCCGGACGTCGAAATCCGGGTATTTGTTGTTGAGCCGGCTGCCCACCTCGCCGAGGCCGGTGGCCTTGCCCTTATTGGCGTTCTCGGTGATGATGTTGGCGATTGTGTTCTCGACGGCCTTCCGCGCGGTGTGGGGCTCGGCCTTGTCGGCGCTTCGGCCCGACCTCGCCGCCGGCTCGTCGATTTCCTGTTCGTAGGTGTCCAGGATGTTTTCAAGGCTGATGAATTTGGTGCAGGCGTTTCTGAAGGAGCGGGGGGTTTTGTCCTCGCCCATGCCGATGACCCGCATTCCCGATTCCCGGAGGCGGCTGGCCAGCCGGGTGAAGTCGGAATCGCTGGACACGATGCAGAACCCGTCGACCATACCGCCGTACAGGATGTCCATCGCGTCGATGATCAGGGCGGAGTCGGTGGCGTTCTTCCCGGTGACGTTGGCGAACTGCTGAATCGGCGTGATGGATTTGGAGAGGAGCTCGTCGCGCCATTTGGCCGCGCCCGGGCTCGTCCAGTCGCCGTAGATCCGCTTGTAGGTCGCGACACCGTAATTGGCCATTTCGTTCAAAATGCCTTCGATGTATTTGGCTGAAATGTTGTCGCCGTCGATGAGAATCGCGAAGCGCAGATCCTCGGCGCCCATTTCTTCGTAATGCCTGATGTCCATGGGTCTCCTTTCTGTTTTTTCTTTTTAGTCATGGTTTTTCTGAATTTTAAAGATGTTTCTATTTTACCATATCTTTTTAAATTTTCCGCAATTTCTGTTATAGCTGTTTATTAAGGATTCTTTTTTATAATGAGATCAAAAAACAGGAGGGTTTTACGATGAAACTTTATCCAGCTGCGATTTCGCAAATTGTGAAGGAAACCTCAGACACCTACAGTTTTATCCTCGAGATTCCGGACGGCTACACCTGGACGGCGGGCCAGCACGCGCTGTGGCGCTTTCAGGATTACACCGTTAGTCCCGACGAAAAGCCCGGACGGGTGTTCACGATCGCGTCCGCGCCGGCAGACGGCTTTTTGATGTTCACGACGCGCATCGCTGAGCCCCATTCCGACTTCAAGGATATTCTGCTCAACCGCGTCAAGCCCGGGGACGTGATGCTCGTCGCGAATGCCCTCGGCAGCTACACCTTCCACGACACGACAGACCGCGCCCTGGTCATCGCCGGGGGCATCGGCATCACGCCGATCCGCTCGCTGCTCAAGGATATGGCCGCCCGCCACGACACGTCCAAAAAAGTGACGGTGCTCTACTCCGACGACCGCGGCGAATTCGCCTACGGCCCGTTCTGGGACGAAGTCCGAAGCACGCTACCCAATGTGGACCTGCAGCTGATCTCGAACCGGGACGATTTCACCGGCGGGGTCGACGCCTACGCGAAGGCGCACGGCAGCGGCGCTGAATATTTGATCGCCGGCTCGCCGGGGATGAACAAGGCCTTTGCCGACACGCTGACCGGCCTCGGCGTCACGGCGGACCGCATCGTCACCGACGATTTCAGAGGGTATTGATACCAGCTACGGCACAAGCACGAGGGGGCAGCCGCCCCCTCGTTTGCGTTTATTCTGTGTTTTATATACAATACAAGGACAAGGCCCTGCCTAAGGCCTAACCCAAACTTGATCTGTATTTAAGGAGAAACCAATGAAAAAGAATCCAGCAAAAGTGATTGGCGGCATTGCCCTCGGCGCCGGCGCGGCGATTGGCGCGGGCGTTGGGTTTTTCAAGGGCATGCACAAGGCGATCCAAAGCGACGCCAAGACGATGCCGCTGTTCGGGCTGATCTGCCCGATGGAAGAGGAAATGGCGCCCTTCCGCGAAGCGATGGACATCCGTGAGACCTCGGTCATCTCGGGCTTGACCTTCACCGAGGGGACCCTCTGCGGCCAGTCGGTGGTCCTCGTGCAGTGCGGGGTCGGGAAGGTGAACGCCGCGGTCTGCGCCCAGGCGCTGTGCTCCCATTTCCCGATTGACGCGCTGATCAACGTCGGCGTCGCCGGGACGACGGCTGAGGACATCCACCAGGGGGATCTGGTCGTCTCCACCGACGCGGTACAGCACGATTTCGACGTGACGGTCCGCGGGTTTGCCCCGGGGGAAATTCCGGATCTGCCGGAGTGGGATTTCAAGGCGGCGACGTCGCTGATCGATTTGGCGTCGCGGGCCTACGAAGCCTGCCGGGACGAAATGGACGGCGCCCATTTCAGCGTCGGGCGCATCGCCAGCGGCGACCAGTTTATCGCCGGCGGTCCCCGGGCGGACGCGATCCAGAATACCTTTAAGCCGGCTGCGGTGGAAATGGAAGGGGCGGCCATCGCTCAGGCGGCCGCGCTGAACGACGTGCCCTTTGTCATCATCCGCGCGATTTCTGACAACGCCGACAAGGACGCGCCGACCTTGACCTACGACGAGTTTTTGCCGATGGCCATCCGCCACAGCTTCACCCTCGTGTGCCAGATGCTCGCGATGGCGGAGTAATAAACCGAACAATCAAACATAAAAATATGACACCCTTATTTGACAATAAAGGTGTCATATTTTTTTGGATCTTTATTTAAAATACAATTATTCACTGTATTTTCTTTAAAATTTCTTCAACTCTTCCCACAAAAAACATTTAAGCAGCGCTCTAAAAAATGACACCTTTAAAAATTGTGGAAAAGTGGACATCAGTGGGGATAAGTCCGCTTGCGTCTGCGCACTTTGCCCGGGTGCTTTTTCCGCGCTGCACCCTTACCGCCCTTAGCCTTTGTGCCGCTGTTGTGGTGATGAGGGCGGCGGGACGGACGGCTTTGATCTTTGGCGGCCGCCGCGCTGTGCGCCCTGGATCTGCCGCCCTTCTTGGATTGGGGCTTCGCCTTGCGCACCGAGTAGCCGAAGCGGCCGAGGCAGCCGCCGAGGGCAAAGTACCCGCCGTGGGAATAGGCGATCAAATGGGCCCGGTCCAGATCGAAGCGGCCGCGCTCATCCAGATACTGCGGGTCCACGTCGGTGGACACCACCTCGGCGACAAACATATCGTGAGAGCCGAGCTCCAGTACCTGGGTCACCCTGCACTCGAGACACACCGGGCTCTCGGCGATGCCCGGCGCCGCGACCTTTCGCGACGGGCTCGGGTGGAGGTGCATCGCCGCGAACTTGTCCACGTCCCGGCCCGACTTCACGCCGCAGTAATCCGCCGCCCGAGCCAGGCGCTCCGTCGTCAGCGAAATGACGAACTCCCCGGAGCGGCTGATCAGCTCGTGGGTGTAGCGCGACTTCCGTATGGACACCGACACCATCACCGGGTCCGAGCACACGGTCCCCGCCCAGGCGGCGGTCATCACGTTGGGCCGGCCCGCTGCGTCCACCGCGCTCACCAACACCGCCGGAATCGGGTAGAGCAGATTCGCCGGCTTCCAATATTCCCTTGCCACTGTCGACCTCCTTAATTGACACCATCCTTATCATCAATCATGCTGCGATTGATGACGGATGGTGTCCGTAAAAATTTTATGCTTTAATATATAAATTTTTTTGATTATAACGAAAAAACGGGGCGGCTGCAAGCCGTCCCGTTGATACGTGTGTTCTCTCTTTATGGATATGGAGGGGTTCATATTCGGCCCTTAGAGCACCTGATGGGCGTTGCGGGCGATGACGTCGAGCTGCTGTTCGCGGGTCAGGTCGATGAATTTCACCGCGTAGCCGCTGACGCGGATCGTGAAGTTCGCGTATTCCGGTTTTTCCGGGTGGGCCATTGCGTCCTTCAGCTTGTCCACACCGAAGACGTTGACGTTCAGGTGGTGGGCGCCCTGGCTGAAGTAGCCGTCGAGCACGTTGACCAGTTTGCCCTTGCGTTCGGCGTCGTCGTGGCCCAAGGCGTCCGGATGGATCGTCTGGGTGTTGGAGATGCCGTCGAGGGCGTACTTGTACGGCACCTTGGCGACGGAGTTCAGCGACGCCAGCAGGCCGTTTTCTTCAGCGCCGTAAGCCGGGTTAGCCCCAGGTGCGAACGGGGTGAAAGCTGGGCGGCCGTCCGGCAGTGCGCCGGTGGCCTTGCCGTACACGACGTTGGAGGTGATCGTCAGGATCGACGTCGTCGGTTCGGAGTTGCGGTAGGTGTGATGCTTCTTGATCTTGTCTAAGAAGGCATGGAGCAGCTTGACCGCGATGTCGTCCGCCTTCGGGTCGTCGTTGCCGTAGCGCGGGAAGTCCCCTTCGATCTTGAAGTCGGTGGTGACGCCGTAGTCGTCGCGGATCGCCGTGACCTTCGCGTACTTGATCGCCGACAGGGAGTCGACGACGTGGGAGAAGCCCGCAATGCCGGTGGCGAAGGTGCGGCGCACGTCAGTGTCGATCAGCGCCATTTCTTCCGCTTCGTAGTAATATTTATCGTGCATGTACTGGATCAGATTCAGAATATTGACGTACAGCCCGGCCAGCCAGTCGAGCATCTGGTCGTATTTGTGGGCCACTTCGTCGTAGTCGAGGACGTCGGAAGTGATCGGCGCGTATTCCGGGCCGACCTGCATCGGAGAGCCGTCCTTGTTCTTGAATTTTTCGTCCTTGCCGCCGTTGATCGCGTAGAGCAGGGCCTTGGCCAGGTTGGCGCGGGCGCCGAAGAACTGCATTTCCTTCCCGGTCTGAGTCGCGGAGACGCAGCAGCAGATGCTGTAGTCGTCGCCCCAGAAGGGTTTCATCACGTCGTCATTTTCGTACTGGATGGCGGACGTCTTGATGGAAATCTTGGAGGCGTAATGCTTGAAGGCTTCCGGCAGACGTGGGGAGTAGAGCACGGTCAGGTTCGGTTCCGGTGCCGGTCCCATGTTTTCCAGGGTGTGGAGGAAACGGAAGTCGTTCTTCGTGACCATCGAGCGGCCGTCGAGACCGGTGCCGGCCATTTCCAGCGTCGCCCAAACCGGGTCGCCGGAGAAGAGTTCGTTGTAGCTCGGGATCCGCGCGAATTTGACCATTCTAAACTTCATGACCAAGTGGTCGATGAGTTCCTGGGCTTCCTTTTCGGTCAAGGTGCCTTCTTTTAAGTCGCGGTCGATGTAGATGTCAAGAAAGGTGGAGATACGGCCGACGGACATCGCCGCGCCGTTCTGGGTCTTGATCGCGCCGAGGTAGCCGAAGTACAGCCACTGGACCGCTTCGTGGGCGTTGACCGCCGGCTTCGAAATGTCGTAGCCGTAGATCTGAGCCATAGCCTTCAGGCCCTTGAGGGCGTTGATCTGGTCGGTAATTTCTTCGCGGAGGCGGACCACATCGTCGGTCATCGTGCCGTCACCGCAGTTCAGCTTGTCTGCTTCCTTCTTTTCGATCAAATAGTCCACGCCGTACAGCGCCACGCGGCGGTAGTCGCCGACGATGCGGCCGCGGCCGTAGGTATCCGGCAGCCCGGTGACAATGTGAGCGTGGCGGGCGCGCCGCATTTCCGGGGTGTAGGCGTCAAAGACCGCCTGGTTGTGGGTCTTGTGATATTCGTTAAAGATCTGATCGTATTTCGGATTGATCTGATAGCCGTAGGTTTCCGCGGCTTCCTTGGCCATTTTGTAGCCGCCGTAGGGCATGAAGGCCCGTTTCAGCGGTTTGTCCGTCTGGAGGCCGACGATTTTTTCAAGATCCTTGGTGTCCTTGCCGATGTAGCCCGGGCCGTAAGCCGTCAGCCCGGAGACCACTTCGGTTTCGCAGTCGAGAACGCCGCCCTTGGCCCGTTCTTCCTTCTGCAGAGCCTGCACCTGATTCCAGAGTTCGGTCGTCGCGTCGGTCGGCCCTTCCAGGAAGGATTCGTCACCGTCGTAGGGGGTGTAATTCTTCTGAATGAAATCCCGGACGTCGATGTCTTCTTTCCACAAATCGCCGTTAAAATTGCGCCATGCGTTTGCCATTGTCATTCTCCTTTGTATTAAAATCTTACAAAACCAAAACCATTTATTTTTATCTTTAATGATTGCATATTGTCATCGGCGGCAGTGCCGCCGGCTTCTAAGCCTGTGCTTTTCCGGGGACGAGGATCGCCTCAGCCGCCTGCACCTGTTCCGGTGTCGGCGGGTCGATCCCGTCGAGGGGGTAGGTCAGCCCGAGGGCTTCCCATTTGTAAGCGCCCATCGTGTGGTAGGGGAGCACCTCGACCTTTTCGACGGTCTTTAAGCTGTCGATGAAGGCCCGCTCCGCCTTGAGCCCTTCGGGGTCGTCGGTGATGCCGGGCACCAGCACCTGCCGAATCCACAGCGGCACGCCCATATCCGAAACGGTCCTGAGCATCTGGTGGATGTTGGCGTTGGGCACGCCGGTGAGCCATTTGTGGTGGTCCGGGTCCATCGTCTTGATGTCGGCGATCACCAGATCGGTCAGCCCCATCAGCGCGACGAACTTGTCGTACCAGGGGCCGTGATCGGTAAAGGGCTGGCCCGCCGTGTCGATGGCGGTGTGGATGCCCTCAGCCTTGGCCAGCTTGAACAGCGCCAGCAGAAAATCGATCTGCAGCAGCGGCTCGCCGCCCGAGACGGTGATGCCGCCGCCACCGCCCCAATAGGGCCGGTAGCGCTTGGCCTGGGCGATCAAATTCTCCGGCGTGCGCAGCGTCCCGGCGCCGCAATCCCAGGTGTCGGCGTTGTGGCAGAAGCGGCACCGCATCGCACAGCCCTGCACGAAAATCACGAACCGAATCCCCGGCCCGTCCACCGACCCGAAGGTCTCGATGGAATGAATCCTGCCTTGTACCTCTGCCATGTCACCGCCTCCTTCATCGTGTGTATCGTAAACCATCTAAAAAAATAAGTGCCTGTCTGAAAGACAAGCACTTGTTGGGGTGTCTCATCTTTAAGACACCCCTAATGTAACACCATCTTGGGCTTCGTTCTTTGATTCAAATCAAATAAAAAGCGAAATTTTATTTTTTTGTTCAAATTTTTTTCTGGTTCTGAGAGATTTTCAAAAATTTTCAATCGACGCTCATTCGTTTTCGACGTAGGCGGACAGCGCCTGCCGATCCAGCACCCGGAGCTTTCCGCGGCCCATCCGCTTGATGTAGCCGTCCCGCTCCAGCTGGGTCAGATGACGGCTGACGGTCTCGACCCGGAGGTTCACCGACGAGGCGATGTCCTCGAGCTTGAGCTCCACGTCCCGGTCGAGGCAGCGGGCGTCCCGGTAGAGCAGAAACTGGCCGATGCGCCGGCGCGGGTCCCGAATCGACAGGATGATGACCTTTTTTTCGGCCTCGTCGAGCTCGGTGGAAAGCATCTCGATCAAATGGACCACCGTCTCGGGATGGCGCTCGAGCACCTCGGTCAGCGCGTCCCGGGGGATCTCGCAGAGGGTCACCGGCTCGAGGCAGATCACGTCGTAATGGTAGACGTGATCCTTTAAGAAAATGCCGTGCCAAATGGCCTGGCCGTCGTGGAGGACGTCGAGAATGTGTTCCTCGCCCGAGGCGTCGGTGCTGGCGATCTTGACCTTGCCCCGCTGAATGATCAGCACCGAATCGATGGGGTCACCCTCCCGGACCAGGGCGCTGCCCCGGGGATGGACGGAGTGCACCGACCGGGCGACGAGCTGGCCCTGAAGCGCCATCGGCAGCCGCTCGAACAGGCGGATGTGGGAAATGCAGAAACGGCGTTGATCGGTGTAGGCGCATTGACATTTGTGAGCAGGCATAGGGGCCTCCTTTCCTTTAATCCAAAGAAGCACAAATAAAAAACAGACCCCGAGTCTCCTCGAGATCTGTCAATTCATTGCCGCGGTTTAGGCTTCCGCCAAACTGGGGGAGAGCAGATGGGTGATCATGCCCATCGCCGATTTCAACTTTTTGCAGTCGTCGGTGCTCAGGCCCTCGATCTGGGAGCTGACCCGGCTGTCCATCATCGAAGAAAGCTCTTCGACGACACACTGGCCCTTGTCGGTCAGCCGCAGGGAATAGGCCCGGCCGTCCTCTTCGCAGGGTTCCTTGGACACGAGACCCTTTTTGCGGAAACGCTTGATGATCCGGCTCATGTAGCCCTGATCGACGTACATCGCGTCGGCCAGCTCATTCAGCCGGCAGCCGTCCCGCTTCTGAAGCTCAAACAGCGTCCGGCATTCGGTGATCGAAAATCCCGAATCCAGGTAGCCGTCGTTGAGCATCCCCATGTACACCGTGTAGAATTCGTTGAAATCACAAATTTCGTGAACGGTGTCACTGAAAACTTCCGCGTTTAAATCTGCCGTCTCTAGAGGATCCGGCACGTCCTGTGCTTCACATTTCATAAATTGATTAAGTCCTTTCTGTTTGTATAAATGAGTTTAAGTTTTATAAAACAATTGGTAATCGTCTATGTTTATATCACAAATACTTGACCGGGTCAAACTTCCAAGCCATATTTAACAAACCATGGGACTTAACCTATTTCAGCTTTACCGATACTTAAGTTTCCGCCAAATAATCCGCTGTGGTCATCAGCTCGCATTGAAGGGGCGCGAGGCCGGAGAGCACCAGCTCCGACGCCGCCTCCTTCGGGCGGTCCAGCCCCGACACCGCGTCGGTCAGGTAAAGCACGTGGCAGCCGAGGTCGATAGCCGCGCAGGCGGTCCACAGCACACAGCATTCGGCGACCACGCCGGTGAGGACGACGCGGCCGCCCCGGTCCCGCGCCCGCAGGGCCGCCGCCCGGACGTTCGGGTGGTCGAGGGCGTTGTAGGTCGATTTGGGGCAGTAAGGATGGGTTTCGGCCAGGGGCGCGATTTCGTCGGCCAAGGCGTTGAGCCACGGGTCGGCGTTGATCGCCGCGTACTTTTCGTTGTAATCCCGCCAATCCCCTTTGGGGGCCGCCGGCGGCAGAAAGGCCGTCACCATCAGAGGCACGCCTTCGCGGTCCGCGGCTTCGGCAACGCGCAGCGTCCGCGCCGCCGCGCCGTCGAAATCCCGGCAGGCCCATGCCTGGCCCTCGCGGTAGACGTTCTGCATGTCGATGACGAGAATCAGATCTTCTTTTTTCATCGTCCCGTCCCTCTAAAAATCCGACGGAATCAGCCCGAGGCGCACCATCGCCTTGGCGATGCCGTCGTCGTCGATGTCGTTGGTGACGAAATCGGCGAGGGCCTTGGCCTCGGGGACGCCGTTGCCCATGACCACACTGGTCCCGGCGGTGTCGAGCATCTCGAGATCGTTGGGGCCGTCGCCGAAGGCGATGGTGTCCGACCGGTCCGCACCGACGGCCGCGATGAGCTCGTCGATGGCGGTGCCCTTGTCGACGCCAATCCGGGTGATTTCGCCGGCGCTCGCGTCGTCCGGTTCCAGGCTGCTGGCCGTCACCCGGAGGTTCACCGGCGCGAGCCAGGCTTCGAATGCGTCCCGGGTAAAGGGCGCCCCGGTGTAGACGACCATGTCGGCGTCGGGATAATGGTCGGCGTAAAGCCCCCGGGCCACATCGACTTTAACCTTGCCGATAGCCCTGGAAATGACGTCGTAAACCGATTCGCTTTCACTCACCTGAAACAGGCGGTAGCGCCGGAAGGATTCCAGCGCGTTGGGCGAGATAATGCCGACGTGGGCCATTTGAATCAACATCGGCACGTTGCCGCGGTTCAGCATCGCCATGACCCGCTGCATCCGCTCGGCGCCGAAGACGTGGCGGCCGATTTCCCGTCCGTCCGCGATCACGTGGGAGCCGGAGCCGAAAATGTAGCCGTCGAAGCCGAAATCCATCAAAAAGGGGTAGACCTCCGCCTCGCTGCGCCCGGTGCAGAGCACCAGCTTGTGGCCGGCGCGCTGGGCCGCCCTCAGCGCCCGCGCCGCGGAGTCGGGCAGCACCTTGTGAAAATTGACCAGGGTGCCGTCCACATCAAAGAATAATATTTTCGTGTGTTCTGTTTTCATGGGTCTATCTTAGCCGATTCACCACAAGATTTCAAAAAATTTTAGATAAAAAAACAGCGCCGAAGCGCTGTTGCAAAATCCAAATTTATTGTATTAACCGTACACGACGACCCGCGTATTTCTCGGGATATTGTCGTAAATCCATTTGGCGTTTTCGAGTGCAAGCCGCACACAGCCGTGGGAGACGCCCCTTCCCAGTGTGCCATCTAATATTCTTGACGGCGTAGATGCCGGATAATACAGAACGGAGTGGAAAAGATAATTGCCGCTGAACTGCGTCGCGTACCAGCACCGGTAGGAGCTGCTGCCGAAATACCTTTCCTTGATGCCCACCGTGAACACGCCCTTTTTCGTCGGCGTTCTGGCCGCACCGTCACCGCAGGAATAGCGCTGGATGCGCGTCCAATGGTTCTGATACCCCTTGTAAATCGAAACGAGGTGGCGCGAGCAGTCGACGAGGATCGCGTAGCCGGTGCTGCTGGCGTAGCCCTGCGCCTTCCAATCCATCGCGTCCAAATACACTTCAACGCTGTAATCTATGTCTGCGTAATCCGTACCGGTCGTTGAAGCCAGAACGAATTTCTGCGCATTTGAATTATTGAAGCTGTACAGCTGGATGTTGGTGCCGTTGCCGGTATTGCCACCAGCCGCATCCAAAACCAGGCTGCTGTTGGCGTTGATGAAGGAAAAGCTGCCGTCCGCGTTTTGATGAACGATCCATCTCTGCGCCATCGTGCCGTTGTCGCAATACTGCTGCACATTGGTGCCATTTGCCGTTCCGCCGCCGGCCGCATCGAGCATGTGGCGAGATTTTTCATTTCGAATTTTGACAAACCCGTTGCCAAGATCCACAATCGTAAATTTCTGCGCACAGGTATCGTTGAAGCTGTAAAGCTCGAGATTGGCCTGCATCTTCCGAGAGCCGCCCGCAATATCCAAAACCGCTGATGGGTTATTCGCGTTTTTGAAGATGAACTCGCCTGTAATGGGATTGTAGGCGACAGCCTTCAGATAAAATTTCTGCGCATCTGAGCCATTGGCCGCGTAAACCCAAAGGTTGGTGCCGTCGGCCGTTTCGGCGCCGCTGACGTCCAGCACATTGGCGCCGTTGTTGCCCGCTGCAAAATAGCAGGTACCGTCACCGGTGTTCCGCAAAAACCAGCGCTGCGCCGCCGTGTTGTTGTTGAAGTACTGGCGCACATTGGTGCCGGATTGTATCGAACCGCCCGCGATATCCAGCGTCATGCCGGAGTTTAGCGAGGTGATTCGGTAGGTATCCCCAGTTTTGGTGATGATAAATTTCTGAGCGTTTGTGCCGTTGTTTTCGTACAGCTGCAGATTGGCGCCGGAGCCCATCGAACCGCCGCTAATATCGAGCACCTTCTGGTCGTCGAGCTTCGAGACGATTGTGTAGACGCCGTCCTCAATCGAAACATTCTCACCCGATTTCAAGAAGTTAAATTTTTGAGCGTTCGTGCCGTTTTGGCTGTACAGCCAGATATTGGTGCCGTTTTGCATGCTGGCGTACTGTACGTCAATCACCTTGCCGTTCTTTTTAGCCAAAATGTAGTAGGCGCCGTCTCCGGCGGGAAGAATTTCCCATTTCTGGGCGTCTGTGCCGTTTTCGTCGTACTGCCAGATATTCGTGCCGTCGGCATCAGCACCGCCGCAAATATCGACGACCTTGCCGGAGCCCTTGTTGACGATCAGGTAATAGCCTCCGTCTTCGTCGTCGGACGCCACCCATTTGACGTCGAACTTCTGCGCGTTGGTCCCATTGGCGTCGTAAAGCTGAATATTGGCTTCGCTCTGCGCGCTGCCGCCCGAAACGTCGATCACCTTGAAGCCGTTTTGATGTGACGCGATGACGTAGGTGCCGTCTTCGACCGTCTTGACGTATTTCGGCGCTGTTGGCTGTGTGGCAGATGCAGTCTGATCCTGCTGTGCGGGTTTCGATGTGTCCCCAGTTTCCGCGGCCTGCGTTTTTTCTGCCGGCTGCATCGATGATGTCACATCTGTTGATTTTGCCGAATCCGAAGAGGTGTCCCCTTGGGTCACACTTTTAGGATTCTGCGTGACAGCCTCGGTACTGGCCTGATTCGCCGCAGTGGTGTTAGGGACTGTCTCGGTAACCGCCGCCGTGGGCGTCTGTGCGTTGGCCGCGTGGTCGTCCACTTCCGCCGCAAAGGCCGTCTGCGGTTTCATCAGAAAAACAGCGCCCGCAATGAGAAATACCGCGAAAAGCCATTTCCATTGCTTGAATTTCATAATCCGCTCCTCTCTTCAATCAATTTCGTTCATTTAGTACAACTTTCTAAATTTTTTATTAAGATACCAAAAAACGTTTACGGTTATTGTACCTTAAATAAAATCAATTGTATACATAAAAAATGGCAAAAATAAAAACAGCGCCGAAGCGCTGTTTTGAGTACGAGACTTAAATCTTAGTAATTCAAAGCCTGGATTCTGAAGTAGCTCTGTGGATGTGCGCAGACCGGGCAGACTTCTGGTGCCTTCGGGCCGACCACGATGTGGCCGCAGTTGCCGCACTGCCAAATCTGATCGCCGTCTCTTGAGAACACGACGCCGTCGTTGATGTTCTTAAGCAGCTTCTTGTAACGTTCTTCGTGGTGTTTTTCGATGTCCGCCACCATCCGGAACAGACGGGCGATATCGTCGAAGCCTTCTTCTTCAGCTTCCTTCGCCATTCTCGGGTACATTTCGGTCCATTCGTAAGCTTCACCGTCTGCTGCAGACTGCAGGTTATCCGGGGTGTCGCCGACGCCGTAGAGGATCTTGTACCACATTTTAGCGTGTTCTTTTTCGTTGTTCGCGGTTTCGGTGAACAGTTCAGAAATCTGAACGTAGCCGTCGCTCTTCGCTTTGCTTGCGAAATAGGTGTATTTATTACGTGCCTGGGATTCACCCGCAAAGGCATCCTGTAAATTCTTTTCGGTTTTTGTGCCCTTTAATTCTTCAGCTCTGCATCTTAAAAAATCTGCCATTTAAAAAACCTCCTTTGATGATTCAAATGTGATTGATGAATATGCTCTCCTTCTCTCAATTGAGAACAGCTCTATCTTATCGCAATCCGGGAATCCCGTCAATGTTAATTAGAACCATTCTAAAAAAGAATTGGCTTAGCCTTAAGCATTTTTTATGATTTGAACGCACCCGTTTCATTTAACGAACCGCGGATACCTCGACCTCAACCTGTTCGTCGGCACTGCCAGCTTTGGCGCCGGCGCGGTGCACCGTCAGCGTCGTCTTGCTGCCCGGCGTCATGTCGGCCAATACCGCTGCCATTTCCCGCGGGTTGTTCACCGACTTGCCTTCTACCGAGGTGATGACGTCGCCCACTGCGACGCCTGCCTTTTCTGCGCCCGATCCCGGCGCTATCGTCAGCACCGCGACGCCGTTGTCGAAGGACGCGGTCTTCCCGGTACGCAGCTTGAATTGATCCGCGCTTTCACCGGTAATGCCGATGGTGCGGGGTTCGTAAGTCCCGGTCATGATCACCTGATCGAGCACCGTCGCGAGGGAATAGGCCGGCAGCGCGTAAGTGCCTGCCGCGTCCGTCTTCACGGTCATCCCGACGATCTGCCCATCGCTGTCGCAGATTGGCGTGCCCGCTGCGCTGTCCCCGTCGATCTGAATCAAATCCCGAACCGCGTAGCCGCTGCCGTCGGACGCGAGGACGTTGGCGTCAGGATTGAGAATCGACGCCTTTTTCGTCGCGTAGGTGTGGCCGCTGCGCCCGAGCTGCATCACCACTTCGCCCTTGTAGAACTGGTCGTCGTCGGACAGCACGGCCGGTTTAAAATGGCCCCCGGAGGCCTTGATCAGCGCCAGATCCAAATCGGCGTCCGACCAGATCACCTTCGCAGAATAAGTCTTCTTTTTCTTATCAGTGACCTGAACCGCGCCGGTCGTGGTGATCAGGTGCGCCGCGGTCATGATCATCCCATCTGTGGTCACCGCAAAGCCCGTGCCGGATGAGGCGCCGGAAGTCACGTTCAGGACGGCCCCGTCTAAACTGCTGGCCGCCTGATCCAGGCGCGCTGCACCCGCCGCTTCGGCCGCCTCTTCGGAAACGGCGATGCTTTTCATCCCCTGATGGCAGTAAACCGTGAACAGCACGATGACCAGCGCCAGTCCGACAATCACCGTATCCATCATGAACCACCAGGAGCGGCTGTGATTTCCAAATCTGGACTGGCGGCTGTCCGCCTCTTCTTTTTCCGGAAGGCTGGTCGTTTTTTCATTGATCTCGGGAAAAAGATCATTTTGAAATGCCGGAGTGGAGTGGATGGATTCTTCGATATCTTTTCGCTGCTTCGTCATTTCAAAACTCCTTGTGTTTTTTCTTAAACCGATTATCCCAAATCGAAGACGCTGGAGCGCTCGTGGCGTCTGGCCACGGCGACCCGAGTATCCTTTTCTGAGATGCCTGCCTGTTTAAAGAAATTTTGTGTCGTCTGGTAGGCGAGAATCGGCAGATTGTTTTCGTGGCTCAAATGAGCCAGCACGATCTGCTTCACGCCGCTTTCCGCGAGATCGACCGCCATTTCGCCGGCGGTATCGTTGGACAAATGTCCCAGCTTACTGGCGATGCGGTGCTTCAGCGCGTAAGGGTAGGGCCCGGTTTCGAGCATCCCAGCGTCGTGGTTGCTTTCGAGCACCACCAGATCCCGTCCGGCCAGCGCCTGCGCGATTTCCGGCGAAACGATACCGGTGTCGGTGGCAATGCCGACAGTGTGGGCGCCGCTGTCAAAGGTGAAGCCCACCGGGTCGGCCGCGTCGTGGGAAATACCGAAGGTGTCGACGCCCAAATCGCCAATAGCAAAGGGGACGCCAGTCACGAACATGCGGATATTGTGCCCGGCGATTTTGCCGATATCCGGCGCCATCGCTTCCCAGGTGGCCGCGTTGGCGTAAATCGGCAGATCGTACCGGCGGGACAACACCCCGGCACCGTGAATGTGGTCGCGGTGCTCGTGGGTAATCAAAATGCCGTCGATCTGTGCCGGCAGCTCGTCGATGGACATCAGGCCCTGTTCAATCTTCTTACCCGAAAGGCCCGCGTCGACGAGAAGCCGGGTATCGCCGTGGGACACAAACAGGCAGTTGCCCGATGACCCGCTGTACAGACTACAAAATTTCATAATTAAATGCCTCTAACGTTTTTTATCTTAATCGGTAATCCTTAAAATGACTCTAAAAAACAAAAGCCCCAGAATGGGGCGTAAAGTATTGCTTAAGATTAGTTGTCTAAATGACTTTTCACGGTGACCCGTTCGATGTGGGCACCGAGATTTCTGAAATTTTCTTCGAGATTTTCGTAACCCCGATCGATGAATTTCAAGCCCGTGATTTCCGAGCGGCCCTTGGCCACCAGGGCGGCGATGACCATCGCGGCGCCTGCGCGCAGATCGGTCGCGGCGATTTTGGTGCCTGACAGCTCCGGCACGCCTTCAATCATGGCTGTCCGGCCATTGATCGAAATGTGTGCCCCCATTTTTCTGAGCTCGTCCACGTATTTGAACCGGTTTTCAAAAATGCTTTCGTGGAGACGGCTGTTGCCTTCGGCGATGGACATCAAAACCGCCATCGGCTGCTGAAGGTCGGTCGGAAAGCCCGGGTAGGGCAGGGTCTTCACGTGGCAGCGTTTCAGGCGGCCCTTGTGGCTGACCTGAAGGCTGTCGCCGTTGACGTTCACGACGTCCGCGCCCATTTCCTTGAGCTTGGCGGTGACACTTTCCATGTGCTTGGGAATGACACCCTTGACGAGCACATTGCCGTTGGTGGCCGCTGCGGCCATCATGTAGGTCCCGGCTGTAATCTGGTCGGGCACCACCGAATAAGAACAGGCGTGGAGTTCCTGCACGCCGTGAATGCGGAGGGTATCCGTGCCGGCGCCCTTGATGTTGGCGCCCATTTTATTGAGGAAGTTGGCCACATCGACGATATGGGGTTCCTTTGCGGCGTTTTCGATGACCGTGCGGCCTTCGGCGAAAACCGCCGCGAGCATCACGTTGATCGTCGCGCCCACCGACACGACGTCCATGTAAATATCCGCCGCGTGGAGATGGTCGGCGTGCATTTTGACACAGCCGTGTTCGATGACCACGTCGGCGCCGAGGGCTTCAAACCCCTTGATGTGCTGGTCAATCGGGCGGTCGCCGATGTTGCAGCCGCCGGGCAGCGGGACAATCGCGTTGCCGTAGCGGCCGAGCAATGCGCCGAGCAGATAGTAGGACGCGCGCATTTCGCCGATTTCGTCCTGATAAGGGGCACAGTCGTAGGACAGCTCATCTCGGGAATCGATGGTGAGCACGTCGTCCTGCCAGTCGACCTTCGCGCCGATTCGGCTTAAAATGTCGACCATTTTGCGGACGTCGTCAATTCTCGGGACGTTGTCGATCGTCACGACGTTGCGGCTCAGCAGAGCAGCGGGAATTAACCCCAGCACCGCGTTTTTCGCGCCGGTGATCTGGACTTCGCCTTTTAACGGATAACCGCCTTCAATGATAAATTTATCCATCGTATCCAATCCTCTCAAATTTATATCCTTTATGGAATCTCTCACTATATCGCAAAAAAGCGGGTAATTCAAACCCGCTCCCTTTGTTCAAAACTAAAATACAACAATCTGTACAGCGATGCGCTTCACATTCGCTTTTTTCCCATTTTAAACTTCTGATATTATATCATAATGTTTTAAATTATCAACTTTTTTGAACGGATTTCTTTTTGTTTAAGCTGTGATATAATAGTCAAAAAATTAAGGATGGGCGGAGGAAAACGGAAAATGGATAAGCGGCACTCAACGAAGTTTGTCTTCGACAGCGGCAACGAAAATTACGGCATCACGCCGGTGGAGAACGCCTTCATCAACATCTACATGCCTCCGGCCAACGGCGACTACGTCAAGGTATACCTCTACGGACTCAAGCACTGCTTCTCAAGCGCATCGATGCCCATCGACAACGAGCTGTTGTCCGAGGAGCTGCAGATCACAGAGGGGGACGTGCGCAAGGCCTGGGCCTACTGGCAGGATCAAGGGATTCTCTCGGTCCGCTACAACGACAGCGGCCGGGCCGAGGTGCACTATTTCAGCATTCCGGCGCGCATCCTGGACAACTACCCGCAGCCCGACGCACCGGCCAACGCCGAGGACACCGCGCCGAAAAACGAACAGGAAGCCAAAATCCAGGAGATGTTCAAAATCATCGAAAAGATGTTCAGCGCCACCTTGTCGGTCTCGACGATGCAGCAGCTTTCAGAATATTTGACAGATTACCATTTTGAACCCGAAACCGTCATCCTGCTGACTGAGTATTCGCTGAAAAACATCACCGCCAAAGGGGATCATTTCACCCAGAGTCAGGCGGTCCGCTACATGAACAAGGTCGCCGACAGCTGGCAGGACGCCGGCGTCATCACGCCAGAGGACGCCGACGTGTACATCGCCGAATCCCGAACCCGCCAGAGGCTGTATTACGGCGTACTCAAAGCCATCGGACAGAACCGCAGCCCGATGCAGACAGAGCGGGAAACCATCGACAAATGGTTCGACACCTATCATTTTAAGCCGGAAATTGTCAAAGAGGCGCTCCGCCGGACGACCAAGCCCAGCGTGAACTACGTGGACGGCATTCTGACCCGTTGGCACGACGCCGGCATGACGACCCTCGACGCTGTCCGCCAGGAGGCCGAGGATTTCCGCAAGAACGCCGGCGCCAAAGGGCCAGCTCAGCCGGCAGCCGACGCAGATACCCGCCAGCGCGAGGATTTAATCGACGCCCTCGCCGACCAGGATACACAAGCTTTATGGAGTTTGATTGATGAACAAGAAGAACTTAAATCCAGAGACGATCATTGAGGATTTTCTCAACAGCCGAAAACGCCACCTCTATTTTGAAAACAAGCGCATCGCGGACATTTACGACCGGGTGCCGGCGCTCAAGGCTGTAGAAAATGAACGCAACGCAGCCGGCGCTAGGCAGGTTCAGGCGCGGCTGGCCGGCGATCCCGACGCCCTGCCCAATTATCACAAGAAGCTCGCCGAGCTGAATACGCGCCGCGCTGAAATCATGCAGGCGCACCACCTCACCGCCGCGGACTTCGAAATTCACTACCTCTGTCCCGACTGCCACGACACGGGGTACCAAGGGCGGGCGGTCTGCCACTGCCTGAAGCAGGCCCTGACCGACGCGGCCTTTTCCCGCTTCGATTTAAGTCCACGGGCCCGCCTTGAAAATTTCGACACCTTCGAGCTCAAGTACTACACGGACGACAAGCCCGAGCACGGTCCGAGCCCGAGACGCTACATGGCGGCGATGAAACAGCTGATGATGAATTACTGCGCCGATTTCGAGGCTCAGCACGACAATTATCTCTTTTACGGCGCGCCGGGACTCGGCAAAACCTTTTTGTCCAACTGCGTGGCCAACGCTTTAATCGAAAAAGGAAAAAACGTGATCTACATCACCGCCGAACACCTGATCAACCTGGTCCGCGAGGCGGTGCGGGACGGCAATGACCGCACCTTGTCCGACAGCCTGTCCGATTGCGACCTGCTGATCATCGACGATCTCGGCGCCGAGTACCAGACGGCCTTTTCCGACGACCAGCTCTTTCAGATTATCAACGACCGGATTTTGGGGGACGGCCCGATGCTGATTTCCTCGAATCTGTCGCCTAAACAGATTCAAACCCGGTACAACACCCGCCTCGCGTCTCGAATGATCGGCCATTTCAAGGCGCTGCACTTCGTCGGCACCGATATCCGCATGATCAAGAAGGGCATGGCCCACCAATAAAGGCGCCGTAAAAATTTCGTAATTTTCTTGTCATTTCCGCTTGACAATGTAAGTCAGTATCGCTTATAATGATATGCGTATTTGACACAGGGGTATCGCCAAGCGGTAAGGCAATGGACTCTGACTCCATCACGCGCAGGTTCGAATCCTGCTACCCCCGCCATTGATCAAAACATCCTAAACCGGGTGTGATTAAACAGACGCATCAGCGTCTGTTTTTTTTTCGCCATAAATAAAGCCATCCGGCCCCCGAGAGGGGAGCCCGAATGGCTTTTTTGCTGATTTTTTACTTATTAATGTTCTTTTTTGTTCAACATACTTTGATGCGCTGCCACGCCGCCAAGTACAGCAACCGCCGCTGCCATGATCAGAATCCACATCGTGGTGTTCGTCGAATCGCCGGTCTTGGGCTTATTAGACGTCTTAACCGAAGCCTTTTTCGGCGTATTTGGCATCACTTTCTGTTCGTCAGGCGCCTTAACCGTGTAACTGACGCTCGGTTTCGCAAAATCCTCTGACGCGCCTTTGGTGCCGTCGGACGCAACTGGATTCAAAACTGCACGGTTGTTCGTGTACAATCCGGACTTACCCTGCGAACCGTTTTGATCGTATTCGCCGTAGGTTCCGACAGCAGTCTTCGGATTCATCAACTGAACCTTGTACGTCAATCTGACGCGATTGAAATTCGTGACATTTGTGTTAATCGTCCATACGATATGTTCGTCATCCTTCTTTTCGCCCGGTGTATAGGTAACCTCGCAGCTGTATTTTCCGCTATCTAATTTCGGACCAAAACCGTAATGATTTTCGCCGAGCTTAACCGCCTGATAGGTCTTTGCCGCGCCGCCACTCGATTGATCAACCGTGATGACCATTTGGTCTGGGTCTTTCAGATCAAAGTTATAGTCATCCGTGTACCCCATATAGTCTTCAACCGTACTTCCGGAGCCGAGGTAATAGAGGATTTCGTTCTTGATACTTTCGAAATCCGTCTTTGCGCCGTTGTCCAGATAATTCATAAATGCGGAGTGTCCGCCATCCGCTGTATTCCAGCTCGGCGCAGCCATCGCATAGCAGTGGTATTTCGCGGCCAGGGTATGGTAGGCGGAAGCGGCATTCAAAAATCCCATATCCAGGTTCGACGCGGAGCGCGGTACCGCCGGCTGGGTTTTAAATCCATCCGCCGCGACCTGATCCGGCGACTTAGCACTCCATGAATTGTCATAATATTTCCATTCAAAATCGTAAGCGTCGCCACCACTTTCCTGATTCCGGGCTTCCACATCCTTCAGGTAGGCTTCCCAGTCGCTTTGGGAACTGGTCGTCGGCCTTTTTACATTCTTCTTTCCGGATTTTTTATCCTCATATCCGGCACTTGGATTGTACCAGCTTTCGTCGTAATAGCCGCCGTAGGCCGTAGCGCCCGCACTGTCTACCGGAATATAGGATCTGGAATACGCTTTGTTGTAATCGCCATTCTTGCAATACAGGTAAGAGTCGCCGTCGGAGACCAGCACCATATACTTCCGGCTGTCCGGAATGGATGTATTTCTGGCGAGCACCTGCTGCGCCATCAAAAGCCCGGCGTGCATGTTCGTGCCGCCTGAATTCTGCTTTTTAAACGCCTCTTTAATTTCATCGTACTGCGTGGCCAGATCGTAAGAGCCGTGATCGTGCGCGGTACGGTTGAATTCGACGATATCGACCTGAACTTTTGCGCCGCTGGCGCTGATCGCGTCTTTCAGCTCACTGAGCAGCTTCAGCGCCGGTTCCTGCGTGTCTGAAAAACTGGACTTATCCAATACAAAACACACCTCTGTTGTCAGCTGTTCCTCTGATGACGGCAGCGATAAGGTTACCTCCGAGGTATAAGCTTTGTCGAGATTCGTTGCGGTTTTTGACTTGCTGTGCTGCCAGCTTGGTGTGCTGGCGGCTGTGTTGTAATCCGCCGCAAACACATTGAACGACATCATGCACAAGACCAACAAACAGGTCAATGCACATAAAAATACATTTTTTGAATAATTCTTCCTCTTCATCTTTCCATGTGTCGTGTTTACCTTAGCGAAAACACCTTTCCTCCTTTTTTGAATTTGTAGTTCTCAGCAACATAGGGCCGACTATTCAATTCTTTGATTTTTACTTAAATTTCTCTTTTTAATTTTATCATCTTACGTTGTGAACGTCTACCTTTTTATGTAAGCGTTTTTTCTTCTTTTCCAGTAACCCAATAATTCGATGCAACTTTTCTTAAAACAAAAATTCAGGTCATATTGTTTTATATCATTTTATTTAACTATTTATTTCATTTACATTTTTTTACAAAATTTTATCGTATTTTTCACTTAATTGTTGTCTTTAATCTAATTAAATGTTGAAATCGCTTGCCATTTCATTGTAAATTGTATATTATATAAATTAGACATATAGTTTTTTCCTGAGGAGGAAAGGAAATGAGTGAACATTACATCAGTTATTTTAAACCCCCATTTGGATTGCTGCTTTTGGAATCCACAGAAGATGTGCTGCTGCGGGTCCAATGGGTAAAAAATCAGGATATTCCCGAAACGGAAACCCGTCCGATTCTGGACGAAACGAAAAAACAACTCCAGGAATATTTCGACGGCAAACGGGAAACCTTCGATTTATCCTTTAACGCGCGGGGAACGGCTTTTCAGAAAAAGGTGTGGAAGGTACTTCGTCAAATTCCCTACGGAGAAATCAAATCCTACAAGGATATCGCCGAAGCGATCAACAATCCAACCGCGCCGAGAGCCGTAGGGCGGGCGAACAACAAGAACCCGCTGAACATCATCATCCCGTGTCATCGGGTCATCGCGACCAGCGGCCTTTTAACCGGGTACGCCGGCGGCGTCGAAATCAAGCGCAAACTTTTGGCATTGGAACGGCATTACCTGCGCAATTTCGCGGCACGAAATGAGTAAATTCACTTAAATTATTTTTAAACTTTTCGTCGTAAGATACCTGTATTGATTTAAAGAACAAGGAGGTCGCATTATGGCCATTAATTTTGGAGAAGAATTCAAAAAAATCATTTTAGCCGGTGTCGGTGCGGCAGCGGTCACCGCTGAAAAAGCCGAACAGGTTGTGAACTACTGTGTAGAAAAGGGCGAACTGACCGTCGAACAGGGGAAGGTCGTCAACGAAGAACTGAAGCACAGCGTCAAGCAGAAGGTAGACGCCACCAAAGAAAAATTCAAGAAAAAGACGAGCTTGGACGACGTGCTGAAGGCCGTCGACAACATGTCCGACGAAGAATTGGAAGCGCTGAAGGAAAAATTGGCGAAGGCCGAAGCGGATGACGCGGACGTAGAAGAAGCGGACGTCGAAGACGCAGACACCAAAACAGAATAAACAACGGTAATGCGTAACGAAAAAAAACTGCCGAGGGGCTACCGCCGCAGACGCGTGCGGGAGATCCTCGGCATTTTATCTAAGTACAACATAAGAGAGGGGATCACCCCCGAAAAATTCCGGGCCATTGTCGAAGAACTTGGCCCGGTTTTTGTTAAAGTCGGTCAAATTCTGTCCATGCGCCAGGACGTGCTGCCCGAGGCCTATTGTCAGGAGCTGGCCAAACTGCGCACCGACGTGGCCCCGCTGCCCTTTAAAACCATCGCGGACGTCTTGGAATCGGCGTACCACCAGCCGCTGCGGCGGATCTTCGCCCGCATCGACCACGAGCCCCTGGGCTCCGCGTCCATCGCCCAGGTTCACCGCGCCGTGCTGCTGGACGGTACCCCGGTCGTCGTCAAGGTGCAGCGGCCAGGTGTCCAGGAAACGATGAAAATCGACCTGTCGATCCTCAACCAGCTGACGACGCTGCTGCAGCGCACCGGCGTCACCGGCGACGTCATCGACTTTAAAATGGTGCTCTCCGAGGTGGCGGCGACCGCCCGTCAGGAAATGGATTTTATGAACGAAGGGCACAACGCCGAAATCTTCGCCCACAACAATTCCGATATCCGCTACGTCGACTGTCCGACTATTTTCAAGCACTACACCACGTCCAACGTGCTGATGATGTCCTACATGGGCGGCATCGACATCGACGAAACCGACCGCCTCGTCGAGGAGGGCTACGACCTTCAGGAAATCGCGGTCAAGCTCGTCGAAAATTACATCAAGCAAATTGTCGACGACGCCTTCTTCCAGGCCGATCCCCATCCGGGGAACATCCGCATTCACGACGGCAAAATCGGCTGGATCGACCTCGGGATGATGGGCACCCTGAGCCGCAGGGACTGCGAGCTGTTCCGCGAAGCCATCTCCGCTGTCGCGGCCAAGGACATCAGCGCGATCAAAACCGTCGTCCTCAGCCTGGGCGATCACACGGGCAAGATCGACCACACCCGCCTCTACGCCGATTTGTCCGATTTGATGGATGAATACGGCAGCGTCAACATCGGCGAAATGAGCCTGTCGGAATTTCTCCAGGATCTGCTCCACATCTGCAACGTCAACCACATCCAAATGCCCCAGGGGGTGACGATGCTGGTGCGCGGCGTCATGACCATTGAAAGCGTCGTCGCCAAGCTGGACCCGAGCGCCAGCATTGTCAGCGTCATGCAGCAGCACATCCTCGAGCCAAGCCTTCAGGATCTCGACCTGAAGGTGACGGCGAAAAAGCTGACCCGCAGCCTCATCAGCGCCGGCACCCACACGCTGGAGCTGCCGGAGAATTTAAACAATCTCTCCAAAGAGGCGCTGAAGGGGCACTCCAAATTCAATCTGGAAATCGTCGGCAGCGAGGAGCCGATCAAGCAGCTGGGCAAAATGGTCAACCGGCTCGTGCTGGCCGTCATCACCGCGGCGCTGCTGCTCGCATCGAGCTTTCTCGCAATCACCGACATGAAGCCGCAGATTCTCGGCATCCCGGCGCTGGCCTTCTTTGGCTACCTCGGCGCCCTGATTCTCGGCGGCGGCACCCTCTACAGCGTGTACCGCAGCTGGCGGAAAAAGAAAAAACGGCGGCCCTTTTTCTTCCCGAAGTAAAGCGTGTAAACCTCAGCGCAGCCGCGCGCAACCCGATGGAAATCCATCGGGTTTTTTTAATACGGCGGTCTTTGCCTGAGCTTTGGCGTGCAATTGATCAAGACGATACCGGACAAAACCAGCACCGTTCCCAAAATTTTCGCGATCGTGAAGGGCTCGTGAAACACGAGCGGGCCCACAAGCACCGCCGTAATCGGTTCGGACGACGCCAGGACCGACGCCCGGCCCGCCTCGAGGCCCATCAGTCCCCGGGTGTAGAAGAAGAAGGGCAGGGTCGTGCTGATTAAAGCGATGCCGAGGGCGGCACCGACACCGGCCGGACACATCAGTCTCGGCCAATCGGCGAGGATGCCCGACAGCGGCACCGCGCCGGCGCTGGCAAAGACGAAGGTGTAAAAGGTCGAAACGGCCGGCGAATAGCCCCGCAGGCCGATCAGCTTCCCGAAAATCGAGTACAGGGCGTAGCCGACCGCCGCGCCCATCCCAAACAGGACGCCGGTGACCGGAATGGCCGACAGGCCGTTGAAGGCACCGGTCACCAAAACGAGCCCGGTAAACGTCAGGACGAGAACGGCGGCCTTTTGTTTCGTCCACTTTTCGTGAAAAAGCGGCCCTGAAAAGAGCATCACAAAGACCGGCGCCGTGTAGAGGAGCAGTGCCGGCATCGCGGCGCCGCCGAAAACGTCGATCGCTTTGAAATACGAATAGGAGAAAAAGAGCACGCTGCCGAGCCCAGACGCGGCAAATAGCGGCAGATCCCGCGCACGGACGCGAAGCTGTCTCGGATCCCGCGCGAGCAGAAAGACGCACAAAATGAGCGCGGTGATCGTCGTCCGAATCGCCACGCATTCCATCGCCGTGATCCCCAGGGCGTTGAGCTGCCGCACGAAAATCGAAATCACGCCCCACAGACACCCCGCCAAAATCACCATCGCTGTATTTTTCATCTCGCCCTTCCGCATCCCACTGCCACCGCCTTTTAGAAATTTTGTTTTTATTTTACGCCATTAAAGAGGGGTGAGGGAACCGTAAAACAGCAAAAATCATCCAAAACCCGTTCTTTCACCTCGTTCTTTCACTTCATTTATTGCAGCAAAAAAGCGGCCTGCCACAGCAGACCGCTCCAATACGTTTAATCCCCTTAAAACAATTGTTTAAACTTTTCAATATTCGCCTGAATGTCGCCCTTGAACAGGCAGGAGCCGGAGACGATGGTGTCGGCGCCGGCTTCAAGGATTTCCGGCAGGGTGTCGAAATTGACCCCGCCGTCCACTTCCAGACGGATGTCCCGGCCGGAGGCGTCGATCATACCGCGGATGGCCTTGAGCCGTTCGGTGGTTTCCGGAATGTAGGACTGACCGCCGAATCCCGGGTGAACCCCCATGACCAGCACCATGTCGACGCGGTCGAGGTAAGGCTTCACCGCGTCCACCGGCGTTTCCGGAGAGATGACCACTGCCGGATGGCAGCCGAGCTTTTCGATTAAATCGAGGCAGGCGTCGGTATCGTCGTCGCATTCGACGTGGACGGTAATCGTGTCGGCGCCGGCCTTCGCGAAGCGTTCGATGTAGTCCAGCGGGTGGGTGATCATCAAATGGACGTCAAAGGGCAGATCGACAGATTTTCTGAGCTGCGCCACCTGATCCGGCCCCATGGTGATGTTCGGCACAAAATGGCCGTCCATGATGTCCACGTGCAGCCAGTCGGCGCCGGCCGCTTCCGCTTCCTTCAAATGTTCGCCTAAGCGGGTGAAATCCGCGCTGAGCATCGAAATGGAAATAAGTGTTTGCATGGTTCGTGTTCCTTTTTGTTTTATTTTTCGCTGTCAGACAGCATGTTGACCTGTTCTTCCGACGCACCCTTGTTTTCGGATTGGGTGTCGTCTGCCGCGTCGTCGTCATCGTCTGCGGGCTCTTCGTTCTGCACCTTGCAGATCGTCGCGATGCGTTCGTCGCCCTTCAGGCGCATCAGGCGCGTGCCCTGGGTCGATCGGCCGATCTGGGTGATGTCGTCGGTCTTGAGCTTGATCACGACGCCTTCGTTGTTGATCATCATGATTTCGCCACCGTCTTCGATGACGTTAAAGCCGACGAGCTTGCCCGTCTTCTTCGAGCACTTGTAGGTCTGCACGCCCTTACCGCCGCGGTTCTGAATGCGGTATTCATCGCCGGAAGTGCGCTTGCCGTAGCCCTTTTCAGCGACACAGAGCACCTTGCAGTCTTCAGACAAGATGTCCATGCCGACTACCGCGTCGTCAGGCCGCAGCGCGATGCCGCGGACGCCCATCGAGGTGCGTCCGGTGGGGCGGACGTCCTTGACGTGGAAGCGGATCGCGTACCCTTCGTGGGTGCCCATCACCACGTCTTCGGTGTCGTCGGCGATGCGCACGTTGATGAGCTCGTCGCCTTCCTTGAGCTTGATGCCGTTGATGCCGTTTCTCCGGCTCGACGAGTAATCGGACAGCGGCGTCTTCTTGATCAGCCCCATCTTCGTGGCCATCGTCAGGTACTTGTTCGGTTCTTCGAAATCCTTGATCTGAATCATCGTCGTAATGTTTTCGTCGCTGTCCAGATCGAGGATGTTGACGATCGCCGTCCCTCTAGCGGTGCGGCCGCCTTCGGGGATTTCGTAGGCCTTCAAATTGTAGTACTTGCCCTTGTTCGTGAAGAAGAGCAGATCGTCGTGGGACGAGCAGGTGAACAGGTGCTCGATAAAGTCGTTTTCCCGGGTCGAAAGCGCCGAGATGCCCTTGCCGCCGCGCCGCTGTGAGCGGTAAGTGTCGGCCGGGATGCGCTTGACGTAGCCGATGTGGGTCATCGTGACCACAACTTCTTCTTCCTTGATCAAGTCTTCCATGTCGAAATCGTCGATGTCGACGTCGAAGGAGGTGCGGCGCGCGTCACCGTACTGTTCCTTGAGTTCGACCAGCTGATCCTTGATGATGCCGAGAACGAGACTTTCGTCGGCGAGGATCGCTCGGTATTCGGCAATCTTCTTCGTCAGCGCCGCGTATTCTTCTTCGATTTTTTCGCGTTCGAGACCGGTCAGGCGCTGCAGACGCATGTCCAAAATGGCCTGGGCCTGGATATCGGTCAGCGTGAAATTGTCCATCAAGCGGGCCTTCGCGATTTTCGCGTCGTGGGATTCGCGGATGATTTTGATGACCGCGTCGATGTTGTCGAGAGCGATCCGGTAGCCTTCCAAAATGTGAGCCCGGGCTTCGGCCTTCTTCAGGTCGAATTTCGTCCGGCGGACCACCACTTCCTTCTGGTGTTCGACGTAATAGTAGAGGATCTGCTTCAGGTTCAAAACCTTCGGCTGACCGTCCACCAGCGCCAGCATGATCACGCCGTAGGTGTCCTGGAGCTGGGTGTGCTTGTACAGCTGGTTCAAGATGATCGTCGCGTTGGTGTCCCGCTTCAAGTCGATGACGATGCGGATGCCGTGCTTCAGGTCCGTTTCGTCGCGGATGTCCGTGATGCCTTCGACGGTCTTGTCCTTGACGAGCTCCGCGATTTTCTGAATCAGCTTCGCCTTGTTGACCATATAGGGCAGTTCGGAGACGATGATCTGCTGCTTGCCCCGCTTGGTCTGCTGAATGTCGACCTTGGAGCGCACCTTGATGCGGCCGCGGCCGGTGCTGTAGGCGTCGCGGATGCCGCTCTTGCCGAGAATGACCCCGGCGGTCGGGAAGTCCGGCCCCTTGATCGTGTGCATCAGCTCGTCGACGGTGATGTCCGGGTTGTCGATGTAGGCGATGGTCCCGTCACAGATTTCGCCGAGGTTGTGCGGCGGAATGTTCGTCGCCATCCCGACGGCGATCCCCTGAGAGCCGTTGGCCAAAAGGTGGGGGAAACGCGCCGGCAGCACCGACGGTTCCTGTTCCGAGCCGTCGAAGTTGTCGATGAAGTCGACGGTGTCCTTGTTGATGTCTCGGAGCATTTCGACGCCGACCTTGGTCATCTTCGCTTCGGTGTAACGCATGGCGGCGGCGCCGTCGCCGTCGATGGAGCCGAAGTTCCCTTGGCCGTTAACCGTCAGGTAGCGGGTAGAGAAGTCCTGCGCCATGCGGACCATCGCGTCGTAAACCGAGGAGTCGCCGTGGGGGTGGTATTTCCCCAGAACTTCCCCGACGATACGCGCCGATTTTCTGAAGGGCTTGTCCGGCGTCATACCCATTTGGTACATCGCGTAAAGGATGCGGCGGTGGACCGGTTTGAGACCGTCTCTGACGTCAGGAAGAGCCCGCCCGATGATGACGCTCATCGCGTAATCGATGTAGCAGTTCTTCATTTCGTCTTCGATTTTGACGTCTCGCAGGTTCTTCGCCACTGGTGTCATTTGATTGTTTTCGTTATTGTCCATACTCTATCTTTTCTATCCTTGCTTAAATATCCAAATTCTTGACTTTCTTCGCGTTGCGTTCGATGAATTCCTTTCGCGGCTGGACCTTGTCGCCCATCAGCATCGTAAAGATTTCATCGGCGTAGGTCGCGTCTTCGATGCCGACCCGCAGCATCGTGCGCGTTTCGGGGTTCATCGTCGTTTCCCAAAGCTGTTCCGCGTCCATTTCACCGAGTCCTTTGTAGCGCTGCAGGGTAATGCGGCTGCGGTCGCGGCCTTCGAGACGGCGGTCGAGATCGGCGTCATCGTAGGCGTACTCGACGTGCTTGCCCCAGCTGACCTTGTACAGCGGCGGCTGGGCGATGTAGACGTAGCCGTTTTCGATGAGCCCGCGCATGTAGCGGTAGAAGAAGGTGAGCAGCAGCGTGCGGATGTGGGCGCCGTCGACGTCGGCATCGGTCATGATGACGATTTTGTGGTAACGCGCCTTGTTGATGTCGAAATCTTCGCCGATGCCCGTGCCAAAGGCGGTGATCATCCCGCGGATCGTGTCGGAGTTGAGCATCCGGTCGAGGCGCGCCTTTTCGACGTTGAGGATTTTCCCGCGCAGCGGCAGAATCGCCTGGATTTCGGAGTTTCGGCCGACCTTCGCCGAACCGCCGGCGGAGTCCCCTTCGACGAGGAAGATTTCGGATTTCGACGGATCCTTTTCGCGGCAGTCCGCCAGCTTGCCCGGCAGGGACGTGCTTTCCAGTGCGCTCTTGCGCCGGGTCATTTCCCGGGCGCGCTTCGCCGCCATTCTGGCGTGGGACGCCGAGATGTTCTTCTGCACAATGGCTTCGGCGATTTTCGGATTTTCTTCGAGGAAGGCGTCAAGCTCGCTGCTGACGATGGTTTCGACGATGCCCTTCACTTCCGGGTTGCCGAGCTTGGTCTTCGTCTGACCTTCGAACTGCGGTTCCAGAAGCTTGACGCTGATGATCGCGGTCAAGCCTTCGCGGATGTCGTCGCCGGAGAGGTTCTTGTCGTTCTGCTTTAGGAAGTTGGCCTTCCGGGCGTAGTTGTTGATCGTCCGGGTCAGCGCGCTCTTGAAGCCGTTGAGGTGTGTGCCCCCTTCAGGGGTAAAGATGTTGTTCGCGTAGGCGTAGATGTTTTCCTGATAGCCGCGGGTGTACTGAAAGGCGATTTCCACCTCGTAGTTTTCCATCGACTTTTCGTAGTAGGTGATCTGGTCGTAGAGCACTTCCTTGTTGCGGTTCATGTACTCGATGTAGGACTTGATCCCGCCTTCGTAGTGGTATTCGTGACTCTGTTCCTGGCCCGGGCGTTCGTCGGTCAATGTGATCGAAACGCCTTTGTTCAAGAAGGCCAGCTCGCGCAGCCGGTGTTCGAGGACGTCGTAGTCGTATTCCGTTTCGTCGAAGATGTCGGCGTCCGGCTTGAAGCTGATCTTCGTGCCGGTGCGGTTCGTATTGCCGATGACCTCGAGCTCCGAGGTCTTGTTGCCGTGTTCGAAGGTCTGGCGGTAAATTTTCTTGTTCTGTTTGACTTCAACCGTCAGCCATTCGGACAGCGCGTTGACGACCGAGACGCCGACGCCGTGGAGCCCCCCTGAAACCTTGTAGCCTCCGCCGCCGAATTTACCGCCGGCGTGCAGCACGGTCAGTGCCAGCTCGACGCCGGTTTTGCCTTCCTTGTGGTTGATGCCGGTCGGGATGCCGCGGCCGTCGTCGGTGACGGTGATGATGTCGCCGTCGCCAATGGTGACGACGATTTTATCGCAATAGCCCGCCAGCGCTTCGTCGATCGAGTTGTCGACGACTTCGTAGACCAAATGGTGAAGGCCCTGCTTGCCGGTGCTGCCGATGTACATCCCCGGCCGTCTCTTAACGGCTTCCAGTCCTTCCAAAACCTGGATTTGGTCCGCGCCGTATTCATGTGTTGTCGTTGTCGTTTCAGACATAGTCCCTCCTGTAATGTAAATCTTAAATCGCGTCTTCGCGAAATGGTTCCTTATTCTGTATTTTTCATTTACCCTTCAATCTGCCGGCCGTTTTTCACAGTCACGATGCGCTTCATCTCCTCCGGATACCGGTCTGCAAACCGGCTGTCTGTACAGGTGATCAGCGCCTGGGTCTGACCGAGGATCTCGAGGATTTTCTCCTGACGCCGGTCGTCCAGCTCCGACAAAATGTCGTCGAGGAGCACGATGGGCCAGTCGCCGGTCATCTTTTGGTAAATGTCAATCTGTGAAAGCTTCAGCGCGATGGCCGCGGTGCGCTGCTGCCCCTGGGACGCAAACTTCCGCGCCTCCATTCCGTCGATCGCGATCAGCAGATCGTCGACGTGGGGGCCGCAGACGGTCGAGCCCTTGGCAATATCCTCGTCTCGGCCGGCCTTCAATTTTTCGGCAAATCGCTTTTGAATCGCGGCCTGATCCGCCGCTTCAGCGATTAAATTGCTCGAATAGCTCAGGCTCAGCTTTTCCCGGTTATCAGACAGGGAAGCGTGAAGCGCTTTGGCCGTCTCGTTGAGCCGTTTCAAATAGGCCAGGCGGTAGACGACGAGCTTGGCGCCGTTTTCGACGAGCTGCTCGTCCCAGCCCTCTAAAAGCACCGCCATCGACGGCGAACGCCTGATCTCCTTGAGCAGGGCGTTGCGCTGAGACAGCGCCTTTTTGTAATTTTTGAGCACCGGCAGATAACCGGGCAGGTAACCGCTGATTTCCTCGTCGATGAATTGACGGCGGCGCGCCGGACCGGCCTTGACGATGCGCAGATCGTCGGGCTCGAAGAGAATGGTGTGCAGCAGCTTGTGCACGTCCCGCTGGCGCCGGCTCGAATGGCCGTCCACGACCCACGTCTTGTGGCCGTCCTTGACCTGAAGGGCGAGCCGATGGTGAATGCCCTTGGTTTCGGCCTCCGCCTCGACTGCAAAGCCGTTGAGACCCGCATCGTGCTGCATCATCAGATCGGCGGTGTGGTTCGTCCGGTGGGAATAGCCGCGGGAGAGCAGAAACAAGCCCTCGAGCATGTTGGTCTTGCCCTGGGCATTGGCGCCGGTGATCACGTTGATGCGCGGCGACAGCTCAAAGGTTTCGTCCCGGTAGTTGCGGAAATGGCGAAGCGTCAGCCGCTTGACGATCATGGCGTGTCTTCGGCCGTGACCTCAAGGGCCTCGCCGAGTCCTTCCACTTCGACTTGATCCCCCGGGTAGATTTTCTTGCCCCGGGCTGTAACGACCTCGCCGTTGACCGTGACCATTTCGTCTAAAATCATCGCCTTCGCGACGGAACCGCTCTCGGCGACACCGGCGAATTTCAACAGCTGGTCCAATTTAATGAATTTGGAATAAATCTGAATGGTTTTCATCGTAAACTTCTTTTTTATCCTTAATTTCAAGATTTATAACTTACACCCTTTTTTTCTTGGAAAACTTTTTTATCGGGCTGAAAAATGCTTTTTTCGCTCTCAAATCGTCATAAAAAGGGCTGGGCCTTATTATATCAAATAAAAAGAGAATTTGCACGCGCTTTCAAAGGCTTTCATGCAAATTCTCTCGGTTTTTTCAGTTTATTTTTTTGGTATTTTATTTCAAAGTTAATTGAATCGCTTCTCTATAATTATAAGCCCTTTGGCTTTACATATCGTCGGACACGCGGACTGGCAGAATCAGCGTGATGAAGCTTTCGTCGTCGCCGACGATCAGCGCCGGCCCGACGGGATTGGTCAGGCGGATCGTGATGGTGTCCTCGGAGATGGCGCGCAGCGCGTCGATGATAAATTTCGAGTTGAAGGCGATGCGCAGGTCGTCGCCGGTTTTCTGAATCGGGATGACTTCGTGCACTTCACCGATGTCCGCGTTGGAGGTCAGCGTCAGCTCGTCGATGCCAATGTCCAGCTTGATTAAATTGTTTTTGCCTTCCCGGGCGAGCAGCGCGGCGCGTTCGGTACTGTCGAGCAGTTCCTTGCGGCTCAGCGTGATTTCCGTGTTGGTGTCCTTCGGAATGATGTGCTGGTAGTTGATGAATTCCCCTTCGAGCAGGCGGGAGGTGAACTGCGTGTCGCCGATCGTGAAGAAAATCTGCGATTTTGACAGATTCACCTGGATGTCGTCGTCGACGCCGGAAAGCATTTTTTCAAGCTCGGTCATGCTCTTGCCCGGCACGATGATCGAGACTGGCTGGTTGATCGGTTGGGAGAGCTTGCCGCGACGCAGCGCCAGCCGATAGCCGTCGAGGGCTACGACTGTGATGCGGTCGTCCTCCAGCTCGAGCTTCAGGCCCGTGAGCACCGGAATGTTTTCCTTCAGGGCAACGGAGAAAATCGTCCCGCGGATCAGGTCGTAGAGGGTTTCGGCCTTGATCGAGAAGGTGTAATCATCGATGATTTCCGGGAAGGCCGGGAAGTCTTCCGGCGACATGCCCTTGATCGTGTAGGTCGAAAGCTGACACGTCATTTTTAACGTGTCCTTGCCGGCGCTTTCAAAGTAGATGTCATCTCCTGAAAGTCTGCGGACCAAGTCCGAAAGAAAGTTGGACTGCAGAATGATGGCGCCGTCCTGTTCGATGTGGGCGGGCAGTGTCGTTTTGACACTGATTTCCAGATTGGTGGAGGTCAGCACGATTTTTTGATCGGTCGCTTCCATTAATACGCCTTCGAGAATCGGCATCGTGGTTTTGCGGGCGACGCCCTTGGATGCGATCGCCAGGGCGTGGACGAGATCGGCTTTAGAACAATCGAATTTCATAGTGTGCTCCTTGTTTGGGTTGCATTGTATAAATATTAATTTATTTTAGTAATAATAATGATAGAACCTGTTTAAGCTGTGGATAACTGATTTTTCCCCAGAATGACGCCCAATGACGTCAATCAAATCTGTGTGTCCACATGTGTAAAGGCTGTGGAAAACTGTCATCAGCTTGGGGATTATTCGCCTTTGATTTCGCTTTGGATCCGCAGCACCAGATTTTTGAAGTCGGTGTTTTTCTCGATATTTTCGCTGATTTTCTGACAGCCGTGAATGACTGTCGAGTGGTCGCGTCCGCCGAAAGCTTCGCCGATGGCGGGCAGAGACATCGAGGTCATTTCTCGACACAGGTACATGGCGACCTGGCGCGGCGTCGTGACGGCCTTCGTCCGCTTCTTGCTGTTCATGTCTTCAACGGTGGTGTTGAAGTACTTGGCGGTGATTTCCTTGATGTAGTCGGCGTTGATTTCGTGCTGCTTTGAGACGAACAGATCGGCCAGGGATTCCTTCGCGAAATCGAGGGAAATCTTTTCGCCGTGCAGCTTGGAGTAGGCGACGACGGTGGTCAGCGCGCCTTCCAGTTCACGGATGTTGGAATGGATGTTGTTGGCGATAAAGCTGAGGACGTCGTCTGGGATTTCTTCTTTATAAGTTTCGGCTTTTTTTCTCAAAATCGCCATTCGGGTTTCAAAGTTTGGCGCGGAAATATCGGTGATCAAGCCCATTTCGAATCGGCTGCGCAGCCGTTCGGCCAGCTTCGGAATTTCCCGCGGCGGCCGGTCTGAGCTGATGACGATCTGCTTGTCTTCGTCGTGCAGCGCGTTAAAGGTATGGAAGAATTCTTCCTGGGTTCCTTCCTTGCCGGACAAAAACTGGATATCGTCGATGAGCAGGATATCGACATTGCGGTAGCGATTTCTAAAGGACGTGTTGCTCTTGTTCTGAATCGCGTCGATGAATTCGTTGGTGAAGGTTTCGCAGGACACATACACTACCTTCTTTTCCGGGGTGTAGGTCATGATGTAATTGCCGATGGCCTGCATCAAGTGGGTTTTGCCGAGACCGACGCCGCCGTAGATAAACAGCGGGTTGTACTGTTCCGACGGGGCTTCTGCGACGGCGACGCAGGCCGCGTGGGCGAAGCGGTTGTTTTCGCCGATGACGAAGCGTTCAAAGGTGTACTTGGGATTGATGCCGGAGCTGTTGTTAATCGGCGGTGTCTCCACCGATTTGGATTTATTCGGCTTGTCGGATTCGGCGCTGTCTTCCAATTCGTCGATTTCGCTTTCATCAAATATAAAGCAGGCTTCAATATTTTTTTTGTTCATCGCAAAGGACAGGGCGTTGCTGATCAAGTCCTTGTGCCGGTTTTCGAGAACCGATTTGTTAAATTTACTGGAATTTGGGACCTGAAGATAAAATTTATTGCCGCGGATAGCCACAGGTTTGAGGGGTTCAAACCAAGTGGTGAAGCTGACAAATGGCATTTCCTCTTCAATGGAGCTGAGCGCTTTTTCCCATATTTCGTTTATAGATTCTTCCACATTTTTCTCCGTTTTTCGATATGAGGTTGTGGATAAGCGTGAGATAGCAATCACTTTTAACACGCTGTGGATAAAATTTCCCCCAGTGTACCGTGTTGATTATTTAGAATTATGACGGTTTTTCCACACTTATCCTCAGAATTATCCACAATTATCATAAAATTGTGGATAATTCACTGTGTAAACTGTTGATAATGTGCATACATTATAGCAAAATCCCATTGTGCATTCAAGCTTTCCACAGTTCGGCAGGCGTCAAATTTTAAACAAATCACTTGACAGAGCCGGACCGGTCATAATATAATCTTCAGGTAATATGGGAATTTTTAATTTGGTCTTTTTGTATTCAATTTATCTAATGTAGAGAAATAGAGAGGAGCATGAAATGAAACAGACATTTCAGCCTAAAAACAGACAGAGAAAGAAAGAACACGGATTCAGAAAAAGAATGTCCACAAAGAATGGACGCCTTGTATTAAAAAGAAGAAGACAAAAGGGTCGTTCTAAATTATCTGCATAAATACTGCTGACCGTTTCACAGACGGTCTTTTTTATAATTTGATTTGGAGTTGAGAGTTGTGAAAATGACTTCTCTGAAAAATTCGAAGAATTTTGATCGCGTCTTTCACGACGGGCAGCGATTCGGCAATCGGCATTTTCAATTTTATTATTTGAAAAATCGGAAAAGTACCAATCGTCTGGGTATTATTGTTAGCAAGAAAGTGTCGAAGCGCGCCGTTGTCCGCAATAAAGTCAAGAGAAGAATCAGAGCTTCTTATCAGAATGAGCTGGAACGGATCCAGCAGGGGTACGATCTGATCATCGTCGCGAAAAAGCGATGCGCAGAGGATCCCTACCGCGATCTCGACCGTTCGTTAAAACATTTGTTTTACAAAACAAAGCTGGAAAAATCATGAAGAAATTGTTGAATTTTCTGAGCCGTGGGCTTCAGAAGATTTGCTTGATTCTGATCCGGGGATATCAGCGGGTCATTTCGCCGCTGTTTCCGAGGCACTGCCGATTTTATCCGACCTGTTCGGCCTATTGCTACGAGGCCATTGCCAAGTACGGGCCCTTCAAGGGCGGGCTGCTCGGACTCAAACGGATTTTGAGATGCCATCCCTTTAATCCGGGAGGATACGATCCGGTGCCTTAACGGTCATCACCAATTCAAAATCAAACACTCCAGGGAGAAAATATTACTCAATGCATTTTTTATATCAAGGATTCGGCTGGGTCTTGTACCAGATCTTCCGACTCGTCGGGGATTATGGGTACGCCGTAATTTTGTTCACCGTCATTGTCAAGACCATCATTCTGCCGCTTAACATCAAGCAGACAAATTCGATGAAGGAAATGCAGGCCATCACACCTGAGGTTCAAAAACTTCAGAAAAAATACAAGAACAATCCTGAAAAGCTGAATATGGAGACCATGAAGCTCTACAAGCTTTACAAGGTCAATCCAATGTCCGGCTGCCTGCCTTTGCTGATTCAGCTGCCGATCATCTGGGGTCTTTTCGGCGCACTGCAGAATCCTCAGAAATACGTTTTTACGTCCGGCAATTTGTCAGCGCTGCATCAATCCTTTTACTGGATTCCGAATCTGGGGAAACCCGATCCGTACTACATCCTGCCGATCGTCGTTGTGGTGGTCACATTCCTGACCCAGAAGTTCACAACGGATTATTCCAACGCGGACCCGACGACGGCAACCTCTCAGAAGGTCATGATGATCATTATGCCGCTGATGATCGGCTGGTTCGCACTTAAGATGCCGGCTGGGGTCAGCTTGTACTGGGTGACGCAGAGTGTCTACACTTTCATCCAGCAGTTCATCGTGATGCGCAGACCGGTTAAGCTTGTGCCGATCGAAGAAGCGGAACGCCGCGTCAAGGAACAGGAAGAAAAGGATAAGCGTGAAAAACGCGATAAGCTGAAGGCTTCGGCTGAAATCCGCCAGCAGGCGATGAACGCGCAATTCGGCAGATCCACCCAGAAATCCAGCAAGATGAACAGACCCAAGACGAAGCCGGCTTCCAAGCGCCGCGTGGTGACGAAGATTCCCCACAGTGACGAAAGAACCAAAAAGCCGGACAAGTTAAATTGATGGAGCATAGTGAATGAGTCAAACAATTACTGAAAAAGGAAAAACGATAGACGAAGCGGTTCAGAAGGCCCTTGAAACGCTGTCGGCTGAAAGAGATCAGGTCGACATCAAGGTCGTTCAGGAACCAGAAAGCGGTTTTATCGGTATTTTCGGGAAAAAGGAAGCCATCGTCGAAGCGACGCTGAAGGAAACCTTCGATCCGGAGGTTCAGGCGGAAGCTTATGTGGAAGATGAATCTGAAAAGATTCAGGCGATGGCGTCGACATTCTTGTCCGACATGTTCAACGCGATGGATTTGGATGTGACCATCGACACTGCCTACGAAACCGAAGACGATGTCCTAAAAGTCGAATTGTCTGGCGACAAGATGGGGCTGCTGATTGGCCGCAGGGGACAGACCCTCGACGCCATTCAGTATCTGACCAGCTTGGCTGTCAACAAGCAGACGGATCATCACATCCGCATCAGCATCAATACCGAACACTACCGTGAAAAACGTCAGCAGACGCTTGAAAATCTGGCCCACAAAATGGCCAATAAGGTCGCCCGCAGTCATCGGAAGTTCTCACTTGAACCGATGAATCCGGGAGAACGCCGCATCATTCATGCGACACTCCAGGATGACGGCCGGGTCTATACCTACAGCGAAGGACAAGATCCTTACCGCTATGTCGTCATAGATCTGAAAGAGAACGATCAGGAATAACACGTCCATACAAACTGGTGAAAGCAGTTCGTGATGGAGATGTGCCGCTGCACATTTCCGACTGCTTTCACTTTTTTTATTATATAAAGGGGAAAGATTATGAACAATGTATTAAGCGATGATGTGATCGCGGCGATCTCAACGCCAGTGGGCACCGGCGGCATTGGCATCGTGCGGCTGTCGGGCGCCGAGTCCCTTCAGGTGGCCGATCGCGTTTTCGTGTCGCCTTCCGGAAAATCTGTTACGTCCTTTCCATCCCATACGATTCACTACGGACATGTGCTCGGAGGGGACGGTGCAGTCATCGACGAGGTGATGCTCACGGTGATGCGGGCGCCGAAAACCTACACCCGCGAGGACATCGTTGAAATTAACTGCCACGGCGGAAATGTCGTCGTCGGCATGGTGCTTCAGGCTGTGATTGATGCCGGCGCGCGTCTGGCAGATCCAGGCGAATTTACCCAGCGCGCCTTTGTCAACGGGCGCATCGATCTGTCCCAGGCGGAGGCGGTCATGGACGTGATCGACGCCAAAACGGAAGCCGGCGTTTCCTATTCGCTGAATCAGCTTTCCGGGGGCCTTTCCAAAAAATACCAAGGGATCGACGACGAGCTGCTCCATCTTTTGACTTATATCGACGCGGCCCTCGACTACCCCGAGTACGATGTCGAGGAAGTCACAGAAAACGAGCTGGATCAAAATATTCACCACATGATCGACGAAATTGACGATCTGCTTCAGTCTGCTAAGGTCGGGAAGGTCGTCCGCGACGGCATCGATACGGTGATTCTCGGCGAGCCCAATGTCGGCAAGTCGTCACTGATGAACAAGCTGCTTCACGAAGAAAAGGCGTTGGTGACGAATATTCCCGGCACGACGCGGGATACCATCGAGGATTATCTCAACATCGGCGGCGTGCCCTTTCACATCATCGACACCGCGGGCATCCGCGAAACCGACGACGTCATTGAAAAGATGGGTGTGGAACGCGCCAAACAGATGGTGAACCAGGCTGAGCTCGTGCTTTACATCGAAGATGTTTCACGTGAAACATCCAATGGCGATCAAAAGTGGATGTCTTTACTCGAAGGAAAAAAAGTTCTACATATATATAATAAGTCGGATCTGATCGATGAAGACGATCAGGCATCGCTGAAGGATCATTTGAGCGACAACCAAATCGTGCTGTCGGTCAAGAGTGAGGAAGGGCTTCAGACCTTAAAGCAAAAAATGGTCGAGATGGCTGTCGGTTCGGATTCGGTCGTGCGCAAGGACGACCCGATCGTCTCTAACGTCCGGCACATTTCGCTTTTGAAACAGGTCCGCCAGAATTTGGAAAGTGCCCTTGAAAGTATGGCGATGGGCATGTCGGTCGATATCGTCGCCATCGATTTGAAGGACGCGCTGGACAATTTGCGGAAAATCACCGGTCAGTCTCTTGGAGACGACATTATCGATCAGATTTTTGCGAACTTCTGTCTCGGAAAATAAACACGAAAGGAAAAACATATGGCATATCAAGCTGAAAGTTATGAAACCATCGTCATCGGTGCGGGCCACGCTGGGTGCGAAGCCGCTCTGGCCACAGCGCGCAAGGGCCACAAGACGCTGCTGCTGGCCATCAATTTGGATTCCGTCGCGATGATGCCGTGCAACCCGTCTATTGGTGGCACAGGCAAGGGCCATCTCGTCCGGGAAATTGACGCTCTCGGCGGCGAAATGGGGAAGAATATCGACGCGACGATGATCCAATGTAAAATGCTCAACACCGGGAAGGGCCCAGCGGTGCATTCGCTTCGCGCTCAGGCGGATAAAAAGGCCTATCAATTCCGCATGAAGGAAGTCATTGAGAACACGCCGAATTTGACCCTGCGCCAGCAGGAAGCGACAAAGCTCATTATTGAGGATCACAAAATCACCGGGGTGCAGGTGCGCACCGGCGCGACCTACGCCTGCCAGACCTGCGTCGTCTGCACTGGGACGTACCTCAACGGCAAAATCTTCATGGGCGAGGTCCAGTACGACGGTGGTCCCAACGGGATGTTTCCTGCGCGCTTTTTGTCGGACAGTCTTCGCGAGGCCGGGTTTAACCTGCAGCGGTTTAAGACCGGGACCCCGGCCCGCGTTGACGAAAAAACCCTCGACTATTCCAAGATGAAGGTGCAGAAGGGAGACGAGGAAATTACGCCCTTCTCCTTTGAAACGGAATCCATCGACATCGACCAGATCGACTGTTACCTGACCTACACCAACGAAGCGACCCACAAAATCATCCGCGACAATTTGGATCGCAGTCCATTAGTGACTGGAGACGTCGTCGGCGTGGGGCCGCGCTACTGCCCGTCCATCGAAACGAAGGTGGTGCGGTTTGCCGACAAGGATCACCACCAGATGTTTATGGAACCGGAAGGCCTGCACACCCGCGAGGTTTACGTGCAGGGGATGTCGTCCTGTCTGCCGGAGGAAGTGCAGATCGCGCTGTACCGGACGGTGCCGGGCATGGAACACGTGCAGTTCATGCGCTCGGCCTACGCCATCGAGTACGACTGCATCCACCCGACGGCCCTGAAGGCCACATTGGAAAGCAAGGATATCCACGGCTTGTTTTTCGCCGGTCAGATCAATGGGACCTCGGGCTACGAGGAAGCTGGGGCGCAGGGAATCGTCGCCGGCATCAACGCTGGGCTTTATCTGGAACACGCAGAGCCGATGATTCTCGACCGCTCTCAGGCGTATATCGGCGTGCTCATTGACGACATTATCAACGAAGACGCCAACGAGCCTTATCGGATGATGACGTCTCGGGCGGAATACCGGCTGCTGCTTCGTCAGGACAATGCGGATTTGAGACTTACGCCCATTGGACGGCGGGTTGGTTTGATCTCGGACGAACGCTACGCCCACTTCTTAAACAAGAAATCAGCCATTGAAGCGGAAAAGGAACGCCTGAAGTCGACGACGGTTTCCCCGTCTGAAAGGGTCAACGCAGTGCTGACCGAGCTCGGTACGACGCCGCTCACCTCGGGTCTGCCGATGGCGCAGCTGTTGAAACGGCCGGAGCTGACCTATGACGCTTTGAAGCCGATCGATCCGGAACGGCCGGCGCTTTCGAGACAGGTTCGGGAAGAAGTAGAAATCCAATTGAAGTACGAAGGCTACATTCAAAAGCAGGACCGCCAGGTTGTTCAGTTCAAGAAGCTCGAAGAAAAACGCATTCCCGAAGGGATTGATTACACCGACATTCAGGGACTCAGACTCGAGGCCGTTGAAAAGCTCAAATCGGTCCGGCCGATGTCCATTGGACAGGCCTCCCGGATTTCTGGCGTCAACCCTGCCGATATTGCAGTTCTGCACGTTTATTTGGAAAATCACAGAGAGCTCTTTAAAAAATGATGGATCAAGCTTACGATAATTTTAAGAAGATTTTCGTTTCGGAGTCGCCGATTGCGATCAGCGAGGACAAGCTCCAATTGCTTTACGCGTTCATGAACGAAATGAAGGCGACCAACGCTCACGTCAATTTGACCCGAATCGTCGACGATCGAGATTTTATTGAAAAACATTTATTGGACGCGATCACCTGCCCGCTGAAGGAAGACGCCGACGCCATTCTCGACGTCGGTTCAGGGGGCGGCATTCCAGGCGTACCGCTGGCCATTTGTCATCCGGAAAAGCATTTTACGCTGCTGGACAGCACAGGCAAGAAGATGAAAGCCGTCGAACAAATTGTGAACGCCATCGGTTTAAAGAACGTCAGCTTTCTCGTCGGCCGTGCCGAAGATTACGGGAAAGACCCCAAGTATAGAGAACAATTCGATGCGGTCTGCGCCCGAGCCGTGGCGGCGTTCAACATTCTTGACGAGCTCTGTGCGCCCTTTCTCAAGGTCGGCGGAACCTTTTATGCCTGGAAGGGACAGCAGGCGGAGGCCGAAATTGCCGAAGCGGGGCAGGGCCCAAGCCTATTGGGATTGGGATCAATCCGCACCACGCAGAATTTAATACTGAAAAACACGACGTTTCATGTTATAATTCAATGTGACAAAATCGGCAGCACTCCGAAGAAATACCCGAGAAATTACGGAAGAATTGTCAAAAAGCCTTTAACTTGATTGTCGGAGTGCGATGTTTCACGTGAAACATCAGGAGCTAAGTGTATGAGAAAAAAGAAAAAAGATTTATTAAAGGGGCGCAAGAAAGAACCTGGCAGCCGCATTTTAGAGGTGCCGGTCGATCAGATCATTCCGAATCCCAATCAACCGAGACAGGTTTTCGACGAGGAACACTTAAAGGAATTGGCTGAATCGATCAAGACCTATGGGGTGATCCAGCCGATTCAGGTGCGAAAGCTGAACAACAATCTTTACGAGCTGGTATCCGGCGAAAGACGGCTGCGCGCGTCAAAGCTTGCCAAGCTCAAAACCGTTCCGGCGATTGAGGTGAAGATCAACGACCAGGATTCGGCCGTCTTGGCGATCATCGAAAACGTCCAGCGCGAGGATTTGAATTATTTCGAGGAAGCCGAGAGCTATCAGCAACTGATTAAGTATTACCATATGACCCAAGAACAGGTGGCCAAGCTGATCGGAAAATCTCAATCCTTTGTCGCGAACAAGCTGAGATTGATCAAGATGGACGAAGAGGTCATCGAAGCAGTCAAAAAGGCCGGGATTTCGGAACGCCACGCCCGGGCACTGCTCAAGGTGCCGGACAAAGACATTCAGCTTGAAGTCATCGACCAGGTCAAGCGGCGGGATTTGAATGTCAAAAAGACGGAAAGGCTCGTGGAGAAAATCCGAAACGAGGTGCTGGTCAACAATTACGACGAAAAGATCACACCGGGGAAAAAGGCCAGAGTCAAGTCCTTCATCAACGCGCAGATTTATTTGAACACGATCAAGACCGCTTTTAAGGAAGTACAGCGGACCAAGCAGGACGCCAAGTACAAGGAGACAGAAAAAGAAGACAAAATTGTTGTGACGATCACGATCCCCAAATAATCGGATCGGCGGATCATCCACTGGAAAGGAAAGCCAATGTCAAGAGCAAAAGTTATTTCAATATTCAACCAAAAGGGAGGCGTCGGGAAGACGACGACGTGTATGAATCTGACAGCGGCGCTGAGTATAGACGGGTACCGCGTTTTGACCGTCGACATCGACCCTCAGGGTAACACGACCAGCGGTTTCGGTATCGAAAAGAACGATCTCGACAAGAGCATCTACGACGCGCTGATCAACGGTCAGGATCTTAGAGAAGTCATATTGACCACTGGATACGACCGGCTCAACCTGCTGCCCTCCAACATCGACTTAGCCGGATCGGAAATCGAGCTGGCGCACATGTCTCAGCGGGAAACTCGGCTGCGCAAGGTGCTCGATCCGGTTCTCGAGTATTACGACTACGTCTTTATCGACTGTCCGCCGTCATTGGGCCTTTTGACCATCAACGCACTGACAGCGTCGGATTCCGTGCTGATCCCCATTCAATGCGAATACTACGCACTGGAAGGGGTCGGCCAGCTGATTTCGACGATCAGCCTCGTTAAGAAAGGCTTGAATCCCAAACTCGATATCGAAGGCGTTTTGATGACGATGTACGACTCCCGGACAAATTTAGCCGTGCAGGTCGTCGGAGAAGTCAAGTCTTACTTTAAAGATAAAGTTTACCGCACGAAGATCCCGAGAAACATCCGACTGGCTGAAGCGCCGAGCTTCGGTGAGACGATTTTCGAAAACGCGCCGAACTCTAAAGGCGCCATTGCGTACGCGGAACTTGCGAAGGAATTTATCGGGAGGGAACATGTCAAGTAAGAAACACCACAACGGTTTAGGTAAGGGCTTGGCCGCATTGATCTCCGACGATATCCATTTCGATGAAAACGGGGGTCTCGAAGAAGCGCAGTCCGAATCGAACTCCCATCAGAACGGTCAGCTGATTGTCGAGCTGCCAATCGGCAAGATTCGGCCCAATCGGGATCAGCCGAGAAAACATTTTGACCAGCGGGCCCTGGAAGAGCTGGCGGCATCAATTAAAGAACACGGCGTGCTGCAGCCCTTGGTTGTCAAGCAGGAGCAGGGCGCTTATACGATCATCGCCGGCGAACGGCGCTGGCGCGCGGCGACACTGGCTGGCCTCGATACGGTGCCGGTCGTTGTCAAGGATATGTCCGACCGGGAAGTGGTCGAAATCGCGCTGATCGAAAACGTACAGCGCGAGGATCTCAATCCGATTGAAGAGGCAATGGCCTTTGAACAGCTCGCGAAGCACTACAATTTAACGCAGGGCGAAATCGGCATCCGCATCGGCAAAAGCCGGGCGGCCGTGACCAATGTAATGCGGCTGCTCAAGCTGCCAGTTTCGGTGCGGAAGATGGTGCTGAACAATCAGCTCAGCGGCGGACACGCCCGGGCGCTCCTAGGGCTGGACGATGCAGAGACAATGGCATCGCTGGCACAAAAGGCCGTTGAGCGGAATTGGTCGGTCCGTGAAATGGAAGATCAGGTGCGCCGGCTTAAAAATCCTCGGCAGAAAAAGGAAAAGAAGCCCAAGGATCCTTACTTGATCGACGTTGAAGATCAATTAAGAAATCATTTGGGCACGTCCGTTACACTGACCCCAAAAAACAAAAAGGGGAGCGGAAAGATCACCATCGATTATTCCTCAACGGATGAATTGAATCGGATACTGGATTTGCTCAAATAAGGAGGCAATATGAATAAAGGAATACGATTAAGGAGGCGGCTGAATTCACTGTCGACGGCGCTGATCGCCAATATTTTGAACCTGCTGCTCATCTTGATCTTTAAGGGGATTCTCGACGCCGGCGTCAAATCGAATGGCAGCTACAACATGACTTACGGGGTGATCGAGCTGGTTGTTATCGTCGGGTTCTGGATCTATTTCACCTACGCAGCCTTTAAATCGTCTACGGACGACGACGACAACCAGGTGTTCGGCAAATATCTGCTCTACTCGCTGTTGCCGACGGTGATCATGGCGGTGCTGACGACGGTCATCATTTTGAAGGGCCATCCCGGCATCCGCTTCCTGAAGGTTTGGAACGCCTTTACCTTTGTCGTTTCGCCGACATTGTATTTGTTCCTGCCCTTCGGTGTACTGTCTGTATGGCTGGGCAGCCGCGTGCCGTTCATCGCCTTCATGTTCATCTGCATCGGTGTGATCGCAGCGGCGCAGGCTGTGGGCTACGCCTTCGGGGCACAGTCCAGAAAGGTAAGCGAAGCGAAGGACCGCAAGCGCAAGGCCCTCGAAGACAAGTACATGCTCGAACAACAGGAAAAGGCCGAAGCCGGCGAAACAGAAGAACCGCAAAAGGCTCAGCCGAAACCGGCTGCACCGAAGGCCAAGACACGGCGCAGACGTCCTGACGCAGGCGACCCGTTGAGCGATGTGGAATCGCCAGCGGTCATCGAAACCGAAGCCTTCTCACCGATTACCGATGAAATGATCGATAAGGTGCTCCGCGAGGAACGCAAAAAGCAGCGTGAAGCACAGCAGCAGAAAAGAAAATCGGAACGCTCAGAAAAATCGAAGCCGACGGAAAAATCCGACGGCCCCAAATGGGTCAGTACCGATCAAAAGGATATCAGCAGACGGAAAAAGAAATAATGCGAATTAAAAAATGCAGCCCACGCTGCATTTTTTATTTAAAAGAGAAAGGGTCATATTAAAGGAAACAAAATGAACGAGATCGATCAAACTTATTTCGGCAGAGTCTGGACACATTTTGTCGGCTCCATCAACACGGACGTGATTGTGAACAAGGTCATCAGCGTCGCGCTGACCATTCTGGTCATGTGGATCGCGTCAAAGGTTTTGACAGCCATCATCAAGCGTACGCTGAAGCTCACGAGGAAAAGCCCGCTGACCAACACGCGGGAGGACGAAAAGCGCAGCACGACCATTGCGAAGCTGACGAAGTCGGTGGTCAACACGACGATCATGATTGTCGGCATCTTGGTTATCCTGTCTTACTTCATCAACATTTCAGCGCTGATTACAGTCGCCGGCGTCGGCACGGTTGCCGTCGGCTTTGGCGCGAAGCGCATCGTTGAGGACGTGATTTCCGGTATTTTCATCATCATGCAGGAACAATTCTTCGTCGGCGATTACATCGAGCTCGACGGCGGACACAGCGGCATCATCGAAGACATTTCGACAATGATGACCTCGGTTCGTCAGGACGACGGCAGCCTGTACATCGTGCGCAACGGCGAAATCAACCATCTGGTCAACCGCTCGCGGGGCTACTACCGCAAAAGCGTGGACATCAAGGTGGACGGCAGCACCAGCGTCGTCGACGTGACGAAGATCGCCAACAAGGTCTGCGACATTGTGTACAACGACGACAAGGAGCTCTTCCCGGTTCGGCCAAAGGTGCTGGGCATGACGGATATGGACGGCTCCTACGCGACGCTGCGGCTCTTCGTGTTCTCCGACGCCCTGCATTCGCTGAGCGCTGAAGTCACGATGCGCCAGGCGATTTACCAGGCGATGGAAAAGGCCGGCGTCGCCATTCCGAAGAACACCGTCTGGGTCGTGGAAGAAAAGGAAGGCGGAAGCGATGGCAAACAGGCAGTATGAGGTCGGCAGTGTGGTCGAAATGAAGAAGGGGCACCCCTGCGGTGAAAACCGATGGGAGGTGATCCGCCTCGGCATGGACATCCGCCTCAAATGCACGGGGTGCGGCCGCGTCGTCACGCTGCCTCGGCAGAAATTTGAAAAAATGCTCAAAAAAATTCTATAAGTTTTACAGAAAAATCTTGATTCCTCAGACGGGAGTCTGATATAATACGCACAGTATGTATCCTTGCACAGAGGGTGTGCTTTCATTTATTTGAAAGGTGTACTCCTGCTGAAGGGCAGGCCAAAACTGTGCCAAATTTAGACCATAAGGAGGTGAAACCATGAAGGCTTACGAAACAGTATTTGTTTTGAATCCGGATATGGAAAAAGAAGCGATGGACGCCATTATCAATAACGTCAAATCTGTTATTGAAACAGCTGGTGAAGTAGATGGTGTCGATGAATGGGGCAAGCGTAAACTCGCTTACAAAATCGCGAACAAATATACCGAAGGGTATTACGTTCTGGTTACATTCAAGGCTGAACCGTCAGTTCTCGACGAATTGAACCATCGTTACTTGATCAACGACAATATCATCCGCGATATGATCGTTGCGATTGAAGACTAATTGTTTTTGATAAATTAGGAAAGGAAACGGAGCGATGAATAAGGTTATTTTAGTTGGGCGTTTAGCTCGAGATCCGGAACTGCGGACCACGACAAACGGCACTTCTGTGTGTTCATTTGCCATTGCGGTCGATCGCCGCTTCAAACGGGACGGTCAGCCGACCGCGGATTTCTTTAACGTTACCGCGTGGGGCAAACAGGGTGAAATCATCAGCCAATACCTGCGCAAGGGCCGCCAGATTGCCATCTCTGGCCGCCTTCAGACTCGGAATTACACTGCGAATGACGGGTCGAAGCGTTACGTGACAGAGGTCGTTCTCGAAGAATTTGACTTTATCGGCAGCCGCAACGATACCGGCGCGCCGATGAACAATTCCCAGCCCAGCAACAATAACAGCGTGTCCCTTGACGGCAATGACGATATCGATGAAGATTTCCATCTGCTGGCAGACGACGACGACGTACCGTTCTAAGCTCCATTAATAAGGAGAAATAATATGCCAAGACCATTCAGAAGAAGAAGAAAAGTTTGCGAGTTCTGCGAAAACGAAGATTTAAAGGTCGATTACAAAGACGTTGCTACTTTGAGAAAATACGTTTCTGAAAGAGGCAAAATCTTACCGAGACGCGCAACCGGCGCCTGCGCAAAGCATCAGCGTAAAATTACCCAGGCTGTCAACCGCGCTCGCAACCTCGCATTGCTGCCATATCAATCAGACAACTTTTAATAAGCATTTTAAGCCATTAAAAAACAGAAGGAACAATTCCTTCTGTTTTTTATTTTAACGCCTAATTTCATTGTTTATTTAGTTCGTTTTTCTTAATCATTTGGATTAATATCTGACGTGAAAGACGGTCTCACCGGATTCGAGGGGAATCTGTTTTTTTTCGAGAGAACGGATGCGGATCCACCGCGACTCGGTTTTCAGTTTTTGGATAAAAAAATCGATATTGCCGGGATCGCCTTGGACTTCCATTTCGACGCTGCCGTCGTAGCAGTTGCGGACCCACCCGGTCAAGTTGTAGAGACTGGCCAGGTGAGAGGCGGTGTAGCGGAAGCCGACCCCCTGCACGCGGCCCGATACGAGAATGTGATAACGAATCATGTTGACCTCCGAAAACTAGAATTCAAATTCTTTACGCATATTTTAACATAACGCGCAATAGATAATCCGATTATAACCCGAGGAGTTAATGAAAAATACACAGGGCTATGCTATAATATCTCATTACGAAAAAAGACAGCATAAGAAAAACGACAACAGTATAATTGAATAGAGGCTTTTATGAAAACTAAATCAATTTGGGAACCCATCCTTTACGGCGCGATCGCCGGGATCATTCCCTGTTTATTTCAGAGAATACCGATCTTGATCTTCCTGTATCTGTTTATCCCGATTTTATGGGTGGATCTGGGCCGCCGGGAAGGGTTCAAGAAAACGATTCTGCCGACGGTCGTCGCACCGATTGTGATGATCCTGACGCGCAATCCCGTCATGATTTTCGCCTGTACGTGTTATCTGGCGCTGACCGGCATCGGTCTGTCCTGGATGTACGAAAAGGAAATGAGCGGGAAGCAGCGGATGATCGCCGCCTACGCCGCGGTTTTTCTGTCGATCATCGGCGGCATGATCGTCTATCAAATCGTGCACCACACGGCGTTCATCGGGGTGCTGGCAAAGGGAATTGAGGCTTATGCTAAAAATCTGACGGCTTCGTATCAGAACACGGATATCTTTACGAAAAGCCAGATGGCGCAGGTGCAGTCCGCGATCGACAGCCTAATCGACCAGACTAAGCAGGCCCTGCCGTCGTTCTTTTTGATCCTGCCCTTTTTTGCGGCATGGATTTTGGTCATCGCCTGCGACAAGACCGTCAGCCGGACCCGTCCGGCCGCGCAGCCCCTTCGGCCGATCAGCCACTGGATGATGTCCAAACCCCTGCGGAATTTTCTGTTGATCCTGTTGATCGTGCTGCTGATCGCACAGTTTACCGCAGGCTCTGGCAACATTTACGTCACGACGCTGAACAATTTAGTCGATCTGGGCTTTTCGATGATGGGGCTGTCCTTTTTATACTGGCTCTTCAATCGGCGTCTGCCGAAGGAAAGCATGGGCCGGAAGGTTCTGATCTGTATTGTGCTGCTGATCATTCCGTCCAGTGCGATGTTTTTGTCATTGATCGGGATTGTGGACGTCTACACGAATATGCGTCTGGTCATCGTGCTGAGAGACAGCGGCAGGAGACGGTAATCATGAATAAAATATTTACAGCCAATACATTGCTTGCGGTCATCGGTGTGGTGACCGGCCTTTACGTCTGTGAGGACCATTTTGTCATCGGCGCAGTGATCATCGGCCTGACTTTTGCCGTCGTCATCGGCGCGCAGATCATCGAACACCAGCGGATCAAGAAGACGGTGTCGACCAAAAAGCTGATCGAGCGCAAGGTCTCGAAAATCACCCACGATCGGATGTACGAAATGCCCGTCGCCATCGCGATTACGTCGGATGACGGCCGGGTGTTGATGACCAATCGGCTGTTTGTGCGCCAGTTTGGCAAACAGACCAGCAAAACCGGCACGAATTTCGCGCAGATCATCGGGATTGACCCGAAAAAGGTCAAGGGCGACGGGACGTTCCACGAGCTCAATTACGAAGACCACGCCTACCTGATGAGCATTACCGAGTTTTTCAGAGCCGATAAGCGCAAGCTTTTGTTTCATCTGTTTGACATTACCCAGATTAAAAACAGCGAGGCCCATTACCATCACAGCCGCACAATTCTTGGGTATATCCAAATCGACAACTACGAGGATTTAAGCGAAAGCCTTTCGCCGCAGTGCCGAACGGAGCTTTTTGCGCAGATCGACGTGGTGCTGAACCGCTGGGCGCAGCACAATGGCGTCGTGCTTCAGAAATTTGAAAACAGCCATTACCTGATGGTCTTTTCCCACGACGACCTCGAAAAAATGGAAGCCGACCATTTCCGGGTGCTCGACGAAGTCCGCGAGCTCAGCAAGGAAGGCGGTGCCGTGTCGCTGTCTATCGGGATTGAAGATTCAGAAGAGCATTCGACGCTGCCCGAAGCGGAAGAAGGCTCCCGCTCGGCGCTGGACATCGCGCTGGCCCGCGGCGGCGACCAGTGCGTCGTTCGGAAAGACGACCACAATATTTATTACGGCGGCGAAACCGAAGCGAAGGAAAAGCGCACGAAGGTGAAGGCCCGAGTCAAGGCGCAGGCGCTGCAGGAGCAGATTGTGGAAGCGCGCAACGTCGTCATCATGGGGCATCAGATGCCGGATATGGACTGCGTCGGCTCGGCGATCGGGCTGATCGGGGCCTGCCGGGCATTGAACCGCGAGGCGAAATTCGTGCTCAAGGAAATCAATGTCAGCATCCGCTCGCTCATGGATTATTTGAGCAAGGACGCCAATTATACCGAGTGCTTCATCAAGCCGCAGGAAGCGGAAAACTATATCGAAGAAGGTACACTGCTCATCGTCGTCGACACCCAGAACAAGAACTACGTCGAGATGCCGGAGCTGGTGGATCAGGTCAAGAACAGCGTGCTCATCGACCATCACCGGCCGTCGGGCACCGCGATCAAGGCGTCGGTGTTCTCGTACATTGAAGCCTACGCATCGTCGGCCTGCGAGCTGGTCTGCGAGCTGCTCCAATATTTCAACAAAAAGGACATCATGGGCAAGACCGAAGCCAATGCGCTGATGGCCGGGATCTGCATGGATACGAAGATGTTCATGTCCAAAACTGGTGTGCGCACCTTCGAGGCGGCGTCCTATCTGAAGCGCAAGGGTGCCGATACGGTCATCGCCAAGACCCTGCTTCAGAACGATATTGAAACCTATTCGGCGCGCACGGAAGCGGTGACCAACGCCGAATTTTACGACAACTCCATTGCGATCTCGCTGTACGAAAATCACAACGCCAACGGCAAGCTGATCGCGGCCCAGGCGGCAGACGAGCTGCTCAACATCCGCGGGATCACCGCGTCCTTTATCCTGCTGAAAAGCGATGAAGGGATTTGCATCAGCGCCCGTTCAATGGGTGAGGTGAATGTTCAGCTGATATTAGAAAAACTCGGCGGCGGCGGCCATTTGACGATGGCCGGCGCTCAGTTAACCGACTGCGACGATCTGCAGGAAGCCAGGAAAAAGCTGATCGCCGCGATAGAATCCTATAAAGAAGGGAAAACAGAATCATGAAAGTAGTATTATTAAAAGATGTAGCAAATGTGGGTAAAGAAGGCGAAGTCGTCAATGTCAAGAGCGGCTACGGCAACAATTTTCTGATCAAAAAGGGACTGGCCGTTAAGGGCACAAAGGAAAACATCGAAAAGGCCAAGGCTCACCAGGCTGAACTGGCCAAACAGCGCGAAGAAGCGCGTCAGGCGGCCATTGATCTCGCAAAGAAGCTGGACGAATCCCAGTTGGTGATCAAGGAACGGGCTGCGGATGACGGCGTGCTGTTCGGCTCTGTGACCAATAAAAATATCGCCGAACACCTGGAAGCTGACCTCGGCCTCGTGGTCGATAAGCGCAAAATCGACATGCCGGAAGCCATCCGCAACGTCGGTCATTTCACGGTCAAAATTAAAACCGCGCCTGGCGTCATCGGCAAGCTGACGGTCATCGTCACTGAAAAATAAGCGCCCCTAATGCAATGCCTGCTGTAAAACCTAAAGAGCTGCCCCACAACCTGGAGGCGGAGGCCTCTGTTCTGGGCGGGCTCATCGTCAATTCCGAACAGCTGATGACGGCCGAGGAACACCTTCGGCCCGAGGACTTCTTTTCAGCCCGAAACCGGCTGATCTACGAAAACATGCTGAAAATGCGGGAGGAAGGCATCCCGATCGATTTGGTCACGCTGACCGAGCGCCTGGCCAATCTGAATCTGATGGAAAAGATCGGCGGCCCGGTTTATCTGGCCGAGCTTCAAAATGCGATGCCGATGTTTGCCAACTTCGAGCATTACTGCATCATCGTTCAGGATCAGGCATTGATCCGCCGTCTCGTCGAGGCGTCGTCGAGCATCATCGACGACTGCTACGGCGAGTTCGAAAACGTGTCGGACGTGGTCGAAAAAGCCGAAGAGAAAATCTTCAAGGTCGCGGAAGGACAGATCACCGGCGATTTCACGAGCGTGCAGGATGTCGTCAACGAAACGCTGGATCACATCGAAAAGGTCCGCGAGGCTGAGGGCGAGCTGACGGGGCTGGCCACCGGATTCTCCGAGCTGGACTTCAAGACCTCCGGTCTTCAGAATTCGGACTTGATTTACGTCGCGGCGCGTCCGTCCATGGGGAAGACCGCCTTCGCGCTGAACCTCGCCCAGTACGCGGCGATTCACGAAAACGCGACGGTCGCCATTTTCAGTCTCGAAATGTCCCGGACGCAGCTGCTCCAGCGTATGCTGTGTTCCGAAGGGCTCATCGACCTGTCCAAGGTCCGCAAGGGGACGCTGAGCGACGAGGAATGGCAGATCCTCGGCGACGCCTCGGCGCGGCTCTACGGCACGAAAATCTGGATCGACGACACCGGCGGCCAGACCTTGGCCGATATTCGAGCCAAGACCCGGCGGATGAAGGCCGAAAAGGGGCTCGACCTGGTGGTCATCGACTACCTGCAGCTGATGAGCGGCCGCGGCCGTTCGGAAAACAGACAGAACGAAGTGTCGGAAATCTCCCGTGGGCTTAAGGCGCTGGCCAGAGAACTGGACTGCCCAATCATCTGCCTGTCGCAGCTGAGCCGTGCGCCGGACGGAAGACCGGACCACCATCCGCTGCTTGCGGACCTGAGAGAATCCGGTTCCATCGAACAGGACGCCGACGTCGTTCTTTTTTTGTACCGCGAATACTATTACGACAAGGAAAACGGCAACCCGTACATGGCCGAGCTGGACGTCGCCAAACAGCGTAACGGCCCGACCGGCCGCATCAACCTGACCTGGCGTCCGGAATACACCCGCTTCATGGATTGGGCGGACGACAAGCAGTACCCGGATGAGCCGGCGCCCGCTGCGGCGAACGTGCCGTTTTAAAACGGCTTATAATTTTGATTCGAAAAGGAGCGCACATGCCACTGTCAATCGTTGGAACACCGATCGGCAATCTCGAGGATTTTTCCGTTCGGGGCGTGAGGACCCTCGAGGAAGCGGATCTGATCGCGGCGGAGGACACCCGCAACACGCTCAAGCTTCTCAACCATTTTGATATTCACACGCCGATGACGGCTTACCATAAATTCAACGAAAAGGCTGTGACCGGGGAGCTCGTCGAGAAAATGCAGGCCGGTGCCCACATCGCCCTGGTCTCCGACGCGGGGATGCCCGTGCTCTCAGACCCGGGGCGGATTTTGATCCGCGCCTGTCAGGACGCGGGCATCCCGGTGACCGCGGTGCCCGGACCGACGGCGTCGGTGACGGCTGTCGCGCTATCGGGCATCAACTGCCAGCATTTCGTGTTTTACGGTTTTCTGGGAAAATCGAATCAGTCGATTCAAGAAGGCTTGACGGCGATTGAAAAATCGCCGTGGCCGGTCGTGATTTACGAAACGCCCCATCGCCTGCTGAAAACCCTGTCCAAAATGGCGGCGCAATTTCCTGATCGGGAAATGAGTATTTCCCGGGAAATAACGAAGCGCTACGAACAGACCAGGCGGGACACGGTGGCGGGACAGCTCGATTATTTCACCGAACACCCGCCGAAAGGGGAATTCGTCCTGGTCATTGACGGGGCCGGCGAATCGGCAATGGTGGCGGATGACGCCGCAGCCCGCCTGTCGGAAGGGCCGATTGCCGAACACATGGCCCATTACTTAAATCAAGGCATGCGGGAAAAGGACGCGATGAAGGCTGTCGCGAAGGACCGGGGCATCTCGAAGCGGGAGGTCTACAAAATGGTCAAAATCGACGGCGATTCGCCGTCGTGACGCCGGCCTATTGAACATTTAAATGGGATAAATTATAATAGAATCAGAAACGATATCAGGAAACAAAAGCGGACTCCGCTTTTGATCAGAGAGGAATGATTTTATGCCAGAATCGAAAAAAACCTTTTACGTGACGACACCGATTTATTACCCGAGCGGTGATCTGCACATCGGGCACACCTATACGACCGTCGCAGCGGATACGCTGACCCGCTTCAAAAAGCAGCAGGGCTACGACGCGTACATGCTGACCGGGACCGACGAACACGGACAGAAGATTCAGAAGCTCGCGGAAGCTGCCGGCGTGACGCCGAAGGCCTACGTCGACAAAACGGTTGCGAAGATTAAGGATTTGTGGAAGCTGATGAACATCAACTATTCCCAGTTCATCCGCACCACCGACGAAGAACACGTCAAGAGCGTGCAGAAAATCTTCAAGCGCTTCTACGAACAGGGTGACATCTACAAAGGCACCTATGAAGGCTGGTACTGCACGCCGTGCGAATCCTTCTGGACGGAAACCCAGCTGGTAGACGGGAAATGCCCGGACTGCGGCCGTCCAGTCGAAAAGGCTCACGAAGAAGCCTATTTCTTCAAAATGAGCAAATACGCGGATCGGCTGCTTCAGTACATCGAAGATCATCCGGGCTTCATTCAGCCTGAATCCCGGAAGAACGAAATGATCAACAACTTCATCAAGCCGGGACTGCAGGATCTGTGCGTCAGCCGGACCTCTTTCAACTGGGGGATTCCGGTGGATTTCGATCCGGGACACGTCGTTTACGTCTGGATCGACGCGCTGAGCAACTACATCACGGCGCTGGGCTACTTAAACGACAAGCCGCAGCTGATGGACAAGTACTGGCCGGCGGACCTCCACCTGGTCGGGAAGGACATCATCCGTTTCCATACGATTTACTGGCCGATCATGCTGATGGCGCTGGATCTGCCGCTGCCGAAGACCGTTTACGGCCACGGCTGGATTCTGCTCAAGGGCGGCAAGATGTCCAAATCCGTGGGCAACGTCGTCGATCCGGTTGAGCTCGCGGAAAAATACGGGGTCGATCCGCTGCGCTATCACGTGCTCAAGGAAATGAAGTACGGCTCCGACGGGGTTTACAACGAAGACCTGCTGGTCGCCAATATCAATTCCGATTTGGCCAACGACCTGGGCAACCTGTTGTCCCGAACCATTGCGATGACCGTGAAGTATTTCGGCGGCGTGATTCCGGAAACTCAGCTGGCCGGCGATCACGACGACGATCTGAAGCAGACCGCGAAGGACGCCATCGACGAATACGCCGCATATATGGACAAGCTGGACTTCAGCCGCGCCCTTCAGGCGATTTGGAAGCTCATCGGCCGCGCCAATAAATACATCGACGAAACCGAACCCTGGGTGCTCGGCAAGGACGACAGCCAGAAGGACCGCCTCGCGGCTGTGCTGTACAACTTGACGGAAACCCTGCGCATCGTGTCGGTGCTGATTGCGCCGGCCATCCCGGAAACGGCGGAAAAGATGAGCGCGATTTTGAACCTCACGCCAGACCTTCAAACCTGGGACAGCATCCAGACCTTTGGCCAGTATCCGGCCGGGACGCAAGTGAAGAAATGCGCGCCGCTGTACCCGAGAATTGACGTGAAACAGTACGAAAAGGAACGGGCCGAAAAGGAAAAGGCTCAGAAGGCCAAGGCACAGAAAGCGAAAAAGGCGAAACAAAAAGCTGAACCGCAGACGCCGGGGGTCATCACGATCGACGATTTCGGCAAGGTCAAAATGCGCGTCGCAGAAGTTTTATCCTGCGAAAAGCATCCGGACGCGGACAAACTTTTGGTGTTCCAGCTGGACTTTGGCGACGAAAAACGCCAGATCGTTTCCGGCATCGCCAAATGGTACAAGCCGGAAGAGCTGGTCGGCAAAAAGGTCATCGCCTGCACGAACTTGAAGCCCATCAAGCTCAGAGGGGTCGACTCTAACGGGATGATTCTCTCCGCTGAAAAGGACGGGGCACTCCGTGTGCTGACGGTGGACGGCGATATGCCGGCCGGGTCAGAAGTTGGCTGATGGTAAAATAATAAAATAAAGCGTAAATAAATAAAGAATCACAGAGATATGCAGATGCCTCTGTGATTCTTTTTTTGTGCCGAAAGCTTAACGTGATGGTTATCGGATTCAGCTTTGCTTTTATTTAGGATTAAAGGCGCCGTGATACACTTAAACCATCTAAGAATAAGGGAGGGATCATTGTGTTAAAGGAATTTGTACCGGCGCACCGTCCGGACGATGAAAGCCTAAACGCCGAACGCAAGGCACTGGAAAAACGCCTGGGCAAGGACCAGCTGCGCATCGCGGCGGCCAAGCTGCCGGTTATGGTGATTTTTGAAGGGTGGGGCGCCGCCGGAAAGGGGACGGTGCTGTCCCGGGTGATCAAGGACATCGATCCGCGGTTTTTTAAGGTGAAGTCCTTTGACAAGCCCACGAAGGAGGAAAAGGCCTACCCCTTTATCCGCCGCTACCTGCTGGACATTCCGGAAAACGGCAAATTCACGTTTTTCGTGCCCTACATGATGGAGGAAGTGACCGACGGCGCCTTCAGCGGCCGTCTGGACAGCGCGGCCTTTCAGCAGACCATCGACGAAATCAACACGATGGAGCGCTCGCTCCACGACAACGGCACCTTGATCCTCAAGTTCTTTTTCCAGCTCGGGCGGAAGGAACAGAAAAAGCGCATTAAACGCTTAGAGGCTGACAAGAATACCAAATGGCGGGTGGACCGGGATGATTTGGACGAAAACAAGCATTACCGTGAATTTGAAAGGCTGTACGACAATTATTTGAGCCGGACGAATCAGTCCTACGCACCGTGGGTCATCGTCGACGCCGGGGAAGACGAGAAATGGACGGAGCTGCAGGTCCTTCGGTTTATCACCCAGGGGATCGACACGGCCCTTCAAAACAAAGGGACAGCCGTGCCGATTCTGCAGAACCGCTTCGCGCTGACGCCGATGCCGAAGCTGGCCGACGTAGATTTAGCGGATAAGACGCTGGAAGCATCGGAATACCGCAAGCTGCTCAAAAAGTATCAGCGGGAATTAAGCGATCTGCAGAACCGGATGCACCGCAAAAAGATTCCGGTGATCATCGGCTACGAGGGCTGGGACGCAGCGGGGAAAGGCGGCAACATCAAAAGGGTGACCGAGGCGCTGGACCCGAGGGGCTACACCGTGCACCCGATCGCGTCGCCGGAGCCCCACGAAAAGAACCGGCATTACCTCTGGCGCTTTGTGGAAAAGCTGCCGAAGGCCGGCGATTTTGCGATTTTCGACCGGACGTGGTACGGCCGGGTGATGGTCGAACGGCTGGAGGGCTTCTGCTCGGAAAACGACTGGCAGCGGGCCTACAACGAAATCAACGAATTCGAGTACAGCCTGAATCAATGGGGCGCCGTGATCATCAAGTTCTGGCTGCAGATTGATCCTGATACGCAGCTGGCCCGCTTCAAGGAGCGGGAGGCGACGCCGGACAAGCAGTGGAAAATCACCGACGAAGACTGGCGCAACCGAGACAAGTGGCCGCAGTACGAAACTGCCGTCGACGAAATGATCGAAAAGACCAGCACGGCCTTTGCGCCCTGGCACATTCTCGAGTCCTGTGATAAAAAATACGCCCGCGTTAAGGCGCTGAAGATTATCGTTAAGGCGCTGCAAGACAGGCTGAAGGCTTAAATGCGAGTCCCTGAACCCATCTGGGTTCGGGGATTTTTTGCATTTTCAGCGCATCGAGTGAAAATTTTCAGGAAAATCAGAAAAAAGTTGACGGGCTGAATAAAAAGTAATATACTTACGATTGTATTCCGAGTAAATCACTTGGATATTAAGTTGGAGGTAAATTATCATGGCAAATTCATTACTTAAAGTTCGTCAACTGACAGTTAATGTTGAAGATAAAGAAATTCTGCACCAGGTCGATTTGGATATCGCGACCGGTGAAACCCACGTGTTGATGGGGCCGAACGGTGCAGGGAAATCGACACTGGGTTACGCCCTGATGGGCAACCCGCGCTACGACGTCACAGGCGGCAGCGTCCTGTTCGACGGCAGCGATCTGCTGGACATGACGGCGGATCAGCGCGCGAAGGCCGGCCTGTTCCTGTCCTTCCAGAACCCGCTGGAAGTGCCGGGCATTACCCTGGGCAATTTCATCCGCAACGCCGTCGAACAGCGCACTGGTGAACGGGTCCGCCTCTGGAACTTCAGAAAGCAGCTCGAAAAGGAATGCGAAATTCTCGACATGGATCCGAGCTACGTCGACCGCGATCTGAACGTCGGCTTTTCCGGCGGCGAAAAGAAAAAGGCTGAAATTCTGCAGCTGCTGATGCTCAAGCCGAAGCTGGCGATCCTCGACGAAACGGACTCCGGTCTGGACGTCGACGCGGTCCGCACGGTTTCCAAGGGCGTCGAAGAATACCAGAAACAGGAAGACGGCGCGCTGCTCATTATCACGCACAACACCGGTATTTTGAGCTCCTTAAAGGTCGACCGCACTCACGTGCTCGTGAATGGCCAGGTGGTCGGCGGCGGCGACGCGTCACTGGTCGACGAAATCAATCGGGATGGCTACGAAAAATACGAAGCCAAGGCAGCAGAATAAATCGGAGGACGGCTGATGAGCAAAGAAAAAACATACGTCGAAGACGTCGATCGGTCGCTTTACGATTTCCGGTACGACGAAAACGACAAAGATTTTTATAAGGTCGACAGCGGGCTGACCCCTGAAATTGTCGAACAGATTTCGGAAGAAAAGAACGATCCCAAATGGATGCGGGATCTTCGGCTGAAGTCCCTGGAAATTTTCAACCAGAAGGGAATGGGCCAATGGGGGCCGCCGATCGACGGGCTGAACATGGACGACATCGTCACCTACGTGCGGCCGAAGACCAAAATGAGCGCCAATTGGGAAGACGTGCCGAAGGACATCAAGGACACCTTTGAACGTCTCGGCATTCCTCAGGCGGAACGGAAATCCTTAGCTGGTGTCGGCGCTCAGTACGACTCCGAGCTGGTGTACCACAACGTCCGCAAGGAAGTCGCGGAACAAGGGGTTGTCTACACTGACATCGAATCCGCCCTTCACGGCGAATACGCGGACATGATTAAAGAACACTTCATGCACCTGATCACGCCGCACGATCATAAATTTGCAGCCCTCCACGGGGCGGTCTGGTCCGGCGGTTCCTTCGTCTACGTGCCGAAGGGCGTCTCGGTTGAAATTCCTCTGCAGTCCTATTTCAGACTCAACGCGCCAGGCGCCGGACAGTTTGAACACACGCTGATCATCGTCGACGAAGGGGCAGACCTTCACTTCATCGAAGGGTGCTCCGCGCCGAAGTACAACGTGGCCAATCTCCACGCCGGAGCCGTCGAACTCTTCGTCGGCAAAAATGCGAGACTGCGCTATTCAACCATTGAAAACTGGTCGAAGAACATGTACAACCTGAACACCAAGCGGGCCAAGATCGAAGAAGGTGGCAAGATGGAATGGGTCTCCGGATCCTTCGGATCCCACGTCTCCTATCTGTACCCGATGACGATTTTGAACGGCGCCGGCGCACAGATGGAATACACCGGCATCACCTTCGCCGGCAAGGGCCAGAACCTCGACACCGGGATGAAGGTGGTTCACAATGCGCCGAACACGACGTCGGTCGTCTCCGCCAAATCCATTTCGAAGGACGGCGGGATTTCCACCTACCGCTCATCCGTTGTGGTCAACAACAAGGCGAAAGGCGCGAAATCGTCGGTGAGCTGCGCATCGCTGATGCTCGACGACATTTCGAGATCAGATACCATTCCGGCGATGGACGTCCGGACACAAGACGCCGATGTCGGCCACGAAGCGAAGATCGGCCGAATCAGTGACGAAGCGGTCTTCTATCTGATGTCCCGCGGCATCTCCGAAGAAGACGCTCGGGCGATGATCGTCAGCGGTTTCGCCGACAACGTGTCCAAGGAACTGCCGCTGGAATACGCCGTTGAAATGAACAATTTGATCCGTTTGGAAATGAAAGGAACGATAGGGTGATGACCATGAGCGCACAGGAACAAGCAACAAATTTAGTCGTCAACCGCCTGCCGGGGCAGACCTGGAACTGGCTGAAGATGAACGACGCCCACGTGGCAGTCGATACACAGAGCGGCACCCTTGAAGCGGAAACGGTCAAGCCGGCAGCTCTCGCTGAAGGCGCGGACCTCGCGCCGATCGGCGGCGGGATGGGCCCGGATTACGACCGGTGGATTCAGACCGCAGAACCGGCGGCGTATCACACCGAAGCGGGCCAGCACATTGAAGAACCGCTGAAGCTGACCTACACCTTAAAAGGCGGCGCCACGACGGCGTCAGCCACACGCTTTGACATTGCCGCAGACAGCGCGCTGACGATTATCATGGACTTCGCAGGCCAGTCAGACAATGCGGCCGGCACCGCAGGCTTTTCGACCAAGCTGCACCTCGCGAAGGGGTCGGCGGTGACGCTGGTGCAGATTCACCGAGGCGGCGCAGGCCAGCGCATTTTCAACGATGTCGGCGCCGTACTCGAAGATGACGCCCGGTTTGAAGTGGTCCATCTGGTGATGGACGCGGCGGACACCTACGTGGGGTGCCAGGCGGACCTGAAAGGCGACCGCTCGAGCTTCAAGGCCGACGTCGCTTATCTGGTGCAGAACGAAGATCTGTTGGACACCAACTACATCGCTCTCCATCACGGCAAGAAGACCGAAAGCGCCATCAACTCCGCCGGCGTTTTGAGAGATCGGGCCGAAAAATTATTCCGAGGCACCATCGATTTCAAATACGGTGCGGCCGGCAGTGTCGGCAACGAAAAGGAAGATGTGATGCTGATGGATGACACCGTGGTCAACAAGACGATTCCGCTGATTCTCTGCGCGGAAGAAGACGTCGAAGGGAATCACGGCGCGACGATCGGCAAGCTGGACGACGAGCTGATGTTCTATATGGAAAGCCGTGGGATGAACGCCGACGACATCTACGAATTGATTGCCAAGTCGAAATTGGAGGCGGCGAGCCGTTTGATTCCGGATCAGGCCGTCCGCGAAGACGTGCAGGCCTACATCGAAGCGCATCAGCGCGCGGGAAAAGAATGAGGTGAATGGAATGGCAAAATCAACAATTGATGTAGCGGCGGTTCGGAAGGAATTTCCGATTCTGAATCAGACCGATCTGGCCTACCTCGACAACTCGGCAACGGTGCAGAAGCCGCAGCGGGTGCTCGACGCGGTCACCCATTATTACCAGACTGAAAACGCCAATCCGTTCCGCGGACTCTACGATTTGAGCGTCGCGGCAACGGACGCTTACGAAAACGCCAGACAGAAGGTGGCGGATTTCATCAACGCGCCGAAGAAGGAAGACATCATCTTCACGCGCAATGCCAGCGAAAGCTTGAACCTCGTGGCTTACAGCATGGGCCGTTATTTGAAAATCGGCGAAGGGGATGAAATCCTCGTCGGGATCATGGAACACCACTCTAATATGCTGCCTTGGCGGATGCTCGCGGAACAGACCGGCGCCAAGGTGCATTACTTAAACTGTGAAAAGGACGGCAGCATCAGCGTCGACGCTTTTAAAGCAGCGCTGACGCCGAAGACAAAAATCGTCGCCGTCACGGAAATGTCCAATGTATTAGGACGGATTCTGCCGATCGCGGACTTTGCGAAGATCTGCCACGAACAAGGCACGATTATCGTCGTCGACGGGGCTCAGAGCGTGCCCCATTCGAAAATCGACGTCGCGGCGATGGACTGCGATTTCTTCGCCTTTTCCGGGCACAAGATGTACGCGCCGATGGGCATCGGCGTGCTGTACGGCAAGAGCGAATGGCTGAACAAGATGCCGCCGTTTATGACCGGCGGCGAAACCATCGATATCGTCACGACGGACCGCATCGTTTGGACCGAAGTGCCCCACCGCTTTGAAGCGGGGACCGTCAACGTCGGCGGCGCCGTCGGCTTAGCTGCGGCCATCGACTTTATGAACGACATCGGCATCGACCAGATTGCGGCCCGCGAGCTGGAATTGACTACTTACGCGATGGACCGCCTGAAGGCCATTCCCCACGTGAACATCATCGGGGCGGACGAACCGGAAAATCACCACGGCATTATCGCCTTCGCGATCGACGGGGTGCATCCGCACGACATCACGACGATTTTATCGGAAAACCGCATTGCGGTGCGGGCTGGCCACCACTGCGCCGAACCGCTGCACCATTATCTCGGGGTGCCGTCGACGACGCGGGCCAGCCTGGCCTTCTACAACACGACGGAAGAAATCGACCGTCTGGCCGATGCAGTGGGCATGATCAGAAAGGAAATGGGATACGATGAATAACCGAACCTTTTACAATGAAGTGCTGACGGAGCACAACCTCCACCCGGCGCACAAGCACGAGTTGGAAGACGCCAATATGACCTGCGAAGGCCTGAACCCGAGCTGCGGCGATGACATCTGGGTCCATCTCGATGTCGACGACAACGGCATCATTCAGAAGGGCGCCTTCGAAGGCGACGGCTGCGCGATTTCTCAGGCCTCTGCGGACATGATGTTCGATTTGATTATCGGCAAAACGAAAGAAGAAGCGCTGCGTCTCGCGGATCTTTTCCTCAAAATGATCAAGGAAGGCCACCTTTCCGACGAAGAAATGGACGAGCTTGAAGAAGCGGCGTCCCTTCAGGACATCGCCCACATGCCGGCGCGTGTCAAATGCGCGGTGCTCGGATGGCACACCCTCAAGGAAATGCTGACCGGGGAAGCCGACCAGGCCAATCCTCAGCCGGTTTCCACCGAAAATCATTAAGCAGACAACTGAATAATTTACCTCAATTTAACAGGGCTTTTGCCCTGTTCAGACTGTCGACAAAGTCTAGAGGGAAACGCTCTAGGCTTTGTTTTTTTATAGCAGTCAGTCATTTTTCACCTGTCGCAATACAAACGTGGTAAAATAGCAATAATAGAAACAGGCCATGCATTC